>Ga0334890_1003045_pt1 | contig 17769 bp, 14 predicted proteins | sample GraSluR1_MG_3_FD_207220 | JGI IMG/M metagenome (GOLD analysis project Ga0334890, IMG submission 207220) | Sludge microbial communities from methane-producing bioreactor in Wageningen University, Netherlands - Granular Sludge_31_08-R1 | ecosystem: Engineered > Bioreactor > Anaerobic >... | reverse complement strand
CGGACGGAAGCTGTCGTGTCCCTCCGTTCAGAGGAGCAGTCAATGGCGTTTCATCGCAAACCGGTCCGCTCTCGCCCCCATCCCAGGCGGAGGCTTTCCAGACTCCACGTTGGTCCAACGCCGGGAACAAGGCTCCGGCCAAGGCGTTGGCTCCACAGACACGATCTCCCTTAAAAAAACCAGTCTTCCTCACGAAACACGTATGGTACTGACAAGGACGGTGACCGGAGCCTTGTCCAGCGTTTCGCAGAATCAGCGTGTGGTGACGAACGGAGAGCCGCCCTGCGTCGGCAACCGGAACGCAAGGGCACACGCCGCGCGACGTCCGGGACGCCACAAGTTCACTCTTCGTTCATCGGGCTGACGCTTGAGGAAAATACGGAATGACGAACAGTACGAATGACGGATTCAAACGGAATACACGCGTCCGCCCATGCACTTTCTATTGTCTGCCAACGTCTATTTCATACCCGATAACGCAAAAAAGTCAAGAGCGCAGCGCCCCGAAAGTGACAAATTGTTGTCGGCGCGTTGCATGTTCCATGCGATGATGCCTGTTCGGTGGCGTCGCCTGACGCGGCCGACCCCTCCGCAGTCCGATTCCTGAGCGACAAGGTCCCCTGGAAGCTGCCATCGCAGCTCGCTCTGACGCACGACCCCGCGTCTGAGAACGCGACCGACCGTGACGCATCCCATCCCCGCATTTCCTCCGGTCTGAACCGATCCTTCGTAGAGGTTCGTGGACCCGCCGAACTGAACCCTGTCAGCGCCCACAAGCCCAGGACGTCGCTCACCCGTCGCCGCTTGTCGTCTCGGTGGAGCGTCGAGTGAGGTCAGAGCCCAGCGACCGCCGGCGGCCGACCAAGACTTGGCCGGACCGGGACGATCGCGGCCAGTCGGTTGGTGCCCGATTACGGTCTTGGTGACGGGGCACGGACATACTATACTCCTCCCGGAGGCGACGGAACGCAGGGGCGCCGTGTAACCACTTTCGGCAGCAATAGGGGCAGGGCCACCGCGATGCCGGGTTGGCTGATCGCACAATTGACCTTCGCGGATCGGGTCGGGCGTTTCGGAGCCCGTCTGGCCGACATCGAGTTGTACGATCTTTTCCGGGTCGCCCTCGAGATGTTCCTCATCGGGATCGTCGTGTACTTCACGCTGCGATTCCTCCAGGGCACTCGGGGGGCCCGACTGCTACGGGCCATCGGCCTGATCGTCGTCGTCAGCTTTCTGGTGGTCCGACTGGTGGCCGCAAAGCTTGAACTCGACCGCATCAGTTACGTGTATCCCTACTTCCTGGGCGCCGTGTTTCTCATCACGCTCATCGTATTCCAGACGGAGTTGCGCCGCGGCTTGCTGCTGATCGGGGCGAACTGGTGGTCGCGGAGCTGGGCGGAGGAGGCGGCCCGGGTCATCGAGCCGGTCGTCCAGGCCGCCGCGAGCCTCTCCAAGAAGAAGGTCGGCGCCCTGATTGCCGTAGAGCGGAGCGTGGGCATGGCCGCTGTGGCCGAGACCGGCGTGGCCCTGGACGCGGTGGTGAGCGCCGAGCTTCTCGGCTCGGTGTTCTGGCCCGGCTCCGTGCTGCACGACATGGGCGTGATTATCCGGGGCAATCGAATTGTGGCGGCCGGGTGCCAGTTTCCGCTGACCGATTCCGATGATGTCGACCGCTCGCTGGGCAGTCGCCACCGCGCCGCGGTGGGCATCAGCCACGAATCGGACGCGCTGGTGGTGGTGGTCAGCGAAGAGACCGGCACCATCTCGGTGGCCGAGCATGGTCGCCTGCGCCGCTCGCTGACCCCCGACACGCTCCGCCAGATCCTCACCGAGGGCCTGACGGGCGGGGTGGGGCGCGGAGCCGGCGCGAGCTTCCTGCGTTCAGAGAAGGCCGCCGTGCCGCGTCCGTCCGTCGCTCGGGAAGAAAGCTCGGATGCGTCCGGGACCACGCTGTCCAAGGCGAAGACGGGTACCTGACATGGCCCAGATCAAGCTCATCGCGATGACCATCGGACTGACCGTGCTGATCTGGGTGTTTGCCGACCAGCTCCTGCGGGAATCCGATGATCTGCTCATTCACGTTCGCCTCGCGCCCTCCGGCCCAACTGGAATGTCGGTCCGGACGCCGGACGATCACACTCCGTCTTTCCGGGTGCGAGTCAGCGGACCGCGGCGTATCATCGCCAAGAAGGTGGTCGGCGGCTCTGTTGGTGTGGACCTTCCCGTCACGGAGCGCAAGACCGGCCGGTACACTCTGACCATGCTCGAGGAGCTCCGGAAGCTGCCCGGCCCGTTCGACGATCTGTCCATCGAATCCGTCAGCCCGGAAACGCTCGACGTTCTGGTGGACAACACCGTCACAGTCGAAATGGACGTTCGCCTCCGCGAAACGGAGGCGCTCGACTTCGAGATCGACCCCACCGTGGAGCCGACGAGGGTTCGCGTGGCGATTTCGGAATTGGCCCTGCACGGGCTGCCGCCGGACATCGCCGGCATCCCCCCGGACCAGCGCTACGTCGCCCTGAACGTCACCCGCCACCTCGCGAAGTTCCCGGCGGGCACGCTGTTCTCCCGCGACGTCATGCTCGAACACCGCGTGGCCGGGGTCAATGTTCGCATCGAACCGCCTGAAGTCCGCCTCGTTGCGCAACTGGCGGAGCGACGCAAGGAAACCACGATCCCCGCGGTCCCCATCAACTTTCAAGGGAGCGCGACGGTATTAAACCGTTACTTTATTGACCAGCGCGACCGTTTCACCCTGCTGACGCAGCCGATTACGCTCCGCGGTCCGGATGACGTGCTGGATCGGATCACCTCCGGGCAGATCAAGGTTTTCGGGATCATCACCCTGACGACGCCGAATGCGGACGAGGTGGGCAAGTTCCAGGAGGCGATGCCGCGTTTCAACCTGCCGCCGGGGGTAGAGTTGGTGGGGTCACCCGATCCGGTCGAGTTCCGTCTGTTACCCCGACCCTCGCCCGAGAACGGCAACGAGTCCCCCCAGGCGTCGCTGAACTAGGGGTGAGATTTTCCGGGCCGGCCACTTGACACGGGATGGCGCCGGGCTATTCTACCCTGTGCGGTGACAATGCGTGCAGGGAAACACCCGTCCCCATTCCGAACACGGTAGTGAAGCCTGTACGGCCGAGGGTAGTCGAAAGGCGAGATTAGGTGATTGCCGCATTATTTTGAAAGCCCGCTTCGGCGGGCTTTTCTTTTGTCACCATCGGATCGGTCTGTATCCGGCGCGGCTCGGGCGTCCGCGGTGACGAGCCGGACCGTGCCGCTCTTTCTGAGGAGATCCAGGCGTGGGAATCGTCGCAACGGCATTGGTTCTGATCGGGATTCTTCTGGCGTCGTTCGGGGCCATATTCACCCCACTGGTGCTGGCCACGTGAGTGGGACCGTTCCGGCGCCGCTGATCGTGCCGGTGGTCGGAGTTCAATCATCTCATGGAAGGTAAAGAACGATGAGCGCTCGTCTGGTGATCGTGACCGGGGGCGGCCGGGGCATCGGCCGGGCCACGTGTCGGCGCTTCGCAGCGGCCGGCGACCAGGTGGTGGCCGTTGCCCGAACGGCCGCCGAAATCGAGGAAACTCGCGATCAGATACAGGCGGACGGCGGCGTCTGCGCAGCCTGCTCTGCGGACCTGGGCCGCTGTGAGGAGGTCGAGCGGCTCATCGACTCCGTCCATCGCGAGTTCGGCCGGGTAGACGTGCTGGTGAACAATGCGGGCATGGTCGTCAAGGGACCGGCGGCGACGATGGATCCTGCCGCCTTCGAGGCCATGGTGGCCGTGAACATCTCGGCGATCTTCCATGCCACGCGCCGCGTCTGGCCCATCATGGAAGCCCAGGGGGGCGGCACGATCATCAATGTGTCGTCCATGGCCGCGTTTGACCCGTTCCCGGGGCTGGGCACGTACGGGGCGACCAAGGCGTGGGTGAACACGTTCACGCTGGGCCTGGCCGGCGAGGGTCGCAAGGCGGGCATCCGGGTGTTCGGCGTGGCCCCCGGCTCGGTGGAGACCAAGATGCTTCGCAGTATCTTCCCCGACCTGCCGGCGCATCGCGTGCTTTCACCGGATCAGCTCGCCGATACGATCTTCGCCGTGGCCCGGCCCGAGTTCGCGCATGCCACCGGGCAGGTCATCGCGGTTCGCAGTTGATCGTCCGCCCGACCGCGCGGCGTTCATGAGCCGCCCAGAATCGTGACACTGGGCGTCTGGCGTGCAGCCAGGTTCCCTCGCAAGGCGTCGACCTGCTGTTGGAGTTGGCGCATTCGACCGCGCAGATTCTCCGGGGCGAAGCCGATCTGCCGTTCGTACTCGGCGGCGATGGCCGTGACGTTGCGCGACTTCATCCCGTCCAGTTCCTGCCGCAGGAATTCCGATTCCGCCCGGATTTCCTCGGCGCGAATGGCCACTTCCGCCAGGCGTTCGCGGAGCTTTCCGACCACCTCCCCACCGGCCTGGGCTCGTCGCTGCGCTCGCTGCTCGCGCAGGCGTAAGCGGGCCTCGGCCAACTCAGCTTCTGCCTGATGAAGCTCCGCGGCGGGCCCTTGCCCCCTCTCGACCAAGGCCCGCGTGTGATCCACCTTTGCCTGGTGTGCGGCGATGATCTTCTCAACCTCTTCCGCAATGGGGTCGGGGCCGCCCTGGACCTGTTCGTCCACGCGGGCGATCTGCTGGAGGATGGCATTCTCCTGGGCTTCCGCGCGTTTCAGCTCGCGTTCCATGTCCGCCAGGCGTTCCCGTAGCGATCCCTGAATCCTCAGAACACGATCCAGCCGCAATTCCTCCACGCCTGCCTGGGTTCGAAGCGCCTCCTCCAGTTCCGCGAGTTGCTGCAGGCGACCACTGATCTCAGCCAGTTGTTGCTCGGCGACCGCCAGTCCGCGTTCCAGGCGCTCACCCTCCTGCTGTGATGCCTCTTTCAGTATGGCATCCACTCGGGCGCACAGTGCATCCCAGAAGCCCTGGCGGACCGGCTCACATGCAGCCCCTTCCCAACCGGCAGTCAGAATACAAACCATAGTCCCGCCTGCAGGAGGCGGACTGGGCAGCGGCATGGGCCCCTCCGTCATGGCTCCCGGCATCCCCCCCATGCCAGGTTGGCGGCCGAACATGACGCCACCACGATCATCGAGCCGGGACAGTCTGATGGCTGCTCGCAACTGGGCCGGATCACAGGGCGAGTCTTCCACTCTGAACTCCGGATACGTTCGTTCCAGCGCAACATTGAAAAGCTCCTGCGCCCCGTCCGCGCTCAGATGGAGAGCCGAAGGGTCGCACGCGATTCGCACCACGCACGACGACGGGGCGAGCCCCGGCTCAACCGCCTTCGGTTGGGCAGACGCCGGCCAAGCGGTCACAAGCAACGCCGCCGCTACTGCAATCACACGGACTTTCATGAGACACCTCCCGTGGAAGTTTCGATTTCATTCAGTCGCTGCCGAGCGGTGTCGGCAGCGGGGGTTTGCGGAAACAGGTCCACAATTCGCCTGTACGTGGCCGCGCAGGCGGTGCTCACCACCCCGCTGCCGCAACGTCGCTCCGCGGATTCCAGCGCCACGTCCGCCACGCCGGCGATCTGGCCGCGCAGCTCCTCCAAGGGGTCCGGCCGGTCGAGTTCCTTCTGAAGCTCAGCCAGTCGGGCACGGCTTCTCTCATAGGCCAGCAGAGCATCCACCGCCGCCTCCCGGGTCCGGATATCCGACTCCAGGCGGTCGATCTCAGCGCGGAGTTCCGCGGGATCAGCCACCGTTGGCGTCACCGCCGGGAGTTTCGGCTCGCCGGGGGACGCAACATGGGTGTTGCCCGGCGCTGTGCCCAGGAGCCACCATCCACCCAGCCCCACCAGAAGCAGCACACTTGCCGTGACCCCCGTTGTCCGAGTCTGTGTACGCCGCAGGGCCTTTCGGCGAACCCGGTCCGCCAAGCCGTCGGCCAGGGGTCGGCCCGGGCCAGCCGCCGCGTCCGCGTCTCGGATTAGCCTGGCAAGGGGATCGCTCATATCGCACCTTCATCCACACCCACGTGGCCCAGTTTCTCCTTCAGACGCTGCCGGGCCCGCATCAGGCGAACGTTCACGGTATTGGGTCGCACTCCGAGGATTTCACCCACACGCTCCACCGGCAGGTCCTCCAGGTACCGCAGGACGATGACCTCACGGTACGCGACGGGCAGTTGGCGTATGGCGTCACGCACGACCGCGGTTGCGTCCCCATCGTGACGATGCTCGCCGGACCCAAACTCGGCATCGGGCGTCGCTTGCCGGAGCAGCCATAACCACCTCATCCGATGCCGTTTGCGACACTGATTCACAGTCAGGACAGTCAGCCAGGTGGAAAGTCGGCAGTCCCCGCGAAAACGAGCCCGATGGGTCCAAACCGCCAGGAACACGTCCTGAACGATATCCTCCACCTCGCCGGACCAGCCCACCAGCCGATAGGCCAGACGAGCGACGTGGCCCTGGTGGGCCGTCACAAGCCGAGCGAAGGCTGTGGCATCTCCGTCGGCACAGGCCGACCAAAGCCGCGTCTCCTCACTGGCCGTAACATCCACCCGTATTCCACCCGTAATGACCAGGGTCCCGGTCATGACCACCCTATTAGACCCGGACCAGGGCGGGAGATGACAGAGAATTCCCAAGGCGGCGGGCCGGCAGGCAGGCTTCAGGATGGGATTGCCGCGAGGGCATCGCGGATTTCGCGGAGGACGGCGTCGTGCCGGGGGGTCCAGGCCCGGGCGGGTCGGGATTCGGCCTCGTCGTCGCCCAACCCGGCGGTTTTCGACCCTCGGAGGCGGTCCAGGATGAGCGTACGGACGTGTTGGGGGTCTTGGATGCCTTCGATCAGCCCCTGGTTGGTGACCTGGAAGCCTTTCTCATGGGAGTCACCGCCCGCGCCGGCCGTCTCGACAACCACATCTGCGATGGCGAAGTGCCGCTGCACCGGGCCCTGCGAGACACGGATGTTCTGGACGTTTTCAAAGGTGATCGTCACCTCGCGGATGACCCAGACGCCTCGCCGAATGCGAAGGCTGCGCCGCGTCATGACGTACCAGGTAGTGTCGTACCGCAGGTGCAGCGCCACGAACACGATAATGTCCGGCACAACCGCCAGAATGAAGGCCACCGGAAACAGCAGAATGCCCAGCCAGGGGACGAAGACCGTCAGGACGATCCAGCCGACGAGGATGGCCACGTCCAGCGGCAGCAGGCCGAGCCAGAACCAGAACTTGAGATACCGCAGGAAGCCCGGGGCGGGCTGAAACGTCTCGATGACGTCACCCGGCTCCACGGGCAGCGTCGGCGGTTCTTTCGGCACGCGGAACCAGTCGACGAGCACGCGCCAGACGCCCTGGTAGATCCACTGCGAAGCATGCTCCGTTCGGCCGCTCATGCCTCGGCCCTCCTCTGCCTCGCCAGTCGGCGCACTTCGTCGCGGATTTCGCAAAGGACCTTCAGGGTCTCGTCCCCACCGTCACCCGCGTCGGCCGGTGTCTCCGGGCTTCCTTCTCCCCTGGCCCCGCGCATCTGCGCGTAGAGGTAGTCTCGCAGAGCTTCCGCCAGCAAAATGCCCTCAATGGTCATCTCCGCCCCGGCCGACCCGGACGCAGTCTGGACGGAAATCGTGGCCAGGCCCAGCCAGCGGTGCAGGATGTTCCGGGTCACGTGGATGTCCTGGATTCGCCGGTACGTCAAATAGATTTCGCGGCGAAACAGGACGCCCCAGGACATGGAGACGCCCTTGTCGTCAAAGCGGTACCGAAGCGTGTGGTACTTGCACCAGAGAACGATGATCACCACCGGAAAGGCCACGGTGGTCAGCAGGGACACGAGAATGTAGTAGGTCATCAGCACCGGGTCGGGGCGGGTGATGGCCTGCGGATCGAAAGGCATTTGCGCACGTGACATTACGGGGCCTCCGTTGTGGTCGGGCCGCAACGCCGAGCGATCATACCGTTCCTGCGATCAGAATCTATGGCGCCGCCGCATCGCGGCCGTGTCCGCGCGGCTCTCCGCCGGCGAGCTTTGCGACCTCGGTGCCCGCCAGCAGGAACGCGCCGACCCCGTACGGCATAGAACTGTCAAAAGAGGTCGCCCCCGGCGCCGCGGCGGGCACCTGCACGAACCCGAGCTTGCCGTCCGGGTGGACGGAGGCCGCCAGGGCATCCCACGCACTGCGAACGACAGGCGTGTATGTCTCGCGGTCCAGAATGCCCTGATTGACCCCCCACGCCAGGGCGTAGCAGAAGAAGCCGGTGCCGCTGGTTTCCTTTACGGCCGGATCGTCGGGATCCAGCAGGCTGGGATGCCACGTGCCGTCCGGCGTCTGCAGCTTCACGATGCGGGCCGCCATCTTCGTGAAGAGTTCCACGTAGCGCGGGCGGTCGGGATAGTCCTCGGGCATCTTCGATAACACCCGCACCAACCCGGCCATCACCCAGCCGTTGCCGCGGCTCCAGAAGACCTTCTTCCCGTTGGCCGCGCGGCGGCCGAAGAAGCTCGAATCACGCCAATACAGCGATTCCTCGGCATCAAACAGATAGTCCGTCGTGTGCCACCACTGCTCGTTCATGGTGTCCAGGTACTTCCGATCTCCCGTGACGGCGTACAGGTAGGCCAGCGACGGCGGGCCCATGAAGAGCGCGTCGCACCACGCCCACTCGCGGAGATGGATGTTGTTCTTCCACTCCAGGGATTCGGTGTGGGGGCGAGCGGCGATCTGGTCGGCCACGTCTTGCCAGTTGGCGATCATCTCCGGGGACTTGTAAATTTCGTAGAGCTCGGAATACGTCTGGCCGACGCAGTAATCGTCGGCGAAAAACGTCCGCGGCCCGATCTTCCACTCATTCTCCTCGCCGATCGCTTTCATGGCCTCGTAATATCGCCGGTCGCCCGTGTGGTGGCCGAGAGCCATCGCGCCGGCATAGAAGGCGCCGTTGATCCAATCGGTCTTGCTGACGGGCAGTTCCTGCGTGAGTTGCCAGTCCGCCACCTGCCGCATGAGGGCCTCGATCGCCTCGGGGTCGCGTGCGGAACTGGGGCGGGTTTGGTGCATCATGATGGCCGTGCGGAAGTCGGTGTAGTGGCGATAGTCCCCATTCATCCAGAACAGGCCGGATGCGTCGGCCGGGTGGTTCCGGGCGACGAACGGCCGAATGTTGTGCCTCGCGGAGTTCCCGGTGATGTGCTCCGACCGCCAGGTCCGGCCCAGGTCGGCCGTGGTCCAGCGTTCGATCTCGAAGCGGTCGTTCCGTCGGCGTGAGAGATACACTACGGACGGTTGCGTGTGATCCAGCACCACGCCGCCCGAGTAGTGCGGCTCTCGCTCTCGCTCGCCCTTTGGGGTCTGGGGAAACCACGGACCGGCCCAGGTAATCTCGTTGTCGATCCACCGGCTGCCGTCCCACGCCGCATAGCGGTAGCGGTGATCCTCTTCCGTGGGGCAGGCCGCGTATACGAGGATCGGACGGCCGTTCGCGTCCAGCGCGAGGTCCCACACCCAGGCGCGTGCGTTGCCGTGGGCGGCCGCGTCGTACACCTTGTCGGCCTGCGACGGTTCGAATGGAAGATCGGCCAGGGCCGCGATTTGGCTGCCGTCGGCCCGGTGAAAGGCGCCGTCATGGTAGCAGGCGTAGTAAACGCTGTTGAGCGGCTCATTTCGCGGGTGCCCGTCGGTGAAGATGAGGTGGATTTTCTTCCGGCCATCGGTGGCGATTTTGACGTAGGGGCGGTTCCCTTGTGTGTTCTCCTTGCGCGACAGCACCGTTCCGAGCGGCTCCCAGGACTCACCGTTGTCGCGCGACCGAGCCCAGTTGGGTTTGAAATTGTCGCCTCTCCAGAAGAGGTAGATCGTGTTGTCCTCTTCCGTCAGAAGAACGGGATTGGGATACGTAACGCTCTTGTTCGGCCGGGGCCCCGTGTGGATGGGCAGAGCGCGTTCCTCGCTCCACGGCTCCAGCGCCTTCGGATTGCTGCACACGCGGGCGAGCATCTCGTCGCCGCCGTGACGGGAGTAGAAAGCCATGAGCTTCCCGTCGGGCAGAAACAGCAGCGACGGGTTGTCGTGATCGTCCCGCTGCAGCTTCTCGTGGAGCGTGGCCACGCGGGGCGTCCGGCCGGCCGGGTTGATGCACCCCACCTGAACGGAGCCGTCAGTGCTGAGCCAGCCGATGTACGTCCGTCCGTCGTGCCAGACGGCCCTGGGATCCGCAAACCAGCACCACGCGCCGCCCGGGGTGACGACGGAGAACGAGCCGCCGGGCGGCGCATCGCTTTTGAGCCTGGCCGAGGCCGGGGCAATGAGCATGGTCACCCGGGCCTTCTCAACGGGCTGGGTCAACTCGATTCCCACCCGGGTGGGCTGATCCGGTACCCGAAGGTTTTCGTGGATGGCCTCCGGGCGGATTTCGAAGGGGCTGCCTTCCACGGCGATGCGCACTCGAACGGCCGCCTTCTTCCCCAGGATGAGCACTTCATCGGGCGCGATGCGTTCACAATGCCCGAACGTGATCAGGGCGTCGGCGAACCTCTCGGGCCCCCGAAAGACGACCTCGTCCACGATCTTCAGGTGGCCGTCGCCCTGGCGGGAGTACTCGAACGCGCGATGCAGCTTCTCCAACTGCGGCACGTCGTAGGCCGAGGTCAGGTCCAGGACCAGGGTGTCGCTCTGTTCCGTGAAGTCCGTTCGAAGCACGCGGCCCTGCGCCTCCGCACCCGTCCGTTGAAGCTGACCGGCCACGACGGGGACCGGGTGGCCGAAGGAGTTCAGGGCCTTGCTGTCGTACCGCCCGCTGCCGAAGGTCCGCGCGGTGTACACCTCCGCTCCCAGCTCGGCAAGGACAATCTCTTTTCCGACCGCCACCACGTATGATCCGACGTCATTGTGGTTGTGGTGCTCGGCGTTGTGCCCGCCCTTGAGGGCCACCCCCATTTTCGCGGACGATGCGACGCCTGGCCGGGCAATCAGCACGCCGGCGTCTGCAAACCACGTCCGCGGACCGGGGCCGCTGGACGCCTCCGGCGCCGGCGCCGACCGGGAGGCGGAGTTGGGAAAGCCATACAGGAGGACGATGGGCAGCGAACTGCGGGACGAGCCCGGTTCCTTCCGCTCCCACTGCTCCAGTCCCAGTCCGAGCCTTCGACTCACGTAGTACATTGCGGCGGGATCCGGGCGGGTGGCGATCGGGCAATCGGCGAACGCCGGGTACAGGCCGTTGAAGATCTCAAGCCGCGCGCCGAACTGCGCCGGCTCTTTCACTCCCTCGACCGCCAGGAGGTCCAGGGCCCCTCCGGTCGCCTGGTGAATTGCCTCCACGAGCAACACGTAGTGCCCGAAGCCGTAATTCCAGTAACTCAATCCTTCCGAACAGTAGCCGTCCGGCGTGAATCCCTGGAGGAAGTACCTGGAGTACAACTCGGCCGCCGCGATGAAGAGCGCCCTCTCGTCACGCGATTCGACCAGGGCCAGCGCCGCCTGCGTGACTTCGGCCAAGCACACGCTGTTCCAGTTGTTCGTCCATTTCAGCCATCGGTCCGGCGGCCGGTTCCCGTCCAGCGTGGCGAGAAACGGATCCAGCGTCCGTCGCCGCACGTTTTCCCGCAGCAACGCCCGCGTCTGCGGCTGGAGCCGATCCCCGAGCAGGTAATCTGCCAGGGCGAGGTTGGCCGACAGGTGGGAGGACCCGAGATCGATGTGCGTCGCCTTCCCGTGAAAATTCTCGAGCTTCGGGTCGTGCGCCGACATGACCCACGTGCGTTCTGCGCAAAGGGCGTGAATCACCTCTTCCAGCGCCGGCAGAAACCGGCCCGCGTTCTCCATGCACTCGGCCAGCACAAACGGCGCAATCCGCCCGCGTCGCTGGTTGGCGACCCTCTCCCACCGGCTGCGGTTTCCGTTTTCCGTGTACTCCAGAAAGAGCGCATCCGGCTGCTCCGGCAGGGGCCCTGTCAGGAGCTTTTCCGCCCGGGCCATCCACGCCTGCGACGACTCGCGCTGCGCGAACCGCTTCCAGGCGGCGCGGTCGGCGATGGGCGGACCAAACCCGCACGGGTCGGGGCCGAGCATGGCCGCAATCTCCCGGACGCGGGCCTCGGGCGGGCGCTCGACCTCCGCGAAGGACAACGGGCTCGAGAGAACCACCGCCGCACACATGACCATATTTGAACAGGTTGGTTTCATAGTGAACCATGCTAGCGCGCCGGCGGCGGGTGTCAACGCGTATCGAGATCGTCTGGGCAGCCGAGCGAGTGCGGGCGAGCCTGTTCAGTGCCCCCCTCCAGCGTGATAATCCTCCGTGTGAGCGGTGCAGGCGCGTCCGGACATGGGTTCGAGCGCGGCACGGTTGAGGCACACCCATGGCGGCAAACGAGCCCCTTCTACCTCTGCTGGAACGCGTCGCGGAGCTTCTGCGCGGTGCAGAGCGCATCGCATGCCTGACCGGGGCGGGCGTCTCGGCGGAGAGCGGCGTGCCGACCTTTCGCGGCGTGGGCGGCCTCTGGGAGGGCAGACGCCCGGAGACGCTGGCCACGCCGGAGGCGTTCGCATCCGACCCGGAGGAGGTCTGGCGGTTCTACCTCTGGCGGCGCCGCCTTCTGCTGGCCTGCAAACCCAACCCCGGGCATTGCGCGCTCGCACGGCTTGAACGGCAGAAACCCGGATTCACGCTGATCACGCAAAACGTCGACGGGCTCCACCTGCAGGCGGGCAGCCGGCGCGTGCTCGCCGTCCACGGCGACATCTGGATCGACCGCTGCACGCGATGCGGACGCGAGGCACGCTCCACCGGTGAAGACCTGGAGACCATTCCCCGCTGCGGCGCCTGCGGCGCCCTGGCCCGCCCCGGCGTGGTCTGGTTCGGCGAGATGCTGCCCACGGACGTGTGGACGCAGGCCGAACGGGCGGCAGCGTCGTGCGATGTGATGCTGGTCGTGGGAACGAGTTCGCTGGTCTATCCCGCCGCCTCGCTGGCCGACGTGGCCCGGGCGGGTGGGGCCACCATCGCGGAGATCAACCCGGAGGCCACGCCTGTAACGTCTCAGGCGGACGTGGCCATTTCGTCCCCGTCCGGCCAAGCCCTGCCGGCCATCGTGGACGGCCTCGGCACGTCCTGAGGGGGCGCGCCGAGTCGGCCGGCCGCGTTGACGGGGGTCAGCCTCGCCAGTAGCATCACCCGGTCCCGGACCCCTCCGGAGCCCGACCGGGGTATGGAAAGGGAGGGGAAACGTGCCCCGGCGGGATCGATGGCCCACGCGAGACCGGTTGCCGCATGTTTGCCGTGATTTCGGACATCCACAGCAACATCGAAGCGCTGACGGCGGTCCTGGAGGACATCGACCGGCGCGGCGTCCGGGAAGTGCATTGCTGCGGGGATATTGTGGGGTACGGGCCGAATCCCCTGGAGTGCCTCGATCAGTTGATCGAGCGAGATGTAAAATCGGTCTGTGGCAATCATGACATTGCCGTGTTCTTTGAGCCGCTGAACTTCAACGTCAGCGCCGAGCGAGCCGCGTACTGGACGCGCCAGGTCCTGGAGGACGAAGCCCGCAAGGCGTTGCGCAACCGCCGCTGGGAGATGCTGGGCAACATGCCGGAACGAATGGAGGTGCATGGCCTGCTGCTGGTGCATGCCTCCCCCCGCCGGCCGGTCAATGAGTATCTGTTCTCCGAGGACGTGTACACGAACCCGAACAAGATTCTGGCGAATTTCGACCGCCTGGGGCACAACCACCGGGCGTGCGTTGTCGGACACACGCACGTGCCGGGTGTGTTCCTGGACGATCCCTATTTCGACGCGCCGGGCGACCTGACGGAGACGGATCGGTACGAGCTGACCTCTGAGGAAAAGGCGATTATCAACGTGGGCAGCGTGGGGCAGCCCCGGGACCGCGACATTCGGGCGAGTTACATCGTGGTGCACGAGCCCGCGGACGAGCCGGACCACGCGAACAACGACCTGCACGCCGTCATCGAGTTCGTGCGGATCGAATACGATGTGGAGAAGACGGTCAGGAAAATCCTGGCCATTCCTGAACTGGACGATTTTCTTGGCACGCGTCTCCTGGACGGCCGCTAGCCTCGTGTCCAGGGTCGGTTCGGGTCGCGCCCCGGCGGGGACCGGCGTGCGGTCCGCGAGAGAGATTTCCGGAACCACCGACGATCGAAGATCGTAGAGGAGCAGGTCCGACCGTGGATCGACGTTCGTTTATCCAAGCCATGCTGTGGGCAACCGCCGCGTTTCTCGTGTTCATCACGGTCTCGCAGCGGTACCTCACGCCCCCGACACGACCCGAAGCCCCGGCGGACACAAGGGCCGGCGCCGCGGCAGGTGAGGAATCCGCCGATGCCGCGCCGACCTCTCGCCCGGACACGCCGGGACTGACCTCCTCCCCTTCCACGCCCGACGGGCTCCGGGCTGCCTCGGCGGAAGACGCCGGGCTTGTGGTCCTGGGAAGCGTGCCGGACGACCCCGAGAGCCCGTACCGGATGCGTCTGGAGCTCTCGCCGCGCGGCGCCGCGATTCGCACCGCCCATCTGACGGACTTCGCCGCCCGATACGGCAGCGACGAACGATACCAGCTCCTCCAGCCGGAAAAGGGGCCGACCGGCTCGGAACAGCTCTCGCTCGCGCTGGAGAGCATTACCGTCAACCTGCGGACGATTTCTCTGGAGGATGCGGTCTGGCAGGTGTCTCCGTCCCACAGCGAGGACGAACAGGCCGCGCGGTTCACGCTGGATCTTCTGAGCGCCGAGGACCAACCTCTGCTCCGCATGGTGAGAGAGTACGTTCTGCGGCCCCAGACCGTCGAGTCGGGCCGACATGACCTGACCGTGACGTTCTCCCTGGAGAACCTGACAAGCGACATTCTGGACGTTCGGTTTGCGCAGCGGGGGCCGGTGGGCATCCGCCAGGAGTACAGCCGGGCGGACGACCGGTACGTGTACACGGCCGTCAGCCCGTCCGGCGCGGCGACCCTTCCCAAGCTGAGCGGGATCGCCTTCAGCAAAGTCGCGTCCGGCGACAAACCGCTGATCGAATACAAGCGGGACGCGGGCGACCACTTCTGGTGGCACGGCGCCGGGAACAAGTACTTCAGCTTCCTCGCCGTGCCGTTGGGCCACGTGAACAACGAGCGGCCGGACTACGTGGTACAGGCGGACGCGCTGGATCTGAGTCGAGAGAGCAAATCGCATACGGGCGTGACGACGCGTCTGGTTCTGCGGGCCTCGGTGCCCCCGGGCGGTACGTGGGAATCGACGCAGACGTGCTATGTGGGGCCGAACGACAAGGAGTCGTTCGTACGGGAAAGCAATGCGGACTACGGCCGCCTGGGGTTCGGCGAAATCATCAGCGTGCAATACGGGTCATGCGCGTTCGGCTGGCTGACCGACCTGATGGTGTGGCTTCTGGACGGTCTGCACAAAGCCGTTCCGAACTACGGGGTCGCCATCATCATCCTGGTGATCATCGTGCGGGCGCTCCTTCACCCGCTGACGCGCAAGGGCCAGATCAACATGGTCCGCATGCAGGAACGGATGGGCAAGCTGCAGCCGAAACTGGAGCAGATCAAGAAGACCCACGGCAACGACAAGGTCCGCCTCCAGCAGGAAACCATGCGGGTGTACAAGGAAGAGGGAATCAACCCGGCGAGTTCCGTGTTCAACTCATGCCTCCCCATGATGATCCAGATGCCGATCTGGATCGCCCTGTACACCAGCCTGGCCAACAACATCCAGATGCGGCACCAACCCTTCGTTCTGTGGATTCACGACCTGACCGCTCCGGATGCGCTCATCACGTTCAGCCAGTCGTATCACGTTCCGCTCCTGAGCGCGCTGACCGGCCCCATCGAGGCGTTTAACCTGCTGCCCATCCTGATGGGCATCACCATGTATCTGCAGCAGAAGCTGATGCCCAAGCCGCAGACGCCGGCCAAGCCCTCCGCCGGCGCCGGGTCCGGCCCGCAGTTCGACCAGGCCGCCCAGATGCAGAAGATGATGCCCGTCATGTCGGTGTTCTTCTCGCTCATCCTCTACGCGATGCCCAGCGGGCTGAACCTGTACATCATGACCAGCAGCCTCTTCGGCATGCTCGAGCAGTACTACATCCGCAAGCACATCCGCACGGTGAAGGAACGAAACAAGGAGGAGGGCGGCACGGACGCGGCTGCCCCCCGGCCGCCGAAACCCTCCCGACCGCCCTCCTGGCTGGCCCGGAAGTTCCAGGACTTGCAGAAACGCGCCGAGGAAGCTCAACGCGTCCAGGGCCGCAGGAAGCACTGAGCGACAGGCCGGATTTGCCGCACCGGCCGCACGTCGCCCGGTCCGCCGCCCCGAGCCCCGAGACGGGCGGGGCAGGCGCTTTTGACTCCCCCGGGCGCGGGGGTAGGATACCGGTCGGCAGGCACGAAACCGGGCGTCCTGGGATTCGGGGCGCCACGGAAGCCGACACGGAGCCGCCAGTTACCGGAGAAGGCCGCATGCCACAGGAGATTCATGGCAATCTGGTCGTCCAGCAGCAGCGCTTCGCCCTGCTCGTGACGCGATTCAACGACTTCATCACGTCCAAGCTCCTGGCCGGAGCGGTGGACACGCTGCAACGCCACGGATGTCCCGACGGGCAGATGACCGTTGTGCGGGTGCCGGGATCGTACGAACTGCCCCTGGCGGCGCGGAAGCTGGTCGGGACCGGCCGGTACGATGCCGTGATCTGTCTGGGGTGCATCATTCGCGGGCAGACGCCGCATTTTGAGTTCATCGCCGCCGAGTGCGCCAAGGGCATCGCCCAGGTTGCGATGGAATCGGGGACTCCGGTCACCTTCGGCGTCATCACGGCCGACACGCTGGAGCAGGCCATCGAACGGGCGGGCGCCAAGGCCGGGAACAAGGGTTCGGACGCGGCCCTGGCCGCGATCGAGCTGGCGAACCTGTACGCCCAGCTTCAGGGCGCCGGCGGCCGCGCCGGCAAGAAGGACTGACCGCACCCGTGAGTCTCGACCGCCACCAGGCCCGTATCCTGGCCATGCAGTTGCTTGCCCAGATGGATGCTCAGGGGGACTCGTTCCTGGACGAGTTCGACGCATTCCTGGACAAATCGGAGTTGGCGCCGGCCCGCGCGACTCGGACATACGCCGCCGACCTGGCCCGACGAAGCTGGTCCCAGCGTCAGAAGCAAGACGAGCGTATCCGGGGTGTTGCCAGGCACTGGTCGCTGGAGCGGATGTCTCCCGTGGACCGCAACGTGATTCGGCTGGCCCTGGTGGAGCTCGAAGCCGGCACGGTGCCGGCTCGCGTGGTGATCGCCGAGGCCATCGAAATCAGCCGCGAATACGGGTCGGCGGAGTCGCCGCGATTCGTAAACGGCGTACTGGATGCGCTGTACCGACAGCAATCCGCCGCAGGCGGAAAGGACACAGGCTGATGGGTCTCTTTGATCGTTTGCGTAAGGGCCTGGCCAGAACGCGTGAGAAGGTCGCGGGCGGCGTGCGAGCCATCCTGCCGATCGGGAAACCCATTGACGACAAATTGCTGGACGACCTCCAGGACACGCTTCTGCTGGCCGACGTCGGGCCGGCCACCGTCGCCAAGCTGATCGACGTGACCCGACAGGCGTGGAAGCGGGGCAAGATCCGCGAGGCCCAGGAAATCGCCGCGTTCATTCAGGAGCACGTGGTCGCGATGTGGCCGCCGGCCGACCGCTCCATCCGGTTCGCGCCGGACGGCCCGACGGTGGTCCTCGTCACCGGCATCAACGGCTCCGGC
>Ga0334890_1003043_pt1 | contig 17775 bp, 11 predicted proteins | sample GraSluR1_MG_3_FD_207220 | JGI IMG/M metagenome (GOLD analysis project Ga0334890, IMG submission 207220) | Sludge microbial communities from methane-producing bioreactor in Wageningen University, Netherlands - Granular Sludge_31_08-R1 | ecosystem: Engineered > Bioreactor > Anaerobic >... | reverse complement strand
TCAAGATCTCCAACGCACAGATGAAGACGATCCGGCTTCAGCGACACGAGGTCTGCCCAGACTGGAACTACACGATTGATCCCAATACCTCATAACATCCGAATCCGTTTCTTTACGAGTCCTTAGCCCAATCATCACACAGAATAGCTGCCATGAGCGTAAACTTCTTCATGGTTTCCACAAAATCTGCCGGTTTTTCGGAATCCGGCAGCCGCTCTGCGGCAGATAAGAGAGCTTTCACTTCGCGACAAGCTTCTGCAACCTTCGCTTTATCCTCAGGCTGCACTTCTATCTCCAGTCGCCTAATAGTCTCGATACACTGTCGATTCCTTTGAAGACGCCTGGTTTGATACTCAGACTCACTGAGTCCACATCCTACTATAAGACCAAAGGCTGACAAAAGAAGTGCGTGCCGTTTCATTCGCAATCTCCATAGATCGGCTATCGATCTACGTTACATGTCAGACGCCTCGCCCTGCTGCGCTTCGATCCCGATCGCGTCAGCAGCAAAATAACTCGATGCTACTATTATATCGCTGTTTACCCGAAAAGGCAAGGACAAAGACAGCTTTCCGACCGTTTGGTGCAGGCGGCATCGGTGAGGGGTTCCAGAGTAGAACGAGGCGGCTGGCTGCATCGAGGTGCAATGATCGCCTTGGATATGGGCGTTGGGGATGCTCTGTATCCAGCGTAACCCGTACTGCATGCGCACTTGAAGTCTCTTCTTTCCCCTCTCAAGAGTCCCTTCAGATGGTCCAGGAGATGTCCCAGAATTCCCTGGGATGGCAAAAGTCCCTTTCTCCCTTCCTTCCCCCTTGGGAGAGTCTTTGGGGGCGTCAGAGGGCAGAAGAAAAGAGGCCGGAAATTTGCCGGGCATACTGGATGTCCCTGTTCACGGGTCTGGCTGGGTACCTGTGCTGAGAATTGTGCTGACCAGGGCCACAAGAAGCTTACCATTGCCTACCGGCTAACACAGCCGGACACGTTTCTTGATGGCGGCAAGTGGCTTTTGAGGGACTGATGCGGTCTTTGTTAGGCTTTCAAGACCGTCGCCTTAAGCCGCTCGGCCACTGCTCCAGGCAAGCTGTCCGTGACCGCCTGCGAAGCCGCTGACCGGCGCCACGCGTTGCGGTCCATTCGCCTCCAGTCTATACGGAACGAGCCGATCCTGCAAGAAGATCGCTTCTGTGGCCAGGTCGGATCCACGGGCCGGGTGCGATTGGGAAGGCTGCCTTAGAAGCCGTAGGCGATCCTGAGTTGCTCGTTGGTCGGTATGCTCGTGTAGTATTCGCCGCGGGGCCCCCTGTACCAGGAACCTTCTCGGGTCAACTGGATGGACGTCATCGATCCGTTGGAGTTGGTGATCCACACGGTGATTGTTATTGGCTCGGGCGCGATGAGCGGCGGCCGCACGATGACGGGTTCGACCACCGGGGGCCGAGCGACCACAACTCTTGGAGAGGGCGCCCATACAGGTCCGGACCGTCGTGGCCGAGGAGCAGGGACTATCACGGGCCTGTGCGGGGGACCGTACCGTCGAGGTGGTTCGACGTTGCGGCCGATCCAAATGCCCAGTCCGATTCCGGGCGAAACGACTACCCGGGCGCTTGTCTTGGCTTGGGCGGGGGCTGACGAAACCAGCAGGGCACATACGATCGCCCCAACGGTCACGATTGGGATGAGTCTTCGTCGTGTCATTGTCGTACCCTTTCATTGGCTGACGTCTTTGTGTCTACCTTCTAAAGGCACCTTGCACCACCGTGGTAACGCCCGCCGATGGCAGGTCGTTGCAGGCGACGGCTTCTTGTGCATTGCCGGGCCGTGGGGTAGCATGGAGACTCGATCCCATCCGGACCGATTACGTTGTAGCGTGCTTGGATGACTGTTCAATCCACCTGGTCAAGGAGACAAGCAATGGCACCTGACATGAACCGTCGCAGATTTCTTGGATACGCTGCTTCAGCCGGCGCCGTCACCATTGTTCCGCGTCACGTGCTGGGAGGGGCCGGGTACGTCGCTCCGAGCGAGAAGATCACCGTCGCCAACATCGGCTGCGGCACGCAGGGCCTGACGGAAATGTTCGGCATGCTGACTGCCCCGGACGTGCAGGTCGTGGCAGTCTGCGACCCCAACCAGGACAGCAGCGACTATGTGGAGTGGGGCAAGGACAGCGTTAGAAGGACCATTGCGGCAGGGCTCGGAAGACCCCAATGGAGGCAAGGCGCCGGCAGGGTCCCCGGCGGCCGGGACGTCGGCAAGGAGATCGTGGAGCTGTACTACTCGGACAAGACCCCGTCGGGCGGGTATCGCGGTTGCGCCTCGTATGCCGACTTCCGCGAGCTGCTGGAGAACGCCAAGGACATCGATGCGGTCAAGGTGATGACGCCGGACCACCTCCACGCGATCGTTTCCGTTGCCGCGATGAGGAAGGGCAAACACGTCGTAATGCACAAGCCTTTGGCCAACCGCGTGCGCGAGGCCCGGATCGTTATCGAGACGGCCCGCAAGACAAAGGTCTCGACGCATTTCCTGGCGGCCAGCGCCGGCGACAACGTTCGCACGGTCGGCGGCTGGATCGCCGACGGCGCCATCGGAACGCTTCGCGAGGTGCACAACTGGTCGAACCGGCCCGTGTGGCCCCAGTACGCGACGATTCCGACCGACCGGCCTCCGGTTCCCAAAGGGTTCGACTGGGACCTATGGCTGGGACCATCGCTGCCTCGGCCCTATCATCCGCACTACACGCACGCGGTGTTCCGCGGCTGGTATGAGTTCGGAGGTGGGGCCGTGGCCGACATGGGGCACTACAGCCTGTGGCCCGTCTTTCAGGAATTCGATCTGGATGCCCCGATCTGCGTCGAATCGACACCGAGTCACGTCTGCACGATCGACGACGGCGTGAGCCGGAAGGTGCACAACGACTATGCCTTCCCCTTTGCCTGTACCATTCGGTTCAGGTTCGCCGCCAAGGGCAACCGGCCTGCTCTGGATCTGTTCTGGTATGACGGTGGCATGAAACCGCCGACGCCGCCGGAGGCTGAAGAGGACAACACCGAGTTGCCCGCCGAGGGCATGATGTTCGTAGGCGACAAGGGCAAGATCCTCGCCGGCTTCCTCGGCCAGGACCCGCAAATCATTCCCGAGCGAAAGGCGCGCGCGTTCGAGGCCGCCAGAGACGCCGCCGCATCGGATGCACGGGGGCGCGACCGGCGTGCTCGGACCGCTGCCTGGATCGAGGCATTCCGGACGGGCAAGCCCTCGTACGGCGATTTCCTGCTGGCCGGGCCGATCTCGGAGGCCTTCAATCTCGGCGCCGTCTCGCTGAGACTTGGAGGCAGACGGTTGCTCTGGAACGCCCGGGGCATGAAGATGACAAACGTTCCGGAGGCGAACGAGTACTTGAATCGTGAATGCCGACAGGGGTGGGAACTGACGTAGTCCTGTTGCAGTCTTACGGCAGGACGGTTCGATCCACGGGCATGCCGCGCCGGTCGGTCAGTTCGAGTATCGTGCCCGAGGGTGGAAGGGCTCGCGTGCAGTCGCCCACGACGAACAGGGCTCGACCTCTGGTTGGGTATTTCACGCGGGAATCGAAGCCGATTCGGCTGACGACGATGTAGAGCGTTCGCTCGGCGGGGATGACGGTGCCCCCGCGGGCGGTGAAGAGGGGCTGCGGCGCATTGGTGTCGTCATTGAGGGTCCAGCCGGAGACGTCCACCGCGAAGCGGTTGGGGTTGAGCAGCTGGATGTAGCTCTCGTCGGGATGGCCGTCGACAAGAGCGTTCTCGATGATGCCGAACGAGACAATCGTCTCGGCCGGCTGAGGGCCGGGGATCTCTCGTGCACCCGGGGCCAGGCCATCGTACAACTGCCGCCTTCGCTCGGGCAGATAGACGTCCTTGAGTTCCGCGACGGCCTCGGGCAGCGACTGCGGGCAGCAGGGGGCCGTCGAGCCGTTGCCCCAGGAATCAGAGCCCCACTTCGCGGCGTCCAGTGCGGCGTCCGGCGCGATCATTGCCGCCAGTTCATCGATTCGTGGCTCGTAGTGCATTTCATCCGGCGGCGTGCCGAGCGGCTTGAGCAACTCGTCCATGAGGGTCCGGATCCGTCGCAGGTACATCTGCCGTATCTCGGGCGTGTCGAAGATCGCCTGCGGCAGACGGTTGCCGCTGCCGATGAACAGTGGCGTATTGGCAATCAGACGCTGGTCCCAGTACGTCAACGAGCTGATCCACCGGCGTCCGAAGCTCAGATCGACGTCCCACGGCCACATCTCCCAGAGGTCGGTTTGGTCGGTGTCGCAGAAGAAGTAGTAGTTCTTGTGACAGCAGTCGGTATCCCCTGTTAGAACCATGGCGGCCAGAAAGTTGACGACTTGGGCAATGTCCACATTGTCGTAGAGGTATCGACGGCGGGCCTCTCCCGTGAGGCTGAGGCCGTGGAAGAACTCCAACAGGTCCGTATGGTCCCGATCCTTGCGGGTCTTCTTCTGAGCGCCGTGTGTAGCGTGGCTGGGGTCTGTGAACGAGCTATACATCTTGTAGAGAGTGCCCTGTGGGTTCACGCCCAACCGATCCAACCATTTCCTCTTACCCTTTTCGATCATGTGCGCCGTCCCCCAGAACGCCCCGTTCTGCTGGACGCGGACGGCAAAGGCGAAGTGGTAGGGGCAGTCGGCGTCGCGATATGTTTCATAGGCCAGGATATTGCGCATCTGGGCTTTGTCGGGGTATGTTGTTAGAAGGTGGATGTCGCTGACGCGCGTCTCGCCAGGAGCCCAGCGGAAGTTGTGTCCGGAGTGGAAGTCGAAGTCGTAACTCTTCTTCGGAAATCCTCGACTGGACTGGCCGTGAATGTTGACCCGGACATTGTCGTAGAATTCGCCGTTGTAGAAGATCGAACACTGGGTGCCGGCGTCCGTGTTGGCGGCCGTCGGGCTCTCAATGAACCAGTGCAGCGTCGGAAGCGCCGTTGCGATGCTGCGGTCGGTCGCCACGGTTCCGCCGTATTGCGGGCTGTTCAGCGGGTCGAGAAAGCGTGGAAATCGCGACAGGCGTCCGACGGCGTCCACAGCCGTGATGTACCAGCGGATCATCTGCCCGGCCTCGAAGCTGCCGGCCGGGATCCTCGCTGTGAAGATGCCGTCACCGCTGCTGAGCAGCGGAACCGAGACTTCCGGGCCGAACATGACTCGATAGTGCAGGTCTGCGTAGACCAGCGGATCGCAGCTTTCGGCGATTCGAGCGGCGACTTGCAGCGACTGACGCAGTGAAGGGATCTGAGGCGAATGTTCCACGTCTCGGATGATGGGTCCGATGGCCTCCACCCCGCCGGCGTTCGGCTGCCCCGGCGTCGGGATCGGGAAATAGTGCAAAGGCGGATCGACCGCGACGACCTCGGCCAGCAGTTCCGGCAAGACCAGCAGATCCTGATTCGACAAGCCGTGATTCAGCCCCTGGATCGCCAGCATGTTCGTCCCCTCCTGGAGCAATTCGATCCAGGGGATCGCGAAGTCCATTGGTGGGGGGATTCGGTCGGTCGGCCAACTCGCGGACGCCCCGGAGTTCCACGTCTCGGTTCTCGGCGCGGGAGCATTGTACCGAGCCACCTCGTGTCCGTTGAGATAGGCGATGATCCCGTCGTCGAATCGGACCCGCAAGGTCAGCCCCCGGATCTCTTCCAGATCGTGCACGACGAAAGAAATGCGGACATACACCGTCTCGTTGACATTCTGCATCGCTGAGACGTCGGTGCCGACGAGGTGGGAATAGCCGTAGCCGACCCCCGTCACGCCGGATGGCCAGGCGGAATCGTCGAAGTCCTCCAGCGTCCAGGGGCGCGGCGCATTCGACAGTGGGCGACCTTCCAGCCTGTCGTCCACTGGCACCAGGGCCCGCGCGGGCGCTCCCTGCGGCAGCAGCACTTTCTCGGACGTGACCGCAGCCAGTCCGTAGGAGACGTCCGGGGCCTGGATTGGAAACGAGGAAGCAAACTCAGAAGTCGCGGTGATGCCGTCCGGGCGGACCAGCGCCAGATACTCGCCGTCGCCGCTGAGTCTGAAGTTGGTGTGCAGTTCGCCCGCCGGATCGCGCCGGTCCTTTCCCGACGCAAAGACGACCAGATACTCATCCGGAGCCAAGGTGACGGCCGGAAACTCCCACTTGGTCGGGTTCTTCCCGCTGTCGGTGAGGAACCAGCCTTCCAGGCTCACTTCGCTCGTCTCGGCGTTGTGGATCTCGATCCAGTCCGACTCGTCGCGGTCCTCATCGTCGAGACCACGGTCGTTGATCGCCAGGAACTCGGTGATCCGCACCAACTCCCGGGCCGGCAGCGCGCGGACCGTGCACGAGAGGAGCACTGCGGCGATCAGAGCGTGCCAGTAATTCGTGCGAAGAATCACCCTGTGCTGCCCCCAATCGGCAGACGCACCGAGAACGACGGCGGGCGGAAACGCGCATTTCCTTCAGACCCACTTTGAGTATAGCACAACAGGTCGTCTGGATCAACCCGCAAGAGGCACGGCGAACGAGCGTAAGGCTTGCCGTCGGCCCGGCGGTGCGGTATCCTGTCACGCCATGCTGACCCTGATCAATACGAACCGGATGATGCCGCCCATCGGGCCGATCGGCCTGGAATACGTCGCCGAGGCGGCCCAGGACCAGGGGCTCGAAGTCGAGGTGCTGGACTTGTGCCTTTGCGACGACCCGGACGCGGCCCTGACGGCATACTTCTCGGACCACACGCCGACACTGATCGGTCTGTCGTTTCGCAACGTAGACGACTGCTTCTGGCCCAGCGCCCAGTGGTTCGTTCCCGATCTGACGCGCCTGGTGCAGCGTCTGCGATCGCTCAGCGATGCGCCGATCGTCGCCGGCGGCGTCGGTTTCAGCACCTTTGCCCGGCGAGTGGTCGAGGCGAGCGGCGTCGACTTCGGCGTCCACGGCGACGGCGAGCAGGCGACCGTGGCGCTGTACCGCCAGTTGCACAACGGCCGGGCGTTCGAGACGGTCGATGGGCTCCTCTGGCGGCGCGACGGGCAGATCGTCTGCAATCGGCCCGCATGGCCGTCGAGCTTGTCCCTGCCGACGCGGCGGAGCTCGGTGGACAACGCGACGTATTTCGCGCGGGGCGGTCAGTGCGGCATCGAGACCAAGCGGGGCTGCGACCGTCGGTGCCTGTACTGCGCCGATCCCTTGGCCAAGGGCACGCGCAGCCGACTGCGCCAGCCGGGGGAAGTGGCCGACGAAGTCGAGTCGCTGCTGGCGCAAGGGGTCGATGTCCTGCACACCTGCGATGCGGAGTTCAACATCCCACGAAGTCATGCGTTGGCGGTCTGCGAGGAGCTGATCGGGCGCGGTCTGGGTGAGAAGGTGCAGTGGTACACGTATCTGGCAGTGACGCCGTTCGATGCCGAGCTGGCGCGGGTCATGAAGCGGGCCGGCTGCGTCGGGATCAACTTCACGGGCGACTCCGCCAGTGAGACCATGCTGCGGACGTATCGCCAGCCGCATCGTGCCGCCGATCTGGCCGAGGCCGCGCGGTTGTGCCGCGACAATGGGATCAAGGTGATGATCGACCTGCTGCTCGGCGGGCCGGGAGAGACGCCCGAGACGGCGGCTACGACGATTGAATTCGTCAAGAAGATCGGCCCCGATTGTGCGGGGGCGTCGGTGGGGATTCGCATCTATCCCGGAACCGGCATGGTCGAGATGGTCGAAAGCGAAGGGCCCCTGGAGACGAACCCTGCCATTCGTCGCAAGTACGCCGGCCCGTGTGATTTCTTCCAGCCGACGTTCTATATCGCTCCCGCTCTCGGGCCGGAGCCGGCTCGCCTCGTCAAGAACCTTATCGCCGGCGACCAGCGGTTCTTCGAGCCGACCGAAGAACGTCCCGACGCCGCCACGACCGACCACAACTACAACGACAACACCGAGCTGGTCGACGCCATCGCCCAAGGCGCCCGAGGCGCTTACTGGGACATCCTCCACCGGCTTCGCGCGACGTGAGCCGGCCGCAGCGCCCTATGTGTGCAGATTTCCTGCTATGGGGGTGGCAGCGTCAGACGCGGCAGCGTTTGGGGATGGTGAATCGGGTTGTTACGTCGGTTCGGCGTGGTAGTGATGCCTGCCATCCCCAAGCCCTGCGGGCTTGAGGCTGCCACGCACTGCAAAAAAGGTGACGGACCGAGATCTTTGTGCTATCATCCCGATGTGTCGTCGCAGCGGCGATTGAAAGATGGAAACGGATTGTGTATTAGCGAGGAAACGGAATGAATCGAGCACTTGCCTTCTGCGTCGCCATCATCGTAGGTTCTGCGAGCGTCTCGTTCGGTGGTGAAGCACGTCTGTTGCGTTTTCCGGCCATTCATGAGGACCAGATCGTCTTCACGTATGCCGGCGATCTGTACACCGTCAGCGCCGACGGTGGCGTCGCGCGGCGGCTAACGAGCCACGATGGGTACAAGATGTTCGCGCGGTTCTCGCCCGACGGCACGTCCATTGCCTTCACCGGCCAGTACGACGGCAACACGGAGGTATACCTGATGCCGGCCGGCGGGGGGGTGCCACAGCGACTGAGCTACACCGCGACGCTCGACCGGGACGATGTGTCCGACCGGATGGGACCGAACAACATCGTGATGGCCTGGACGCCCGACGGGGAGCGCATCGTCTTTCGCTCGCGCCGGCGGTCGTTCAATAGCTTCCAAGGGCACCTGTGCACGGTCCCGGTGGCCGGCGGGCCGGTCGAAGAGCTGCCCTTGCCGCGCGGGGGCTTCTGTTCGTTCTCGCCCGACGGGAAGAGACTTGCCTACAATCGCGTCTTCCGCGAGTTCCGCACGTGGAAACGCTATCGCGGTGGGATGGCCGACGATATCTGGATTCATGATTTCGAGACCCGGACCACCGAGAACATCACGAACCATCCGGCCCAGGACATCATCCCGATGTGGAAGGGTGAGCGAATCTACTTCCTTTCCGACCGGGATGAGAATATGCGCATGAACCTGTTCGTGTACGATCTCAACACGAAACAGACGCGCAAGCTGACGGAGTTCGTCGAGTTCGACATCAAGTTCCCGTCGTTGGGCCGCAGCGCAATCGTTTTCGAAAATGGCGGGTACATCTATCGTTTCGATCTCGAAACCGAAGAGCATAAGCGTGTGGACATTTCGATCCGGGAGGACCTTGCGGGCGGACGCGGGGGTCTGACCGAGGTGGCCGACAAGGTGAGCAGTTACGACGTTGCTCGCGACGGTAAGCGGGCGGTCTTCGGCGCGCGGGGCGACGTGTTCACCGTTCCGGCCAAGTACGGCGAGGTCCGCAACCTGACGGCTACGCCCGGCGTACACGAGCGCAATGCCGTCTGGTCGCCCGACGGCCGATGGATCGCCTATATCTCCGACGCCACCGGTGAGGACGAGATCTGGGTGGTCGCCCAGGACGGCCGCGAGCCGGCCCGACAGGTCACGCGGAACGCCGAGACGTACAAGTATCGTCTTATCTGGTCGCCGGACAGCACGAAGATCCTCTGGGCCGACAAGCGACTGCGACTGCGATACGTTCAGCTCGAGAGCGGGCATATCACCGAGGTGGATCGGTCGGACCGGTGGGAGTTTGGCGACTATGTCTGGTCGCCCGACAGCCAATGGGTGGCCTACGGGCGGGCGGAGATGGAGGGCATGAACAAGGTCCGCCTCTACTCGCTGCGAGACAAGGCGTCCCACGATGTGACCGATGGTTGGTACGACTCGTCCGATCCGGCCTTCAGTTCCGACGGCAAGTTTCTGTTTTTTGTCTCCGATCGCGATTTCAATCCGATCTACGGGCGGACTGAGTGGAACCACATCTATCGTGACATGTCCCGCATCTATTTCGTTACATTGGCGAAGACGACCGAATCGCCGTTCAAGCCGCTCAGTGACGAGGTTGAGATTGAGCAGGCCGAGAAGGACAAGAAGGGCGGGGAGGCAAAAGACGCGAACGAGCCCGACACAGATGCTGAGACGAAGGAGGACAAGGACCGCGAGGCGATGCGGGTGGACCTCGACGGGATCAAGGACCGCATTGCCGTTCTGCCGATCGCCGTGTCGAACTACTACAATCTCCAGGCTGTGGACGACCATCTCTACTACATGCGGCGGGGCAGCAATGACGGCAGGACGCAGTTGCTCCTGTACGACTTGAAAGATCGCAAGGAGACGGAACTCGGCGCCGTCAACGGATACCGGCTGTCGGCCGATGGGAAGAAGATGCTGGTGGCCTCTGGTGGGCGATATGCGATCATCGACCGGCCCAGGGGCCCGATCGACATCAAGGACACGCTCGATCTGTCGGGGATGGAGGTGTTCCTCGACAGGCGGGCCGAGTGGAAGCAGATCTTCGACGAGTGCTGGCGGCAGATGCGTGAGTTCTTCTACGTGCCGAACATGCACGGCGTGAACTGGGCGGCCATGCGGCATCGCTACGCGCCGCTCGTTCGCCACGTCAACCATCGGGCCGACCTGACGTACGTTCTCGGCGAGATGATCGGTGAGCTGAACGTCGGACACACCTATGTCGGTGGGGGCGAGTCCCCCACGCCCAAACGAGTCCCGCTGGGCCTGCTCGGCGCCGAACTGGAGCGGGACGCGGATTCGGGCTACTATCGGATCGCCAGGGTGCTTCGTGGGAAGAACTGGGACCGAGGCGCGCGGTCGCCGCTGACGGAGATCGGCGTGGACGCCGGCGAAGGCGATTTCATTCTCGCGGTGGACGGGGCCTCGACGGCAGAGGCGACGGACATCTATGAGTTGCTGGTCAACAAGGCGGGCCGGCAGGTGACGCTGGAAGTCAATTCGCAGCCGACGACCGAGGGCAGCCGCAAGGTGGTCGTCGTTCCAACGGCCGATGAGGCGGACCTGTACTACCACGAATGGGTCCAGGGCAATATCGAAAAGGTCTCGCAGGCCACCGACGGCAGGGTCGGCTACATCCACGTTCCCGACATGGGGCCGAACGGCCTGAACAAGTTCGTCGAGCACTTCTATCCGCAGATTCGTAAGAAGGCCCTGATCATCGACGTGCGGGGCAACGGCGGCGGCAATGTTTCGCCGATGCTCATCGAACGGCTGCGTCGCGAGATTGTCATGATTTCTTTCGCGCGCAATACCGGATCCTGGCCCGACCCGGAGGCCATGATTTATGGGCCGATGGTTTGCCTGTGCGACGAGTTCTCCGCCTCGGACGGCGACCTGTTCACTTATCGATTCAAGCACTACAAGCTGGGCACGGTGATCGGCAAGCGGACCTGGGGCGGTGTGGTCGGCATTCGTGGCACGCTGCCGCTGCTGGACGGCGGCTACCTCAACAAGCCGGAGTTCGCACGGTACGACGTGGAAGGGAAGGAGTGGATCATCGAAGGCTACGGCGTCGAGCCCGACATCGTGGTGGACAACGATCCGGCCAAGGAATACGCCGGGATCGACGAACAGCTCGACAAGGCCATCGAGGTGATTCTCGAACAGCTCAAGACCCAGGAAAAGGAGATCCCGCCGCTGCCCCAGTACCCGGTCAGGTAGCTCGATCTGGTTCGCACGCGGATCGGCAGGGCCGTTTTGCCGAACCGGGCAGACCCGCGTGGCGTACGCCAAGGGATTGCAGTCACGGAAGGTCAGGAGTCCCTATGAAGCTATTCGTCGCCAAAGAGCCCGGCCGTCAGGAAACGCGGGCGGCCATGTTGCCGAGCGATGCAGGCAAGCTGGTCCAGCTTGGCGCGGAGGTCGAGATCGCCGCCGGAATCGGCCGGGCGATCAATGTCACGGACGAAGAGTACGAGAAGGCTGGTGCGAAGGTCTCAAGCGATGCCAAGGCTTCTTTGGGAGCCGAGATGGTCCTGCGCATCGGTGTCCCCGACGCCGACGACGTCGAGCATCTCGGCGAAGGGGCCATTCACGTCAGTTTGCTCGACCCCTTCAACAACGCCGAGACGGTCCAAGCCCTTGCCGCTCGCAAGGTCAGTGCGATCAGCCTGGAGATGATCCCGCGCACGACCATTGCCCAGAAGATGGACGTGCTCAGCTCGCAGGCGAATCTGGCGGGCTATGTGGCGGTGATCCTGGCGGCGTCGCGGCAGAACAAGATCCTGCCGATGATGATGACTCCCGCCGGGACGATCGCGCCGGCCCGCGTCTTCGTCATCGGCGCCGGCGTCGCGGGCTTGCAGGCCATCGCGACGGCCAAGCGTCTCGGCGCCCGCGTCGACGCCTTTGACGTGCGTCCCGACGCCCAGGAGCAGATCCTCTCGCTGGGGGCCAAGCCGCTGAAGGTCGATCTGGGTGAGACGGGGCAGACCAAGGACGGCTATGCCAGGAAGCTGACCGACGAGCAACTGGCCAAGCAGCGCGAAGCGATGGCCCGGCAATGCGCCCTGTCCGATATCGTGATTACGACCGCCAAGGTCTTCGGCAAGAAGGCCCCGCTGATCGTGACCAATGAGATGATCGACGGGATGCAGCCCGGCAGCGTGATCGTCGATCTGGCGGTCGAGACCGGCGGCAACGTCGAGGGCGCCAAGCCCGACAAGGAGGTCCAGCGGCACGGGGTCACGATCATCGGGCGGGTGGAGTTGCCCCGTCGCGTCCCCGTCGCCGCCAGCCAGATGTTCAGCAGCAATTTGTACAACTTCGTCGAGCACTTCTGGCACAAGGAAACCAAGCGATTCATCCTCAATCGGGAGGATGCGATCATTCAAGGATGCCTGATCACGCACGCAGGCGAAATCGTCCATCCGGCCATCCAGGAGGCCATTGCGTAGAAGGAGTCGGCTGTGGAGCTCAATGCGACGACGATCCCCTTGTTGTTCTTCGTATTCGTTCTGGCGATGTTTCTCGGCGTCGAGCTGATCAAGAAGGTCCCGTCGCAGTTGCACACGCCGCTGATGTCGGGCTCGAATGCGATCTCCGGCATCACCATCGTCGGGGCCCTGATTGCTTCGAGTCGGGAAGGCGGCACGGCGATCGCCACGTTGCTGGCGGTCCTGGCGGTGTTGTTTGCGACGATCAACGTCATCGGGGGCTATCTCGTGACCGACCGGATGCTGGAGATGTTCAAGACCAAGGCCAAGGATGGGGGCAAGCCATGAATCCACAGCTCATCCGGGGCCTCGGATACATTACGGCCTCGATCTTCTTCATCTTCGGCCTCAAGATGCTCAGCTCGCAGGCCACGGCGCGGCGGGGCAATCTCGTCTCCGCCATTGGTATGTTCATTGCCGTTGTTACGACGCTCACCGCGATGGAAGAGATCCGCTGGTTCTGGATCGTGTTCGGCGCGAGTCTCGGCTGCGTGGTGGGTGTGCTGGCTGCCCGGCTGGTGAAGATGACGGCCATGCCGGAGATGGTCGGGCTGTTCAACGGGTTTGGCGGTCTGGCCAGCCTGCTCGTCGGCTGGTCGGAGTATCACGGCAAGTGGGCGGCCGCCGATCCGGTGAGTCTGTTCACGACGGTTGCCATCTTTCTGACGGTCCTGATCGGGGCGGTGACGTTCTCCGGCTCTCTAGTGGCCTATGGGAAGCTCTCGGCGCTGATCGACGGCCGGCCCATCCTGTACAAGAGGCAGAACCTCGTCAACGCCTTCGTGCTCGGCGCCATCGTGGCTTTGGGCGTTCTGTTTAGCGTCCAGAGGCTCGATCAGCTCAGCGGTAGCGGCTACGCCCTTGTCTATCTCGAGCTGATCGCGATTGTTGTTCTGGCTCTAGTCCTGGGCGTGCTTTCGACGATCCCGATCGGGGGGGCGGACATGCCGGTGGTCATCTGCCTTCTGAACAGCTATTCCGGGCTGGCGGCCTGTGCGGCCGGTTTCGTTATCGGCAACAACGTCCTGATCGTCTCCGGCTCGCTGGTGGGCGCCTCCGGCCTGATCCTCACGCGGATCATGTGCAAGGCCATGAATCGCTCGCTGGCCAACGTGCTGTTCAGCGGTTTCGGTTCGGCCACCAGCACCAAGGGAGCCGGGTATCAGGGGCAGGCCAATCCCATTGCTCCGGCCGATACCTATCTCATCCTCGAGGCGGCGCACAACGTCGTGTTCGTGCCGGGCTATGGCATGGCCGCCGCCCAGGCTCAGCACGTCGTCCGCGAGCTGGGCGAATTGCTGCACGACAACGGCGCCGAGGTCCGCTACTGCATCCATCCGGTGGCCGGACGCATGCCGGGACACATGAATGTGCTGCTGGCCGAGGCCAACGTTCCTTACGAGATGCTGGTCGAACCCCAAGACGTCAATCCGACGATGGAGATGGTGGACGTGGCGATTGTCATCGGCGCCAACGACGTGGTCAATCCGGCCGCGAAGGAAGACCAGGCCAGTCCGCTCTGGGGCATGCCGATTATCGAGGTCGATCGTGCGCGGACCTGCATCGTCCTGAAACGATCGCTGAATCCCGGCTTTGCCGGCGTGGATAACCCGCTGTTCTTCAAGTCGAACACTCGCATGCTGTTCGGCGACGCCAAAGCCTCGATCACGTCGCTGGTGTCGGAGTTCAAGCAGTAGGGTCTTCTGGCCTTTCCGCCAAGGCTGTGGGCGGCGGATGAGGCTTACAGTCGCCAGGGGCTGCGCATGGCCCGGGCCATCATGCGGTTGGCCTGTGGGTCGTTGATGAAGCGCTCCATCTGGGGGTCCCATGTGAGTTTGCGACCGAGTCGCAGGCAGATGTTGGCGATGTGACAGGTGGTCGTCGAGCGGTGCGCCACCTCGGCCGGAGCGATGGGTTTCGCTCTGGTCTTGACGCAATCGAGGAAGTTGCGATGGTGGCCCATCATATACTCGTAACCCCGCTGCGCGCCGCTGAGCCTTCGCATGATCTCATCGTTTGACGCGGTGACTCTGCCCGTATCGTCGACGCTGACCCAGCCGGCGGTGCCGACGAACTTGTTGCCTCGCGGCCCTCGGCCGGGCTCGGTCTCGTCGTGGATGATCATCCTGACGCCGTCGGGATAGGTCGCGACAACCCCGAATCGCACGGGCGTGTCGAACAGGCCGTTCTTGGGGAACTCGGCCCACCCTTCGTATTCCGTCGGGCCCGACTCCTGTGTGCCGTTGGCCCACTGGGCCAGATCGTTGAAATGGGCCCCGAGGTCGGTGAGCTGGCCACCCGAATAGTCGTACAGCCAGCGGAAGGTGCCGTGGCATCGTCTGGGGGTGTAGGGCTCATAGGGGGCCGGCCCGAGCCAGAGGTCGTAGTCGAAGCCGTCGGGGACGGGCTCCGGCTTCTGTGGCGGGCAGGTCGGGCCGTTGTGGTAGTAACAATGTAGTTCTCGAAGCCGCCCGAGCAGGCCGCTCTGAGCGATCTCCACCCCGAACCGGAAGCACGCGTTGCTGCGTCTTTGCGTGCCGCTTTGGTAGACCGTTCCATACCGCTGCATCACGTCCGCCACGGCGCGGCCCTCGGCAATCGTCAGCGAGATCGGCTTCTCGCAGTAGATGTCCTTGCCGGCCTTGGCGGCCTCGATAGCGAGCAGGGCATGCCAATGGTCCGGCGTAGCGATCAGCACGGTATCGATGTCGTCGCGGGCCAGAACCTCTCGGAAATCCCCGTAGGCGGTACAGTCCTGGTTGCCGTAGGCGGCGTCGACGGTCTGTTTGGCGCGCTGAAGGTGGTTGGCGTCCACATCGCAGACCGCCAGCACGCGCAGGTCCTCACAGGTCAGAAAGCTCTTGAGGTTGTGCATGCCCTGGCCGCCCAGGCCGACGACGCCCATCGTCAGCCGCTCGCCGGCAGCGGTGCCGGCCCGCGTCACCCGAAGAGACGGGGTGAAGGAAGGCAATGCAATCGCCGCCGCCCATGCGGCTCCGCGATGCAACATATCTCGCCGCGACATTCTCTTCTTCATGGTCATGTTACCTCCGGACCATAGTATACCGGCGTTGATGTGTTGGCCAAGGGATTTGCGCGAACCGTCGGTGCGTTTTTCAGGCGTAGACAGGGGTGTCGGAGGGAGGCTGCTTGAGATGGTCGCAGCGGCCATGCCCAGTGCATGGCCGCTGCTATCACGATACCCAGGTCGGGTCTGTTGCCCTTACAGTCCGTTGGTCCTACATGGTCGGCCATCCGCCTTCCCACCAGAACGAGATGCCTCCCCCAGTGGGCAGATCGGCAATCGGCGCCGGGAATTCTGGCGTTGTCGTGCCCGGTGAGCTGCCGCCGCGGCTCTTGCTCTTCTTATTGTTGTCGAGTTCGTCGAGCATCTTGTCAATGGCACGGTAGGCGAGGAACGTGGAACCGCCGAACTCGATCACCGAGCCGATCACGCCCTTCTCAGCAAAGGCGGTCTCATAGTCGTCCATATTGGCGATGCCCTTCATCTGCACCATGTTGCTGGCCATCTCCAGCGGGACGAGCAATACCCAGTCGAGGGCCTTGTCCGCCTCCTCGTTGTTGCCGGCGATCAGTCGGACGGGCGCTCGGGCGAGATTCGTCACGGCCTGCCCCGTATGCTTCAGCACCTCGATGATACTCTCAATGCACATCCCGATCGAGCCGGTCACATTGTCGAAATAGCCCCAGGTCAGAGCGTTTCCGATCTCCTCAGTGGTTCTCCACGCTCCGCCAATGGTTTGCCCTGTGAACACGAAAGGCCGCACGAGGGGATGGTTGTCGAGATAGGCGGCCTTCTGACTGTTCGGAAGGGAGTTGAACGTGACCAGGTCCGCCACCGAATACAGTCCATGTCCCAGGCTGGCGATGGTGGCGCCTGCCTGTTGAGGGACGCGGCCTGGGTCGTCGAGGAAGCCCTTACCGTCGTTTGCTCGGAACGGCTTGGCGCGATCGGAGGCGTACCCCAGCGTGATGATGTTGGTGGTGTCCTCAACGGCCAGGCCCACGCTTCCCAAGGCTCTCATGAGGCTCTCACCGGAATCCCGGGAACCTTCTGAGACGGCATGTGCCCGGTATTTGTCCAGGTCGGCACCGAGCGACCATGCCGGTTCCTGTTCCTCGTAGAAGTGTCTGGCCTGCGATTCGTTGACCGCCGTTCGTGCCGCCTGATGGCTCGGAGTTGGCTTGGCCACAGGTTTCGGCGCGGGCTTGGACGCTGCCACCGGAGGCGTTGGCCTGACCGGAGCAGACGCTGTGGCCCGTGCCTCCTGCGGCTGGCTCGGTGCGGCCATTTCCTGTAATGCGGCCTGGGCCGCCCGGTTCTTGGGTGACAGCCAGGTCTGCGTAAGGTCGGCCTGCGACCGTCTGGGCGTTGTCTCGGTTGGGCGATCCGCGGCCGGTATGCGCGCGTCTTGTGCCATGGGCATGCCGGCTTGACTGCCCCAGCCGCCTCTTGCTGGAATCGCTGGAGCGGCCGGAGCGGGTTCCGGTTGAGGCTGCCGTTCGCCCGGATAGATTGTCTCCAGTTCTCCCATCGCTCCGTGAGCGGCTTGCGTGTCGGGCCAAGCAACAGATGGCGCCGTCGTAGTTGGCCACTGGGGCGTTGCCTGGGCCGCATGGGAGTCCTGCCAGGGCCTGGGCGTCCCGTTGGGTGCAGTCTGCGTCATCTGCGGCGGCGGCGTCTGCCATGGTTGAGGGGGCGCCTGGGCCGCGTAGGGGTCTTGCCAGGGCGTGGCTGCCCCGTTGGGTGCGGTCTGCGTCATCTGCTGCTGCGTCTGCCATTGTTGAGCAGGCGCCTGGGCCGCGTAGGGGTCTTGCCAGGGCGTGGCTACCCCGTTAGGTGCGGTCTGCGTCATCTGCGGCTGCTGCGTCTGCCATTGTTGAGCAGGCGCCTGGGCCGCGTAGGGGTCTTGCCAGGGCGTG
>Ga0334890_1003040_pt1 | contig 17788 bp, 19 predicted proteins | sample GraSluR1_MG_3_FD_207220 | JGI IMG/M metagenome (GOLD analysis project Ga0334890, IMG submission 207220) | Sludge microbial communities from methane-producing bioreactor in Wageningen University, Netherlands - Granular Sludge_31_08-R1 | ecosystem: Engineered > Bioreactor > Anaerobic >... | reverse complement strand
CAACTTTGGCTTTAAATTCGGCTGAAAAACGTCTGCGTCGTGTACTACTCATGGGTGTCTCTCCTGATTTGGGATGTACAACCCACCTTAACACTCTGTCTAAAATCCAGGGACCACTTCTTGTTGCCATGAATGTAATTTATACTCCCCGATGAAACTTTTCATTATCTTTTCACTATAAATAGGTGTGAGACAAATCACTATTTACATATCCCACACAATATCGTATATCGTATATCGTGTTTATATTATGAGCCATTACTAGCCGCCTCATTTTTATCCCCAGTTCAATCCATAAACTTGAGAGGGAAACATGATCCGAAAGGCCACAAAACACTTAGCCAAAGCCTCGTTATTTTTTTTCCTGATTACATCGAGTGGTTATGCTGAAACTTTACAGGAAGCTGTCCGTTCTGTAGTCGAAAGGCATCCGGATGTGCGCAGTGCTGCTCACAACCGTTTGGCACGTGACAAAGAAGTTGTTCAGGCAAGATCTGGTTACCTCCCTCAACTCAATATTGAAGCCGGGGCAGGGTATACCGATGTTGATAAACCGGTTGATGACGAACTTTCTCCGTGGGAGGCACGCATCAGTTTACGGCAGAATTTGTTTGCCGGCTTTTCCACCATGAATGAGGTTGCACGCCAAAAGGAACGGGTAAAGTCGCAAGCTTTTCTAACACAAAGTGCGGCCGAGAACACTGCGCTGCAAACGATAAAAACATACCTGGAAGTGTTGAAAAACGAGGAATACAAAGCACTTGCAGACGAAAACCTCATCCTGCACGAACGAATTGGTGATCAGATTCAGATACGCAGTGATTCTGGTGTGGGTCGAGGGGCCGATCAATCGCAGATTCAGTCGCGCCTTGGGCTTGCACGTTCTAACGTTATTGTTGCCGAGCAAAACCTGATCGACGCCCAGACCAACTACCAGGCCCTTGTTGGTCGTCCCCCCGTGAATTTGAGTGTGCCCGCATCGGTGGCTGATTTGTTGCCTAATTCCCTGGGTGAGGCTGAACAGCAGTCAATTCAAAATCATCCGACCCTTAGGTCTGCAATAGCCGACTTGAAGGCACGGTTCAAACAGGATGAAGTTGCCAAAAGCACCTTTTGGCCAACTATTGATTTTGAAATAGACAAAATATTTGAAGAGGAATCAAGTTACAGCTATGACGAAAGAGAAGATCTGAGGTTGTTCCTCCGCCTTCGCTACAACTTGTTCAATGGCTGGAAAGACAAGGCAAGGAAGGAAGAGACTGAAGAGCTCATTCGCGAGGCAATTGAAATTAAAAACAACACCTTCCGGCAGGTTGTTGAATCGATTCGCCTATCATGGCAGGCTTTTCAATCCGCCAACAGGAGGGTGTCCTACCTGAAGGAAAGGTTGCAGTTTAGCTCGGATACAGCAAAAGCATATACGAAACAGTGGGATATTAACGAAAGGACTTTGCTCGACGTCCTCGATGCCGAGGCCGAACGCATTGATGCCGCAAGGCAGTTGGTTACTGCAGAGTTTGATGGTTTGTATTCCCATTACCGTCTTTTGAATGGCATGGGTAAGCTCGTTCCATCGCTTGGTTTGAATCTTCCCGATGAAAGCCTTGTAGATGAAGACGATGACTACAAAGACTATAAGGTTGATACCAGCCTGACCAACACAACCAAGTAGTTTTTGCAGGCCATTAGAAGTGGTCCCTGGATTTTAGACAGAGTGTTAAGGTGGGTTGTACATCCCAAATCAGGAGAGACACCCATGAGTAGTACACGACGCAGACGTTTTTCAGCCGAATTTAAAGCCAAAGTTGCCCTGGAGGCGATTCGTGGTGAGCAAACCATTGCCGAACTGGCCAGCCGCTATGAGCTTCACCCCAACATGATCACCAACTGGAAGCGTCAGGCCGTGGGGAATATGGCTGCTGCCTTTGCTGGCGCTAACAAATGCAAGAGCAAATCCTCAGAGGCGCAGATCAAGGAGCTTCATGCCAAAATTGGCCAACTCACGGTGGAACGTGATTTTTTAGCCAATGCCTTCGAGCGTTGTCGCTGAGCAGCGCCAGAAGGAAAAAGCTGGTCAACCCAGACCATGAACAGCTCAGCATTTCCAGGCAATGCCGCCTGCTGGCCCTGTCGCGTTCTAGCTGGTACTATCGCCCGGCTGGAGAAAGCAGGGAGAACCTGCACCTGATGCGACTCATCGACGAACAATACCTGCACACACCCTGGTATGGAGCTCGGCAGATGATGCGCCATCTGCGGCGTGAAGGGTATCGGGTCGGCCGCAAACGAATCCGCCGCCTGATGCGTCTGATGAACCTGACAGCCATCTACCCGAAAGCTCATACCTCAAGGCCGCATCCGCAGCACAGGGTGTATCCCTATCTGCTGCGTGGTGTGCAAATCGATCGGCCCGGCCAAGTATGGACTGCTGATATCAGCTACATTCCGATGCAGCGTGGCTTCTTCTACCTGGTGGCTATAATGGATTGGGCCAGCCGTAAGGTGTTGTCCTGGCGTTTGTCTAACACTCTGGAGGCTGATTTTTGCATTGAGGCACTCAAGGAAGCCCTGGAACGTTATAGCACGCCAGATATTTTTAATACGGATCAGGGCAGCCAGTTTACCAGTGATGGCTTCACAACTGTGCTGCAGGCTGCTGGGATTCATATTTCCATGGATGGCAAGGGAAGCTGGCGCGACAATGTGATGATTGAACGCTTATGGCGCTCCTTAAAATACGAGTGCGTGTATCTGCATGCCTTTGCCGGTGGCAGCGAACTCAGGCAAGGGTTGAAACAATGGATCGATTATTATAACAATAAACGACCTCATTCCTCGCTGGACAGCCGTACCCCGGATGAGGCATACTGGCAACTTCCTCTGCCCGGCTACAGCAGAGACCGGGAGCTGGCCCTGGCGGCTTAACCATAATTTGAACCCACCTTAAACTTGCCGCCAAACTGTCGGAAAATGGAGACCACATCTATTTGTGCATTGTGTGATAAGCAATAAACTGTCTCCTGGATGACAAAAAACACCCCGCCGCGTTTGCGACGGGGTGTTTTTTTTGATTCTTCCAGAACCGGTTAACTGATCGTGCAGGGAAGGGTGGGGCAGTCTCTACCTAAAAATTTCTGTTAACTTCCTGTTAAAACGAGTGAACTTTTTCTGCCAAGATCTTCATGTTCTGCCGCACCTGCTGATACTCTTCTTTACTGAGCCCGGCGCCAAGCCCCACCTTTTCGGCCATGGCAGCGGTTAAAAAGTCTCCCGGGGCATGGGCATCGGCATTGACAGCCAGGGGCGCGCCAGCACGCCGGGCCATTTGCACCACATGTCCATTGGTCAGGCTGTGTCCCCTGCGGCCAGACAACTCCAGCAGGATGTTTTTTTCTGCGGCCAAGCTCGCCTCCTCCAGCGTAATAAAGCCTGGATGTGCGAGTATGTCCACACCTGCCTCCAGGGCAGCCTGGTTTGTACCGGGCGCCACCGGTTCAACCGGGCTTTCCCCGTGCACCACGATCAGTTGGGCACCAAGACTGCGGCTCTCTGCCGCCAGCTGGCTAATATGCTGTGGTGGCACATGGGTGAGTTCCACCCCAACAATCAATTTGGTGGTGTTGACCGAGTTCAGAGCCTTGGCCACCTTGAGCAGGTTGGGAATGAGCAGGTGGATATTGGAGGCATCCGCATGGTCGGTAATGGCCACTGCTGTGTAGCCAAGCTGTTCCACCCGGCGTACATGCTCTGATGGCACCAGAGCACCATCGCTGAACAGGGAGTGTGTGTGCAGATCAATCATGGTCGCTAATATGGTTTTGATTATCCGTGGATAGAGGATGAGGGTGTGTTGCACGAGTCCAGTAGGGTGCCACGCAGGGAGTGCGGCCCGGCATGGTTAATCAGTACCTGAATAAGCTTACCTGGTGCTGGCATGGTTTGGCCTGGTTGCAGCAGAAAATGAACAACCTGGTTGGCCGCGCTACGGCCACGCCCTCTAGGGGTTTCTCCGGGTGTTTTTGGTGTGGTATTGTGTTCAACCATTACTTCAACTTTTTTCCCCAACGAGCTTTTATTCCATTCTAAACTGATTTCGTTTTGCAACCCTTGCAAACGTGCCAGGCGCTCGCTTTTTATTTCTTCTGAAACTTTATCCGTAAAGTTTGTTGCACGGGCCTGGGGCCGATCTGAATACTTGAAGGAAAAGGAGCTGTGAAAGCGCACCCTGTGCAAGAGCTGCATGGTGTCTGCAAAATCCTGCTCGCTCTCGCCTGGAAAGCCAACGATAAAATCGGTGGCCAGGGCGATATCTGGCCGGATACGACGCAACTCCGCCACTTTGTCCAGGTATTCTTCTGCCGAATAACCGCGGTGCATGCGGGCCAGCACTTTATTTGAGCCGGATTGTACCGGCAGGTGAAAGTGGGGGCACAGCTGCTCCAACTCGGCAAAGCAGCGCATCAGGGTGGGAGTGAGATCTTTGGGGTGCGAGGTGGTGAAGCGCAGGCGGACAAGCCCTGGTGTTTTGGCTACGGCCCGCAGCAAGTCTGGAAAAGCGAGTGATTGTGGGGCAACTGCATTGCTTTTGCCGTACGAATTAACATTTTGCCCCAACAGGGTGATTTCTCGCACTCCCTGGGCAACAAGCTGGTGCACTTCGTCGAGAATATCGGCAAAGGGGCGACTGATTTCCCGACCACGGGTGTACGGTACCACGCAATAGCTGCAAAAGTTGTTGCATCCCTGCATGATGGTCACAAAGCTTTGCACCGGGGCCAGTGTAGACTTTGCCAGGTGGGGCAGGTTGTCCTGCATCACCTCCCGATACGAAGGAATGGTAAAGTCGCCAGCCAGGTCAAGCTCAATGGCCTGGTGCAATTCGCCGCCTTCCAGGCGGGCAAGCAGGGCAGGGAGCTGATAGAACTGCTGGGTGCCCACAACCAAATCCACGTGCGGCATGCGCTCGATAATTTTTACGCCTTCCTGCTGGGCCACACAGCCGCAGACCCCTATGCGGAGCGTGTTCTTTTTTTCTTTGAGATCACGCAGTTGGCCAAGCAGGCTGTACACCTTTTGTTCAGCCTTGTCTCGAATGCTGCAGGTGTTGATCAAAATCAGATCTGCATCTTCCGGCGCATCGCTATACACATAGCCGCTGCGGGCAAGCAGCTGCCCCATGATTTCCGAGTCCCGCTCGTTCATCTGGCAGCCAAAGGTTTTAATATGTAAAATTTTACTCATACATTCAAAGAGAAGGAATAATAACCTAGAATAAACATCAACTATGGAGCGTGGTCTGTTGATATGGGGCCACGGCAGGATAGGGGGTCAGCTTTGGGGCCAGGGCCTCCATGAGCAGAACAAGTTCCACATAGGAACAGGCCGGAACCTGGAGACGAACCAGCCCTTGTTCCGCAGAGAGAGTGCTCAAAAGCGCCAGGCCATCGTAGCCCTCCAGAATATGCCGCAACCAACTGATGCGGGCCGTGCGGACACAGCAATACAGCGAGAGAATGCGCATATCCGTATCCGTACTCGGCAGAGCTGGATCGGGCTGCCTATTACACATGCAGATCGACCTTGACCCCTGTGTACTCATCCTGATGGTGTTGCAGCAAGGGTTCCACGTGCTCGTCCAAAAAGTCGAGTGTTTGCGCTTCGGCCCGGCCAGTAAAGCTTTGGTAGTCGGTCAGCAGTTCTTCCAGTTCGGCTGTGGAAAAGGGGATACGCGCGTCTTCACCCAAACGCTGCAGCAGATCATTGCTGCGGCCATTTTGTTTTACTTCAAGCCCGGCAGCCACAGAGTGCTCGCGGATGAGTTCATGCATGCTTTGGCGACTTTCCCCACGTTCCACACAGGCCATGAGAATTTTTTCCGTGGCCATAAAGGGCAATTCTTCTTGCAGATGTTTTTCAATTTGCTTGGGATAAACTACCATGTTTTCGCTGATGTTGACGTAGAGTTGCAGCACCGCGTCGGTTAACAAGAAGGCCTGGGCAAGGTCCATCCTGCGGATGGCAGAGTCGTCCAGGGTGCGCTCGAACCATTGGTTGGCAGCGGTGGCAGCAAAGTTGGCCGGCAGCCCCATGAGTTTACGGGCCAACCCGGTCATGCGCTCGGAACGCATGGGGTTGCGCTTGTAGGCCATGGCCGAACTGCCCACCTGTTTTTTCTCAAAGGGCTCTTCCTGTACCTTCAGGTTGGCCAACAGGCGAAGGTCCACCGCGAATTTGTGCGCCGATGCCCCAATGCCGGCCAGGGTTTCTGCTGTTTTCATATCCAGTTTGCGTGGATAGGTTTGGCCAGTGACCGCAAAGGTGCTGTCAAAGCCGAGTTTGCGCGCCACCAGCTCATCCATGGCCCGCACCTTGGCATGGTCACCCTCAAAAAGCTCCAGAAAAGTTGCCTGTGTGCCCACCGTACCCTTGGCGCCACGTGCTTTAATCTGCCTCCGCAGCTGGGTAATATAATCCAGATCCATCAGTAAATCTTGGAGATAGAGTGTGACGCGTTTACCCACAGTGGTTGGCTGTGCCGGTTGATAATGGGTGTAGCCCAGGGTGGGCAGGGCAGCATGTTGTCGGGCAAAACGGCTCAGGTTGGCAATGGTGCGCAGCAGTGCAGCCTGAATCAGCTTTAGCGCCTCTTTTTGCACCATGAGATCGGTATTGCACACCACGAACTGCGAGGTGGCACCCAGGTGGATAATGGGTTCTGCCAACGGACACTGCTGACCATAGGCAAACACATGGGCCATGACATCGTGGCGGATTTCTTTTTCCTTGGCTTCGGCCAACTCAAAGTCGATGTCTTCGGCATGTTGTTTAAGCTGGGCGATCATTTCGGCGCTGACCGCCTTCAGGCCAAGTTCGTGCTGGGCTTCAGCCAGGGCTATCCAGCAGCGCCGCCAGTGGGTAAACTTGTAGCGCTCTGAAAAAAGATGCTGCATCTCTGGGCTAGTATAGCGGGAAACAAGCGGCTCCTGGTAGACATCACGGTTGCGTTGCATGGGTATGTATCATAAGGGTAAGGGTGAATTAAGGTGTGGGGAACCTTGAGAAGTATCTACATAAAAGTATCTGCATAGCCAACTCCAACGTTGGACACCACTACAGGTTCATCCCAACATGCTGGCTATGCAACGCAGGTTGGTGCTGAGCATAGCGAAGTCCAAGAAAAGAAGGAACAATACAAGAGTTCAAGTTTATTAGGGGCTATCTTTAAAAGTTCGGGTTTCCCTGCAAAAATTTGTCGATGAGATAGATGATCGTTGTGTCGATATCTTTGCGCCTTGGCGCACACGTAGCACAGATGCTTGTCACTCATTCAAGGTATGTAAACTCACACGGTGTGTGAGTGTTCAGGCCATCTGTTTAAAGGGCAAGTTGTTAGTTGTTTATAAGCTGTGCCCAGGCGTTTCAATTCGTTCCAAGTTATTTATGGTGTATATCTGGAACACACACAATGTCGCATAATGTATATTATGTAAAAAAAAGATATTGTACGACCATGCTGTGCGACCTTTGCTCAAACAGGCAGAAATTCAATAACCTGTACCTGCATACGCTCCCTGCCGTTAAAATAGCGCTGTTTCAGCTTGAACACCAGGGAAGTTTTATTACCCGGAAAATCAGTAAACTGTTGGGCCAGATTAAAGCCAACTCCTGGAAGTGTGCATCCTTGGATTTGTAGCTGAAAAACAACATGTTCGTCGTTGCCCACCGTGCGCACCTGCTGGAGTGGCTCGGCAGGCAAAAGAAAAATCGGTTCGGGATTTCCTTCGCCACATGGTTCCATGAGTTGTATGGCCTGGAAAAAATTTCGGTGGATCAAATGCTCTGGTTCGAGCCGGTAATCAACGAGCACCATTTTTTCCTGACTGGACTGGCTGGCCTGTTGCTGAGCCACATTTTCCTGAAAAAGAGTGGCAAAACGCTCCAGTTGCTCCAGATTAATGGTAAGCCCGGCAGCCATGGGGTGGCCGCCAAACTGTTCAATGGCCTTGTGGCAGTGAGCCAGGGTTTCGTACAGATTGATTGCCGGCACAGAGCGACCAGATCCTTTCAAAATCTGCGCACCGTCATGGGCGTGATGATCATCGGTGAACAGGATGACTGGTCTATCGAACTGTTCAGCCATACGTGAGGCCAAGATGCCCAACACCCCTGGATGACAATCCGCACTGTACACCGTCAGCGCTGCCTTGCCCTCATCTGCCTGACGAGCACAGGCAGTGACTATTTCCGGAAAAATGTCGGCTTCCAGGGCCCTTCGTTGGATATTCAAGTTCTCCAGCTCGTTTGCCAGTTGTTGCGCCTTGTGTACATCTTGGGCAAGTAGCAGTTGTACCCCCAGTTCTGGCTGTCCCAGCCTGCCACTGGCATTGATGCGCGGGGCAAGGCGAAAGGCCACATCTTCGGCGGTAATGGCCGTGGTCATGACATTGCCGTTTTCCGCAAGTGCACGCACCCCTGCCCTTTGTCTGGTGGCCAGTACCTCCAAACCTGCACGCACCAAGGTGCGATTGACATCCACCAATGGGACCACATCGGCAATGGTACCCAAGGCAACCAAATCAAGAAAATCCTTCAGGTTGGGCATGGTTTCTCTGGTGAGAACCCCAGCCTCAACCAGGGCACGACGCAGGGCAAGGATGAAAAAAAAGGCCACACCCACCCCGGCCAGATGCACAAAGGGAAATGGGCACCCTGCCTGTTTTGGATTGATGATGGCCAGGGCCGCAGGCAATTTGGGACCAGGCAGATGGTGATCAGTAACAATGACATCGCAGCCGTAGCGTTCCTTGGCCAGCAGAACCTCTGCAAAGGAAGAAATGCCGCAATCCACAGTGATAAGTACCGCTTTACTGGTGGGCCGCACCCCGGCAAGCAGCTTGTTCAGCGAGGCTTCAGAAAGCCCGTACTGCTCTTCGGTGCGCTTGGGAACGTAATAGGAAGACTCAATGCCCACCACAACAAAAAAGGCTTGTAAGAGCGCGGTGGCGCTGATGCCATCTGTATCGTAATCGCCATGAATATAGACAGGATGGTTCGCAAGCCGGGCCTGTACCACACGGGCGATGGCTTCCCGCATGCCCCGCATGCCAAAGGGATCGGGCAGATTGGTCAGCTGGGGATAGAGGTACTCCTGCAGGGCCGTTGCACTGGTTACCCCCCGCCGAAAAAGAATCTCCGCGATAACCGGCGAAATTTGCAGCTGCTCGGCTAAAAGCGCGGCTTGTTTCTTTTCCGGAGCTGTGAGCGGAATGTAAGAGTACGAGGCCATGACCGATACCTTATGCATGCGAACGCGGTGCCAGGGCCTGCGCAGGAGAAAAATTGTTGTGGAGAAACTGCTTGATCAACGGGAAAATTGCTTCTGGGTGATTGCGGTCAAACCAATGGATATCTGGATTGGCACGAAACCAGGTGAGTTGGCGTTTGGCATAGCGTCTGGTGTCGGTGATCAGGCTTTGGCACGCAGCATCGAGACTCCATGCACCCTGGATGTGCCGGATCATGTGGCGGTAACCCAATGATTGCATAGACGGTAGCTCGCTGCCATAGCCGCGGGTCAAAAGTTCCTCCACTTCCTGTTGAAATGGCGCCTGCATCATAATTTCGGTTCGTTTTTGTATACGCTGATACAGTAAAAAACGGTCGCAGCGCAGGCCGATTTGCAACTGTGTGGGCAGCAATGGTTGCCTGGGCCGCATCTGTTGCCTGCGAATATGCTCAGACCAAGGTATACCGGTAACAGCATACAGTTCAAGCCCGCGCAGCAGGCGTTGACTGTCATGGGGGTGGATTCTGGCCGCGCTCTCTGGATCGCAGGTTGTCAATTCCTGGAAAAGTACCTCCCTCCCCTCTTCTTCCAGGCGTTGTTGCAACCGGCTACGTACTTCATGTGGCACCTGAACTGTATCAAACAACCCACTGTTGAGCGATGACAAATAAAGACCGGTTCCCCCGGTGATCAGTGGAATTTTTCCACGGGAGTGGATATCGTGTACAGCTGCCATGGCGTCGCGAACAAAACAGGCTGCGTTGTACTGAACATCCGGATCGACAATGTCAATGAGGTGGTGCCGAATCAGGGCCTGTTCTTCCTTGCTTGCCTTGGCTGTACCGATATCCATGTACCGATACACCTGCATGGAATCCATGGAGATGATTTCGCAGCCAAACGTACTGGCAATGCGCAAAGACAGGGCAGTCTTACCTATGGCGGTTGGTCCGATCAGGATAAGGACAGGCATCTTCATCGGACACAGATATGTGGTTGCAGCCTGGCCAGAGTGGCAGCCCCGATTCCGGAAACGCGCTGCATTGCTTCGGTTTTTTTGTACAGACCCTGTGTTTCCCGCTCCGCCACGATGCGCTGCGCCAACACCGGACCAATGCCTGGCAACAACTGAAAATCTTTGGCCTCTGCACGGTTAATATCCATGGGCAGCCCCAAAAACAGGGCAAATTCCGGCGGAGCGCTGCAGCCATTATTTAAGCCGACAAGCCCGGCCCCCTGCCCCGTTGTAGACACAGGGCCAACCACGAGCATGGTAGGCTCGACAATATGTTGCTGTGGAACAAGGACCAGTTGCCAGGGAGTGTCTTCATTCCCCGGCTGCAGCAACAAAGTGGCATGCTGGCCCGGTCCAGACTGCCTATGGAAGGGAAAGAGATTGGCGCCAACAAGGAAAATGGCAAAAAGTGCCAGGAGAAGAACGCGGTAGCGTAAATTCCGTTCTAACGACGCATCATTGCGTTTCAGTGCTCTTTCCCCGGTTCTGTTCATCCTTCATCAATTTGTAGTTGATGCTGTCCACCAGCGCCTGCCAGCTTGCCTCAATGATGTTGAACGAGACCCCCACCGTACCCCAGGAACAACCGGACGAGTCCCGACTTTCAATTAGAACCCGCACCTTGGCACCAGTACCGTGTTCACCGGAGAGTACCCGTACTTTATAGTCGGCCAGTTCCATATCTTCAAGGCTGGGATAAAACTGGGTGAGCGCCTTGCGCAGGGCCAGATCCAGTGCATTAACCGGACCATCGCCCATGGCTGCAGTATGGGCCTCGATGCCCCCCACACTGAGGCGGATGGTTGCCTCGGTAAAGGGTTCCTTGTTCATGCTGTGCTTGTGATTCATCACCCGAAAGGCTTTCAAAGTAAAAAATTTACGCCGCAGACCCAGGGCACTGCGCATAAGCAGCTCAAAACTCGCCTCAGCTGCCTCATACTGATAGCCCTGGTTTTCCATCTCTTTGAGTTCCGCAATAATGGAGGCCATGAGTGGATCATCCGATCGCAGCGGCAGGCCGTAGCGCTCTGCTTTAAGGACTACATTGGCCCGGCCAGACTGATCCGAGATGAGGATGCGGCGCTCATTACCTACCTCATCAGGGTTTATATGCTCATAGGTCAGCGGATTGCGCTGCACCGCACTCACATGCACTCCCCCCTTGTGGGCAAAAGCGGAGTCGCCCACGTAGGGTTGGTATCTGTTGTGGGGCAGATTGGCCAGTTCGTTGATCAACCGGGTGGTGGCGTAGAGCTGATGCAGGCGTGTGCCTGCATGGCAATGCAGCCCCATTTTCAAGTGCAATGCCGGAATGATGGAGGTGAGGTTGGCATTGCCGCAGCGTTCCCCATAGCCGTTCATGGTACCCTGCACCTGCACAACACCCAGGTGCACTGCCATCAACGAGTTGGCTACCGCGCATTCGGCATCGTTGTGGGCATGAACACCCAGGCGTAACTCCTGGCCATTTTGTTGAAAAAACTGCTGCACTGCCTGGATGATCTGGGCCAGCTCATGGGTCAGGGTGCCGCCGTTGGTATCACACAGCACCAGGGTTTCCGCACCACCGGCAAGGGCCCGTTGCAACGTGGCCAGGCAGTAGTCCCGATTGGCTTTGAAACCGTCAAAAAAATGCTCGGCATCATAGAAAAGATGCTGCACCTTGGGTCGCAGGTATGCCAGGGAATCTTCAATGATGGCCAGGTTGTCTTCCAGACCGATGCGGAGCGCATCAGTGACATGCACATCCCAGCTCTTGCCGAATATGGTTATAGCCTGTGTTTTGGCCGCCAACAGCGCGGCCAGATTCGCATCCTTTTCAGGTGGATGCTGAAAGTGGCGGGTGGAACCAAAGGCGGCCAGTTTGGCGTGGCGCAGCCCTATTCCCTGCATACGCTGGAAAAACTCAACGGCCAGCGGATTGGAACCAGGCCAGCCCCCTTCAATAAAATCAATCCCAAAACTGTCCAGTTCCCTGCACACCTTGATTTTATCTTCCAGGGACAGGTTGAAATTTTCCGCCTGGGTACCATCACGCAGGGTGGTATCGTAAATCTCTATGCTGCGGGTCATGGGTCAGTCCACATCTACTTCCAGGGGCAGGTTGTCCTTGTCCAGGGCAAAGGCATCGTGCAGGGCCCGCACCGCCAACTCCGTATACTTTTCGGCAATGACCACAGACACCTTGATTTCTGATGTGGAGATCATCATGATATTAATGCCTTCTTTCGACATGATCTGAAACATAGTTGAAGCAATACCTGAATGGTTGCGCATGCCCACGCCCACGATGGAAACCTTGACGATTTCCTGGTCACCAGTGACTTCTTCGGCCCGGATGTCCTGCGCCACCTTGCCCAGGATTTCCATGGCGCGGTCGTAGTCGCTGCGCAAAACCGTAAACGTCATGTCAGTGAGACCACCGTCATGGGTGTTTTGGATAATCATATCCACCATGATACCGGCATCGGAAATGGGCAGGAAAATTTTGGCCGCAATTCCAGGTTGGTCAGGCACTTTTTTTATTGTGATCCGGGCTTCTTTCTTGCTGTAGGTGATGCCGGAAACCAACAGAGACTCCATAATTTTCTCCTCGTCAACAACCCAGGTGCCGGTGGTATTGGTAAAGGTTGAACGGACATGCACTGGTACCTTAAAGCGCTTGGCCATGCTGACTGCACGGATATCCAGCACCTTGGCACCAAGACTGGCCAATTCGAGCATCTCATCGTAGCTGATGTAATCGATTTTTCGGGCCTTGTTATAAACGCCCGGATCAGTGGTGAACACGCCCTCCACATCGGTGAAGATTTCGCATGCATCGGCCTGCAGGGCCGCAGCCAGGGCCACGGCAGTAGTGTCTGAGCCACCCCGGCCCAGGGTAGTGATGTCGCCATAATCGGTGACCCCCTGAAAACCGGCTACAGTCACAATGTTGCCCTGATCCAGATAGGCATTGATGCGTTCTGCATCAATGGAGGTAATGCGGGCGCAGGTATGCTTCTGGTCGGTATGGATCCCAACCTGGTCACCCAAAAGAGAGACAGCCTTGTGTCCTGCGGCCTTCACTGCCATGGCAAACAGGGCCACACTCACCTGTTCGCCGGAAGAAACCAGCATGTCCTGTTCGCGCAGATCAGGAACGCGCTGGATGGCATGGGCCATGCCAATGAGCCGGTCTGTTTCGCCTGCCATGGCGGAGAGCACCACAATCATGCGGTTACCTTCCAGATGTTTTTCAATCACCCGCTTGGCAACAGCCTGTATCTTTTCGATGGAGCCCACCGAGGTGCCGCCGAATTTTTGCACAATAAGGGCCATGAGTTCTCAATCCCAAGCTCGCATGCCTAGGCGCATGCTGGAAAATGGATGAAAGCACCCCTTGTATGTCAGGGAGCAAGAGGAAACATATCGAACTAAATAGCATAGAGCGAAAATTCGAATTTGCAAACTGATTTCTGCTCCTGTTCTCTGGCTGCAAGGGGGATGGGCTGCGGAGTCTTTTTAAAAATATTTTTCCTCTCTGTTTGACTCTGATTTTTCTTGGCATAACGAGCTGGTTTTGTTCATATATGGTATTATTCATTTTTTGTCCTTAATATGCCGATCAATCAGCAAAACAAATTGTAAGGAACCAGAACATGGAACGAACCTTTGCCATCATCAAGCCCAATGCCTTTCAGGCCGGCAATGCCGGAAAAATTCTCAGCCGCATTTATGCCGAGGGTTTCACCATTGTGGCCATGAAAAAACTGTATCTGAGCAAGAAGGAGGCTGAAGGGTTTTATCATGTACATAAAAGTCGGCCTTTTTTTGGCGAGTTAACCGATTTTATGTCCAGCGGGCCCTGCATTGTTATGGTGCTCGAAGCTAAAAACGCCATCAAAAAATGGCGTGATCTGATGGGCGCCACCAACCCTGCCGAGGCAGCAGAGGGCACCCTGCGCCGGGAGTTTGGCGATTCTCTGGAAGCAAACGCCACCCATGGTTCCGATGCACCCGACACGGCTGCCTTTGAAATTAGCTACTTCTTCTCCGGCCTGGAGATGCTCATGTAAAAAGACAGACAACGCAGGGCTCAGCACCCGGCGGCAAGACAGGTCAGGTCTTCCATGGCCCGCTCGCAGCCCTGCCGAGCCCGTGAACTTGGCAGCACAAGGCCTCAACTGCACGAGGTACAGCCATGTTAATAGCGCAGCGTGCGCAACAATCAGATACGATACGTTTTTTGTTGTATACAGGCGTGTTCGTTTTGTATCTTTTTGCGGCTTTCGTAATATCCGGCTGCAAAGAGCAAACAACGCAGCAGACAAGCCCTAATCCAGATCAGACAGGACTCTACACCATGGATCACGACGATATCCTCCGGATGCTCTTTCACCCAAGAAAAGTCAGTAAAAGCCAGCCACCTGCAGGGGCAGTCAACATCGATGCACCGGTCGCCGACGGCATCCACATTGGCTGTCGCCTCTTCACCCATGCTCCTGATTCCACCACCATCATCTTCTTTCATGGTAACGGAGAGATCGTGCCAGACTACGATGACATCGCCCCCTATTACCTGGCAGAAGGGCTCAATTTTTTGGTGTGCGATTACCGGGGTTACGGCTGGAGCGATGGTGTGCCCCTGGTCAGCACCTTGCTTGACGATGCGGAAGCGACATTTTTGTTTGTGCGCTCCTGGCTTGACGAGCACCAGTATACTGGGCCGCTTTTTGTTATGGGCCGTTCTCTGGGCAGTGCCTGCGCCATTCATGTTGCCGCCAAACATGCAGATGCGCTGAGCGGTTTGCTTATCGAATCTGGTTTTGCCAAGACCCTACCCCTGGCCAAGGTGCTGGGCATTGACCTGGAAGCCATGGGTATTCGTGAAGAAGACACCTTTGGCAACAATCAAAAAATCACCAAGTTCACCGAGCCCACCTTTATCCTGCATGGCCAGTACGATCAGTTGATCCCCTTATGGCAGGCAGAAACCCTGCATGCCTCGAGTGGAGCCAAGGAAAAGGAGCTGCAAATCGTGCCCGGCGCAGACCACAATTCCCTGATTGCCGTGGCAGGAAAGCGGTATTTTCAAGCTATTCGTGTTTTCATCGAAAAGGCCACCGGCACAGCTCCAGACTGGCGGCAACTGCGCAAACAGTTCAAGGAAGCCGAGACGAACAACAAGAAAAATCAGCCGTAAACAACATGGTGATGATCCGCAAACGCAGCGACGTTCTTTCCTGGGATGAATACTTCATGGCGGTTGCCCTGCTCTCGGCTGGCCGCTCCAAGGATCCGAACACTCAAGTCGGGGCCTGTGTGGCGAACAGCCAGAACAAGATTGTTGGTGTGGGCTACAATGGTTTTCCCTGGGGCTGTTCCGATGACGAACTGCCCTGGGCGCGTGAAGGTGCATACTTGGACACCAAATACCCCTACGTATGCCATGCGGAGTTGAACGCCATCCTCAACTCCATCACCCGCGATCTGCGGGGCTGCCGAATCTACGTGGGGCTGTTCCCGTGCAATGAATGCACCAAAGTGATCATTCAGGCAGGTATCAGCGAGATTGTGTATCTCTCCGATAAATACAAGGATACCGATTCAGTGCGCGCCGCCAAAATCATGTTGGACAAATCCAAGACCTCCTACAGGCAATTTGTGCCTGCACGCCGGTCTGTGCACATTGATTTTCAACTTGACTTGTAGGCTCTTCCCATGCAACAGGCCCCTACCCCTGTGCACATTGCCACGGCCTTTATCGAACTGGATAAACTATTGAAACGCGAGAACCTCGCGGCAAGCGGTGGTGCGGCCCGCTGGATGATTAGCCAGGGCCTGGTGCAGGTCAATGGCGCGGTTGAACTGCGCAAACGAAGAAAACTCTTGCCCGGCGACCTGGTGAGCACTGGCGGGACAAGCTTGTTGATCACCGGATCTGTCGGTGGAGCACAGGATGTTTGCATTACAGAGTGATAACCTTGTCGCTCTCCCTGATCAGATCATACAGCAGTTGTTGCGTACCCCGTGCATGGTATCCGTCCTTCACTCCGTGAAGGTCCAGTAGTTTGCCTCAAGCAAAAAGGCGCCCTTCTGAAAGGGTAAATATTTTAGCCAGTTCTTTTAGCGGAAATTGCGCAGAATCGAGCTGTTCATATTGAACAGAAGGGCCATTGAGAAAGATGCTGACATCTTCCATTGCTTCCAACATCAAATTGGCTAGCCTGAAGCCGTTCCACAGCACCTCCGGAGTATTGTTCAAGAGGATCAAGGTAATTTTCATCTGTTCTTCTCCTGTGTTTGTTTGAGCCACAACTTTGAAGCTGGCTGGCCGCGCTGCACGTTAGTACGTGTTGGGCCTACTCCTGTACTGTGGCACTGATTTTTTTACCTAAATCGTGGGCAGCCTGTAAAACCTCTTCTTTCTCCAATACTGCACCACGTTCATCCACTCCCTGGACCACCACCTCGCCATTAAAGACCATGTCCATGGCATCAAAGGCATAACGCAGACTGAGGCGGGCGCAGTCAAAACATTTGCCACCACCGGTCGCAGCCGTGCTTACCAGGTAGCCATGACGCGGCGACTGCCCTTCCCTGCTCTGCCCCAGCAAGTACTTTCTGCTCCAAAAGACCTGGCAACGATCAATAAAGGCCTTGGTTTGCGCGGTGACACCATAAAAATAGATGGGCGAGCCAATTACCAGGTGGTGGGCGGCATCTACTTTTTCGTACAGTGTGGTCATGTCATCATCAATGGCGCACACTCCCTTGCTTTCGCAAAACCCACAACCAGTGCACGGCGCCACTTGCAGTTTGGCCAGATGGAGCAGTTCCGCGTCGTGACCACCTGCACGAACCCCCTCCAATACCCGGTTCAGCAGGATATGGGTGTTGCCATGAATACGGGGGCTACCGTTAAGTAGGAGGATACGCATTGTCAGGGGCCTGTTGTTTGTGTTGTGGTGTTTGGGGTGGAAGACGGCCAAAGAAGCGGGTTAACTCCCGCAACCATGCGGCCAGATCGTCATTAATGTAGTGCGGGGCCAAGCGCCACAGCCAGTTGCCCTTACTTTTCCCCGGGGTGTTCATGCGGCAGTCATTGCCAAAACCCAACAGGTCCTGCATAGGAAATATAGCCAAGTTCGAGGGTGCCGACATGGCCAGATAGATGAGGTCTGTATGGAAGGAGCCAGGATTGTCGTCGCTTTTGTTGGCAAAACGCTTGGCCTGCTGTTTGAAAGCCTGGTCGACTGCAGGATTTAAAAACCAGCCCACAGCGGTTTCGTTATCGTGTGTACCAGTATAGATAACACTGTTGGGTGGGCAGTTGTAGGGCAAGTGGCTGTTGTTGGTTAAATAATCAAAGGCAAAGAGCAAAATTTTCATGCCCGGTAAACCCAGGGCCTGGCGCAGGGCCTCGACCTCTGGGGTGATGATGCCCAAGTCCTCGGCAATAAGCGGCATCTGACCCAGGCGCCTGTTCATCTCGGTAAAAAAAG
>Ga0334890_1003037_pt1 | contig 17829 bp, 20 predicted proteins | sample GraSluR1_MG_3_FD_207220 | JGI IMG/M metagenome (GOLD analysis project Ga0334890, IMG submission 207220) | Sludge microbial communities from methane-producing bioreactor in Wageningen University, Netherlands - Granular Sludge_31_08-R1 | ecosystem: Engineered > Bioreactor > Anaerobic >... | reverse complement strand
GTGTCGGTTCGATCCATATTCATTGATCCATAAGGAAATTAAAATGAAAACGATTAACTGGAAAATGATCCTCGGCATTGGCCTGCTGCTCTTCGGCAGCCTGACCCTGCTCGACACCTTTAATCTGATCCCCGGCATGGGAAGCTTGTGGAACTGGATGATGGCTGCCATCTTTGGCCTGGCTGGCGCCGTCTTTCTGTATGCACTAATCCTTGACCGTCAGGAAAACTGGTGGGCCGTCATTCCCGGCATGGTTCTGCTTGGCCTGGGGCTGACGATCGTCGCCGGCTCTTCCCGCTGGCTGGATGACCTGAGCGGTTCAATCTTTCTGGGCAGCATCAGCGCTGCTTTCTGGATCGTATATTTGATGAACCGCAATCACTGGTGGGGCATCATCCTCGGCGGTGTGCTGGCGACCCTTGCTCTGGTGGCCGGAACAGATCGCTTCCTGATCGAAAATTACGCCGGCATTTTGTTCTTTCTGGGATTATCAGCTACCTTTGCCCTGCTGGCCGTGCTGCCCAAAGGCGGCACATCCATGCGCTGGCCGTGGATTCCCGCCGCGGTACTGTTTGCACTGGCATCCGTCATCGCCCTGTCAGCCGAGAACATGCTGAAATACCTGTGGCCGGTAGGTCTGATCCTGGCCGGGCTGATCATGGTCACCCGCACAATCTTTAAGAAAGTATGAGAACAGGCGCTGCCGCAAGGCATTCCTGTTATAAATGAGGTAACAATGAAAACAAAACTCTCGCGCAGTCAAACGGACAAAATTCTCGGCGGAGTGTGCGCCGGTCTTGGGGACTATTTAAATATCGATCCCGTTTTTGTACGGCTGTTCTTCATCCTCCTCACCGTTATGGATGGCATCGGATTTTGGATTTATATTCTGCTGTGGCTGTTGATGCCTGAATCGCAGGCAGATGATAGTAAATTTGAAATGAATCAGTTTGGGGAGCGCGCCCGGAAAATGGGCGGCGAATTCAGCGAGGCGGTCAGCAGACCCAATCCTGATGTAAAAAAATACCTGGGCGTTGGGTTGGTGTTGATGGGATTATTCTTTCTGTTCGAAGAAATTGTCCAACAGTTCAACCTGGGCTGGTTTGCCTGGTTCAATCGAGGTATTTTCTGGGCGTTATTACTGGTTGCCGCTGGCATGATCCTGCTGGTGCGTGCCATCAAAGAGAGGTAAAAAATGGAAGACCGAACAACTCAAAAAAAATCTACCTACCGCAAACGGAACAGTATCTTCTTCCCGTTGCTGCTGGTATGCCTGGGTGTTGTGCTTTTGCTGCATACCATGAACATCCTTCCCAACTCGGCCTGGAGCACGATCCTGCGCTATTGGCCGGTATTATTCATCGCCAGTGCCCTGGACAGTATCTATCGCGGCGAAGGCTATGTAGGCGCCGTCACCTGGGGCGGGCTGGGCGTTTTTCTGCTGCTCAACAATCTGGGCATGATGCCTGACGCAAGCTGGACGGTCCTCTTGCGCTGGTGGCCGGTGCTGCTGATCGCCGCCGGCCTGGACCTGATCATCGGGCGGCATTCCATCTGGTCAGCGATCACCGGCCTGGTGCTGGGCGCTGCCCTGCTGGCCGGAATCGTGTGGCTTTCGTTAGATGCAGCCCCGGCAGCACGCATTGAAATCAACGAGGCGCAGTATGCGCTGAATGACGTCGAAACCATCTATGCCAACCTCTCGCCTACAGCCGGGGAACTGACCATCCAGGGCGGGGCCGAACCTGACAATGCCGTTGAAACTGTCATGACCAGAGGCAGCAACGAAGAAATCCGTGAAGCGTACAATGTGCAGGGCGGTAAAGGCTATTTTGATCTGGATAACGAAGGCCTGTTCATCTTCTATCCCGCTTTCCAGGGGACTTCGACCCAATCGGTCTGGGAAGTATCCTTCCATGAGGACATCCCCCTGGTGCTGGAGAGTGAACTGATCGCCGGTGACCAACGCTTCAACCTGAATGAACTGACCGTGAAACGTTTCAATGTCAAAACCATCTTCGGCAGAACCACTGTGGTGATGCCCCGCAAGGGTGCGTTTGACGGCGCTGCCGAAGTGATCTTTGGCGAGCTGCTGGTCTTCGTGCCGGAAGGCGCTGCTGTGTGCATCGATGCGGACACCGGCCTGACTGCGGTTGACCTGCCGGATGGCTACCTCCGCGAGGATGACCGCATCCTTTCCCCCGCTGCCGACGCCAATGAAGAGTGCATGGAATTGAACCTCAACCAGGCCATCGGCAGTTTGCGCATCGTCCATTACTAAAACAACTCTTAACCAGCCAAACCTTATCCCCCGCCAGCGGCGGGGGATTCCCTTAAAACAAATGATCCCCCAACCGATTGAGGGGGGCAACCGGCTGAAGGATCAACTCCATTATAACATTCTTGACCTCAGAGAGCAAGATATTGGATAAAACAGATAAATTTTCCCAATATTTCTTAAACCTCCGTCAAAACGGGAACTTTTTTTGTGTCCGGGGCGTCTATCATATAGACATCCACAGCGGCAATTCTGCCGCCGGATGATATAAAATTACGATTTCAGGAGAAAAATCATGAAAAATAATTTACACAAACTCATCGGTGTCATGGTTTTGTTTAGTGTTGTTTTGGCAGCCTGCATCGTCGTCCCTGAGCCGGCAGCCAACAACAACTATCCGCCCGCCATTAACGTCACCGGGAAAAGCGATGTTTTTCTCACCCCGGACATTGCCTATGTCTATGTTGGCGTGCATACCGAATCGGAAAATGTGGCCGACGCCCTGAACGAGAATAACGCCCAGTCCCGGGATATTGCCAGCACACTGGAAGAGCTGGGCATTGCCAAAGAAGACATCCAGACCAGCGCATTCAATATCTACCCCTTCCAGAGCGGTCCCATTGGCCCGGCACCGGACGGAGAAGAAATTCTGCCCACCAAATATGCCGTAGACAATACCGTTTTCGTCACCGTGCGGGAACTCAACCAGTTGGGCAAAATCCTCGACAGCGTGGTGCGCAGCGGCGCCAACAGCATTCATAGTGTCGAATTTGACGTGGAAGACAAAACCGAAGCCCTGACCCAGGCGCGCAGGGAAGCTATCGCAAACGGCCGCGCCCTGGCCGAAGAAATGGCCGCAGCTGCCGGTGTATCCCTCGGCGACCTGATCAACCTCAGCGTTCACGGCGACAACTATGCCCAACCGATGTTTGCCGAAGGAGGTATGGGCGGCATGTACGGTGCAAGTAAAGTTCCCGTGTCTGCCGGCCAACTGGTGGTGAGCATGTATGCAGATATGAGTTACGCAATCCAGTAAGCAGTCCCAACGCAGTCAAAAACAAACCACACACCGCCTGGGCGGTGTGTGGTTTGTTTTGCCCGCTTCTTCACGCGCACCATCCTTTGCGTTATAATCATAGTTGAGCTGGGGGAGACACATGTCTCCCAAATGAGCACAATTATGGAGGAAGAATGGCTTTAGAAATTACCTGGTATGGACATTCCTGTTTTCGTTTCATGGAGCGCGGTATGGCTTCGGTGGTTACCGACCCCTTTGATGCGGATGAGATCGGTTACGCACCGCTCAAACTAAAGGCCGACATCGTTACCAGCTCCTGCGATCTGCCCGGACACCGCCATCTGTCTGCGGTCAAAGGTTCACCGTTTGAGATCCTTGGCCCTGGCGAATACGAACTTGGCGAAGTCTTCATCACCGGCGTACAGACCAATGGCAAGAAAAAGCAGGAGGGGGAGATCAGCAACACCTTGTATTTGATTGACTATAACGGCGTTACCGTTGCTCATCTGGGCAATATGAATCGCGTGCCCAGCCAGACCGAAATCGAGGCACTGGGCAGCGTCAATATCGTCCTGATACCGATCGGCGGGGGAAGCGGGCTTAACGCCTCCAAAGCCTCCGAGATCATCAGCCTGCTGGAACCCAACCTGGTTGTTCCGATGCACTATAAAACCTCCGATTCCAAAATCGAGATGGATGGACTGGATCAATTTCTCAAACAAATGGGTGTAAACGAAGTGGTTGCCCAGGATTTGCTCAAGATTGACGGCGAAAAATCACTCCCCGAAGATACCAAGGTCATCGTCCTCACTCCAAAGATGTAAGTTAAGGAAACAGCCATTGACTGTCAAACTGATTATGAACTGGGACATCACCCCCCAGCGGGAACGAGAATATTTTGAATTCGTGATCCGCGAGTTCATCCCGGGCGTACAACGTCTGGGGTTTGACCTCGGCGATGCCTGGGCAACCGCTTACGGCCGCCAGCCGCAGATCATGGTCACGGCTATTACCTCCGACCAGGAAAAGGCTGAACATATTCTCCGCTCGGCGGACTGGGCGAAATTAACCGACAGCCTGCTGGAATTTGTGGAGAATTACTCGATCAAACTGGTGAAAGCCGACCGCGGTTTCCAGTTCTGAATCGCGACAGACCGTGCAGATGAGGCAGGGGAACAGATCAACCCCTGAAAACCCTGCCTCATCTGCATTTTGATTTAAAGGACGATCATGCCCCCCAAAATTGCCCAACAGCTCCTCAACTGGTACCGTGAACATGCGCGCAGCCTGCCCTGGCGGGACGATCCGCGCCCGTACCGTGTGTGGGTATCCGAGATCATGCTGCAGCAAACTCGCGTTGACACGGTGCGTGCGTATTTCGAACGCTGGGTGGCGCAATTTCCCGATATTAAAACCCTGGCCGCCGCGGATGAACAGGAAGTGCTGCAAGTGTGGGAAGGGCTGGGCTATTACAGCCGCGCCCGTAACCTGCACCGCGCTGCACAGGTGGTGATGCGTGACCACGGCGGCCATCTGCCCGCAGACCGGGACGCCTTGCAAAGCCTGCCCGGCATTGGTCCCTACACCGCCGGCGCTATTGCCTCCATCGCCTTCGGGCAGGATGAAGCCGCCCTGGACGGCAACATTCGCCGCGTGTATACGCGTCTGTTCAACATCGAGCAGCCCATCCGCGAGCGGGAAACCGAAAAATACCTGTGGCACATCGCCCGCCAGCAGCTCCCCGCCGGCCAGGCAGGGGACTATAACCAGGCCCTGATGGACCTCGGCGCCACGGTTTGCACGCCCCGTAATCCAGTCTGCGAAACCTGCCCGCTGCAAAATCTGTGCGAGGCGTATTCCCTGGACGTGCAGGACCAGCGCCCGGTGAAAAACGCCCGTCCCCCCGTGCCGCACCACACCGTTGCCGCCGCCGTCATTCATCGCGACGGCCTGGTGCTGCTTGCCCAACGCCCGTCTAGTGGCTTGCTGGGCGGCCTGTGGGAATTTCCCGGCGGCAAGCAGGAAGACGGCGAGACCCTGCCCGAAGCCCTGCGCCGCGAGATCATTGAAGAGCTGGATACCCAAATCGAAGTTGGTGAGCTGCTTGGCGTCTACAACCATGCCTACACCCATTTCAAAGTCACCCTGCACGCCTTCCACTGCCGCCTGACCGGTGGCGAACCGCAAGCTCTCGAAGCCAGTGACCTGCGCTGGACGGACATTCCTGCCCTGGCAGACTTTCCCATGGGCAAGATCGACCGCATGATCTCCCTCGATTTGCAGCAATAACGCGCAGGGCGGGAGGGCAGCCTGGATGCTGATAAAAGGTTTTTTCCCTTTGGCAAGCGGTAATTTCTCTGTATAATGGAATGAGGCAATCAAAGCTTGTTTGTTCATCGCAGGGCCGCCTTTTCCTGGCAAACTGGCTCAGGGAAGAAAGGCCAGAGCGGCCACACATTAACACAGCACCTTTTTTATGGAATCGGGGGCTTCAATGTCGAAAATATCGTTTGGATTTGCCCGAATACACGCTGAACCGGGAGAAGTGCGCGATTTTCTTCCGGAACTGATCGGCCAATTGACCAAAGCCGGCGCGCAGGTTTACCTGGAGCAGGGCTATGGTTCCGGCATGGGATTGAGCAAAACCGATTATCTGGCCGCCGCGCCGGGAGTAAAGTTCGTCTCGCCGCAGGAAGTTTACCAGCAGGATGTGGTCGTGGTACTGCGCTATCCGGGAGATGAGCCGCTGCGGTGGATGCGGCCGGGCGCCTGCCTGGTCTCAATGCTGCATTATCCCACCCGACCGGGGCGGGTAGCCTACCTGCGCTCGCTGGGCATTGAGGCCATCTCGCTCGATTCCCTGACCGATGACCAGGGCAGGCGGCTGGTGGAGAACCTCCGCGCAGTCGCCTGGAACGGCCTGCATGTGGCTTTTAACGTGCTGCGCGAGCATTATCCCGTATCGGTGGAGGAAAAAGAGCGCAATCCGGTCAAGGTGACCGTGATGGGGGTCGGCGCGGTCGGACTGCTGGCAGTCCAGGCGGCGGTGCGCTACGGTGATGAGGATTACTGGCACAAGCTGGCAGACCAGGGCGTGACCGGCGTGCAGGTCGCCGCAGTAGAATATGACCTCACCAGTCAAAAAGCGATCATGTCCAGAATTCTGCATTATACCGACATTCTGGTAGACGCCACCCAGCGGCCTGACCCAACCACGCCCGTCATCCCGAACGCATGGATTGGCCAGATGCGTCCCCATGCCGTTCTGCTCGATCTCTCGGTCGACCCGTATCTGAGTGAAGACGGCGTGGTGAAGTCGGTTAAGGGTATTGAGGGCGTTCCGCAGGGCAACCTCGACCAGTTCGTCTTTGCCCCGGACGACCCGGTGTATGCATCCATCCCCGCGCATGTTGATACGCGGGAACGGCGCTATGCCGTTTCATGTTACTCCTGGCCGGGGGTTTTTCCGAAAGAATGTATGGAAGTCTACGGCAATCAATTGAATACCATCCTGATGGCGATTTTGCAGGTGGACGGTGTGCAGAACATCGACCCCCAAGGTTTCTATTTCCATCGCGCCATTGCGCGGGCGATGTTATCCCGGTGGGGATAGCTGGATGTCATCGCGAGCGGAGGCGAAACCGGAGCGTGGCGGTCTCCCAGACAGTCTCGGAGATTGCCACGGTCGCCTCACGGCTCCCTCGCAATGACAGTCACCCGTAGGGTGCGTTGGCGTCTTCCCAACACACCCATCAACAAATCCCATTCGGTATCATCACTATTCTGGCGATACTTGAGCGTCCCCCCCCCCGGTGCCGATGCACCACCGGGCCAATCATCCTAATTCCTGATTGACTGATTGCCTAAGCGGCCTGATCCCTTTCCGTTCAGGTTATAATCCCTCCCATGACGAATATCGAAACCGAAAACACACAGGACAAATCCGCCAACCGGCAGATCGCCCGCGCCGCGGGGACGGTGATGATCCCGATGGTGCTCAGCCAGTTGATGGGGCTGCTGGCAAAAACCCTCACCGCGCGCGCATTTGGCACCGGCCTGGAGAGCGATGCTATTTTCGCCGCCAACCGTTTCTCCGAGATCATCTTCAATCTGGTGGCCGGCGGCGCGCTGGGATCGGCCTTCATCCCCACCTTTACCGGCCTGCTGGTCAACGAAAAACGCAAAGAAGCCTGGCGGCTGGCATCATCAATTGCCAACCTGATGCTGCTGGTGATGACCGTGATCGCCGCCCTCTCCGCAATATTTGCCCCGTGGATTGTCCGCAATATCCTCGCCCTGGGGTTCGATGCCGAGACATCGGCCCTGACCACGCAGTTGATGCGCATCCAACTGCTCTCGTCTGTCATTTTTGGCCTGAGCGGCCTGCTGATGGGCATTCTCAACGCGCACCAGTCTTTCCTGCTGCCGGCGCTGGCCCCCGCCTTTTATCAACTGGGCTGGGTGTTTGGTGCGCTGTTCGTTGCCCCGCGCTACGGGGTGTATGGCATGTCGTGGAGCATTGTCGCCGGGGCATGCATGCACCTGCTCGTGCAACTGCCCGCCCTCTTCCGCCTTCCGGAGCGGGCGTATCATTTCTCGCTGGGACTGAAGATGCCCGCCGTGCGCGAGGTGGGCCGTCTGATGGCCCCGCGCCTGCTGGGCGTGGGTGTGGTGCAGCTCAATTTCCTGCTGAACACCAACCTGGCTTCGCTGATGCCCCAGGGCAGTTATACCGGTATTACCCTGGCTTTCCCGATCATGCTGATGCCCGAGATCGCCATTGCCCAGTCGATCGCCATCGCCGCCCTGCCGACCTTCTCGGCGCAGGTGGCGCGCGGCCGCAAAGATCACATGCGCACCTCGCTGGCGGCCAGCCTGCGCGGCGCGCTTTTGCTCGCCATTCCCGCTTCGGTGGGTCTCGTCCTGCTGCGCCAGCCGGTGGTGGCTTTGCTCTACCAGCGCGGTGAGTTCGGCCCCGAGTCGACCGCCATCGTGGCCTGGGCTTTGCTGTGGTACGCCGCCGGACTGGTTGGCCATTCGGTGGTCGAGATTATCAGCCGCGCCTTCTATGCCCTGCATGACACCAAAACCCCGGTCGTCGTGGGCATCCTCACCATGGGGCTTAATCTGGTACTGAGCCTGCTCTTCACCCGCCTGTTCAACATCATCGGCTGGATGCCGCACGGCGGCCTGGCCCTGGCCAATTCGCTGGCGACTTTCCTGGAAATGATCTGCCTGCTCATCATCATGCGCCGCCGCCTGGAAGGCATTGACGGGGAACTCGTCTGGCAAAGTGTGCGCCAGGCTGGCATCGGCGCGGCCGTGATGGGTGTGGTGATCTGGGCCTGGATGGGTCTGTCAGCGGGCTGGTCGGTGCTGGTGATCGTAACCGGCGGTCTGGCGCTGGGCGTGGGGGCCTACACCCTGCTGCTGGTGGTGCAACGCACGCCAGAGGTGGGAGAATTGTGGGGGATAGCGAAAAGAAAGATTTTGCGATAGGGGCGATTTACTAATCGTTCCTACTTCATGCCTGCACATCTCCCTCAAAATAGTCTGCATCTTCTGTCCAATTAATGGGATTGTTTTCAATATATGCCCAAACAGCAAGATATTCGCTTTCATTGCGGATGATCCGTTCATAATAATTGCGCTGCCAGAATTTTACCCCTGGCGTGTTCAAGAGTTTGTTGATTTCTACGGTGGTATGGGTTTTATAAGCGCCCACCAGACGGCCTAATGGTTTGGATTTGATGGTGCCATCCGTTGTAGGGGCAGTTGGCAAACTGCCATTAACGGCATAGCCCATCCTGCGGGCGTTTTGCAAAACGCCCCTACGGGCAACGCCTGTAGGGGCGTCGATTGGTTTTATCCTGATGATCGCATGGATATGATTTGGCATGACACAAAAAACATCCACCGCGGCCATCGGAAATATGGTTGGCAGCCATTCTCATCCCTGGTGCGCAATCCGGCCCAAATCGTTCAAGATCATTTCACCATTAATTACCTGCCCCAGTAGAGGCGGTTTGACAACCGCCCGGTTTGGGGGAGATTTTGCTGGGGGCGATTTGCAAATCGCCCCTACCGGCAATGCCCTTGCCTGGTTTACGCGATGGTGACGTGATACGCACCTGGCTGGCTGTAATCGTATTCCGGCAAGCGAATGGAACGACGGTTTTTGTTATTCATTCACCACATCCAGCACCTCACCCATCACATCCGGCAGCGCTGCCGGCGCAAAATCCGGTGCGCTGGCTCTGTACAGGGCATCCCCTTCAATAAAATACAGCGTCTGCCCGTCACCGCTCCAGGCGGGCCTGCCGGGAGAACTTGAAGAGACCAGAACCGGGTTTTCATTGTGCAGCGTGACCCACAATTCTCCACCGTCATCTGAAGGCGCAGTACTATACCAGGCCCAGTAACCCTCCGGCGAGGCCGGAAAAGGCTTCAACCCCTCCACCTCAGGCAGGATATTCATCGGAATTTCATTCTGATAAACCGCATACGGCTCATCCACCGGCTGAAAAGTGAACACATTACCTTTCGGCAGATAGTCAATGAAATATACCTCAACCTTTGACATCGGAATCGGTTCCTGATCGAGATAAAAAGCATAGACGCCGGCTTGATCCAGCGGCGTACCGCACATGCAATTCTCAACGTTATAATCGGCCAGCGCCATCAGACCCATCTGATCATCCGGGTTATAGGCCGCCGCCGCAAAACAGCCATCCACCACTGTCTGTTGATCACCATTGGTCACGTCGACTACGCGCACATTGTATCCCGAGCAGGCGGGTCCCCAACTGTGGATCAGGAAATGACCGCTGTCCACCCAGCCCAGAAAGACTTCCCCCGCGCTCTCCAGCCGTTCCAGCAGGACTGCCTCGCGGGTGCGCATGTCTACCGCCCACAGGGCCAGCATGCTGGCCCCCGCACCGGTACCAAAGCTCTCCACGCTGGCATATTCAATAAAGCTGCCATCCGGCGACCAGTGCAGTTCGGCGGCGTTGCCCATCTCGTCGCTCAGTCGGGTCACCGAGCCGTCCACCCGGTCATACAAATACACGTCCGCGCTGTCCCCGTCAATAGCAGCCACAAAGGCCAGCAAACGTCCATCCGGTGACCAGGCCAGACTGCCCGTAAATTCCATGGCACGGGTGGCTTCAAAAGCCGGGTCGCCGGGAAATAGCTCCAGTCCCGGCTGGGTAAGCGGTCCGGTCAATGCCAGCTCCAACTTCTCGGTTTGCTGCGCCAGGTCCAGCACGATCAAATACGGGCTGATTGATGCCCCGCCAAAACCGGTGATAAAGGCAAACGCCTGTCCATCCGGCGACATGCCCTCTGCCGGATTCCAGGGCACATCCAGCGGCGCTGGACTTAGCTGAACCGCTTCGCCCGTGTTCTCATTGACAGCCCACACGCCAGTAACGGTGACGGCCACGATCTGGTCTTCCGCCTTCATCGCCGGTGCAGCCGTTGGCGGGACGTCCGGCGCAAGCGGCGGCTCAAGCGTCTGCGGCAGCGGCACGTCCACCTGCGGCTCCAGCAGTTCGCCGGAGAGGGCATCCTCGACCGTCTTGCCAGTCGAGTCGAGATAGAAATAGCCACCCGCCACCGCGGCAATGCAGCAGCAAACCAGCAGGAGCAATAAAACCCCAACGATCCAAAGCCAGCTTTTCGAGCGTTTCTTTTCCTGAACTGTATTCATATCAATCCTCCTGCAATCCTATCGATACCTATACTTCCGTTTGTCAATGTGCCATTCAAATCCGCAGCGGTCCTACACGAAAAAGATTTTCCTGTTCATGCTGTCCTGCTGCCGCCGGAAATACCGCCGCCGGTAAAAATCCGGCAATCTCCAGCATCTCTGTTTTGTATGTACTTGCCAGCGAGCGGAATAAAGCCTGTGATGCCTGATTATCCGGGGAGATGGTGGCTTCAACGAACCGGATCTGGCGGTCTGGCGGATCATGCAGCACAAATTCGATCAGTCTGCGGGCCAGACCCAAACCACGCACTTTTTCCTGCACGCGCACCTGCCATACGAAAAGAGTGTCCGGCTGTTCAGGCTGGCGGAAACCGGACACAAAGCCGACCACAACACCCTCCAGCTCAGCCACCGCACAGGTGGCATAAAAGAAATGGCACAACACAAAATAGCAATAGAATGAATTATGATCCAGCGAACCGGAATTCTCAACCAGCCGCCAGATGGCACCCGCATCTTCATCGCCTGGGTGCCGGATCAAAACTTCGTGCAGTGAACTGTTCGGGTTCAATATCCTTTCCTCACTTGTCGCTATAGCGGTTCAACTTGTGCAGGGTATCAAGCATGCCTTTCTTCCTCATCCTCCCCCATCCTGCTCTTCAACCACAGCACTACGACCATATCCATCAAACCGGAGATGTTCAAGATCACAAACACCAGGCTGACCGTGTTGCCCCAGTCAAGGAAGAACATATTGGCCAGCAGGCCAGTCGTGCCAATTACCAGCGACAGGATCGCGCTGATTTCCAAAATTCTGACCATCTTACTCCTCCTTGTTTTTCCAATAATCTTTATTGTAGTAACGACTTTAGTCGTTATAATCCACGCAGGTAACCACTAAAGTGGTTACTACAATACCCCCTTTAGCCCCTCAACCGTAGCCAGTCAAACATCCAGTCATACACTGGACTCTATGCCTCATCCTTGCACTGGCGCCCTTCTCCGCCAGCACGCCAAAGGACATCCACCTCTTTGCTGCGCATAGCTTAATCTTTTGGTTCCAGTAAATCCCATTTATTGCCGTACAGGTCTTCAAACACCGATACCGTGCCATAGCCCTCAGCGCGCGGCTCTTCATGGAAAGTTACACCCTGTGCCCGCATGGCTTCGTAGTCCCGCCAGAAGTCATCGGTGAAAAGGATCATCAGTACCCGTCCGCCGGCCTGACAGCCAACCTGCGCCTGCTCTTCGGGGGTATCGGCCTTCGCCAGCACAAGGCTGGTCTCGGCAACTCCGGGCGGCATGACCCGTACCCACCGGGCACCGCCGCCCAGGTCGGTATCCTCTACCAGAGTGAAGCTCAGTTTCTGTGTATAGAAAGCAATCGCTTCGTCATACTCCCGCACCAGCAGGGTAATATTGGCAATTCGCTGTTGCATATTACTCCTTCCCTTCACCCAGCGACCGTACTTCCGCATAACGGAAGCAGTCCACCAGATGGTCATTGACCATACCGACCGACTGCATCAAGGCGTAACAAATCGTCGGCCCGACGAAGGTACAGCCGCGTTGTTTAAGGCCCTTGCTCATCGCTTCAGAAAGCGTCGTCTGGGCAGGAATAGCCTTCATGGTTTGCCATGCATTCTGGATCGGTACGCCGTCCACGAAATCCCACAGGTAGGCATCCAGCGAGCCAAACGCCGACTGGATCTCCAGCACGGCACGCGCATTGCGCACCGCCGAGCGCACCTTGAGCTTATTGCGCACGATGCCCGGGTCGGCCAGCAGTCGCTGCACGTCCTCCTCGCCATAGGCTGCCACGCGGGCGATGTCGAAGCCGTCAAAGGCGCGGCGGTAATTCTCGCGCTTGTTGAGGATCGTTGACCAGCTCAACCCGGCCTGCGCCCCCTCCAGCACCAGCATCTCGAACAGCTCCCGGTCATCATGCATCGGCACGCCCCACTGCTCATCATGGTAGGCCACATACAGGGGATCTGTACCGGCCCACGCGCATCGTGTTTTCATCACACCTCGCCTTGCAAAACCATATTTCCAGAAAGTTTCCCAATTACATTATCGCATAAATCCCTGCTAAATTAATACAACTCTGACAATCTTTTTATATTTTTTTGACACCGGCGCGCTATATTAAAAAATAACGATACAAATCTATTAAAAAGGAGGTTCACGATGTCAAACTTAATCAGATGGGAGCCAAACAGTGAAATAATGTCGCTGCGTCAGGCCATGGATCAACTTTTCAACGACGCTTTTACCCGACCGGTTAGCATGAGTGGAGTCTCCGCCAGTCCCGCCATTGACCTGTTCCAGGACAATGACAATGTGGTAATCAAAGCCGCTCTGCCCGGCCTGAAAGCGGAGGACGTAGAGATCTCGGTGACTGCCGATGTGCTCAGCCTGCGTGGTGAATACAAGCAGGAAAGCGAGCAAAAAGAAGCCACCTATCACATCCGCGAACAGCGCTACGGTTCATTTGAACGCTCCGTCCGCCTGCCCACCGATGTGCAGACTGACAAGGCCAAAGCAGATTTTGAAGATGGCATTCTCACCATTACCCTGCCCAAAGCTGAAGCGGTCAAGCCAAAGATGATCAGCATCAAAGCCAAATAATCTTCTCACTATCCGTGGAAAACTGCACTGGCCGGGAACTTTGTTTCCGGCCAGTGCTTTTAAACTTACGGCTTTGGATAGCAAACCAAAAACAAGTTGAAATCCCCTCTCTTGACAAACGCCTGAATATATTGTACAGTAATCCTGTACATGTCGGAGGAAATTATGACCATTCAAACTACTTACACACAGGCACGCGCTGAACTGGCATCTCTGCTTGATCAGGTGACCCATGACCGCGAAATCGTCATCATCAAGCGCCGCGGAGAAGAAAAAGTCGCTATGATCGCCGCGGATGAGCTGGAAAGCCTGCTCGAAACCACCTATTTACTGCGCTCACCGGCCAATGCCGAGCGTTTGCTCAGTGCGTTGGGACGCGCCTTGAAAAATGAAGGGGAACTGCAAAGCCTCGATGATCTCAAACAAGAGGTTGGTGTTGACTAGAAAACAGCGCCTGGCAATTTTTCAACCGGAATTTATTGAAGACTTACGTGATTGGGTAGAAACTGACCGCAAGCTGGCACTGAAAACATTAACCATGGTGGAGGATATCCTGCGTGACCCCTTTCAAGGCACCGGCAAACCAGAACCGTTGAAATACCTGGCCCCAGGCGCATGGTCCCGCAGACTGACCAGAGAACACCGCATCGTCTACCTTGTACGGGAGGAACGGATCGATTTTCTGCAAGCAAGATACCATTATTAAAAAATTCCCTCGAATTTGAGGGAATTTCCTTTTCCAAAGTCATCGTGATGACAAAAGCAATCCCGGCGAACATATCCAGAGCATTCAGCAGCACATGCGTGACGATGCTCAAATAAGTATTCTTGCGCCGTACATCATTCTTCTACGTTATCATCGAACGTTGAGCGGCTTTCCGCCAATGGGGAGCTTTCCAGAGCCTGTGCGATTTGCTCACGGAGTTTCTTTTTGTCCGGCTTGCGTTTTCCAAGACCTTTAAGAGTTTGCAGCAGAGATGTGGTCATCTCCTGGGTGAGCTTTTTTAATGCCTCAGAGGAAAGCCGCTCGCCTTTTTCAAACCAGCGCACAGCCGCATAGCCCATCACCACGGTCATCGAGGCGGCAATGGCCGCGCTCAGTACCCAGCCCGGCACCCCGCCCAGCTTGCTCAACTGTTGGAAGAGGGCGCGTCCCAGGAATCCCAGCCCGAAAGTTGCCACCAGTTCCTTGGCTCGTTTTGGGGTAATCCTGTAATTATAAATGCGAGCGATGCTGACCACCATGATCGATTGGGTTGCTACCAGGGGGACAAAGTCGATCACCGGCAGCGGCACCAGGGCAATCGCAGCCGAGATGGAAGCTGAGCGGACGATGGTCTGCCAGGCAAGCTGCCAGCGATATTGCGGTAAAGCCTGTCCCAGCGCAGCGATCATCCCGGGTTCCGTGGCGGTGATGGCCAGGAGCACCTTGCTGATATGCTTGCCGTCTTTGGCGACGATGGGGATGATTTGATCGGGCTCCAGCCCCAGGTTCGATGCGGCACTGGCGATCACCGCATCCAGTTCCTTGCGTGGTACCAGGTCCGTTTTGTTCAACACCACCACAAAAGGTTTTTTCAGGGCAGCGATTTCATTAAACAATTCCTGCTCGGTCTTTTTGATCCCCTGAATCGCGTCGAAAACCAGCACCACAAAATCGGCTTCCGCGGCTGCCGTCAGGGCCAGGTCTTTCTCGTGCTCGCCCACACTTCCTACCGCATCTGCGCCAGGGGTATCCACCACGGTAAACAGGGCCGCATCGGCCTGTTGATTTTCCTTCGTCGTTCCCGGCAAGGGACTGACAACGGCCTGGTCATTTTTGTTTTGCACCAGTTGATTATAGAGGGTAGATTTTCCGACATTGGTGGGGCCGACAATCGCCACCCGATGCTTGCTGCCAATCGCCTGCCGGATCTGGGCGGAAGACAACTTGACCAGGATTTTTACCAGGCTTGTGTCCGCCGGAAAACCACTTGCCAGGGACAGAAAGCTGGCCTTTTCATTCGGGCCTAACGCTTCCCAGATTTCGTGCACCGATTTTTGAACATCGGGAGGGAATTGAGCAAGAATATCATCCAATAATGTCATCGGGTCATTCCTTCTGAATCGCTTTTTTCAGCCAGGGTTTCTCCTCTTAAGTGTAACCTGAAATCTCGTAGTGGGGGAACTTTATCAAACGCCGCATTCCGTCAGCCGGTAACTGGTATTGCGAGAACGCAAAACGTGCAGAGAGATGAAATGCTCCACCATATTCATTATACATAAAACCTTGTCTGCTGCGTGCCTGCAGACAGGGTCAAATTAAATCAAACAAGTCCCGGCAACGGGGACTCGAATGCCATCCCCTCAATGGGGACCACGAATCTATTTAAAAAACAAGCTCCTCGACGTGGACTCGAACCACGAACCTAGCGCATTACACAATGTTTTATGTTGTAGATGAATTAAGATATTTATGGTGTTGGGGTAGTGGACATATAGGGGATAAGTACGGTTGGTATTACGTATGTAGGAATTATTGCAGTTGGGATTGCTATAGATGGTTTTGATGTGGAAAATCCTTTGAATAATGATCCTACACTAACTTTGCACTTTAAAAATCTCATATAGCCAATTGTTCGCAGATATTGTCTACCGAATGACCTTCAGCAAATTTGATCTCAAGCCATTGAAACAAATTGCGGCGATGCTCCTCCTGGAGATGCCGACGAATATCACCACAGGTCAAATACTGCTCGGCTTGCAGCGATCGCTGAGCTTCAAGAAAACAGATCAAGCAAGAAGTCAAAGTCCAGAAACGCAGGATAGCCTGAGCGGACATCAACTGGTAATGGTCGCTGCCCAACAGGTCCTTGTCATACTCGAAGAACGTCTCGATCTCCCAACGGATAGCCAGGATATTGACCAGGGACTGGGCATCCAGATCCAGCTTTGTGCTGCCCCAATAGCGCACGGACTTGAGAGGTTGGTCCAGATCATGGCAGGTGATCAGCAGCAAGGTGGGTCCGAGTTTGCGGATCCAGGTTGTCACCAGGCAAGCATACATGGTTTGACCGCCTTGCTGGGAAGGCCAGTTGATTTCTTGCCAGTCTTCTCGGCTCAGCCCGGCAGCATAAGTGGAGAGCGGGATCCAGTTTCTTTCTCCGCCCGGGTGAATGATCCGCACACAGCGATTGCTTTTCAGGCCACCGCTGACATCCCAGCCCCGGTTTTGGGCTGCCTTGCGCACCCGTTTACAGTGGAACCAGCTGTCCATGAGTACATGGGTGTGGGTGTCTTCTGCTGGTTCGAACTGCTCGATCAATGCCACTGCCATGTCAATCTTGCTTTGAAAGGGCCTTCCTTCTCGTTCACAGACCGCTTGTTGTGCGTACAGTCGGGGTTCCAGCGGACAGCGCTGTCCAAGCAGGTGATATTGTCCGCTGAACAAGCAGTGACCATTGACCACGCGCCGTTCGGTATTGGAATAATGCTGGCCCATGCCGCCCATCTTGCGCCCTTTCGGTTTGACGTGCACGCTGTCATCCATCAGCAGGTAGCCTGTCACGACGGTACCTTTTGGACGCCCTCTGCGTTGCGGCCGTTCTTGCCTCTGACGCTCATGTTCAGCCTGAACCAATCCTCTCATCCTTTCCCGAAACCACTCTGCCCATACCGCAGCAACTTTGGACGGTTCCCATTTCCACCGGTTCAGAAATCGGGATATCCCACACAGGCTCACCTCTTCTGCCACCACCCGCCGCATCCCGGACAGTGTTTTGCGCTCTTCACACTCGACTAACCCCAGCAGTACGATCACAAAGTACTTCCACTGGCGTTTGCTGAAACAGCCACAAAATCGCTCTAGATACTGGCGCAGTTGCTCGGATAGGCATACAATTGGCTTAGGCATGGTTCTCCTCCTGGATTTCGGTTTGGACAAACTCATTATCCCGGTTTGAACCCTGCCTTTCTATTTAGTTTCTGTTAAAGTGCAAACATAGTGTTAATAATAATACCGTTGATTTTTTTGACGGTATTACCTGTATTTGCTGATCCGGGTACTGATCCGATGCCTCCATCTGGCACATATACTCCTACTGTTGTGGTGACTACAATGTCTACTTTATTACCTCCATGCCCAGTTTCTACTTAGAACCTATCCGAAAATTAAATTAAGAACGATTTGAGCGCAAGCCAAATGGACAAAAG
>Ga0334890_1003030_pt1 | contig 17866 bp, 16 predicted proteins | sample GraSluR1_MG_3_FD_207220 | JGI IMG/M metagenome (GOLD analysis project Ga0334890, IMG submission 207220) | Sludge microbial communities from methane-producing bioreactor in Wageningen University, Netherlands - Granular Sludge_31_08-R1 | ecosystem: Engineered > Bioreactor > Anaerobic >... | reverse complement strand
CTTCGAAGTTTACAGCGCCGGTTTGGAACCCAAAGGCATCAATCCCTACACGCTGCGCGTCATGGCTGAAAAGGGTTACGACATGGCCGGGCACTACTCCAAGCCGCTGGAAGACTATATGGGCAAAGTGCACTTCAGCTACATGATCACCGTGTGCGGGCATGCCGACCAGAACTGCCCATCGGTGTTCCCCGGCATGGGACAGCGCATGCACTGGAATTTTGAGGATCCGGCAGCCGCCACCGGCAGCGAAGCGGAGATCCTCGCCAAATTCCGCGAGGTGCGTGACCAGATCGAAGCCCGCATTAAAACCTGGTTGTCGGAAGAGTAATTTTTTCGATCTGAACAGGTAAAAACCATTGAGGGCCACCAGGGGGTAAATGCCCTTTTTAAATTCACCAGAATAAAATTCTGTTCTTATTACGACACATGATATAATCTGTGTGTTTATTGTACCAATACATCTGGCACACAGGAGAATACCATCGAAATACTCTGGGAAGGTATCAAGCAAGGATTCTGGCTGCTGCTGAGCGGCGATCCCAATCTGTGGGAAATTATCCTTCTCTCGGCGCGTGTCAGCGGCATTGCCCTGGTCATCAGCGCCGTGCTGGGTGTTCCCTTGGGAGCGTTTCTGGGGCTGGTGCATTTTCGTGGGCAGCGGCTGGCTTACGCGTTGATCTACACCGGCATGGGTTTGCCCCCGGTGGTGGTCGGCCTTTCGGTTTACATCCTGCTCTCGAATAACGGCATCCTGGGACCGCTGCACATTTCCTGGATTCCCAGGTTGTTTACCGTGCCCGCCATGATCATCGCCCAGGTGATCATTGCCACCCCGTTGGTGGTAGGCTACACCATGTCGGCAGTTTCTGAAGTGGACCCCAACCTGCGCACCCAGGTGAAAGCACTGGGCGCCACCGATTTTCAAATCACCCTGGCGGTGCTGCGAGAGGCGCGCATGGGCGTGCTGGTGGCGCTGGTGGGCGGCCTGGGCAGCATCATCTCTGAGGTCGGTTCGGTGATGATGGTGGGCGGCAACATTCAACACTCCACCCGTGTACTCACCACCGCCATCATGCTGGAAACCCGCCAGGGCAAATATGACATGGCCATTGGCCTGGGCATGGTGCTGTTGATGCTGTCGTTTGGCATCAACCTGTCCATCACCCTGCTGCAAAGGAAAACGTCCAAACCATGACCGCCATCTATGAACTACGCAATGTACGCAAAACTTACGGTCAGCGCTGGGCATTGAAGATCGAAGAAAAATTTGAAATTTTCTCCGGAGAAATATTTGCCATAGTAGGCCCCAGCGGCGCAGGCAAGTCGACCCTGCTGTGCATGTTAAATTTTTTAGAATACCCGGATAGCGGAAGTATTGTCTTTGAAGGGCATCCCATGACCATTGCCGACGCTCCGCTGGAGTTGCGCCGCAAAGTGACCACGGTTTTTCAACGCCCGGCGCTGCTTTCAACCAGCGTCATGCAAAATATTCAATACGGTTTGCAACTGCGCGGTCAACCCGACGGGAAAGCCGCCATCCAACCCTTGCTGCAGCGGTTGGGATTGGCTGAGCTGGCAAACGCCCAGGCGCGCACCCTTTCGGGCGGCGAAGCGCAGCGCGTGGCGCTGGCGCGCGCTCTGGTGCTGCAGCCCGACGTACTGTTGATGGATGAACCCACTGCCAACCTCGATCCCTACAATGCCCTGCTCATCGAAGAGGTCATCCGCGAAATCAATCGTGAGCGGCGCACCACCATTGTGCTGGTAACCCACAACATTTTTCAAGCCAGGCGCCTGGCGCACCGTGTGGGCTTGATGCTCAACGGCAGCTTTGTGGAAATTAATAATAACCCGGCATTTTTCGAATCGCCGCGCGATGCGCGCACCCGTGCATTTGTAAACGGTGAGATGGTTTATTAGAAAAACATGGTCGTTCAAGCTGCAGAACTTTTTGCAACTTTTCAATACAACAATCACTGAATGGAGAAAAAAATGAGAAAGTCTGTTTTGCTAAAGTTCTTGCTGGTTTTAACCCTGCTCGCGCTGGCATTGAGCGCCTGCACCGCCCCCGCCACCCCCGCATCACCTGCCGAAGCTGAAGAACCCGCTGCGGCTGAGCCTGCCGAAGCCGAGCCCGCTGTTGAAGAAGAACCCGCAGCAGCTGCCGATGGCAAGACACTGATTCTGGCCACCACCACCAGCACCCAGGACTCCGGCCTGCTGGATGTCCTGCTGCCCATGTACACCGAAGAAACCGGTGTGAAAGTGAACGTGCTGGCTGTGGGCACCGGTGAAGCCCTGAAACTGGGTGAAGACGGCAACGCCGATGTGCTGCTGGTGCACGCCCGCGCCAAAGAAGACGCCTTCATGGAAGCCAAACACGGCGTGCGCCGTGAAGATGTGATGTACAACGACTTCATCATCGTTGGGCCCGAAAGCGACCCGGCTGGCATTAAAGGCCTTTCTGCTGTCGACGCCTTCAAGAAGATTGCCAAAAGCAAGTCAAAATTTGTTTCCCGCGGCGACGACTCGGGCACCCACACCAAAGAAAAAAGCATTTGGACCAAAGCCGAAATCGAACCCGCCGGCGACTGGTACATCTCGGCCGGTGACAGCATGGGCGCTGTGCTGACCATGTCGAACGAACAGGACGCTTACACCCTCAGTGACCGCGCCACCTACCTGTCGCGCACCAAAGAAGGACTGAAACTGGTCATCCTCAGCGAAGGAGACAAGTCACTACTCAATCCCTACGGCGTGATTGCGGTCAACCCCGAAAAAGGTCCCCAGATCCAGAATGACCTCGCCAACCAGTTCATCGATTGGATTATCGCTGTACCCACCCAGGAAAAGATCGCGGAATTTGGCAAAGCTGAATTCGGCAACTCGTTGTTCTTCCCCGATTCACAAGCCTGGAAAGACGCCCAGCCGAAATAGACTGAGTGATTAGACCTCATCAATCTGCTGACATTGCATGGGTTCAGCAGAAATAAAAAAGCGGTGGATGGAGATTAGCCTCCATCCACCGCTCCTTGTTTATCCCCGTAAAACAACATTGCCCTTTTTGGCAACTTTTAGATAATTCGCAATGGCATCGCACTTGGCTTGCAGCAAAAAGAACATGCGCTCATTGGTTTGATTGAGTGACTCGAAATTTCCCATGCCCTTGAGAATGATCACCGGAGCGGTCTGAAAGAGATTGAGAAATTCCGGGCTGCTGTGATCGAGCACAATGCCCACCGAATCATAACCCGTGGTGACAAGCTCGGCAACCTGGTCAAGGCCAGCCTCTACGGCATCTTGCAGCGTGACATCGTTGGAAGCCGGGCCGCCCTTGACCACATATTTCACCAGCTTGGGAGCAATTTGTTCAATCAGCAGCCGGTCAAACACCGTCTCACCGGCGTTATCTGCCAGGAATAAAACCCATTCTGCCTGTTCAATCGCCTGCCGCAGCCCGGCCGTGTGATCGATGGCCAGCGGTTCGCGCAACGCCTGGTCAATATTCTCTTCCAGGTCAATGTTCTTCAACAAAGCCAGGTCCAGGATGTTGCCGGCGATGGCCAGCCGCACCGCGGTTTCAAATGGGTCGTCAGCGTCTTTCACCAGTTGTTTCAAGTGCGGGTACAACGCCAGCGCCTCTTGCGTGGCGCGCTGTTTGGCTTCGCGGAACGGATCGGCCACACCGGTTTCCTGGCGGGTGAAACGGTGAGCAAAATCAGCAATAACCGCCGGCGTTTTTTCAGGATTAAAATCCACCAGTTCCTTCAACACGCGGTTGACAATGCGGAACCGGGTGGGTTCATCAGCCTGCACCTGACGCGCTGCCGTAATCGCCTGCCCCATCAGGCACACATAACAATCCATGCTGGCTTTCATAAAGTCTCGTTCTCCCGGGAAAATTGAATACCAATAGTGAAACCAGGTAAACTGTTTCCCATTATACCTGTAAAACTAATGGCTCATTTCCAATTCTTGACAACTGGCACGATTTGCATTATTATCGTATTACGATATTGTATATCGATATTGATATTCGATAATACATGGAGGTTATATGCCAGACCGAATGCTGCGTGATTTTTTCCTGGGATTTATCCGCCTGCACATTTTGCATCACGCCAGCCTGGAACCCATTTTCGGGTTGGATATGATTCGCGAATTACAGCACCACGGTTATCAGCTAAGCCCGGGCACGCTCTACCCCATCCTGCACACACTCGAACGCGAGGGTTATCTGATCTCTGAAAAAAGCCTGGTGGCTGGCAAAGTGAGAAAATATTACCGTTCAACATCGCTGGGAGTTGAGGCATTGAAACACGCCGTAATAAAAGGGAATGAGCTTTTGAAAGAAATCACCCGGGCGCATCTTGATTAATATGGGTATGCTACATACTTGCCTGTCAAGGATTTACAGGTTGTAAAACATCTCGGAGGTAAACAATTATGTCAGAAAAGCCATCATCTACTGAACAAAAAATAAAATTGCGCGACATGCCGCGCAACCTGTGGGCGGTCAGCCTGACCAGTTTCTTCATGGACATTTCCAGCGAAATGGTCATCAACATCCTGCCGCTATTTCTCTCCAATGTGCTGGGAGTGAAAACCAACATCATTGGCATCATTGAAGGCGTGGCAGAAGCCACCTCCAGTTTACTAAAAGTATTCTCAGGCTGGTTATCCGACAAATTAAAAGCGCGCAAGTGGCTGGCGGTCAGCGGTTACGCGCTTTCAGCAATCTCAAAACCATTCTTTTACTTTGCCAATAGCTGGGGCATGGTGGCAGGTGTGCGCTGGGCAGACCGGGTGGGCAAAGGCATTCGCACCGCCCCGCGCGATGCCCTGGTGGCTGATTCGACCCGGGAGGAACAGCGCGGCCTGGCGTTCGGCATTGCCCGCGCCGCCGACACCGCCGGCGCCATGCTGGGAATTTTAATTGCCGTGCTGGTGATCTGGCTGGTGCAGTCTAACAACGCCACCTTGCAGGCCGGCACATTCCGCACCGTGGTGCTTATCAGCCTGATACCGGCTGTGCTGGCGGTGCTTTCGCTGGCGCTGGGCGCACGCGATGTGCCCATAAAAGGCCAGCGCGAAATGCCGCGTTTTGCATTCAGGGCATTGGGCAAGCCCTTCATGATCTTCATGGTCATTGTGGGTATATTCGACATCGGCAACTCGTCCGATGCTTTCCTGGTGCTGCGCGCCCAGGAGCGCGGCGTGAGTATCATTGGCATTCTGCTCATGCTGGCCGCTTTCAACCTGGTCTATGCCCTCATTTCTGCACCCGCCGGTTCGCTTTCGGACAAGGTGGGGCGCAAGCGACTGATCATTGGCGGCTGGCTGGTGTATGCCGCCATCTATTTGGGGTTCGGCCTGGCGCAAACCGCCTGGCATGTGATTGTGTTGTATATTCTTTACGGCTTTTATTATGGGTTGACTTTCGGCACCACCAAAGCCATGCTGGCCGACCTGGTACCCGAACATTTGCGCGGCACCGCATACGGAACCTACAACGCAGTGCTGGGCATTCTTGATTTCCCGGCTTCGGTGATTGCCGGTGTGCTGTGGCAGGGCGCCGGGAACTGGAGCGGCTGGGGACCATCAGCGCCGTTTTTGTTTGGCGCTGGTGCAGCCCTGCTGGCAGCCGTCTTGCTGCTGGCCTGGAAACCTGAGGAGGGGAAAATTGGCTGAAGTAACGATTTAACGCGCAAGAGACGCCCATGGGGGAGGCGTCTCTTGCATCCAGGGGCACATCACAGGGAGGGATTTTGCCCGAATACTGGTAAAACCGATATTCTTTTGTTGCTTCTGATATATATGACGCAATATCACCGATAAAGATACGGGTAGATCGCGATCAAATGATCAGGTTTTATTTTTTTCCATTCTGATTACTGTTGCCGTTATCTGAATTGCTTCCCGACTGGTTGCCAGCCGGATTGCCGCTTTGCGTGTTTGACGAGTCTCCCTGGTTTTGCTGTTGCACTGAATTCGCCTGGCCAGACACAGGCGCCGCCGGTGTGCACGATTGATCCTGAATTCTCAATTGAGTTTGATCGCGGTCTTGAAGTTGATCCCGATCCTGATCACGGTCCTGATCCATTGTGTCAGATTCGAGATTTTCATCATCATCACTGGTCGTGTCTTCCGGTTCCAGGGTCTCCTCAACATCCCCCGTGTCTGGCTCAGGAGTGATTTCCTCTTCCTGGCCGGCGCGTTCCTGAACTCGCAGTTGTTCGCGAAGCTGCTGCTGCAATTGCTGCACTTCCGGGCTGGCCGCAGAAGGTCCATATTGTTCCAGGTTTTGAACCTGCATTTGCACTCGCTCATTGAGTTTCAACTGCGCTTCAGAGTCATCGGCATATAACCGGGCGCCCAATTGCAGTGAATTTTCGAGATGATTGTAGACACCCTTAAATAATTCTTCTGGTATCGCACGATTGGCCAGTTTTACCTGTTCCATTTCCTGCAAGCGTTCCTGCGCCATTTCCAGGTTCATTTCCAATTGGCGGGCGGGGTCCACTGTCCAATTGAGTTGAACGTCTTCACTCAACAGCTTAACAGGATAGAGAAAATCGCCTGGTATGCTCGATTGCGAAGCATAGACCGCTCCAGCGCCGCCGCCTCCCAGGACAGAAAGTGCAATCAGAACAGCCAATACAATTTGTGTAAACATGGGTGAAAACTCCTTTCCAAACCAACGAAAACCTTTTTTAACTTCACTCTGTTGGGTATGACGCAGATTGGAGTTTTTTATGACGTTTTTTGCACAAATTGAATTCATTTCAGCCAAAAACCGAGCCCGCGATTTTTGAATTAACCCAGGATCGCGCTGCGGGACTATTTTGATGATTTCCAGATCACGAGCCAATGCTGCATCCAAATCATCAGATAAATAATTTTCTTTCATATTCATATTCAACCTTCTCTCCATGTAGCAATTCACGAAGCTTCACCACAGCGCGATGCAGCAGGGCTCTCACAGCCCCAACGGGTTTCTTTATAGCTTGAGCGATTTGGTCGATTTCCCACTCTTCCAGATAACGCAACACAATCACCTGGCGTTGTTCTGCTTTTAGTTGCGCAAGCGCCCAACGTACACGCTGCTGCTGTGATTTCAGTTCGATGGAATGAACCAGTTGATTGTCTGACTCACCTGTAATCATTTCCTGTTCCTGTTCATCCAATTCAACGACCGGCAGGCTGCGGCGATAGAGATCTGTTATCCAATTATGTGCGATACGATAGAGATATGCCTGTAAAAATTTTGTCGGCCCTCGCCCATTGCTCAGCGCAGTTAAAAACCGGCTGAAGGTTTCGGCCACACAATCTTCGGCGTTCTCGGTCGACCCAGTCAGGCGCATGGCGTAGCGATAGATACCCGGACTGTATCGATCATAAACCTCTGTAATCGCAACGGGATCCAACGAACACACTTTTCCCAGCAATTCGGTATCGTTCGTATCGTTCAATTTTTTTGCTCGTTAACTACGACGCCGAATCGAACAAAATGTTATGGTTTTTAATAAAAACAGCGCCCCACTGGGAGACGCTGAAAAATCTATTTAAATCAAAAAAACTGACTGCTATTTCTTTTTGCCGCCCTTATTGTCGTTCGAACTGTTGGAAGAATTGTTGCTCGAGTTGTTGCTCGAGTTATTATTTGAGTTGTTGTTTGAGTTGTTACTCGAGTTGTTGTTTGAGTTATTGTTATTTTGTTTTTCTTTATCCTTGCCAGTTTCTTTGTCTTTGTCCTTGTCCTTGTCTTTGTTATCTTCGGATTCAGAAACATCTTCTTCCGTGGTGACTTCAGCTTCAACCGATTCAACCGTGGCAGGGGCCGCCGTTGCCAGTGGAACACTGGTATTCTCAGCGGTGGGCTCGGTTTCGGCTTTCTTCAATTCTTTCTGTTGTTCGCGCAGGTCTTTACGCAATTCCTGCAATTCCCTGATGATAGCCGAAGGATTCATATCTTCCAGCAATTGCAATTGCTGTTCTATTTGGGTTGTGATTTGTGCCAGCGTTTCGGGGTCATCAGCATAAAGCTGCTGCGCCAACAGCAGGGCTTCGTCCAGGTGTTTATAAATACCTGAATAGGCCTGTTCAGCAGCAGGAATTGTTTTCTCTTCCGAAGGTTGTGACTGATTGCGATCATTCTGCAGTAATTGTGTTTGCTGCATTTCCTGCAGGCGTTCCGCAGCAATTTGAATTTCCAGGTCCAACTGTTCAGCCGGGTCGGCGGTCAAATTAATGCGCAATTCGTCGCTCCACAGTTTCACCGGGTACATCGCATCTCCCGGCAGGCTGGACTGCGAAGCAAACACCACGCCCGCCGCCCCGCCAATCACCACCGCCAGCGCGACTCCAAATGCCAGGGCAGCCCTGGCTAAAGAGGGGAACAGGCCGACCCCCAGCCCCGACCACCATTTGGCTATCGGATTGGTCTGTACGTTTATCGAATCGGTACTCTGATGGTATGCCTGACGCGCTTTCTCGGCTTCTTTTAAAAACCTGGCGCGGGCAGCTTCGGCAACAGCCGGCTGACGTTCATAGGTTAAACCGCGTATGACTTCCAGTTGACTTTCCAAACAGGCATCCATTTCTTCAGGTAAATCATTCATCGTCTGCATGCTCCTCCTCTCCCTGCATCAACTGGCGCAGTCTTGCCAGCGCGCGGTGCTGCAGTGCCTTGATGGCCCCAGGAGGTTTCTCCATTGCCCGGGCTACTTCATCAATCTCCCAACCTTCCAAAAATCGCAAAGCAATTACCTGGCGTTGGTCCGATGTCAGTTGAGCCAGAGCATTCATTACCGCACGTCCCTGCAACTTCCTTTCCACATCCTGTGGCAGGGGAACGTGATCCTTATCCGTTAAGTCGCCTTCCAAAGTCTGGATTATATGGGGTTTACTGCGGTAATAATCGGTAATCCAGTTGTGCGCTGTCCGAAACAGGTAAGCCCGTAAAAAATCTTCGGGGCCTTTTCCCTGGCGCAAGGCTGATAAAAAGCGGCTGAAAGTTTCAGAAACGCAGTCTTCGCCTAGCTGGGTGGAATCAAGCATGCGGGCAGCGTACCGAAATATAGCAGGACTGTAACTATCGTAAATATATGCGAGCGTTTCCATATCAAACGCACGCGCACCTTGAAGCAAGTCCTTTTCGGAAGGAGATTCCATTCAGTTGTCACTTATTAAGACGAAAAATTTGAACAATCGATACGATTCTGGCAAAAAATGAGCCGTTTCACTGCTGCTACTTTTTTCTTTCCACCGGAAAGAGTGTGTCGCCCGCTCATCAATCCGCCTCAAAATAATAAATTGTCGGGATGTCTGACAGCACTCTTTTCAGCGCAATTTTAATGCGCATATAAATTTGAACTACATCGTCATCCGTCAACGCTGGATCGGCCATGAGATGTTTCAAGAATCGAAAACCGCCTATGCCGCCGCCGGGGTCCTCACCCTGCGCCAACAACTGTTTAAAGGCTGTTTGCACCTGCTGCACAGTCAATTGTTGTGAGAGTTTTTCAATCCACTGGTCGGTATTCATTATTACAACCCGGCACAATTCATCCTGATTATTCTTATCGGCAATATTAATAGTTTATTTAACACCGGTAAGAGAACCACGATTCGTATTGGTATTATATGCCGAAACAGATTGAAGCAGAATAAAAATTAGTTAAAAGCACCAGCAGCAAGAATCACAAGGTTTACCGGCATTGAACCTCAGCGATCGCTGTGGCAAAATTCCATCCTATTCCAGGCCTTCATAAAATTGTGCGGGCTGCAATTCAGCATATCGGCCGCTTTCCAGCAGGCTGCGGCGCACGTCAGCGCACAGGTGGCACTTGCCGGCATATCCCTCCGCGCGTTCCACATAACCCGCCTCGCGCTGCGCCAGTTCAAACAAGGCAAACGGCCCACCCTCGATCAACACGGCGATCAACGGCGGGGAATCATTGTGTAAATAACGCTCAACCAGAGTGGGCAGGTTGTGCCAGTCACCCAGCGACAGCCCGCCGCAGAAACCGGGCAAAAAATTGCCGTACAGGTCAAAGTGCGAATGCGGCGCCGCCAGCAGTTCGGCGCGGCAGCGCAGCCCTTCAAAAGCCGCCGCTGGCTGTGTTGATATATAATCGCCCAGGCGGTAGCCGGCGCGCCCCCCGGCGATCAGGCCGTAATCCTGCCAGAACAACTTACCAGCATGGCGCACGCCGTACGCTGTCACATAGGCTTCCAACGGTATGGGCTGCTCCACGCCCCAACGGGTGATCTCGTCCAGGTATTGCGCCTGGTAGGCCAGCACGCGCTGCACACCGAACACCTCAACCGCGCAGCGAATAGCCAGCAGCGTGCGTTTGGGCGGGATGGAAGCGGCATGAAAAGGCGAAATGCTAATTAAAACCGCCAGCAGGCCGGCATCTTTCAATTCGGCAAAGCGGCGCTCCACAATTTCATCATTCACACACCAGCCCGCGTTGGTCTCCAGGTAGCAGGCCAACCCCAGCCGCGCTGCCGTGCGCACGGCATGCAGCAGCAGCGCATAATTCAAGAACACCTCGCCGCCGCTGATGTGCACCTGCGGGGCGGGCTGCCAGGCTGCCATCTGCGTCAGCGCCTGCTCCACCTGCTGCGGTTCCATCCAGTCTTTCCAGGCGGGTCCGCAGTTGTAGATGCAGTGCGCGCAGTTGCTCTGGCACTGGTAGGAAAGGATCAGGCCTACGTCGGATGGATGCAGGATGTTGGAAAATGGAAAATGATTTACTATGTCGAGCGGCATGGCCACATTTTATACGGACACAACTTTACTGGCAAGCACAATTTTTCTGGCTGGCGTTAGCGTTGCTTATCACCCAGCGCCTGCTGCATAAGTCGCAGCACCTGGTCAAAATTCTCAGCGGAGCATTGAACCAGCATGAGCGCGCGCTTCCCGCGCCGCAGAACAATTTCTTGCTTATCAACATGAACTTCCAGCCGATCCATATCTTTCCATTTCACCAGTTCGCTCTGGCGCGACGCCGCCAGCAAACCAGCCCCGGCCGGCCCGGGACGCCCCGACAGCAGTAAAAGCCAATTGATGATCACATTTTTCCGGCGCGTTCCTCCCACCGTCTCTGCTTTCACCCCCACCTCATCCACGGTGAACTGGTAATCATATTTATTGCCATATATCACCAGCATAACCAGCGCCGCCAGGAAAGAAAGCCCTCCCAGGATCAGCAGGGTGATCAGAAGATATTTCCAGGCCGCCTGCGGGGTCAGATGACCTTCAAAGGCCTCCAGCGAGAGGGCAAAAACCAAAACGAATAAAACAGAAAGCGCCAGGACAAAAAACAACTGCCTGATGACGACAACGTTGGTCAAAAGGCGAAGCGAAGCCTGCCAGGTGAATGCAAGCGGGGTTGATTCCCTGTCGGGAGTTGCTTTTTGGTCATTGATCGAATGATTAGTGTTCATGTCTATATTATCGCTTAGAAATTCAATTTTGTTTGGCAGAATAAAACACCCCCCATTCTCTTATTGAGAAAATGGGGGGTGTTGATGTTGATGAAAATAAGGCCTTATTTCGAGCTGGCCAGGTGGGTGGCTTTGAGCGGCGCCCGGTTGAGCTGCCAGTTCTGCAGCAGGTTGGCAAACGCCACGTAGGAGAAACCGCCCACATACACCAGCACCCAGGGCATGATACCCCATCCAAAGCGCGGCGTCAGGAAGAACAGCGCCACCAGCGCATACAGCGCCAGGCCCAGTTCGCCCAGCACCATGGGGCTGAGGGTCATGGTGTAGGAATTGCGGGTCAATTCGCCCGACTGGTTGGTGAGGTTCATTTTGGGTGTGCGCACAAAGGTGCCGGTCTCGCTGCTGAACAAACCTTCCAACACCGCCAGGCTGTTGTTTAAACACAGGCCAAAGCCGAGGATGACCAGCATGGGCAGCAGACGCAGGCGGTCTACCAGGCGCGGAACATACTCGGTGTTGGTCACCAGGTAGAGCAGCGGGGGGCCAAAGGAAGCCACCATAGACCAGGAGAACAGGCGCATATACTGCGGCGCCAGCAGGCCGATGGGCAGCATCAGCAGCAAAATCAGCAGCATCAGCGGCGCCACCAGGTAGCCGGTGATGTGGATGACGCCCAGCAAACGCACATGTTCGGGAATATCCGCATTGAACAGGGCAGGCACCAGCTTGCGCGCGGTTTGAATGCTGCCCTTTGCCCAGCGGAACTGCTGGCGTTTAAAAGCTTCAATCTGCGCCGGAATTTCAGCCGGGACCACCACTTCGGGCATGTAGCCCACCCGCCAGCCGCGCATTTGCGCGCGATAGCTGAGGTCCAGGTCTTCGGTGAGGGTGTCGGCTTTCCAGCCGCCGGCGTCTTCAATGCAGGCGCGCCGCCACAGGCCGGCCGTGCCGTTGAAGTTGAGGAACAAATTGCTGCGTGAGCGGGCGGTTTGCTCAATCATAAAGTGACCGTCAATACCCAACGCCACCGCCCGGGTGAATAGGCTGTACTTTTGATTGAGGTGTCCCCAGCGGGTTTGCAGGCAGCCCAGGTTCAAATCGGCAAACTGGGGCACGGTGCGCTTCAACCAGTCGGGTGCGGGGAAGAAATCGGCGTCGAACACGGCAATCAGGTCGCCGGTGGCGGTTTTCAGGCCGTTATCGAGCGCCCCGGCTTTGAAACCTGCGCGGTCGGCACGGTGAATCAGTTCAATGTCCAATCCCTGGGCGCGGTACTGGTCAACCAAACGGCGCAGCGACAGGGTGGTATCGTCAGTCGAATCATCCAGCACCTGCGCCTGCAAGCGGTCGCGCGGATAGTCAAACTGCGCCACGGCGCCAATCAGGCGTTCGATGGTGTAATATTCATTGTAAACGGGGAGTTGGACGGTGACACGCTGCCAGATTTTGGGCTGCGGCACGTCTGTTGAGGCAACCTGACCGCGCTTGCAAGCAACCAGGTATAGAATGGTGGTCAGCAAATTGTTGAACCCGTAAATTGCCAGACCCAGCAATGCCAACAGGTAAACAAATTCAAGCAATACAGTGATTGCATGCGACATAACAGCTTCATCTCCTCATAACCATAAAACAATAAAATATGTACCGGCAAGACAAACACCGCCGTCAATTGGCGGTGCCTCGGCGAGTCCTGCGTACAAGGGCGCTATTATACACCCGCCAGCCGTAAATTAGGAAAAATGGTTATTCCCTATTACGGCTGGCGGGTGTGTTTTTTCTTACAATCTATTCCTGCTCAACGGCAGGCGGTGCTGCCACAAAGTCTTCATATTTTCGCGTGGTGAAGTTTTCAGCGTTATAACCGGAAATGCGTACATAGTAAGCAGAGCCGTCATATTTGGCGTAGTAATCGCCGCTTTCAGTCTCTTCGGCGCCAATCAGCAAGGTGTGCTCCTCGCCCTGGCCGGTCGCCGGGTCAGTCACGGTTAACTTCACAGTTGTAGTTGCCGGCTGCGACAGGCCGTAGGCGGGCTTTTCCTGTTTTCCCAGCGGCGCGGTCATGCGCAGGGAGGTAAGGCTGGCCAGCGCCGAATCCAGGTAGGAGGTCGAAAGCAGGTCGCCTTCCTTGAGCTGCTGCAGCGTCCAGTTGCCCGCTTCGTCACGAGCAAAGTCGAGGCTGCCGTTGGCATTTTGAATGGAAACGGCAGTGATGTTTTGCTGGTTCAGCGCAACATACTGCGTATCGATCCACTTGCTGAATTGAGCCGCCAGGTCGAAACTGGAAACCTTGTTGGTCAAATACACTTCGTCAGAACCGTCTTTGCGGATGTGGGTGGCGCCCGTTGCCGGAGCCGTGCCCACATAGAAGCGCACCTGGCTGCCGTCTTTCAGGGTCAGGTCAACCCGGCGCAAGAAAGCGTCATCGGCCACCTGCAATTGCCTGTGGCTTTCCGTCGTGCGTGTCACCAGGCGCGTGGTGAGCACCTGCGGGATGGCTTCGAGCGCTTTGGTTACCCGGTCAGCATCACAGGGATAGTCATCAGCAGCCGGGATGACCCAGCTTTCGCCTGATTTTTTCAATTCAATGGATTGGTTATCGTTATCCTGGATGGTTACGGCGGTGATCTCTTCAGCTTTCAAAGCACCAAACAGGGCTTCGCTGCCGCCGGCAGCCTTTTGATGCGGCAAATACAGCCACAGCGCCAGGGCCGCCTGGACCGCCAGCACACCCAGTAGTATTTTTTGCAATTTATTCATGGCGCCCTCCTCAGTCCTTTTTCACCGGTAAAAGTTTGATGGGCTGCTGCTGCCTGCGAATTTGCCACAGCGAATAAACCACCGCCAGCAGCGCCAGCGTGACCACGTAGCTGAGCACTTCCCAGAAGGTACTCTGCTGTTCGGTGAGCGGACGCAAAATGTGTGTGGCCGAGCCGCGCGAGCGGATAGCCAGCAGGTCTTCATCTTCCACCGCCCAGTTGACGGCGTTTTGCGCCAGGCGCAGGTTGTTCAGATAATAATCCTGCGACAGGTTGGCCGAGAGTTGCAGGGCAAAATCTTCCAAAAATTCCACGCTGCCAATCACCACCAGGCGGGCATTTTCGGGAGATTTCTCCAGAACTGAAAGCGGCTGCGTTTCAGCTTGCTCTGCTGCTGTGTTGGTTTTTGGCGCAGGGGCTGCTTTGCCTTTGAAGGCGCTCTCAAAGGCGCCCTGCAGTGAGTAACCCAATACCGATGATTTCAGTTCCTGTCCCACCGCAAAACCTGTTTCGGGATAATTTTCAAAATCGGGTTGAATATCCAGGCTGTTGGTTACCCAGGAATTGTTGCTGGAATGGAATAATTCCACCACTTCGCGTTCGGCGTTCTTTTCAGCATCCACGCTCACCGGCGAAGCCCAGTTCAGGCTCAAAGCAGCCAGGTTGGTCGTGATCAGGCTCTTGTTGTTCATGCCGCCCGTGCGAATATCGGGGAAGAAGGGATACTTCACCGCCTGCACTTCCTGCACCTTGATACCTCCCAGATCGCGGTTGACAGCCACCGGGAAAGCGGCATTTTGTAAATCCATCACCACTGAATTGTCAATGGTGACGCCGTAGCTTTCCAACAGGGGTGTGATGCCCGTATCCACGCTGGCCAGCGCCAGTGTACCGTTCATCTGATCCACATCCAGCTTGTAGGGACTGGCAGCCAGGATGACCGGGTTGCCGCGCATCAAGAACTGGTCAATGGCGAAACGTTCCATGTCGGTGAAGTTCTGCGGAGCCACCACCAGCAGGGCGTCCACCGTGTTGTCAACCTGCCCGCCTGACAGGTCCACATCCACCACCTTGTATTCCTGGCCTAGCTGCTGGCGCAGCAGTTGAAAAGTGGTTAACGGCTGCTGCATATTGCCAAACATGTCCCGGGTGGGCTGTTCGCTGGGCGACCATACGCCCACCACCTTCAGGAATCCGGTCGAAGTGCGCTTGACCGCCGCTTCAATCGCCGTGCGCACGTCAGCCTCGGCCGGGTTTTCATCTGTGGGCGGGTAAATCACCTGTGATTCCTGGCCGTTGGTCAGCAACAGATGGAAGAAAAAGCTCTCTTGCGAGAACAAGGACAGCGGATAGGGGGTGAGGCCGTAGGTTTCTTGCAATTGCTGCGCGGTCAGCGGGCTGCCCTGGGCGGTCGGATCGACTTCCTTATAAATAAACTTGCCGTTCGACGAAGCCTGAATTTCTCCGGCGACCTTGCTCACCAGGTCATGGCTGGCCTGAAGCATCTGGGGAAAAGTGGACGGGGTGATGAACAGGGTCAATGTGACCGGTTCATTCAGGCCTGACAACACGGCATCCATGCTCTGAAAACCGTACACCACCTTTTTGATGGCGCGCGTCAGGTCATATTCCAGGTTCTTCAGGCGCAGGCTGGCACCCTGGGCGCTTTGCTCCACTTCGATCAGATCGTTGAGCGACAACACCATCGACTGGTCGCCGTAGCGCACCAGGATATCAAAATAGGAATTGATGACCGAGGCTTCCTGCCGGCCGGTGATGCGAAACGGCGTGGGTTTAATGCCGTAGCTCTGGTTGGCTTCCAGTTCCACTTCTTCATTTTGAATGGGATCAACCACCTCGGCCTGCACCTTGCCGCCAGAAGCAATTTCATATTCGCGCAGCATGTCGCGCACCTGCGGAGCCAGCGGCGCCAACAGCGGATGTGTGCGTTCACTGATGTAACCGCGAATGAGCAGCGGTTCATCCAGGTTTTGAATCAGGTCTCTGGTGGTTTGCGAAATGGTGAACTCGCGCTGGGCAGTGATGTCAGCGCGCAGCCCCTGCAGCGGGTACAGCCAGACATTGAGCAAAATCAGGTTCACACCAATCAACGCGGCAGTGCGCGTCTGGTTCCATTTATATGCAGTCTGATTGGCGCTCCAGCGCAGCGCGTCCAGTGAAATGGTGTTCAGCATCAGGAAAAGAGCGGTTAAAGAAAGATAATACACCAGGTCACGCAAATCGATCACGCCGCGCTCGATGCTTTCGAAGCGGCTGCCGGTGCCAAGCGACCACAAAATTTCGCTGACCGGGCCGCTGACGAAGTTGGTCACGCCGCTGGAACCCACCAGGTAGAACACGCCGCCCAGCAGCACCGTGCTGATCAGCGCCACAATCTGGTTGTCGGTGCGCGAGGACACGAACAAGCCAATGGCGGCGTAAGCCGCGGCCATCAAAACGGCCGCCAGGTAACCGCCCACCACGGGGCCCCAGTCGAGGTTGCCCAACGCCGCCACAATGATGGGCAGTGGCAGGGTCATGGCCAGGGCAATCAGAATCATGGTCATCACAGCCAGGAACTTACCCAGCACCAGTTGCAGGTTGCTCACCGGCAGGGTCAGCAGCACTTCCAACGTGCCGCTGCGCTGTTCCTCGCTCCACTGGCGCATGGTGAGCGCCGCCAGCAGGAAGATGAGCAGCACCGGCATCCATTGGAACATCGGACGCACATCGGCAATACCGCGCGCGAAGAAGGTTTCAACACTGAAAAAGATAAATAAAAGAGCAAACAGGAAGGCACCCAGGAAGATGATTGCCATCAGCGAACCAAAGTAGCCTTCCAGTTCCTTGCGGGTTATGGACAGGATTTGTTTCATTGCATCACCTCAGGCGGCCGTCGCCAGGTCGTTGAATACGGTTTCAAGAGTGCGCACGTCGTGCTTGATTTCGCGCACCTGCCAGCGCTGCTCGGCCGCCAGTTGAAACACCGCCGGGCTGAGATCAGACGCCGAGGAACCCACCACGCGGTAGGCCGGATAATCTTCCGGCGTGCGAAAGTTTTCCACCCGGCTGACGCCCTTCAGGCGCCGCAGCGATTCATCGACGCCGCCGGTGGGCTGCTGCAGCACCAGGATGGCATTGCTGGTGCTGGCAAGATCAGCCAGGCGCGCATCGGCGCGGACTTCGCCGTTCATCAGGATGATGGCGCGGTCGCACAGGGCTTCCACTTCAGACAGGATGTGGGTGGAGAACAACACCGTGCTGTGGCGCGACAGGCGCTTGATTAATCGGCGCATCTCCACAATCTGGGTCGGATCCAACCCCACCGAGGGTTCATCCAAAATGAGCAGTTCGGGCTGGTGCAAAATGGCCTGCGCAAGGCCCAGGCGCTGCCGGAAGCCCTTGCTGAGTTGGCCAATGGGCCGGGTGAGATACTCTTCAATTGCCACAGCGTGCACAGCCGCCGAGATGCGCTCCAGTTGTTTGTCTTCAGGTACCTGGCGCAGATCAGCAATAATTTGTAAATAATTTTGCACGCTCAATTCGGGATACAGGGGGGCATTTTCGGGCAGGTAGCCGATTTTTGCCTGCACCTCGCGGGTGTGGGTCAGCACATCCAGACTTGCCACGCGCACAACGCCGGAATCGGG
>Ga0334890_1003028_pt1 | contig 17871 bp, 12 predicted proteins | sample GraSluR1_MG_3_FD_207220 | JGI IMG/M metagenome (GOLD analysis project Ga0334890, IMG submission 207220) | Sludge microbial communities from methane-producing bioreactor in Wageningen University, Netherlands - Granular Sludge_31_08-R1 | ecosystem: Engineered > Bioreactor > Anaerobic >... | reverse complement strand
CACTGCCGCATTTCGGGCACCGATGCGTTACAATCGTCTGTATCATGAAAAGGTACTCCAGGTGGACTTGGTCGTTCATCCTGGTTTACCTTTTCATGCTTTATCAGTCAAAACTTCACCACTACCGACGCAGCCTTGAACAACAGTGCACCCCACGCCAAACTTACGATTACAGGCAAGAACTTGGCTGTTGCATAGGCAGCCAGCCCCGTCTGTTGTACTGCTGATGAAATGCCGGGGTCGGAGTAGACACGGTCCAACTCACGCCAACCAACGTGGGTGTCCAAGCAGCGTAGATCAGTAGAACGATGCCCGCAAGTGCCAGGATGGCAGCCAGGAGATGAGCTAGAGTTTCTACGCACCCCTGCACAGTCCGGTTGATCGTATCCATCGTTCTTCCCCCTTATCCCTACTGCTCTTCCATTGGACCTACAGCTAATGTCGCCCCCTGGCCCCCAGCCGGGCGCGGACCTCGCCCTCGATCCACGCATACGTCTTGGCCAGCCCCTCTTCGAGCGAAATCTCCGGCGACCAGCCGAGCACCTCGCGCAGCCGCGTGTTGTCCGAATTGCGCCCGCGCACACCCTGCGGGCCAGGCACGTGCTTCTTGACGATGGACACGCCGGCGATCTCCGCGATGATGTCGGCAAGCTGGTTGATCGTCACCATGCGATCCTGACCCAGGTTGAGCGGCTCGTGATAGTCCGAGCGCATCAGCTTGTAGATACCGGTCAGGCAGTCGTCAATGTAGCAGAAGGAGCGCGTCTGCTCGCCGTCGCCCCAAATCTCGACAGTGGGGTTGCCGGTCAGCTTGGCCGTGGCGATCTTGCGGCACATGGCGGCGGGGGCCTTCTCACGCCCGCCGTCCCACGTCCCCAGCGGCCCGAAGATGTTGTGGAAGCGCACGACGCGCGTCTCCAGCCCGAAGTCCTCGCGGTAGTGGCGGCACAGGTGCTCGCCAACCAGCTTCTCCCAACCATAGGCGTCCTGCGGCTGCGCGGGATAGACATCCTCTTCCTTCAGCGGCGTCACGTTGGCGTCCATCTGCAAGTACTCAGGGTAGACGCACGCCGACGACGTGAAGAAGTAGCGCGCCACGCCGTTGACCCGCGCCGCCTCGATGGTGTGCAGGTTGATCAGGGCGTTGTTGCGCAGAATCTGGGCGTGGTTGGACGAGATGAAGCCCATACCGCCCATGTCCGCCGCCAGCGCGTAGACCTCGTGCACGCCGCGCGTCGCCTGCAGGCAGGCGTCCCAGCGCCGCAGATCGAGCAATTCGAACTCGTCGGCGTCGGTCGGCGCGAACTCTGGATGCTTGAGGTCTACGCCGCGCACCCAGTAGCCGCGCGCCTTGAGGAAGGTCACCAGGTGATGGCCGATGAAGCCACCTGCTCCGGTCACCAGGACTTTAGTCGGTGTGCTATGCGCTGCTGCCATGCTGTTCCTCATCACTCCGTGCTCTCGCCAGCGATCCTGCCAGCGCCGGGGCGCGGCAGGGCATGGCTCCAGTGTACTCTCAGATTGCGTTGGGGCAAAAAGCGGAGGGATCGCCGGGCACTTGCAGTTGGCAGACTCGGCAGACTTCCGAAGTTTTCGGAAACTTCGGAAGTCTCTTGGCGAGGTACGCCGAACCCGTCAGCCCCCCGCCCTACCCTCGCCCCACCAGCGCCACACCCTCCGCAATCGCCGCCAGGTTCTGCGCGGCGAAGGCCTGGCGCAGCGCCGCTGCCTCGCGCAGCGCGTCGAGGGGGTACAGGCCGGTGTGCTCCAGCATGGCGGCGATGGCCATCATCGCCCACGCCTCTTTCTTCTGGCGCGTGCCAGAAAAGTCGAGCGGGACGACGCGCGCTGCCGTCTCCACCGGAGGCAGCGCCGCGTCTATGAACAGCGTCGCCTGCGGCCCCAGCCGGGCGACGCGCCCGCGCTCTTTGTGCAGCCCCTCCGGGAACAGGACGATCATCTGATCGGGTGGCGTCGTGCCGACGTGGAAGGCGTCATCGCGGCTGAGCACCACATCGGCGACGGAGTGCCCCGTCTTGACGGTGACCGGGTAATCGCTGCGCTGCGTGGCCCACAGCCCGGCCAGGATCGCCCCCTGGCAGAAGATACCCGCCGCGCTGCCGATCTTCGCGCCCGCCGCGCCCGCGATGGCGCAGTGCACCGCCGTCTCGACCGCGCTGGTGTAGCGCGGCGTTAGCGGCTGGGGCGGCAGGGTGGGCTTGCCACGCTGATCGCTCAGCGCGGCGCGGGCTGCCCGGCTGTACTCAGGCCCATTGTGCCGGTACAGGACGCCGGTGGTGAAGCCCAGCTCGTCCATCGCGCGCTCCAATAGCGTGCGGTTGAAGCGATTCTCCTCGACGAAGTAGGCCGTGCATAGCTCCCAGATGTCAATCAGCGCGAAGCCGTCGTGCTGGATGGCGGTGGCGATCAGGTCGGGCAGGTTCTTGTCGAAGGAGGTTGTCCGCGCGACGAAGCCCGCCCCATTGACGCCGACCGTCGCGCACAGGTCGAGCGGGCGCTCCAGGTGGCCGTAGCGAGTGGTCGTCGTGCGTGCGCCGGGCGGCGTGGTGACCGAATGCTCGCCGCCGGTCATGCCGAAGTTGAGGTTGTTGAAGACGAGCACGGTGATGCCCATATTGCGCCGCGCGGCGTTGAGCAGGTGATGCCCGCCAATGCCCGTCCCGCCGTCGCCGATCAGCACAATCACCTTCAGGTCGGGGTTGACCAGCTTGATGCCTGTGGCGTAGGTCACCGAGCGCCCGTGCAGCCCGTGAAAGGCGTTTGTGTCGAAGTAGCGATCGGCCAGCCCCTGGCAACCGATGTCCGTGACCAGCACCACCTGGCGCGGGTCAAGCTGGAGCTTGACCAGGGCTGCGTCCAGGTGCTTGACGATGGCGCTGTGCCCGCAGCCGGGGCAGAAGGGCAGCGGCAGCAGGCTCTCGTTCAGGTAGGTGGTGAGCATCTCAGCCATCAGGCCAACCCTCCTTCGGTCAGAATCTCCCCCGCGCCGATCAGGGTACCGTCCACGCGGTGCACGCCGCTCACCTCCTGCTCGCCGCGCGCCAGCCGCTCGATCTCGCGCCGGTACTGGCCCAGGTTCAGTTCCACCACGACCGCCCGCCGGACGCTGGCCAGCGCCGCGCGGATGGCCGCCTCCGGCACGGGCCACAGCGAGCGTACCACCAGCGATGAGACGCGCCGCCCCGCTGCCCGCGCCGTCCGCACCGCTTCCTGGGCGGGTCGCGCGGTGATGCCATAGCTGATCACCAGCGTCTCCGCGCCGTCCTGCAGATCGCTCTCGACCAGAGCGATCTCGTCGAGATGCGCCTCGATCTTGGCCGCCAGGTGGCGGTTGAGCCGGTCTACATCGGGCGGATTCTTGGTCAGGTAGCCACGCTCGTCGTGCGACGACGAGGTGAAGCGCACCAGGTGTGGCCCGCCGATGTGGGCCAGCGGCGGCACGTCATCGAGGTGCGCCGCGCGGTAGGGCACGAAGGGCGCGGCGGGGTCGGCCAGGGGGCGCTCGCGCACGGGGACGCGCTCATACGCTGCCAGGTCTACGGTGGCGCGCGTGGCAACCGTGTCCTTGTCCGTCGCCAGGAAGACGGGCACGCGGAAACGCTCAGCCAGATCGAAGGCGCGCCCGGTCAGGCGATAGCAGTCGCGCACGTCCGTCGGGGACAACACGATCACTGGGTAGCCGCCCGATGTCCCCCAGCGCATGAACTGGATATCGCCCTGGGCGGTGGTCGTCGCCCCGCCAGTCGAAGGCCCCATGCGCTGCACGTTGACGATGACAAGGGGCACCTCGCCCATGATCGCCAGGCCGATGTGCTCGCTGTAGAGGGCGATGCCCGGCCCGCTGGTCGCGGTCATGGCGCGCGCGCCGGTCATGGCCGCGCCCAGGCAGAAGCCCAGCGAGGCGATCTCGTCCTCGGCCTGGATGGCCACGCCGCCCACTTTGGGCAGCTCGCGGATCATGTGCAGCAGGATGGGTGTGGCCGGGGTGATCGGATACCCGGCGAAGAAGGTGCAGCCGGCGTCGAGCGCCCCGCGCGCAATCGCCTCTGCCCCGTCAATGAACTCGCGCATAGCTCGCTTCCTGAACACTCTTGAACCTCTCACCTGCGCCAACAGTAACAAGTCCGCCGCCCGTCCCGCCAGTGGCGACGGACACCAAAAACGCCTGCCGTTCGGCCTGACCAGGGGTGCGATCCAGCGATGAGGAAAAGGCTCACCGCCGAGACGCAGAGGACACAGGGAAGAACTAGAGCGTGTTTATGCACTTATCAACCCCTATCCCCCGGCCCCTTTCCCCGCCAGCGGGGAGGGACTACAGGTGGGGTCAGGGCACTGCCCATGCGCCGTGCCCTGCACGCTACGCCAAGTGTGCGGAGTTCATAACACGCTCTAGGGAGACTCCTTGTTTTTCTCCGCGCTCTCTGCGTCTCTGCGGTTCGGAGAATGCCGGCCCGAGGCCCGGCGCGCACTGCCCGCCGACAAACGCGCCATTTCGCGGTATGATTGGGGCAGGCGGGGGTCTCTCGCCTTGATCGAGGAACGGGCGCGCTGTGGCTTTGTCCGCAGGCACCCTGCGCGTGGAGAAAACCGCATGAAGCTGATGGTCGTGCTGCCCACCTATAACGAGGCAGAGAACCTGGAGACGATGATCGAGCGGCTGCTGGCGCTGGAACTGCCAGTGGAACTCTCGGTGTTGGTCGTGGACGACAATTCGCCCGATGGAACGGGTCAGATCGCCGATAAACTGACCGCGCAGCATCCGGGCCGGGTGGACGTGCTCCACCGCCGCAACAAGCGCGGCCTGGGCACCGCCTACATTGACGGCTTCCGCGTCGCTTTCGAGAAGGGCGCGGACTACATCCTGCAAATGGACTGCGACTTCTCGCACGACCCCCAATACATCCCGGCCATGATCGCAGAAGCGGAGACCTGCGGCTGCGATATTGTCGTCGGCTCGCGCTATACCAAAGGGGGCAGCGTAGACGAGACGTGGGGCATTGGGCGCAAACTGCTCAGTTGGTGGGCCAACAGCGTCTACGTCAACCTGATCCTGCGCACCGGCACCAAAGACGCCACTGGCGGCTTCCGCCTGTGGCGCGCGGATACGCTCAGGGGCATAGACCTGGATCGCATCCGCTCCAGCGGCTATGTCTTCCAGGTGGAGACGATCTACGTGGCCGAGAAGCTGGGCTACCGCACCGCTGAAGTGCCGATCTACTTTGCCGACCGCAAGCGCGGACAGTCCAAGATGAGCTTCAAGGTGCAGAGCGAGGCGGCGCTGCGCGTGTGGCAGGTCTGGTGGCGGCACCGTCACCTGCGCCCGACAGACCGGCTGCCTGTGCCGGGCCAGTAGTGTGCCCGACCAGGCAAGCGAGCACGCAACAGATGTCTGAGATTGACGATCTGCTCAAGCAGCAACGCGACGCTATTCTGCGCATCGCCGCTCGTCATGGCGCGCGGAATGTGCGCGTCTTCGGCTCAGTGGCGAAAGGCACAGCCGGGCCACAGAGCGACATTGACCTGTTGGTTGAGTTTGATCCCGACCGCAGCCTGATGGATGTCGGGCGGCTGGTCATGGATTTGCGCGATCTGCTGGGCCGTGAGGTGGATGTTGTCACCGAGAAAGGACTGCATCCCCTGATCCGCGACGAGGGTTTGCAGGACGCCGTGCCGCTGTGAACATACTCTGACTGCTGGCCATTTGCCTCATCCCCGTTTCGCTTCGCTCAACCTCCCCCTCTGCGTTGCGGAAAGAGGGCCAGGGGCTGAGGTTATGAGCGAAAAGGAATGGACTGGCGATCAGAGTAAAGACCGACGCGATTTTACAGACGCTCCGAGAGCAGTCTGAGAACTGAGGTACCCCGACCTTGAAGAAGGTGCTCCCCGACGCGCTGATCGTGGCAGGGCTGTTGCTTCTGCCACTCTTGTTTTTCGCGCCGGTCACGGTCGGCGGGCGCACGCTGCTCCCCGCCGACAATCTGTACCAGTTCGAGCCGTGGCGCAGCGCCCGCGATTCGCTTGGCGTCCCGGAGATTCCGCACAACGCCCTGCTATCCGACCTGGTGTTGCAGAATTACCAGTGGAAGACGTTCCTGCGCCGCAGCCTGGACGCGGGCGTGATCCCCCTCTGGCAGCCCAACCAGTTCGCCGGGACGCCCTTCCTGGCGGCGGGGCAGCACGGCGCGCTCTACCCCTTCAGCCTGCTGTATTACGTCCTGCCGCTGCCGCGCGCCTATGGCTGGTTTACCGTCAGCCAGCTTTGGCTGGCCGGCGCGCTGATGTACCTCTTCGCGCGCGGGCTGCGCCTCAGCCGGGCGGCGGGGGCAGTGGCGGGCGTCGCCTACCAGTTCAGCGCATTCCTCATCGTCAGCGCCGTCTTCCCGATGATGATCGCCGGCGCGGCCTGGCTGCCGCTGCTGCTGCTCATGATCGAGTTCGTCATCGAGCGGCGGCCCCTGCGCGGTGACCGACCGGCGACCGTCCCCTGGATCGCGGTGGGCGCGCTGGCGCTGATGATGAATATCTTCGCCGGGCACATCGAGATCACCTACTACACGCTGATCGTCATGGCGTATTGGGCGGCGGCGCGCCTGCTGTGGGCGTGGAGGCGGGAGCGCGCGGCCTGGCGAAGGCTGCTGCGCCCGGTGGGGTCATTGCTGCTGATGGTCGCGTTGGGCGTGGGGCTGGGCGCAGCGCAGTTCCTGCCGCTCTACGAGCTGGGGGCGCGCAACTTCCGCGAGGCGGCGGCCAGCTTCGACGAGGTGCGCGGCTACGCCTTCCCCGCGCGGCACGTCGCCAAGTTCCTGCTGCCGGATGCCTTCGGCAATCCCGCCCAGCATAGCTATCGCGACCCCTTCACCTGGGACGTGGTTGAGCAGGACTGGCAGCGCCCGTGCGCGGAGTGCCCCGGCGGGTTCGCCCGCGTGACCGATACCGATTTCGGGATCAAGAACTACGTCGAGGGCGGGGCGTATGTGGGCATCCTGACGCTCGTCCTGGCGGGGATCGGGCTGCTGGTGCGGAGAAGACCCGTAGGGGCGTATGGCCATACGCCCCTACGGAATGTGACCGAACCAGGGGGCGCAGCAGAGCAGCGCCCCTACGAGCCAGGACAGGCGCAGCAGGGCGACGCCCCCCACCGCGCGATTCTGGGCGTGCTGGCGCTGGTCTCGCTGACCTTCGCCTTCGGCCTGCCCACCTACGCCGTGCTGTACTATGCCTTCCCCAACCTCAACCAACTGCACACGCCGTTCCGCTGGGTGTGGCCGTTCACCTTCTGCGCGGCGGCGCTGGCCGGCTTCGGCGCGGACGCGCTGCGCCGGGCGGCGGCGGAGCGCGCCCGCTGGGTGACCTGGCTCGGCGGCGGGCTGATCGCCCTCGGTGCGGCGATTCTCGGCGGGCTGCTGCTCACCCGCGCCGCCTACGACAGCTTCGCGCCGCTGGTGGAGCGCCTCTATACGGGGCTGGCGAAGGCTGATCAGGCGTTCCCCGACACGCGCGCCTTTTACAGCTACCAGTTCTGGAATGTGCTGGCCCTGGGATTGTTCGTCCTGGCGGCGGGGATCGTCGTGGCGTTCAGCCGGAGCGGAGCGCGCCTCCCCCGGCGGCTGGGCGGCGCTCCCCTGTGGGGGACGCTGGCGGTGGGCGCCGTCGCCCTCGACCTGGTGATCGCCGGCTGGGGCTTCAACCCCTCCGCTGACCCCGCCTGGCTGGACTACACGCCGGACGCGGTGCGCTGGCTCCAAGACCGGCAGGCGGAGGGCGTGCCCTTCCGCTACACGACGATCAACTTCGGCGCGAATCCGCTGCACGCCAACAGCACCTGGCGCTATGACCTGCACGACGCGCGCGGCTACGACAGCATGATCCCCAGGCAGTACGCCGCCTACATGGGGCTGATCGCGGCGCAGGGCGGGCTGTTGCACAACCGCATTGACCCCATCGCCGGGGACAACCCGCAGGCGCTCGCCTCGCCGCTGCTCGACCTGCTCAACGTGCGCTACATCGTCGCCGATCAGAGCGTGGCGGACGCCGAGGCGCTCGGCCTGCGCGAAGTGTACGCCGACGAAACAGTGCGCATCTACGAGAACCTGGACGCCCTGCCGCGCGCCTATACGCTGCCCTACTACGACCTGACCGAGCCGCTGTGCGGAGCCGCGCCCGACGACTTCGCGGCCATCGTGACCAGCCCCGATTTCCAGGCCGATCCGCGCCGCGTGGTCATCGAGGACTTCGGCGCTGCGGACTCGTGCGATCTGGTGTATCACTGGCCGGGGCCGGAGCATGAGGCCGATCCGGTCTACGCCCAGATCACCCACTACGGCGCGATCGAAGTCATCATCCAGCCGGACGTCAGCGAGGAGTCCTGGCTGGTGCTGGCCGACAGCTACTACCCCGGCTGGAAGGCGTTCGTCCGCCCGGCGAGGAGCGACGAAGACCAGGAGCGCGAGACGCCGGTTCACCTGGTCAATGGCAACTTTCGCGGCGTGCGCCTGGAGCCTGGCGCCTGGACGGTGCGTTTCCGCTACAGCCCGCCGACCTTCCAGGTGGGCGCTTTCCTGTCGTTCCTCAGCGGGATGCTGCTCATCTTCATGGTGATGCTGTGGCTGTGGCGGCGACTCTACCGCCCCGACGCTGAGGCCGACAGCGCCAAGCGCATCGCCAAGAACAGCCTGGCCCCGATCGTGCTCAACCTGTTCAACCGGGCCATAGACTTCGCCTTCGCCTTCATCATGCTGCGCATCCTCGGCCCGGCGGACGCGGGTGTGTACTACTACGCCATCGTCATCTTCGGCTGGTTCGACATCCTGGCCAACTTCGGGCTGAACACGCTGCTGACGCGCGAGGTAGCCCGCGACCGGGGCGCGGCGGGCCGCTACCTGCTCAACAGCACAGCGCTGCGCCTGGCGCTGTCGGCGCTGGGCATTCCCCTGCTGTTGGGCTTCCTGGCCGCGCGCCAGGCGACAGTCAGCCCGGCGCTGGAGGGGCAGGCCATCGCTGCCATCCTGCTGCTCTACGTCGGGCTGCTGCCGGGCAGCATCAGCACGGGGCTGACCGCGCTCTTCTACGCCTTCGAGAAGGCCGAACACCCGGCGGCGATCACTACCGTCAGCACGCTCGTCAAGGTGACGCTGGGCCTGGGCACGCTGCTGCTCGGCTGGGGCGTGGTGGGGCTGGCTGGCGGCGCGGTGCTGACCAACGTGGTGACGCTGGCTGCCCTGAGCTGGCTGGCCCGCCCGCTGGCGCGCGGCGTCTTCGCCGAGCGGCTGGATGGCGCGCTGATGCGCGGCATGATCGGCGCAAGCTGGCCGCTGATGATCAACCACCTGCTGGCGACGGTCTTCTTCAAAATTGACATCGTGCTGATGGAGGCGATCAACGGCAACACCATCGTCGGGCAGTACTCGACCGCCTACAAGTGGCTCGACGCGCTGAACATCATCCCCGCCTTCCTGACCATGGCCCTGCTGCCGGTGATGGCCCGCCAGGCCCATGAGGATCGCGCCGCGCTGCGCCGCAACTACACGCTGGCCGTCAAGCTGCTGGTGATCGTCGCCCTGCCGGTGGCGGTGATGACCACTTTCATCGCTGCGCCGCTGATCCGCGTGCTGGGCGGGGCGGAGTACCTGCCCGCCGGCGGCATCGCCCTGCAGATCATGATCTGGAGCATCCCTATCGGCTGGATTAACAGCGTGACCAACTACGTCATCGTCGCCCTCGACCGCCAGCGCACGCTGACCCTCGCCTTCGCTGTGGGCGTGATCTTCAACGTGGCGGCCAACCTGATCTTCCTGCCCGCCTACAGCTACCGCGCGGCGGCGGCGATCACCATCCTGTCGGAGGGGGTGTTGTTCGTGGCGTTCTATCAGATCATCCGCCAGGAACTGGGCGCGATGGGCTGGCGGCGCGCGCTGTGGCGACCGGCGCTGGCCGCGCTGGGCCTGCTGGGGGTGACGCTGGCCCTGTGGCAGGTCGCGCCGCTGGCCGGGCTGCTGCTCTCGCCGCTGGTCTATGGAGCCGGGCTGCTGGCGCTGCGCCCCTTTGGGCCGGAGGAACTGGCGCGCGTCGCGCCGCTGCTGCCAGGGAGGCTGCGCCGCTGGGCGCTAAGGGGACAGGCGGCGCAGACGGTACCCTGAGTGGCCGTTTGAAAGCCTCACCCCCCAGCCCCCTCTCCACCACGTGGAGAGGGGGAGCCGCTGGGCGGTTAAGTTCCCTTCCCTCAGCGGAGTGAGGGGGAACCATACTTTGCGCCCCTTCTCCCCCTGGAGGGAGAAGGGGCCGGGGGATGAGGGGGTAACCGCCACAAATGGTCTCTGAACGTCCGCGCCGCGCACAAAAAAGCCCGGCTCTGCGCCGGGCACTCTTCGTGCTTCCCAAACACCATTCAACGCGCCCAGATCGCAGGCACGACCTGGCCGCCCCCAAAGCAGTCTTTCTACACGCTTCTCTCAGGAAATAGGCGCGTGCTCACCGGTCGCGCTGATCGACTCGCGCTTGAGCAGCACCACACGCAGCTTGCGGTCGTGCATCAAGCGGCGCACGATCGGGTTGCTCTGCACCGGCAACACCTGCACCTGATCCTCTTTGGTCAGCTCAAAATGGAATACATCAACCCGCCGCGCCCCGGAGTGCCAGTGCTCTTCCAGGCCCACGACCGGGCTAAGCTGCCAGCCGTCGGCCAGGTAGCCCAGCAGCACATCGGCGGGCGCGTAGGCCTGCGACGAGGCCGACCAGTGACGGCGCGTATCGAAAGACCGCAGTTCCATCTCCACAAAGGATGGCGCGGCTCCTGGCATGACAGTAACCTCCTTGGGGGGCCTTGCCCCACCTGTGCACAGCGCGCGAACCACTGAACACCCTATACCTATTTTAATGAAAATCAATGGCAAAATAAAGGTACTCAAGGCCCAAAGCGCGCTTGACAGCCGTGCGGGTCCACGAACAACCTGTCAGGTCGGGGCCTTGTGCTGCCGCGCTCTGGCTTAGCCTCACCCCCAGCCTCGCTGCGCCCGGCTTGCCCCCTCGAGGGAGGTCTCCTGCCGCACTAGACTTCCGAAGTCCCCGCAGACTTCGGAAGTCTGGCATTCGAGCGACCGCGCCGTTTGACCCCACCCCGCCCCGGCGCTAGAATACGGTCGGTCAGCGGGGCGCAGGGCGGTCAACTGCGCTCTTTCATGGGATTATAGCATACAAGCGAGGACGGGATTCGTGGCGACGCTCATCCAGATTGGCGACATTGCCCAGTATGACGGCCAGGAAGTGACCCTGCGCGGCTGGCTGTACAACCGCACCGACAAGGGCCGCCTGCAATTCCTGCTCGTGCGCGATGGCACAGGCATCGTCCAGTGCGTGGCCTTCAAGAAGGAACTGGACGCCGAGATGTTCGCCCTCGCCCAGGAACTAACCCAGGAGTCCTCCATTGAGGTCACCGGCGTCGTCCGCGCCGACGAGCGCGCGCCGGGCTACCCCGGCAAGTTCGAGGTGGGCATCACCCGCCTGGCGCTGATCCAGATGGCCGACGAGTATCCGATCCAGCCCAAAGAGCACGGCGTCGAGTTCCTGATGGACAACCGCCACCTGTGGGTGCGCTCGCTGCGCCAGTGGGCCATCCTGCGCGTGCGGGCCACGATCATCCGCGCGATCCGCACCTGGCTGGACGATCACGGCTACATCCTGGTGGACACGCCCATCCTGACGCCCGCCGCCGGCGAGAACACCACAACCCTCTTCGCCATTGACTACTACGGCACGCCCGCCTACCTGGCCCAGACCGGCCAGCTTTACAACGAGGCCAACATCGCCTCCTTCGGCAAGGTCTACTGCTTCGGCCCTACCTTTCGCGCCGAGAAGTCCAAAACGCGCCGCCATCTGATGGAGTTCTGGATGGTCGAGCCGGAGATGGCCTTCTTCTCGCTGGAAGACCTGATGGCCATGGAAGAGGAGTTCGTCAGCGCCATCGTAGGGACTGTCCTGGGCAAGCACCGCATGGAACTGGAGATTCTGGAGCGCGACCTCAGCCGCCTGGAGGCGATCAGGCCGCCCTTCCCGCGCATCAGCTACGATGAGGCTGTCGAGCGCCTGCAGGCCCTGGCCGCGACCGTGGACGACCCGGAGCGCAAGGCAGAGCTGGCCATCACCTGGGGCGATGACTTCGGCGCGCCGCACGAGACGGCCATCGCCGAGATGTTCGACCGGCCCGTGTTCGTCTACCACTACCCGACGGCGACCAAAGCCTTCTATATGCAGCCAGTGGAGGGGCGGCCCGAAGTCTGCCGCAGCGTGGACCTGCTCGCCCCCGAAGGGTACGGCGAGATCACCGGCGGCAGCGAGCGCATCTACGACGCCGCGCTGCTCAAGGCGCGCATTGACGAGATCGGCATCTCGCCGGAGAACTACGCCTGGTACCTCGACCTGCGTCGCTATGGCAGCGTGCCGCACGCCGGCTTCGGCCTGGGCGTCGAGCGCACCGTCGCCTGGGTGTGCGGGCTGCCCCACATCCGCGAGACGATCCCCTACGCGCGGATGCTCAACCGGCTGTACCCGTGAGCGCACCAGCGGATAGGGCCGTGTCCATTCACGCGCAGCGCACGCAGGTGCGCCGTCTGCTCGACGATTCCAGCCCGGCGGACGCTCCCACCGCTTACTACGCGCTGTTCCACGACCCGGCGCGCTCCGCCCTGTTCACGCAGGCGGATGACAAGGGGCGGGTGACCGGTTTTGTGGCTGTGTGCCAGACCGGGATTGACCTGTTCCGCCCGCTGGTGACGTTGCAGTGCCCGAACGCCGAGTGCGCTGCCGCCCTGCTGGGCCAGGCGCTGAAGGCGGGCCGCCCGTACATCCTCTTCGCGCGGGTCAACCAGCTTCCGCTGGTGAGCGACGTGCTGCGTCTGGACAATCACCGCATCCTGCATATCCTGCGCCTGGACCCGCGCCGCTTCCAGCCGGTGATCAACGTGCTGGCCCGCAGCGAAGCCGCCCACGACGGCACGCCGCGCTGCGTGATCGAGTCCGGCGGGGCGCAGGCCGTGGCCGGGGTCAACTGGCAGAGTCCCGCCTTCGCCGAGGTCTTCGTGCACACCGATCCGGCGCTGCGCGAGCGGGGATTGGGCACGAGCGTGGCGGCGGGCGTGACGCAGGCGGTCTTGCAGAGCGGGCGCATCCCGCTCTACCTGGTCGAGGACGGCAACGGTCCGTCGCGGCGCATCGCTGACTCGCTGGGCTACGTGGACACCGGCGTGCGCCAGGTCTACGCGGACGTGGTGTATGTAGAACGGTGATCAGTGATCGGTTGTCAGTTGTCAGTGGTTGGTGCAACGAGAATTGTCTGCGCGACCTCAGAGGCCGTTTGAGAGGTATCTTTACCCTCATCCCCGGCTCTTCCCCCGCAAGCGAGGGAAGGGAGAAAGGACTGCTCTTGAAGTCCCTCCCCGCAGGCTGGGAGGGATTTAGGGTGGGGTTGCAGGCCTTTTCAAACGGTCTCTCACCCTTGTTCACCGTCACCTGAACCCTGATTACTGACGACTGATCACTGACAACTGACAACCGATCACCAACAGCCAATAACCAACAACTCCCAATGGTTGACTTCACCCTCACCTTCCCGGCTGGCTTTCTGTGGGGCGCGACAACCGCGGCTCACCAGGTCGAAGGCGGCAACGCCCCCAATACCTGGGCCGCCTGGGAGCAGAAGCCGGGCAGCATCCACCAGGGTCAGCGGGCGGGCCTGGCCTGCGACTGGTGGGGCGGGCGCTACGCGGAAGACCTAGACCGCGCCGCCGCGCTGGGTCACAACGCGCACCGCTTCTCGGTCGAATGGAGCCGCATCGAGCCGGAGCGCGGCAAGTTCGACGGAAAGGCCATCGCCCACTACGCGGACATGATCGCCGCGCTGCGCGCCCGGCACATGGAGCCGCTCCTGACGCTTCATCACTTCACCGACCCGCTGTGGATCGCCGAGCAAGGTGGCTGGCTCAACCCGGACACGGCGCATCGCTTCGCCCGCTTCGCGCAGATTGTCGCCGAGGAACTGGGCGGCGGGTTGACCATGTGGTGCACGATCAACGCGCCGCTGGTCTACGCCATGCAGGGTTACTGGCTGGGGCGCTTTCCGCCGGGCGAGCGGAGCCTGGGCCACGCGCTGGACGCCGCCGAGGGACTCTTGCGCGGGCACGCCGCCGCCTACGCTGCCATCAAGCGAGTGCAGCCCGGCGCGCAGATCGGGCTGGCGGCGCGCCAGATCAGCCTGCTGGCCCGCCGCCCTTCCTGGCTGCACGGCCCGGCCCGCAACCGGCTCCGCCGCCTGTTCAACCGCGCCTTCGTTGAGGCCCTGCTGACCGGCGAGCTGCGCTTCCTGCGCCGGACGGTCGTCGTCCCCGAAGCGCGCGACACGCTCGACTGGATCGGCCTGAACGCCGGCTCTCGCTTCGTGGCCGGGTTCAATCTCCTCAAGCCGCGCCAGGCATTCGTCGAGCACACCCCGCCCCGGCACGGGCTGCTGGAGCCGGAGGGGGGCGGCGAAATCTGGCCGGAAGGACTGTTCGAGCAGATTCGCTGGCTGGCCGAGCGGACGGGCAAACCAATCTACATCACCGAGCACGGCGTCCCGGACGCGGGCGACGCGCTGCGCCCGCTCGTCCTCGTGCGCGGGCTGCGCAGCGTGTGGCAGGCGCTCAACTACAACTTCCCGGTCAAGGGCTACTTCTACCGGACGCTGGTGGACGGTTTTGAGTGGGCGAACGGGTACGATCCGCGCTTGCGCTGGGGGCTGTTCGCCTGCGACCCCCAGACGCAAGCCCGCACGCCGCGCCGCAGCGCCGGGCTGTACGGCGAGGTCTGCGCGGCCAACGCCCTGACGATGGACATGGTGCGCCGCTACCTGCCGGACGAGGCCGACGCGCTGTTCCCCGGCGTGCCCGTGCAGCGCGAGGTAACGCTGCGCCCGCGGTTGTGAGGGTAGGTGCGCCGCCCTGAGCCTGGCTGCCTGCGCCCGGCTTCTCCTGACCTCCATCATTGCCGCCAACCGGTTGTGGACTATAATGGCCCCCATGCGACGACCACTGTTGATTCACGCCCTGTTGATCGCCTGTGTCCTGAGCGCTGCGCTGCCCGCCGCCGCGCAGAGCCGCACCGCCCTGCCGCCGCCGCACCTCGGTTATGGCATCCACATTGGCCCGCACACCAGCGCCAATCCCGCCCTGGTGGATCAACTGCGCATGGATTGGGTGAAAGTCTACGAGACAGGGCAGGTCGCCGCCTTCCGCCACAAGCGCGTCCTGTTCCGCATGGACCTGCCCTGGCCGTCCAACTGGGAGGCTTTCCGCATCAGCGTGCGCCAGCGCGCGGCGGAACTGGCCGCGCTGGGCGTGGACGCCATCGAAGTGCACAACGAGCCGAACCTGGCCCTGGAATGGCCGCATGGCCCCAACGCCTGGGAATACACGCAGATGCTGCGCGTGGCCTACACGCAGATCAAGGCCGTCGCGCCGCAGATCATCGTCGTGTCGGGCGGGCTGGCCCCCACCATCACCACCGGCGACCAGGGCGCGATCAGCGACATTGACTACGCCGCCGAAATGCTCGACAACGGCGCGGCGCAGTGGTTCGACGCCTTCGGCTATCATCCCTACGGCTACAACCAGCCGCCGGAAGCCGAGCCGGGCTATAACACGCTCACCTTTCGCCGTGTCGAGCTGATTCGCGCCCTGTTCGAGGAGCGCGGCATCTACGACAAGCAAATCTGGATGACGGAGTTCGGCTGGCTGCGTGACCCGGCTGAAGACGGCGTGACCTGCTCCGACAACGACCCGAACTTCGCCGGATTCGCCTGGCTGCGCGTCTCTGCCCAGACGCAGGCCGACTACACGGTACGCGCCTTCGACTGGGCCGACCGTTACTGGCCCTGGGCCGGGCCGATGTTCCTGTGGAATCTCAACTGGGCGCTCTACCCGCCGGACATCACCCCGCTGTGCAGCCACATGCGCTGGTTCGGCCTGCTGCGCGCCGACGGATCGCCGCTGCCTGTGTTCCAGCGCGTGGCGGCCATGCCCCGCCGCCCCAGCGACTACCTGCCGCGCCTGACCATCTACGCGCGCGATATGACCGTCGAGACGAGCCTGTACTGCCCCGGCTCCGTGCTGGTGGGCGAGTTCGAGGTGATCAACAGCGGCTATCCCGGCTCGTTCAGCGCGCAGGTAGAAGGAGTCAGTCCGCCGCACGGACCGGCGCTCGAAGTTTACCCGCCGCGCGTGACCAACGGAGACCCGGTGCAGGTCTATGCCGACACGACCGGCCTGCCCCCCGGCCTGCACACGGTCTACGTCAACGTCACGGCGACGATTGGCGAGCAGATGGTCGCCGAGACCATCCAGGGCTACATCGTCGTCACAGAGGCAGCGGGTGGTTGCTGAGGAACGGGTAGGAGAAATCTTTGAGGCGTTGCGCACTGGATACCAGGCCATGTCTGGAAGGCTATGCTGGCTGGTCGCTGAGGGCTGACTGCTGACCGCTGACGGCTAGAAGCTCTGGTAATTCCAGGGGTTGACCGGCGCGCCGCCGGAGCCGCGAATTTCGAAGTGCAGGTGCGGCCCGCTCGAACGCCCGCTGCTGCCGGTGACGGCGATGTTCTGCCCCGCCGTGACGACCTGCCCGCAGCTCACGAACGCCCCGTTGAGATGTCCGTAGACGCTCAGCGTGCCGCCGTGCGCGATCACGACGGTGTAGCCGTAGCCCCACGTGCTCCACCCGCTGAAGATGACCGTGCCCCCGCCCGCCGCGTAAACGGGCGTGCCCGGTGGCACGGCCAGATCAATCCCGCCGTGATTCCACGAGAAATCCTGGGTGATCCGGTAGCGAGCGTAGATCGGCGCGCCGACCGGCGGGGAGCCGCCCGATACAACCTGCCTGCCGCACGAGCCTGGATCGCCCACCGCAAAGGAAGCCACATCGGTGCCGGCGTTCACCCCCGTGCCTACAGGGTTGCTGCCGTCGGTCGTCGTCCTGGTCATGACGATGCCGGGGTCCCAGTAGATCGGCTCGGTGGAGCCGGTGCCACCAGGCACGACCACCCACAAGCCTTCCGGCAGGATCGTCTGCGGCACAGCACCGAACAGCGTGTTGTACTCGGAGTCGATGATCGCGTAGGGGTCTACCTCGTATTCGGCGGCGATGTCGGCGATGGACTGCGGCTGCTGCACGTGGTGGTAGACGCCATCCACAGGCAGGATGTTCAGTTCCAGCCCGATACGCATGGCGTTGACATAGAAGCGGTCGTTCGACCAGATGATCGTGTTCTCGGACAGGCCGAATCGCTCGGCAATGCTGCGCAGGTTGTCGTTCTTCTTGACTGTGTAGGTGATCACCGTGCTGCGCGAGCGTTCGGGGATGATGGTCAGCGGGTTAATCTCGCGGACGATGACTCCTTCGGCCAGCGCGCTCCCTGCCGGCACGTCGAGCGCGGCGACAATGGCCTGCGAGTCGGCGGTGGGGCGCACCCAGTCCACAAGCGGCAGCGTTGGCGTCGGCGGCAGGGTGGGGATCGGCGTGGGATAGGCGACGGCGGCGATGCCCAGCGGCGGGGGCGCGGTCTGAGCGGGTGGCGCAGGCACGGCATCACGCGAGTCACGCGGCCAGAAGATCACCACTCCAGCCAGCGCCACCAGGACAAGCGCCCCGCTCAGCATAGCGCCGCTCAGGACGCGGCGTCCGCGATCGGGGGTGGGGTTACGTGGCGTGCTCGCCATCTACCGGCACTCCTCGTCCCCCCAGCTTGCGTTCCACAGCTACCAATACGCCCATGACGGGCGGGATAGTACCGTACCGGGCAGCATTTGGCAATTCTGGATGGGTGTCGCG
>Ga0334890_1003026_pt1 | contig 17872 bp, 19 predicted proteins | sample GraSluR1_MG_3_FD_207220 | JGI IMG/M metagenome (GOLD analysis project Ga0334890, IMG submission 207220) | Sludge microbial communities from methane-producing bioreactor in Wageningen University, Netherlands - Granular Sludge_31_08-R1 | ecosystem: Engineered > Bioreactor > Anaerobic >... | reverse complement strand
GGAGCGCCAGAAGCCCGATGTTGAACCTCGACTTGAAGATGTCCCCCCCGATGCCGCATATCCTGACCATCGTACCCCATCCCGGAAAGATACCATATCAGCGATCAGCGAGCAGGTCGCCTGTTCTTTCCTTCCCCAGGCCGCTCTCGCCCTTTACCTTTATCCTCATCTTATGAGATACGTCTTGCTGATGGCCGTGATCAGCAGGGCCAGGAAGACCGACCCCAGGAGCCGCTGGAATATGACCCGCCGGGTGTGCCTCTCCGCCTCTTATTCAATTGAAGGGTAGAGGAAGGGGGTCAGGCCGGAGGTGAAGGTCGCCAGGCTGAAGAGGAAGGGGTCCAGCAAGTTGATCTCTCCCTTCCTCAGGGTGGTCTTCAGCTCGACCGCTCCGGATTTGTCGCCGGGAGCCCGTCCATCTTCGAGAGGGACCTCGCTCTTCTCGCGGACGTACTTCTTGATGCTACTGTTTTTGTTCAACTGTGTAAGTCCTATCTTATTTTGGAGAATTTTTTATTTCCTCTAAGACAGTTTTTATATTCTCTAAAACACGGAGTATTTTTGATGTGTCATCTCTGATATTGTTTAGCTCATATAATAATACAGCTAATAAGCCTCCACCTAATATTGAAATGACCATGGTTAAGACAGCAATTGTTATTGTGCTCAAATCATCCATGAATCGCTTCCTCCTGTATTTATGACGGCCACCTCACCCAGGCGTCGGGTTCGGTACGGCCGAATGGGATCAGCCATCTTGATGACGCCGACCTTCTGAATTAGAAGTAGTTATTTATAATCGTTATCTAAATAGGTTCTTAATAAGATGCGAACTTCGAAAGATATAGATTATTCGGATGACGCGAACTTGACAGGGCAACAGTTAGTGTTTCTTAATGCTTTGACCGATGGTAAATGGGCTCGGGAGAAGAGCGAGGGGTGGTCTCCATCCTCAGACAAATGGTATGAGCGCAGCGAAATACGTAAAAAAATGGGCCTAAAAACATTTACTCCATCGATTCTTTCAGAAAGGATCATCAAACCACTTGAATTAACTGGGATTGTAGAGCAAAAGGTGGGCCGAAAAAAAACGATGAAGGTTGTAAGGATCCGAAAGGAATTCGGTGAGCTTCGGCTCCATAGTCTAGTTATCCGGTCGGCCCTCCCAATCTTAACGCGTAAACGTCCACCGGCTACTAATAAGCAAAACAGCGGCAGGAACCCCATTACAATATACAACGGTATGTACAAAAAATCATGTAAGGTGTTAAGCCATTTAGAAAATATCGAGAAGGAACAGAAAGCGAAGGACGACGCCGCTTACTGGGAGCAGAGGCTCCAAGAATTTGATCACCAGGATTGGCGCGAACTAGTTAAAATTGAAAAACTTATATATAATACTCTTAAGCCAGTTGGCCAACGATGCTGTGAGTCTGGCACGTGCTCGGCTGAAGAGTGTCCTATGTTGAAACACCGGGGGATAGCGTTCATGATCGCCTGTATGGTGAGAGATTGGAGCGAACTATCCCGCCAAATGGACTCGCTATCAGGGGGCCAACAAGCCCCCCTTCCGAACAGGGATGCCATACTTCAGATTCTATGTGACCATAAAAAGGAGTTATAATAAGGGTGGAGTGGATAGTCTACTTCGCCTTAATCTTCTTTAATGCGCCTTCAGCCTCACGTCAGAAGGGCTTGCTTTCATCCGTTAGAGCCCTGGTGAGAGGTTCAACTGCTCTTGGATCGCCGGTCTCGCCGAGAGCTATGCATTTATACGTTAGACTTACCCGAGACTTTATAATTGGATCAACTGCCCTGGGATCGCTGGCCCGCCCTCGGCTCGATCAGTACCAAGCTGGTCTGCGTCCGTCGTAACCGAGCCTAACGGATTCATCGATCGCAAGCTTTGCCTCAATATGATTGCCTAATTCATAGAGAACGAGGCCTTTGTTATACCGGGCCTTGTAGTACTCCGGATCGAGCCGGATAGCTTCATCATAAGCCTCTATAGCCTCGGTATACTCGCCCAGATAATAGAGAGAATGACCTTTGGTATTCCAGGCTGTAGCGTTCGAAGGATCGAGCCTGATCGCTATATCACAAGCCTCTATAGCCTCGTTGAACTTGCCCAGATACCAGATCTGAACGCCCGGTTCTTCTATGTTCCTGGGGTGATCAGGATCGAGCCTGGCGGCTTAGTCGTAAGCCATGTCCCCACTGACGAACGAGTGCTGCATATCGAGAGCACGGGCTTTGTTATTCCATGCTAAGGCGTACCCGGGATCAAGCCCGATGGCTACATTGTAATCCCGGATAGCCTCGGCGGTCTTGCCCTGACACCTGAGAGCATTACCTCTGTTATTCCAGGCTGCAGCGTTCGAAGGATCGAGCCAGATGGCTTCGTCAAAAGCCTGGATCGCCTCGGCGTACTTGCCCTGATCATAGAGGGCAATGCCTTCACGATACAAGTCTACAGCAGTCGTTAAATTCAGGCCGTCCGGCATCGCCCGCGCCGCCGTTGCCACTTGGATCTTCTCCAATGCTTCTGCAGCCACTTTTCGAATAAACGGGTCCTCGTCGTTCTGAGCCACGTAGGTCAACGGATCTACCGCTCTTTCATCACCGATCTCGCCGAGAGCGTCGGTGGTCCTCCATTGGACTGTCGAGTCTTCATCATTGAGAGCTTCGATCAGTTGATCAACCGCCCTTGAATCGCCAATCTTGCCGAGGGCCTCGGCAGCCGCCACGCGGACCTCCCCCTCCTCATCCTCCTTGAGAGCCTCGATCAGAGGATCCACCGCCTCTGGGTCGCCGATCTTGCCGAGAGCTTCGGTAGCCCTCGATCGGACTGTTGAGTCTTCATCATCGAGAGCCTCGATCAGAGGATCTACCGCTCTTTCATCACCAATTTCGCCTAGTTCAGAAGCCGCACACCGCCTGACACCAGCAGTTTCATCACTTAGACCTAATATAACTTGATCGAAGTACTCCGTTCTTCCCAGTTTTACCAGTGAACTGGCTGAGAACAAACTGACAAATCCACTCTCATCAGTTAGGGCCTCGATCAAAGGATCAATCGCTTTGGCATCACCGAACATGGCGAGAGATTCCGCAGCTACCCCTCGAACAATTTCGTCAGTATCATTTTTAAGAGCCTCGATCAGAGGATCAATCGCTTTGGTATCTCCTATTTTGCCGAGAGAACTGGCCGCTACCTCCCGGACATCTTCGTGTGGATCAGTATGGAGTGCATTAATGAGAGGATCGACATCAGTGGCGTTGATCCTGTCAAGAGCGATAATAGCAGCTTGTCTTACTCGCCAATCAGAATCTCGATTGAGTCTATCGATGAGAGCAACTACCACCTCCTCTTGATAGGCAGGATGATCGTTAACAAGACCAGCGAGAAAATATACTGCCTGATGCCGAACACGCCAATCTGGATACGTCAGATCCGATAAGTGATCGGACACAAGTTCGTCTATCGTCCTGAGTTGTGCCGCGCACGGTATCACTAAAAGTGCAAGTACCACCATAACGAACCCCATTTTTATTCTAATGATTTATCCCTCCTCAATGGATCGTCCTTTATTCAGCCCCGTGTAATTGTTCCGAGTTTATTCATCCTGATTTTTTCCTTGACCAAATGATAAGGGCTGCCACCAAAAAGGAAGCAGCACTGATTGATATCGGAAGAGGGCTTTCGTTGGAGGCTTCTATCTCTTCGAGTGCGGATTCAGCAGCATTTCGGACATATTCGTTCTCGTCCTTCATAGCTTCGGTGAGGGGCTCAATCGCTCTTGGATCGCCAATCTGACCAAGGGATTCGGCGGCCGCCCATCGGACATCAAAATCTGGACCGCTCTCTATTAGAGCTTCGATCAGTGAATCGACAGCCCTCGGGTCGCCGATTTTACCAAGAGATGAGGCGGCAGCCACTTGGACACTTGAGTCCTCGTCCTCCCTGAGAGCAGCGATCAAGGAATCTGCCACTCGTGTGTCGTCGAAATTGTCGAGTTGCATTGCAGCTGTCATGCGGACCTCCCACTCCTTATCCTCCTTGAGAGCCTCGATCAGAGGATCTACTGCCTTAGGATCGTTTATTCTACCGAGTTCAGAAGCTGCCAATACACGATTATTATAATTTATATCCGTCTTCAGCACCAATATGAGATCGTCCACCTCGTCGGCCCCAGCTGGAACTGCCAGCGCCGCCAGCACCACCATGATCAAAATAGCCCTCGTCTCAACCACCGGGGAGGGGATTGTTGGTCCACAAGAAAAATTTTTCGGTGTCAACTCCCTTAAGATGAACCGCACTCTTTCCGACCGGATTTCTTATGTAATCCGACCGTCCATCTAGTAGCACATGGTTACATAAGAAATCGAGTTCCTATACAATTTTCAGTATCTAGCGCCATCTAGAGTTAGTGCGGAGAGTCCCCCGATGCCCCGACACCGCGGACCTTAAATATCAAGAAGTGCATTGCTTTCCTATGTGAGTAAGTCCCTCTCGAAAGGATGATGCTGCTTATTAGCAGGTGGGACGATTAGAGAGGGGTTCACTAAGTCTATTCTGTGAACTCGAAAGCCACCGTTATCTTATGCTGAATTCTACTGTAAAATAAGTCATCGTTGTCCCTATATTTACGTGCTATGGCTCCAACAACGAAATCAGCTGCCTGGAGACAGGGGCATTGCTTAGAGTCCAGATGGGAGACGTGTATGTCCCTCTCCAGGGCCGTTAACAGGTAGCGATCAAACTTTGTCCGAGCATCCCCATAGAGAAACCTATCTATAACGACCTCAATTGCCCCTTCGAGGTCGTAGCTGAGGATCACCCGCTGCAATAGCTGCTTACATAGATCGTTGTAAAGCAGTTGGGGTTCCACACCGAGATAAGAGGTCAACAAAGCGGGTTGATCTTTACGCAAAAAGATATAGGAGATATCGTTATTCGTCTCTGCGATGCACTTAAGGATGCGTCGTTTTGTCGGATCATCGGATTCTTTGAACTTAAGCTCCGATTTTACTTTGTATCTCTTCTTGAGGGTATGCCTCACGTCCTTTATACATCTCCGGATGGGGATCTCCTCCCTGGCAACCAACGCTACAAGAACAAAATAGGGGTCCTCTTCCGAGGTCTTAGACCCTATGCCGCCCAAGTTGCCAGATTCATCTATGTAGATCCTCATCTTGGCCTAGATAAAAATGGTGAAGGATATACCCTTCGCTATATCCCCAGCTGCGGTATGTGGGCGAGGTAGCTTTCGCGAAAGCTCTTTGCGGTCGATGTGATCGTAGACATCGATGGCCTCTTTCCGGGCATCGCCCCTCAGCTCCTGGATGAACTCGCGGGGCATCTCCGACCGTAGGAGGTGGGCGGTGAACCAGTGGCGGAAACAGTGGGGCGAGAAATCGTCTGCATATCCGGTAGGATAGAAATCACACAAAAAACCTACTGATTTTGCCCCTTCCCCATCAGACTGATTCCACAGAATTGGAAGCAACCTGAAGCTGTGAGAGATATTCATAAAGTGACTTTTTCAATTTGCCGTCCAATTCAACATCAGACAAAATAGACTTGAAGTGCTTGACCACTATTGGTAAATTGGCGCTGAGGGTGAGATTTGAACTCACGAGGCGCGTGAGCGCCACCGGTTACCTCGTCGGACCTTTCCTATCGCTTCGGGCGATGGTCCGAGTTCAAGACCGGCGCCGTGGGCCGCTTGGCTACCTCAGCACGCTCCTTTTCCTTGGAGCCCGGACTTTTTAAGCCTGGCGATCTGGACGCCTGCAAAAGTTTTAACGCCGATGGCAGGAGAAGGGGAAACCATGCTGATCAAAGACGCCTCGATCGTGGAGGGGGGAAGGCTTCGCCGGGACGTGAACATCGCCATCGATGGCGGCCGGATCTCGGAGGTGGGATCGGGGATCGCCGACGAGTCCAGCGACGGCGAGGTGATCGAGGGAAGGGGAAAACTCGCGATCTCCGGCCTCGTCAACGCCCACACCCACCTGGCCATGACCCTCTTTCGGGGGTACGCCGACGACATGGAGCTTATGCCCTGGCTCTCGGAGAAGATCTGGCCCCTGGAGGCGAAGCTGACCGCCGAGGACATCCGCTGGGGGGTAAAGCTGGGCTGCCTGGAGATGATCAGATCGGGGATCACCTGCTACAACGACATGTATTACTTCATGGACGAGGCGGCCCGGGCGACGAAGGAGATGGGCCTTCGGGCCGTTCTGTCCGGGGTCCTCTTCGACATGAGGCCCGATCTGATCGAGGACGCCGAGCCCTTCATCCGGAGGTGGAAGAACGACGACCTGATCGTCCCCGCCGTCGGCCCCCACGCCGTCTACACCTGCTCGGAGGAGACCCTCTCTCGGGCCCTGGACCTCGCCGAAAAGCACGACGTCATGATCCACGTCCACCTCTCGGAGACGAGGTCGGAGGTGGAGAGCTTCGCCAAGAACCGGGGCAAAAGCCCCGTCGAGTATTTAGATTCTTTAGGCTTTCTCAGCGACCGGGTGGTGGCGGCCCACTGCGTCTGGCTCTCACCCCAGGACGTATCCATAATCGCCGACCGGGGGGTGAACGTCGCCCACTGCTCCATCAGCAACCACAAGCTCGCCTCGGGGATCGCCCCCCTCGACCGGCTGGCGCGGGCGGGGGCGAGGATATGCCTGGGGACCGACGGCGCCTCCTCCAACAACAGCCTAAACCTCTTCCAGGAGATGAAGACGACGGCCATCGCCCAGAAGTGCGCCCACTCCCGCCCCGACCTCTTCGCCGCTGGCGAGGTCTGGAGGATGGCGACGGAGAACGCCTACACCGCCTTCCGCCTCGATATGGGCCTTCGGGCTGGCGCTCTGGCCGACCTCTCCCTCATCGACCTCAAAAAGCCCTGGTTCTGCCCCCTCGCCGACGACAACATCGTCTCCCACCTCGTCTACAGCGCCCAGGGCGGCGTCGAGACCACCATCGTCGGCGGTCGGGTCCTGATGAGGGGCGGGGTCATCCCCGGGGAGGAGGAGATTCTGGAGCGGGCCCAGGAGCAGTTCAACGACCTTCTGGCGAGGTAGACCCCCTGGGTCACCACCGCCTCCTCCTCCGGATCCTGGGGAGGCGGAGCCCCCTCCTCACCCCGCCGAGGTAGATCAGGGTTATGAGGATGGCGACGATGGGGACGACGAAGAGAGCCCTAAGCCCCGTCGGCGCCTTCACCTCCACCAGGGCGGCGAGCTCCTCCGACCTTTCCTCCCCCAACTCGCCGGGGAGGTATCGGACCTGCCAGACCAGGGCCCGTTCCCCAGGATCGGCCAGTCTGTCCACCTCCAGGGGGTACTCGGACGCCGCCCTCTTCCCCGGCTCGATATCTCCCAGCTCCACTTCCTCGCCGGTGGAGTTGAAGGGGGGCTGGACGAGGAGCCTCGCCCGGACTTCCCGGGCCGGGACGTCGCCGCCGTTCGCCATCACCAGCTCCAGGGCGGAGGAGCGGCCGGGGGATATGGAGCCCTTGACCTCCGCCACCTCCAGCCTCGGCCCCGTCATCACCGGTACCTCGATGGATATGGTCTCCGTAGCCTCGGCCCTCTGGAAGTGGGTCTCGGGGTAGAGGGGGTTACCCCGAACGAGAACGTCCTCCAGCCTCTCGTAAGACACCTCCAGGAGCATGGGGTAGACCCCGGCGCTGGCGGAGCTCTCCGCCCGGACCGAGAACTCCATCGGCCTCTCTAGGGCCTCGCCCCCAGAGAGGGAGCCGGCCAGCTGGGGGCGGGAGAGGACCTCCAGCCTCCCGTCCCTGGACGAGAGCTTCCCCTGGATCCCCACCGCCTCCGAGCCCTCCATCTCCATCTCCCCCTCCAGAAGGGCTAGCATCTTCTCGTCCTCGGTTTGGGGCGTCCTCTTCTCCACGAGGCCGCTGATCTCGCCCCGGTTCTCGATCTTCACGAAGACCGATCCCGTCTTCCCCGTCTCGAGGCTGGAGGTGACGGAGGTGACGAAGATCTGGGGTCCCCCCTCGGCCCTGTAGAAGTCGTCCTCCGCCCAGGCCTGGGGGGCGAGGAGGAACAGAACCGCCCCCCCCACCGCAAGGATGTAGGAGGCGATGGCAGCCCTTCGGAGATCGCCTTTTCCGCCTTCTCTCTCTATCAGCATCACCCTCTTTCTCATATCGACGGTATCGACACCTTCGATCTCTTTTCCTCCTCCTTGATAGCTTTCGTGATATAAGCACGTCCCTCCGCCGAGGCCTGGTCTCTGGAACCCGGGGATGTGATCGATCGGAATTAGGGGGAGGAAGAATAGGCAGGAGGATGGGAACGGGATCAGGACGATAGGCAATGGTCGGGGCTACCTACCCAAGGCATATCGCCGCAAGCGTTCTTTTAGTAGCTTTTTTAGGGATGGGTGGCCCGGGGCGGGCGGCCGTCCCCCCGTTCCCCTCTATCTTCCCATCTCCAGGGCCTCCTCCGCCGTCATCCCCCTGTGGACGATGGAGCAGATCTGCCTGGTGATGAGGGTCGGATCCCTGTGCTGGAAGACGTTCCGCCCGATGGCTACCCCCCGGGCTCCGGCGCCGATCGCCCCGGCGACCATCTCCAAAAACTCCGCCTCCGTCTCCGTCCGGGGCCCTCCGGCGATGACCACGGGGACGGGGCAGCCATCCACCACCTCCCGGAAGGAGTCGGGGTCGCCGGAGTAGCTCGTCTTGACGACGTCCGCCCCCAGCTCCGCCCCCACCCTGGCGGCGTGGGCGATGTAATCGGCCCGGTGCTCGTCGTCGATCTTCTTCCCCCGGGGGTACATCATGGCGAGGAGCGGCATCCCCCACTCCTGGCACCGCCGGGCGGTCTCCCCCAGGGTCGCCAGCATCCTCGCCTCGTCCTCGGCCCCCACGTTCACCTGGATGCTGACCCCGTCGGCTCCGATCTTCAGAGCCTCCTCCACCGTAGCCACCAGGACCTTGTTGTTGGGGTCGGGGCCGAGGTTCGTCGAGGCCGAGAGGTGGAGGATCAGACCCAGGTCCCGGCCGTACCCCCGGTGGCCGAAGGTGGCCGCCCCCTTGTGGACGACGGCGGCGTCGGCCCCCCCCGCGGCGACGAGGTCCGCCGCCTCCCTGACGTTCTTGATCCCCCGGATCGGCCCGACGGTGACGCCGTGGTCCATGGGGATGATCACCGTCCTATCCGTCTCCCTGTTGAAGATCCTCTCCATCCTGACCGACTTTCCTATCAAAGCCATCTCTCCTCATCTTGATGTATTTTTACGTACATTAAAGTACTTTATCGGCCTCTGATGGACATTATTTTTAGTATTTATAAGTTCCCGTTCATCGTCTCGCCAGGCTGAAATACCATCGATGTATTTCCTTCCGGATCGGGGAGTGATCATCATCGAGAATAGTAGATCGATTCCAACTCGGGAGGGCGGCGGCCGGATATCGGGGGGGCTCCTCAGATCCGCCATCTCGTTTATCATGTTTTTCGCGGTCCTCACCAGCATCAGCTCTGCTGGGGGGAATATGAACTGCCCGGACTGCCCGGACTGGTCAAATTTTGACGCCTGGTGGGCGAGATACCATAAAAACCCTGCCGCAGCGGAGCCCTCTACCCCCCAGGCGGCGCGGACTCAGGCCGTCGAGGCGAGGAACAGCTCTGAGGAGGTCGAGGTGGAGAGGGGAGAGTATCCCGTGGCTTCGATCCTGATCCGTCCTGGGGACGACCTGGAGGGAAGGGTCCTCCTGGACGCCCGCTCCCCCGAGGATTATGAGAGGGGGCACCTCCCGGGGGCGAGGAACCTCTACTGGAGGTCCCTCAGGGCAGGAGACGTCCTGGACCTGGAGGTGGCGGCGGGAGAGCTCCGGCGGCTGGGGGTGAACGAGACCGACTCGATCATCGTCTATGGGAGAGGTGACGACTCGGCCTACCTCTTCTGGGCCCTCGATTACCTCGGCCACCAGGACCTCAGCCTTCTGGACGGGGACGTGGAGGCCTTCCCCGAGGTCGGGCTGGTCCAGAACTCCCCGGAGCCGGCGCCTTCCAACTACACCCCCTCCCTGAGGCCGGAGCTCCTGGTCAACGAGTCGATCCTCAAGGAGGCGCAAGGGAGCGTCAGGGTCCAGATCGTCGACACCAGGTCCAGCTACTCCGACCGCGCCGCATCCCGCATATCAAACTCCATGTACTTCAAGCCGGAGGAGATCTACTCCGACCCTGAGGCCCGGACCCTCAAGAGCCCCGAGGAGCTCGATCAGCTCTTCCTCCGCCGGGGGCTTGAAGATCGGATGGTCCAGATCGTCTACGGGACCCCGGAGGCCTGCGGCTTATACGTCGCTCTGAAGGCGATGGGGTACCGGGCGACGGTCCTCGACGGCACCTGGTGGAAGAGGACCGAGTTCGCCGTCAGCTCCCTATCCTGAGGCTCCTTGAGCCCCTCTTCTCCGAGGGGCAAGGGGTAGGAGGCTGCCTCCGGGGGATGGAATGGCGGAGGAGAGTTCGGGGACGGGAATCCCTTTGAGGGAGGAGAGGAGAAGGCCGGGGCTTCGCGGCCGAGGCCTTCTGGTCTATGAGGTTTTTCACCTTGCACCCAGGGGCCATTCCGACGAGGGCTCCGGGGTCTCTGCCCTTCTCTTGGGAGCAGATGTAACTTCCTTTCCGCGGCCCAGGATAAATAAATTGTGGTTAACTGAACGCAAGATTACTTGTTTAGAACCAAACACTTAATACGTATTAATTTCGACCGTATATCCATGCCCAGGCCTGAACAGGTCTCCATAAGGAGATGTATGCCCTCCGAGGAGCTCGACGCCAGGATAAGGAGGCTGGAGAGGTGCGTTGGGGTCCTGAGGAGGCTGCACTTCATAAGATACCGTTACCAGGGGCTCAGCGTTGAGGCATCGGCCCACCTCGTCGGCGTCACCAGGAGCGTAGGATATACCTGGCAGAGGAGGTGGAACGACGGCGGCTATGAAGGGCTCAAGCCGAGGCACGGCGGCGGAAGGCCTCCGAAGCTATCGGCGGCAGAGAGAGAGACGCTGGCGATGCTCCTCCGTCAGAGGGGCCCCTCGAGGACGGGTGAGGTGAGAGATCTCCTCCGAGGCGAGTTCGGGGTGGAGTACACCTCGAAACAGATACGGATAATCCTGAAGGGGCTCGGCGTTGAGACCACCCGGAGCCGTTAGAATGGGACCCGGATCAGACGGCGGATCCTTCAGGGGGGGGCCAGAGGCGGGGGGCCTGGCGACGGCAAAGGAGGTCGTCCTCCGGAGGCCGGAGGTCTCCGACGGGGCGAAGATATGCGCCCTCGCGAAGGAGACCCCGCCCCTGGATAAAAACTCCGCCTACAGCTATCTCCTCCTCTGTCGCCACTTCGCCGATACCTGCAGCGTAGCCGAAGAGGACGGCGAGATCGTCGGCTTCCTCACCGGATATCTTCCTCCCGATCGGGGGGGGGTCTTCTTCGTATGGCAGTTGGCGGTGGACCCTCGGAGGAGGGGTTGCGGCCTCGGGAAGCTCCTGATCCGGGAGGTTCTGTCGAGGCCGGCCTTGACGGGCTGCAGGTTTCTGGAGACGACGATAACCCCCTCCAACGAAGCCTCTCGGAGGCTCTTTCTCTCCCTGGCCAGGGATCAGGAGGCGAGATGCAGAGTGACCTCCTTCTTCTCCGAGGAGGATTTTGGCGGAGAAAACCACGAAGCGGAAGACCTCTTCCGCATAGGACCGTTACAGCTTCAACGGGTGATATAATTATGAACGATATGAGCACCATCAATCGTCTTGAGTCAAAGGTTCGAAGCTACTGCCGCCACTTCCCCGTGGTCTTCACAAAGGCCAGGGGGGCGACCCTGGAGGACGAGGGGGGAAATGTGTACATCGACTTTCTCGCCGGCGCCGGAGCCCTCAACTACGGCCACAATGACCCGGCTCTGAAGGCGAAGCTCCTCGATTACATCGAGGCGGACCAGATAGTCCACGGACTGGACATGGCCACGGGGGCGAAGCAGGCCTTCATGGAGGCCTTCGAGTCCCTGATCCTCTCGCCCCGGAGGATGAGGTACAAGATGCAATTTACGGGCCCGACGGGGACGAACGCCGTCGAGGCGGCGATGAAGATAGCCCGGAACTTCACCGGCCGCCAGACGATCGTCTCCTTCACCAACGGCTTTCACGGCGTCACCCTGGGGTCGGTCGCTGCCACCGGAAACAGCCACTTCCGGGATGGGTGTGGGATGCAGCCCCAGGGGACGGCCTTCATGCCCTACGACGGCTACATGGGCGCCGGAATAGACACCACCGAGTACCTGGACAAGATGCTCGCCGATGGGAGCAGCGGCCTCGACCATCCGGCGGCCGTCATCGTCGAGACGGTCCAGGGCGAGGGGGGGATCAACGTGGCGAGGAATGAATGGCTCCGCTCCCTGGAGGCGGTCTGCCGGAAGCACGGCATCCTCCTGATCGTCGACGAGATCCAGGCGGGGTGCGGAAGGACCGGGACCTTCTTCAGCTTCGAGGAGGCGGGGATATCCCCGGATATCATAACCCTCTCCAAGTCCCTCAGCGGCTACGGCCTTCCCCTCTCCCTGGTCCTGATGAAGCCGGAGCTCGACCAGTGGAAGCCGGGGGAGCACAACGGGACCTTCCGGGGAAACAACCTCGCCTTCGTCACCGCCAGGGCTGCCCTGGAGGAGTACTGGAGGGACGGATCCTTCGAGAGGGAGGTGAGGAGGAAGGGCGGGATCGTCCGGGAGAGGCTGGAGAGGCTCGTCGACCTGGACGAGAGGGGCGTCCTCTCCGCCCGGGGGAGGGGGATGATGCAGGCCCTCGACTGCACCATCGGCGAACTTGCCACCCGGATTTCGGCCCTCGCCTTCGAGAAGGGGCTGATCATGGAGACCTCCGGATCCGATGACCAGGTCTTAAAGTGCCTCATGCCTCTCACCATCAGCGACGAAGAGCTGGAGCGGGGGCTCTCCATCCTGGAGGAGTCGGTGATCGAGGCATTATCGGAGATCCCCGAGGAGGCTCTGGATAAAGATGGTGAGAAGCTCTGGATGGAGGTTCTGGCATGATCGTGAGGAAGCTCTCGGAGGCGGAGAGGACCGACCGGAGGGTGGTGGCCTCAAACTGGGAGAGCACCCGACTCCTCCTGAAGGGGGATGGGATGGGCTTCTCCTTTCACATAACCACCATCTATCCGGGGACTGAGACCCTCATCTGTTACAAAAATCACCTCGAATCGGTCTACTGCCTCGAGGGCGAAGGGGAGGTGGAGGTCCTGGAGGGGGGCGAGGCCAGGGAGGGGTTCGACCTCCGGAGGTCTGATGCCAGAGGCGACGGAGGCGGCGGCGCAGGCGGAAGAGTCTTCAAGATCGCCCCCGGCACCATCTACGCCCTGGACCGGCACGACCGCCACCTCCTCCGGGCCAAAACCCCCCTCAGGCTCGCCTGCGTCTTCAATCCGCCCCTCCGCGGAATGGAGGTCCACGACGAGGAGGGGGCCTACCCCCTGGAGGCGGAGGAGGGGGCGGAGAGGAGGTCCGGGATTCAGGGGATGTAGTCGGTCCGGATGGGGGAGAAGATCTCGACGGCAACGGAATCTTCAAGGATAAGGGCGCCATGCTCGACGCCACCGGGTATGCACCAGCTATCCCCAGGTTCTGCCTCGAACTCCTCTGAGCCGATGGAGAGGAGCATTCTGCCCGAGACCATATACCCCGTCTGCTCTTGGGGGTGGCTGTGCTGGGGAAGGTGGCTTCCCCGAGAGAGCCTGAACTCCGTGAGGAGGCTTTCCTTCCCGTAAACCAGGGTCTTCTGGCTTATCCCCGCCAGGGGCTGCCTATACCCTTCATCCTCGCCTTTGTAAAACATGCTCTCACCTCTTTGGTATATTTCGGCTCCAATCGTCGAAGCCTTCTTTCTCCCCCGCTGAAAGGGGGGTCGTCGGCCAAGTCGGCCCTATCGCCAGATCTCCGGCTTTACCCAGCGGGCAGATGGCGGACCTCTAACCGGTCCGGAGGACCCATATAGCCTCACCCCTTATTATCGCCTCGCCTTGGAGGTGGGGCGATGAAGATGGTCGATAGTACCCTGGAGATCTGCGGCTCGGAAGGTGATTTGAGCTGCGGAAGCTGTGAACTCCATCGAGGGCTGATCTGCCGGGAGGATCGAGGAGAGCGGAGGCTCTTCGTCCTGAGCCAGCTTCCCTTCTTCTTCCTCTCCTTCTCGGGGATGGGGGCGGTGGGAGCCGCCACGGGGGTCTGGTGGCCCCTCCTGGCTTATTCGATGGCAGGAGTAGCATTTCTCGGCCCCGTGGGGATGGCCGCCCTCTGCCGCCACTGCCCCCATTACTCCAGGGGCGGCACCCGCCTCCGCTGCATCGGGCCTAACCCCTTCCCCAAGCTCTTCTCCCCCCGCCTCCAGCCTATGAGCGGCTTCGAGAGGGGCGTCGTCATCCTCTTCATAGCCTTCATCCTCCTCTTCCCGATCGTCGTCCAGGGTTATGGAGCCTGGCAGCTCTCGGGGAGGGGGCCGGCGCCTCTCGGGATCGCATTGGCGGGGCTGGGAACGGCCCTGGCCGCCCTCCATCTCCTCCGGACCCTCACCCTCCATTTCTGTCCCCGGTGTGTCAACTTCTCCTGTCCCCTAAATCGGGCTCCCAAGGCCCTCATTGATCGTTATCTGGAGAAGAATCCGCTAGTTGGGGCCGCCATGGATACGGAGGGCCGATAGAGGGGCAGAGGGCCATCGCCCCCGGAATTCCGGAGGAACGAACGGCTAGGGGACCGGGTCCGTTTGAAGCAGGAATGGAAGAAGAGGTCCCCCGCAGCATCTGAGGCGGAGGGGGCTAAAGCCCGCCCTCGGCCTTCCAGGAGGCGTCTTTGAATACCGTTCCCGGATACTTGACCTCGGAGGTGAGCTCCTCGGTCACCAGGCGGTACTGCCTCTGGGTTCTGTTGCCGCGCCGCTCGAGGACGCCGTCGTAGAACATCCTCGATAGGTATGTAGATACGGTGCTGAGCTTTATGTCGTCGGATACGGTCTCATACCGGTCCCTCAGCTCGTTCGATGAGAACCAGGAGTCAGGAAACTCCTCCCGGATGAAGATCTCCAGCCTGTCTCTGAGGGTACGGCTGTTCTCTGATTTGGGGAACGGTGCCTCTGACATCTGATCTGACCCTTCAGAGAATACGCCAGCTGCGGTCAAGAAATCGATGACCCTCTCTCGGACTATGGCCCCCTCGAATACGTGCGTGGACCTCATGCCCTTATCTTCGATCTCGATCTTGACCTTCATCCAACCCACCCCCTCACGCGAGGGCTGACGGGACTTCCGCTGGCATGGAGAAGCCCGGCAGATGGATGAAAGATCCTCTGGAGTGGCAGGACTAAACCGGGCCCTGTCTCCCTTGATCTGAGAACCCTTCCTTCGGCTTCATCGGCCGCTGAGTGATGAAGGGCGAACCGGGATGGGAGCCGTCTCGGAAAGCTCCATCTCGATCCGCCCACCCCCCTTCATTGCTATCTCCCTTACCATTTGCAGATGTAAATGTGAACTTGGAGCTCCCGGATTCATCCCTGAGTCGCTCCAAAGACAGAGCAAAACCCCGGATCCTGCCTCCCCTTCACTTCCCCTACCAATGAAGAACCACCGCCCCCTTCAAAGCGGAGGTCCCCCCTTCATTGCTCTGTGATCAGACAGGATCCGAATTTGCTTCTGCAATCATCCCTTGTGTTATATTGGTATATAAACCTTTCTGAGTGTAGGGAGATGTAGTAGCCAAGTTAAAACCGATAAAGATGGTCTAATTTCAAATTTAAGCCGAATAAACAGGTTTAACTATGTTCACAAGGCCTCAAATAGGCTTCGGATATGGACAGTCCCAACATGAGCCGATCGATGATCTAAAAACAAATTAAATCAGGAGGATTCCTCTGCGACCCCAGGAGAGATGGTGAATATCTGAAAAAGTCCTCTGGCCGCCACCATCGAAGATAAATTGGGGTCGGGAGGGGCCTTACCATCGCAGGGGATAGGCCGCCTCAGTCCTGCCCCCCGAGGAGGTCGCCGGCCCGTCGACCGCCAGCGCACTGGCGGCATACCCCGGAGCCCGGGTCAAGACATCGCGCGCAGACGAGCCTCCCACAGAGCTGGCAGGTGAAGAGCTTTCCCGCCGCGCCGCATGAGCTGCAGATCCCCAAAAGTTCCATGGTATCAAGACGCCTGATGCAGTTCGAAGTACTCCTCCACCAGCCAGTCGCCGATCTCTTTCATATACTTGCGCCTCCGCTCGTCCTCCAGAGCGGCCTGGTAGATCTCGGATAGGTCTTCGTACATGGATGTTCAGAGGGCTGGCAAGAACCCATTTAAATCTATCGCGACCCCCGGAGGCGCCCTTTTTGGGGATTATCTCCTCGCTGGAGGGGTAGCGGAGCCCCCCGGGACGGTGGTTTCAGCCCAACTCCCTCCACCAGAGGATCAGGGCCACTGACCCCGAGTCGAAGGCCCCCTGGAGCCTTCCGGCATGGATGGGGTGGTCCCCGCAGACCATCAAAATCGCCCTTTCCGAGATCGCCGCAGCCATCTCTCCGATGAGGCCATCGATGGCGGATGCTGCCTCCCGGATCTCCTCGATCCCCCCACCCCGATGCGCCGCCCGGTCGATCCCGACGAAGTGGGCGACGAGGACCCTTGGGTCTCCTTCCAGGGCCTCGAGGGACCTGGCCAGGATCTGCCGGTCGAAGTCGGGGGCACTGAGGGCCCGGGGGACTCCGAGGGCGATCTCGACGAAGCCCTGGAAGGTCCGGGCCCCCTCCTCCTCCATCACCACCGCCGATCGGACCCCCTCGGAGCCCGCCCACTCCAGGAGGCTTCTGATCTCCGATTCGGAGGCCTGGCTGGTGTTGCTGATCCCGTGGTTTTGGGGTAGGAGGCCCGTGAGGATCGAGGCGATGGCCGGCGTCGTGGAGGTCGCGACCGCCTCGGCCTCGAGGAGGAGCCCCTCCTTCGCCATCTTCCTCATATTCGGCAGGTAGGGCTCCAGGGACGTGTAGAGGCCGTAGCCGAGGCTGTCGACGATGGCGAGGGCGACGCGGTCGCAGTCCCACCCCTCCACCCCGCCGATCGGCCTCCCGTCGATGGGAGGGGTCTTCACACCCAGGACCCGGGCCATGGTGGGGGCGACGTCCACGAGCTTGATGGATCTTGACATCTTCAGCCTTTCCCAATAGGGTGGTCATGCCTCTGGAGCTGCCGGATCCCTACCGGTCCACCCCCACCGATCTCCTTCCCTCGCCAGGGCCCAGCCTCGCCCTTCCCGTCCCCCTCACCGCCGGAGGAAGTGCTCTTTATTCTCCAGCCATTTTGGCGACTTCCCTTCAGCTCATCTCCCGGGCGATGGGCTCCTCAGGGATGAGCCGGAGCTGCTGCTGAAAGATCCGCCAGCTCTCAGAGGAAGGCAGCGGTCGAGATTCAAATCGCCCCTCTCGTCGGATCTGTAGCCATTTGTGATCCCCATAGATGAAATAGGTTTGGCAGCATTGGGATGTTGAGAACCTTTAGATTTCATTACCCTGGCCGGATCTGCCGGATTTTATAGGCCCTTTTGCCTCAGATGGCCGAGGGGGCGGGAGAGCCCGGCCTCGGAGCCCCCCAAGAAAATATCCCGGGGCACAGGGCCCCTCCCGACCCGAGATCCCAAAGGGCTTATCTGGAAGGAGACGAGATCAGGGCGGGGGCGGATCTATTATGATGTCAGATGTATATTTTACTCCCCTGAGGGCTGAAGGCCCCAAGGAGGGAGAGGGGGGGCGGGTCCGGGGCCTATTTGAGGCGGCGGGTTTTGAAGCTCTGATCCGGGAGGGAGACCTG
>Ga0334890_1003025_pt1 | contig 17873 bp, 11 predicted proteins | sample GraSluR1_MG_3_FD_207220 | JGI IMG/M metagenome (GOLD analysis project Ga0334890, IMG submission 207220) | Sludge microbial communities from methane-producing bioreactor in Wageningen University, Netherlands - Granular Sludge_31_08-R1 | ecosystem: Engineered > Bioreactor > Anaerobic >... | reverse complement strand
AGGTTCAGCAAGAGCAAATAGTTGTATTCATGGCCCACGAAACCGGCCGGGGGAGTGAAGGTCGTCGGGCCGACCCAGAACCAGATAATCGCGCCGGGGGTGCCGACGATCGTCATTGTGTTCTCGGCGCAGGAGCCGATCATCGCGCTCTGGATCACGCCGACCGAACCGCAGATTCGGGGGCCGAGTTCGTACATGTAGGTTTCCTGCTCAGCATCGCCAACCACTTCCAACACGCCGGAAGTCGGGATCTGGATTTCGAACCAGTCGGTGTCACGGACGTTGCTGCCCGTCGAGCTGACGTACCAGCCGCTCTTGCCGCAGAAGGCCGGACAGTAGATGTACTGGAACGGAAAACTCGGGTTGGAACCACAACCGCCGTTCCAGTTGTCCACATAGCCATCCTCTAGAGGAGGCTCACCCTCCCACTGGGCCCACCACCAGGTTGGCTGGCAGGTGATGATGCATGGCACGTAGCCGCTGACTTCCATGCGATAGGTGCCGGCTGCAGAACCGTAGCCGTCGATGAAGATGTAGTATTCCATGCCCGCGGTCAGCGTAACGTTTTCCAACCTCGAGGAATACATGTAACAGGGCACGGTGTAGTGGAAGTCGTCGTTGCACGCGATCAGATTCAGGTTGACGTCGCGGATGTAGATTTTTGTGTCGTAGCTTGAGTAGCACAGGTCGAAATTCCACGCGGCAGTCACCGCCGGTGTCGTCGTGTACACGACGTCCGGGGCCGTCGAGCCCGGGAACGGACATACAGCATCGTCGTCGTTGGTGTAGCCGACTGTGGTACCATTGACAACAAGGCCTTCGGCAAGGACGATCTCGATAGCCTGCAAGATTGTGTTGCCGCCCTGGCGCGGCACCTCGGGCGGCGTGTAGACAGAGTGGTCGGCCGGTTTGGCAGGCGCCTGATTGCCTAGTTCGAAGGACACAGCTGAACCGCTCAAGGCCAGCATCACGCCGAGCACGCTGAGCCATCGCATGACATCCCCCTTTGTCAGAATTCCCACGTACGGAGAAACGGTATCGATCATACCACGTCCGGGAGAGGGCGAAAAGATCATCTCCACGCGGTAGGAGTCGCTGCAGCTGACGGCGAGTCGCGGCATCAGACGGCGGCGTCATACCCAAATCCATGGAATCCCGGCACGGTGCGGCTGTTGTATCGCCGCTTGTCTGCCGCCCGTCCGAGGTCCGTTTCAGAGCGCCGCGCTCACCTGTCTGAAGTGGAACCCCGTGATGGCCAGAGTCACCGCCACACCCAAGCGGCTGGGTTGCCGCAGCAGCGTCCGTGTCAGGAACGACCAATACGCGCGCCGGCCGCTGTGGACCACGCCCATCAGCCAGAGCGAGCGCACCAGCGCCGCCACGTCGCTGCGGGCGTAGGGAATTCTGGGTCCGCGCGGCCTGTGAGCCGCTAGGAACGTCTGGATGCGCCGGTAGTAGGTTCGCGGTTCATAGAGGCGCTGCATGAGCTGGCGGTAGTTGCGCAGCAGAAAATCGGTATCCAGCCGCGGTTCGAAGTTCAGGCCGGCGCTGGTGTTGTCGCCCGTGCTGTCGCCGCGCAGGCGGCCTTCGCCGGCCAGGCGCTGGTACAGGCGGGTGCGCGGAACGGCTTGCAGCAGACCCACCATGGCGGTCGCGACGCCGGTCTTCTGGATGAACTCGAACTGGCGCTCGAAGATATCCGGCTGGTCGTTGTCGAAGCCGACGATAAAGCCGCCGATGACCTCGATGCCGGCCGTCTGGATGGTGCGCACCGCCGTGGCCAGGTCCGAGCGCAGGTTCTGGTGCTTGCGGCATTCGCGCAAGCTCTCGAGGCTCGGCGTTTCGATGCCCAGGAACACCTTCTTGAAGCCGGCCTCAGCCATCAGTTGCAGCAGTTCCGGGTCGTTGGCTATGTCCACCGAGGCCTCGGTCATCAGGACCATGCGGCTGCCGCTGCGGCGCCGCCACTGGATCACCGCTCGCAGCAGGTCGCGGCACCGCGGGCGGTTGCCGACGAAGTTGTCGTCGACCACGAAGGTCATGCCGCGCCAGCCGCGGGCGTGCAAGGCGTCCAACTCGGCGAGGAACTGGGCGGTGCTCTTGTGGCGGGGGACGCGGCCGTTGAGCGCGGCGATGTCGCAGAACTCGCAATCGAAGGGGCAGCCGCGGCACCATTGCACCGACATGCTGGCGTAGTCGCGCAGGTTGACCAGGTCCCAGCGCGGCAACGGCGTGAGCGCCAGATCAGGAAAGCGCGGCGAGCGGTAGAGCGGCTGCAACGTACCCGCGGTCATGTCGCCGATCAGCGGCGGCGCCAGTTCCTCGACCTCGCCCACGACAACGTGATCGACGTCGAATCGGTTCGCGGCCTCGCCGGTGAAAGCGGGACCGCCGGCGATCACCGGCTTGCCCGCCTGGTGGCTGCGCTCGACGATGTCTGCGAGCGAAGCGGTCTGCGCCAGCATCGCGCTCGTCAGCACGTAATCGGCCCACTGCAGGTCGCGGTCGCCGAGTGGGCGCACATTGAGGTCGGCCAGCCGGCAGCGCCAGGTGCGCGGCAAGAAACCGGCGACGGTCAACAACCCCAAGGGTGGATGCGCTGCGCGCTTGCCTACGAAGCGTAACGCATGGCGCATACTCCAGAACGTATCTGGCGTACGGGGCTCGACGAGCAGAATGTTCACGGCGAGCTCCTTTCGGGGCGGTCACTCACAATCTAACCGCAGGTGAATGGTTTCGCCCGCGTCGTTCTCCTGTTATCATGGATCGCGCGTGTTCCATGTTACGGGAATCGACGGAGGATACTGCTGGACCATGCTGCATCCGCCTGGGTTGCTGTTCGCCTGGTTCACCGCCGCGCTGCCGCCGCCAGCCATCGCGGGCGCGCCCGCTGCGACGCAGGTGGTCTTCGTCCAGACCACGCTGATGCTTTCGCTGGCAGCCGCAATCGGTTTCGTCGGCAGCAGGTTGAAACAGCCGCTGATCGTCTCGTTCATCGCGGTCGGTATACTCGTCGGACCCTTCGGGCTGGACCTCGTCAACGATCCCCACTCGCTCGAACTGCTCGCCGAGATCGGTATCTGTATCCTGTTGTTCATCGTCGGCTTGAAACTCGACCTGGTCATGGTCCGCACCATGGGCCGGGTCGCGCTCGCGACCGGTCTCGGGCAGGTCTTGTTCACCTCCCTCGGCGGTTTCGGCCTGGCGCGCCTGTTGGGGATGGAGACGACCGCCTCCGTTTATGTAGCCGTCGCGCTGACCTTCTCGAGCACGATCATCATCGTCAAGCTGCTGTCGGACAAACGCGAGATCGACGCCTTGCACGGGCGCATTGCGATCGGCTTCTTGATCGTGCAGGACCTCGCCGTCGTCCTGGCGATGATCGCGTTGTCGGCCTACGGCGCCGGCGCGGCCGGCGAACAGACGCTGCTCTGGAAATTCGGCAATGTCATTCTCTACGGCATCGCGTTCCTCGGCGGCGTGCTGCTTCTGATGCGCCGCGCGCTGCCGTGGCTGCTGGAACAACTGGCGCGCGTGCCGGAGCTGTTGGTCTTGTTCGCCATCGCCTGGGCCGTCGGCCTGGCGGCGTTCGGCGACTGGTTGGGCTTCAGCAAGGAAGTGGGCGCGTTCGTCGCCGGCATGTCGATCGCCTCGACGCCGTTCCGCGACGCGCTCGGCGCGCGCCTGATCAGCCTGCGCGATTTCCTGCTGCTGTTCTTCTTCATTCACCTCGGCTCCTCGCTGGACCTCTCGCTGCTGGGCGGCGAGGTCGTGCCGGCCGTCGTCTTCTCGCTGTTCGTGTTGATCGGCAACCCGTTGATCGTCATGGTGATCATGGGGCGCATGGGCTATCGCAAGCGCACCGGTTTTCTGGCGGGGCTGACCGTGGCGCAGATATCGGAGTTCTCGCTGATTCTGATCGGCCTGGGCGCTACGCTCGGCCATGTCGACGCGGCCACGGTCGGACTGGTCACTCTGGTCGGCCTGATCACCATCGGTCTGTCCACGTATATGATCCTCTACTCGGGCCATCTCTACCGGTGGCTGGGGCCGGCCCTGGAGATCTTCGAACGCCGGATCCCCTATCGCGAGGAAACGACTGACGAGCAGGATGCGCTGTCGCTGCCGCGGGTCGACGTCTTGATGTTCGGCCTCGGCCACTACGGCGGCAGCATCGTGCGCGGCTTGATCAAGCGAGGCCAGCGCGTCGTTGGGGTGGATTTCGACCCGCAGATTCTGCGCTACTGGCGCGAGCAGCGCGTGCCCGTCTTGTACGGCGACATGGAGGACCCCGACCTGCTCGAACACCTGCCGATCCGGCGCACGCGCTGGGTCCTGGTGGCGGCGCCGAGCCGCCAGGCCACCACCACGCTGGTCAGCCTGCTGCGCGCCGCGCACTATCCGGGCAAGCTGGCCTTGACGGCGCGCACGCGGGACGACGCCGCGCATTACGAGACGCTCGGCGCCGATCTCGTGCTGCGACCGTACGCCGACGCGGCCGACCAGGCCGTGGACGCTCTGAACGCCGCCATGCACCTTTTGCCGGCCGACAGCGACTGGCCGACCTCACTGCTGGAAGTCCGCCTGGAAACGGGGGCGGTCTGGGCCGGCAAGCCGCTCGGCGAGATCCCGCTGCGCCAGCAAACCGGCGTCTCGATCCTCGCCGTCAGCCGCGCGGGAAAGACCACCTTCGATCCCGCCGCCGACTTCGTTCTGTACCCCGGCGACCGCCTGGTCCTGTTGGGGGAGCCAGATAACCTCGCCCAGGCTGCGGTTTTCATCACGCGTCGCGAATTCGGTCCCCAGGACGAAGCACCGGCCTTCACCATCACCCGGGTCGACGTCCCGGCGACCTGCGGCCTGAGCGGCAAGACGCTGGGCGAGTTGAACTTTCGCCGCGACTTCGGCATCTCCGTGATCGGCATCGAACGAGGCGGCGAGCAGATCCGCACGCTGACCGCCGCCACCACGGTCGAGACCAGGGACCGGTTGATCGTCGCCGGCAGCCAGGCTGCAGTCGACAATCTGCACGCGGCGATCATCACCGCCTGCGCGGTCGAGTGACGGCGCGGCGATGATCGAGCGGGCGAACTTGGCCGCGGCGTATTATTTTCCGGCCATATGCCACCGGCTCCCCACCACCCGGCGAGGAAACCACCGATGAACCTTCGTGCACGACCGTTGTGGATCGCATGCCTGGCCGCCGCGGCCTGGGCCGCGGTTGCCGGCGCCGCCGCCAACGAGACGGGAATCAGCATGGCAGACAACCAGAATCCGTTCCTGGCCGAGATCATGCTGCCGTTTGGCCTGCCGCCTTTCGACCGCATTCGCGACGAACACTTCCTGCCGGCCTTCGCCGCGGGCATCGCGCAACAGCGCCACGAGATCGAGCGCATCGCCGCGGACGATGCACCGCCCACATTCGCCAATACCCTCGTCGCGCTGGAGCGCTCCGGCCGGCTCCTGGATCAGGTGACGCGGGTGTTCAACAACCTCAATGCCGCGCACACCGATGAGAGGCTGCAGGAGATCCAGAAGACTGTCGCGCCGCAGTTGGCGGCCCACGCCGATGCGATCTTCCAGCATGCCGCTCTCTTCGCGCGCGTGCGTTCGTTGCACGAGACGCGGCACACGCTGGCGTTGGACGCCGAGTCGCTGCGCTTGCTCGAGCGCTATCATGCCGACTTCGTGCGCGCCGGCGCCGGCCTGGACGCGGCGAGCCAGGCGCGCTTGCGCGAGATCAACGCCGAGCTGGCGACCTTGACCGCGGCCTTCGGCCAGAACGTGCTGGCCGAGACCAATGCCCTGGCGGTGATCGTCGCGGCGGCGGCGGAACTGGACGGTCTGACCCAAACCGAGGTCACCGCCGCGGCTGCGGCGGCCGCGGCGCGGGGACTTGCCGGCCAGTACGTGCTCTCCCTGCAGAACACGACCAGCCAGCCCCTGCTGAAGTCGCTGCGGAACCGCGCCCTGCGCGAGCGGATCTACCGCGCCGCGATCGCGCGCGGTGCGCGCGACAACGAACACGACAACCGTCCGCTCATTCTCCGCATCGCGGCCCTGCGCGCCGAGCAGGCGCGTCTGCTCGGTTACGGCAACCACGCCGCCTACGTCCTGGCGGATCAGACGGCCCGGACCGTGGACGCGGTCAACGACATGCTTGCCAGGCTGGGCCCTGCGGCCGTGGCCAACGCCCGCCGTGAAGCCGCTGATCTGCAGGCGCTGATCCATGCCCAGGGCGACGACTTCACGCTGGCGCCGTGGGACTGGGCGTTCTACGCCGAACAGGTCCGCAAATCGCGCTACGACATCGACGACGCGCTGCTCAAGCCGTATTTCGAACTCGAAAATGTGCGGCAGAACGGCGTGTTCTATGCCGCCAACCGTCTGTTCGGCATCACCTTCCACGAACGCGCCGACCTGCCGGTGTACCACCCCGACGTGCGGGTGTGGGAAGTGCGCGACGCCGATGGTTCGCCGCTGGGGCTGTTCCTCGGCGACGATTGGGCGCGCGAATCGAAGCGCGGGGGCGCCTGGATGAATCAGTACGTGATGCAGGCGAACCTGCTGGGGGCGCTGCCGGTCGTGGGCAATCACCTGAATGTCCCCAAGCCGCCGCCGGGCGAACCGACACTGCTGACCCTCGACGAGGTCGAGACCATGTTCCACGAGTTCGGACATGCGCTGCACGGTCTGCTCTCGAACGTGCGGTACCCGCGCCTCGCGGGCACCACCGTGCCGCGCGACTTCGTTGAGTTCCCCTCGCAGATCAACGAGATGTGGGCGTTCTGGCCCGAGGTGCTGGCCAACTACGCCCGCCATCACCGCACCGGCGAGCCGCTGCCCCAGGATCTGCTCGACAAGGTGCTGGCCGCCCAGCAATTCGATCAGGGCTTCGCGACCAGCGAATACGTAGCCGCCGCCGTGCTGGATCAGGCCTGGCACCAATTGGCGCCGCAGGCGATCCCGGACAACGTGGCCGCCTTCGAAGACGGTGTACTGGCCGACGCGGGCATGGCGTTCGCGCCGGTACCGCCGCGATACCTCAGCACCTACTTCTCGCACGTTTTTGCGGGCAAGTACGCGGCTGGGTACTACTCATACATCTGGGCCGAAGTGCTGGACGCCGACGCCGTCGAGTGGTTCAAGGAGAACGGCGGCCTGACGCGCGAAAACGGCGACCGCCTGCGCGAGCACGTGCTGTCGCGCGGCGACAGCGCCGAGGCGATGGAACTGTACCGGCGGTTTACCGGCCGTGAGCCGTCGTTGGAACCGCTGCTCTTGCGGCGCGGGCTGATCGATAACCCTCTGGGACAGCGCTAGGATTCTCCAGCCGGGAGGTGCCGCGATGTACCCGCGAGAGCAAGGAAGTCGCGGCCGCGGCCGCCGCGCGGCGGCCGGCGGTCGAAAGGTTCGCCGCGCGGCGGCTGGCGGTCAAACGGTTCGCCGCGCGGCGGCTGGCGGTCAAACGGTTCGCCGCGCGGCGCTGGCGCTCGTTCTTGCCTGGGGAGGTCTTGCCGTTTCTGCCGCCGCCGCCGACCGCATCACCGGCGCGCCATTCGCGACGCGCTCGGAGGTGATCGCTCCGAGTGCCATGGCCGCGACCAGCCAGCCGCTGGCTACCCAGATCGCCCTGGAGATCCTGCGCGCCGGCGGCAACGCGATCGACGCCGCGATCGCGGCCAATGCGGCTCTGGCGTTGATGGAGCCCACCGGTTGCGGACTGGGCGGCGATCTCTTCGCGATCGTGCGCGTGGGCGCGACCGGCGAGCTGGTGGGCCTGGACGCCAGCGGCCGCTCGCCGCAGGGTCTTACCCGCGAACGCCTGCGCGACGAAGTCGCGCGCCTCGGCCGCGAGCGCATCCCGCCGCGCGGCGCCCTGCCGATCAGCGTGCCCGGCTGCGTGGACGGCTGGTTCATGTTGCACGACCGCTTCGGCAGGCTGCCCATGGCGAAGGTGCTCGCTCCGGCCATCCGCTACGCCCGCGAGGGCTTCCCCGTGAGCGAGCTCATCGCTTATTACTGGCAGCGTTCGGTGCCGATCCTGCGCGACCAGCCGGGTTTTTTGGCCACGTTCACCCAGGATGGCCGTGCGCCGCGGAAGGGCGAACGGTGGCGCAACGAGGCGCTGGCGCGCACGCTCGCGGTCCTTGGCCGCGATGGCCGCGACGCGTTCTACCGCGGCGAACTGGCGGCGGTGATCGCCCGCGCCGTGCAGGATGCCGGCGGATTCCTGACCACCGACGATCTCGCGGCGCATTCCGGCAACTGGGTGGCGCCGGTGTCGGCGGCCTACCGCGGCTGGGAAGTGTTCGAGTTGCCGCCGGCGGGCCAGGGTATCGCCGCGCTGCAGATTCTGAACCTTCTGGAGGGCTTCGATTTGCGCGGGGCCGGATTTGCGAGCGCCGACCACGTGCACTGGTTCGTCGAGGCGAAGAAGCTCGCCTTTGCCGACCGCGCCCGTTTTTACGCCGACCCCGCGTTTGTGACCGTTCCGGTTGCGGAGCTGATCAGCAAGGACTATGCGGCCAAGCGGCGGGAGCTGATCGACCCGCGGCGCGCGGCACGCGTCGTCGAGCCGGGCGATCCCGCGCTGTGGCAAGGCGACACGATCTACCTGACCGTGGCTGACGCCGAGCGCAACCTGGTTTCGTTGATCCAGAGCAACTACCGCGGCTTCGGCAGCGGCGTCTGCCCGCCCGGCGTGGGGTTTGGCCTGCAGAACCGCGGCGAGCTCTTCGACCTCGCCGAGGGCCGCGCCAACACCTACGCCCCCGGTAAGCGGCCGTTCCATACGATCATCCCCGCGTTCGCGATCGCGCCCGACGGCCGGCTCCTGAGCTTCGGCGTGATGGGCGGCGCGACGCAGCCGCAAGCGCACGCGCAGATCATCGTTAACCTGGCGGACTTCGCGATGAATCTGCAGGAAGCGGGGGATGCGCCGCGCATCTTGCACGAGGGCTCGAACGAGCCGACGGGCGAGATCATGACCGACGGCGGTACGGTCTATCTGGAAACCGGCTTCAGCCATGCGGTGCAGCGGGAGCTGGCCGAGCGCGGGCACCGTATCGCGCTCGACATCGGGTCGTTTGGGGGTTACCAGGCCATCATGTACGATCCCGCGCAGGACGTGTATTACGGCGCCAGCGAGTCGCGCAAGGACGGACAGGCGGCCGGGTTCTAGCATGAAGCGGCGGCCGAGCGAGACACAACCGCTGCCCGCGACCGCGCCGCCGGCCAGTTCCGCGGCCACGGTGCTGCAGCCGTCGCTCGCCGCCGACCGCGCGAGCGCGACGTGGCTCGCACTGGCCGTGGCCGCGGCGGCCGTGCTCATGCGCTTGCCGCATTTGGGCTGGGGGCTGCCGGGCATCGAAGAGGAAGCACTGCCGCTGAAGAAGGCCTTCGAAATGTGGGGCTGGGACGCGGGGCGCCTGCAACTCGACCCGCAGACTGCCGGCTGGCCTTCGCTCTCCTTCTACCTGCATCTGCTGCTTCAGCATGCGATCTACTGGGTGGGCCGTCTCAGCGGCGACTTCGCCGACCGCTACGACTTCTATCTTCTGTTCAAGGATCCGTCGCGGCTGGTGGTGATCGCGCGGGGATTGTCCGTGGCCGCGGCGGGCGGGGTCGTGTTCGTCGCGGCGCGCCTGGGGATGCGGCTGGCGGCCGGCGCTCTCGGTGTATCCGCAAGCCGCGGCGCGGTCGCCGGCGCCGGCTTGCTTGCCGGCGGCATGCTGGCGGTCAGTCCGTTGCTGTTTACGCAGTCGCGGATGATCACCCCGGACATCCTGCTCACGCTCTGCGCGGCGCTGGCCGTCTGGCGCATCGTCGACATCTATGAACGGGGGCGCGTCCGCGACTACGTCTGGGCCGCGGTATGGATTGGTCTGGGCGCGTCCGCGAAGTATTCGCCGATCTTGCTGGTGCCGGCGCTCTATGCAGCGCACCTGTTGCGGTTGCGCGTCGAGGTGCCCGCGGGCGGCCGGCGGTCGCTGGGTCTTGACGACCGCCGTCTGTGGCTCGCTGCGGCTGCCTGCGCGGCGGCGTTCGCGCTGACCAGTCCGTTCCTGTTGCTCGATGTGGCCGTCCTGCGGCGCGATGTCGGCGCGCAGGTCGTCCATTTGGGCGAGGGCCATCTCGGCCACGAAGAGCGGGGCGGCACCTCGCTCTATTACTTGCGGGACGTGCTGGCGCCGGCGCTCGGCGCGCCGGGATTGCTGCTGGCTGTGGCGGGACTGGGCTGGGCGGCGTGGCGGCGGCGCGGCCCGTGGCTCGCCGTGGCGATCTGCCCCCTCTGCCTGTACCTCGGCCTGGGCTTTTTGAGCACGCAGTTCGACCGCTACATGCTGCCGTTGCTCCTACCGCTGGCGCTCGGTCTGACGGCGGCGTTCGCCTGGCTGCTCGTGCGGCTGGCCGGCCGGCCGCGGCCGCTGCGGCTCGCGGCAATTTCGTTGCTCGTGTTGCTGGCGCTCGTTCCGCCCGCGCGCGCCACGCTGATCGCGGCGCAGACCCAGGCCCGCCCATCGACCCTGCAGCGCGCCCGGCAGTTCATCGTGGAGACGCTGGCGGATCCGGCCCTCGTCTTTGCCATGGAAGCCTACACGCCGGAACTGCCTCTGGATCGCCGCGCCGAGTTGGCCGCCAAACCGGTGTTCGCGCGCCTGTCCACGGCTCAGCAGCAACGATTGCTGGCCGGCCCGGTGTTCACGGTCCATCACATTCCGTTCTACACCGTGAACGTGGAACTGGCGCACGCCTACTACGATCTGCGGCATTATCTGCCCGCCGACGTCATCGTCACCTCCGGCGCGGTGCGCGGCCGGTTCGCGCAGCAACCCGCGCGATTTCCCCGCCAGGTCGCGTTCTACGCTGATCTTGACCGCTACACCGATCTTCTGCGGACGTTCGCTCCGGATGCGCGCACGGCCGGGCCCGAGATTCGCCTCTATCGGCTGCGCCCAAAGGATCGCGAGCGGTTGCGCAGCGACCGCGGCCTGCCTGCCGTCGACTTCTACCGCGAGTTTCTGCCGTATCTGCACGCGCCCCATTTCGAGGCGTTCGTGACGGGGTTAGCGGGATATGCCTACAAGAAACAGTTCTACGACGTCGCTGACCTCTACTACCAGATGCTCCGCGAGACGACGCCGCCCGGCCCGCAGCGGCGGTTCCAGGCCGCCCACGCCATGGCGAAGCTGCAGATCGGCCGCGCCGCCGCCGCGCGCACCCTGTGCGACGAGGCCTTGCAGCGCGACCCGCATGATTTGCAAGCGCTTGTGCTGCTCGGTCTGGCGCACGCCGACCTGGGCGACACGACCCGCGCGGTCGCAGCTCTCGAACGCTGCCTCGCCCTGGCGGCCGCAGGCCGGGGCAAGACCGTGCCGGCCGGCGACCCAGCGATGTTCGACGCGCCGGGCTGGGCCAGGCGTCTGCTCGCTCAGCTTCAATCGCGGCCGATCCCTCGTGAATGATTCAGGCTAGGGAGTTGATCGCCATGGCTTCGCCGTACTTCACCCGCGCGCTCTTCGACTTTCTGCGGGATCTTGCTGCGCACAACGATCGCGATTGGTTTGCGGCCAACCGCGACCGCTACGAAGAGCACGTCCGCCAACCGGCCCTGCGGTTCATCGCCGACTTCGGGCCCTGGGTGCGAGCCGTGAGCCCGCACCTGGTGTGCGATCCGCGGCCGAGCGGCGGCTCGTTGTTTCGCATTCATCGCGACATTCGCTTCAGCGCGGACAAGAGCCCGTACAAGACCCACGCCGCGATCCAGTTCCGGCACGAAGCCGGCAAGGACGCCCACGCGCCGGGCCTTTACTTGCACCTCGAGCCCGGCGCCTGCGGCGCGGCGGCCGGCGTCTGGCGGCCGTCCATGCCGGCGTTGCGAGCGATCCGCGCCAAGGTGGCGGCCGAGCCGGCACGATGGTTGGAAATCGTGCAGGCGCCGGCCCTCGCGCGCATGGAGCGATTCGGGGAGCGGCTGCAGCGCCTTCCCGCTGGTTTCGCGGCCGACCATCCCGCGGGCGAGGAACTGAAATACAAGGATTGGGGCATGTGGCTCCCGCTGCCCCAGAAAGACCTCACGGCGGCCGATGTCATGGAACGCCTTGGCGCGATCTACGCCGACACGCGTCCGCTGCTGCGATTCCTGTGCGAGGCGCTGGAGCAACGGTTCTGATCACGCTGAGGCCGCGCCTGTTTTCGGCTTAGAGGCGAACGCCGACCATGACGGAAAAATTCGCGTTCTTGACCGAAGGATCGCCTTCGAGATAGAAGTAGTCGTCCGGCTCGGCGCCGGTCAGTCTGTTGATCTTGTCGGCGTCGATCGCGTTGACCAGTCCCATGGTGTACCGAACGTCGAGGGTGATGCGTTTGAAGTCGATCCCGCCGCCGAACACAACGCTGAAGTCCACGGACTTCATGCCGTCCTTGACATCGTAGGAGTAGCTGCTGACTCCGACCTCCGAGCTCAACAAGAAGCTCACGGCCGGGCCGACGAACAGGTTCGGTTGGATCAACCCGTCGGGCACGATACCGAACTTCAGCAGCAGCGGGATTTCCAGATAGTCGTTGGACCAGTAGGGGGAGACGAAAAAGAAATCCTTCTCGGCTCCCTTGGCGACATACAGGATTTCCGGTTGCAGGGCGAACTGCCGGCTGAGGCTGTAGGTCAGGTACGCGCCGCCGATGAATCCGACGCGGCTATCCAGAATATCGTCCAGCTCATCGTAATCGGTATCGATTTTAGCGAAGGCAGCGCCGAGTTTGACGCCTTTACCCGTGATGCCGACCGCCGGCAGTTGAGCGTTCGCCGAAGCGCAAAACAACAGGATAACCCCGACAAGCAGAACTCGGCCTTTCATGAGCCTCTCCTTCGCTACGGGTTCCGATGGTTGATCTGTGCGGCGACCGCGGCACTGTAGCAGGAGTGAAAGAGATTTTTCAAGAGTTATTGCGTTGTGGTTTCTTGTATTGTTTGCGGTCTAGCCTGGTTCCTCGTGAATAATCCGGGTTAGAGGTCCTTGACAAGGAGGCTGACGTGAAACGGTACGCGCTGCTAACGGCCACGTCCCTCGCTGTCCTTCTGGTCTGCACGTGCGCTCTGGCTCAGAAAATCTACTGGACGGACGTGGGCCACAACAAGATCCGCCGCGCCAACCTCGATGGCAGCGAGATCGAGGAACTCGTCACGAGCGGACTAGATGCGCCCGGGGTGATCGCTGTCGACCGCACCGCCGGCAAGATGTATTGGACGGATTGGGCTGCCGCCACGGCGCGGATCCAGCGCGCCAACCTCGACGGCACCGAGGTGGAAGATCTCGTCACCGGCCTCGCCGGGCCCTATGGCATTGCCCTCGACACCGCAGCCGGCAAGATGTATTGGACGGAATTCTCAGTCGGCGCAATCCGGCGCGCCAACTTAGATGGCTCGGGTCGCGAGGATCTGGTCACCACGGGACAGAGTCATCTCAACGGCATCGCGCTCGATCTCGCCGCAGGCAAGATGTACTGGTGTGATGGTGGGTACTACGGCTACATCCGCTGTGCCAACCTCGACGGTTCGGACATCGAGGATTTGATTGTCGCGGGTTTGTCGAGCCCGATGGAGATCGAGCTCGATCTGGCGGCGCAGAAGATGTACTGGACCGATCTCGGCACGGACAAGATCCAGCGCGCCGACCTGAATGGTGGCAACGTCGAAGATCTGATCACAGTCGGATATGGCACCTTCGTCGGCCTTGGCCTCGATCCCGTGGCGGGTAAGATGTATTACAGCGATTTCGGGGACCCGGGCAGCCAGTTGCGCCGGGCGAATCTCGACGGAACGGGGATCGAGACCATCGTTGCCGCGGGCATTGGCGCGTGCTACGGGTTGACGCTCGATGTCGCGCCGACGACGGACGCTCCGGCGGCTTCGACGGCGGCACTGCGGCTGGACCCCGTCTTCCCTAATCCCTTCAATCCCGTCACGGTTCTGAGCTATCGGCTGGGCATGGACACTGAAGTTCTCTTGAGCATCTTCAACCTGCGAGGCGAGCACATCACAACGCTTGTCGACGGTTTCTACGGGGCCGGCGATTATCAGATCGCCTGGAACGGGCAAGACGATGCCGGTAGGTTGGCGCCGTCAGGAACGTATCTGTGCCATATCAAGGCAGGACAGCATCAGGCCACGCAGAAGGTGGTACTGACGAAGTGATCCTAGCGAACGACCCACAAAGGAGTGAATCATGAAGTACGGCGCGCGCAACGCGATCTCGGCCAAGGTCACATCCGTCAAGAAGGGCGACGTCATGTCGCTCGTGAAGTTCGACGTCACAAGTCCCGCGACAATGGCCTCGGTGCTCACCACTGAGTCGGTGGACGAGATGGGCCTGAATCCGGGCGACAAGGTGTTATTGGTCGTCAAGGCGATCCACGTGTTGCCGGTGAAGGAGTGATCTGCCGCTGATCAACGAAACAGCGATATGGTAACGCCCCAGGTTGCTGCCTCTCGGCCAACGTCGAGTTCCCGGATCAAGGGCAGACTCGTTGCCTGCTTATGATCCGCAGAACGGCGGCTCGCCCCCCGCTTCTTCCACCAGGTCGGCGATCGTCACGCCAGCCAGCGCGGTCTCGATCTGGGCCATGGCCGCGTCGAGCTTGCGGTGCAGGGGACAGAGCACACTGCGGTGGTTCTCGAGGCCTAACGGGCAGTGTTCGATGCGGCGGACCGGGTCGATCACCTTGACCACATCCCATGGCGTCAGGCTGTGCGGGTCGCCGACGAGCACGAACCCTCCCTTGATCCCCCTTTGCGATTTGACCAGGCCCGCGCGGCCCAGACTCTGCAGGATCTTGGCGAGGTAGCCCGGCGGCACGCGCGTCGCCTCGGCGATCTGCTGGGTCGTCAGGGGCACATCGTCGCTGCTGGCCAGCCAGATGATGGTACGGAGTGCGTATTCGGCAGTTTGCGAGACCACGGCGTCCTCCCGGGACCAATCAGGGCCTTGACATGAAAGATAACCAGCGAATATGTTATGCGCCAACAGGACCTAAAGATCCAGATATCTGGTATGATGCCCTTTGGATGCGACGAGGACCGCGGCCAGCAACCGACTCCGCGCCGGACCCGGCATGAGGTCGCCGGCCGTAACGACCGCCACTTTCGAACCGGGAATGAACAGGAGCGTGACGCCATGTCCGTCGAAAAACTGAAATGGGCCGCGATCATCTGCTTCATCATCGCCTTGGGAGGACTCTTACTGGGCGGCCTCATCGCCAACCGTGAGGCGCCGCCGTACCCTGGCCGGGTCGTCGGACCCGACGGCAGCGTGCTGTTCACCAAGGCCGACATCATGGCCGGACAGCAGGTCTACCAGCGCTACGGGTTGATGGACCACGGCAGCGTCTGGGGCCACGGCACGCAACGTGGGATGGAGTTCTCCGCGGTCACGCTGCGCCGCACCGGCGAAGTGGTGCGCGAGCCGATCGCCCGCGAGGAGTTCGGCGCCGCCTATGACGATCTCACCGATCGCCAGCAAGCGATCGTCGACCTGCACACGACGCATCACCTCAAGGAGAATCGTTACGATGCCGAGCGCGACGTGCTGGCGCTCACGGACTTGCAGGTCGCCGCGCTCGTGGCCAACGAGGCGTTCTGGGAGCGCACCTTCGGGCAGGGCGACCGCAACTACGGCTTCCTGCCCAACCAGGTGCCATCGGTCGAGGAGCGCCGCCAACTCAGCCGCTTCTTCTTCTGGACGGCGTGGGTCGCGGCCGCCAACCGCCCCGGCAGCGATTACAGCTACACGAACAACTGGCCGCCGGACCGCACCGTCGGCAACGTGGCCACCACCGAAACCTACATCTGGACCATCGGCGGCATCCTGTCGCTGTTTCTCGTGCTCGGCTTCTTCATCTACTACGTCCACCGCTACAACATCTGGTACGGCGAGGCCAAGGGCGTGCCGCTGGGCGACAAACTGATCGCGATGCCGCTGACATCGAGCCAGGTCAAGGCGGCCAAGTTCTTCCTGGTAGTGATTCTGCTGTTCCTGTTGCAGACCTGTTTCGGCGGTTTGCTGGCGCACTACACGGTCCACCCGGGCAGCTTCTACGTCGGCGGCATCGCCGAGGTCATTCCCTATAGCTGGGCCAAGACCTGGCACCTGCAGCTTGCGATCTTCTGGATCGCCACCACCTGGGTGGCTTCGGCCATCTACCTGGCGCCGATCATCGGCGGCAAGGAGCCCAAGGGACAGGGCGTCCTCGTGCAAATCCTGTTCACCGCGGTGATGATTGTGGCCGTCGGCAGCCTGGCCGGGCACGTGGCCGGGATCAAGGGCCTGTTCGGCGATTGGTGGTTCTGGATCGGGCATCAGGGGTGGGAGTACCTCGAGCTGGGACGGCTCTGGCAGATCCTGTTGTTCGCGGGGCTCGTCGGCTGGCTCGCCATCGTCTACCGCGGTGTGGCCAACACCTTCGCCAAGAGCAAAGACAAAGATTTCAAGGACCTGGTGCGTTTCTACGTGTTGAGCGCGACCCTGGTCGTGATCTTCTTCGCGTTCGGTCTGCTCTACGGCCGCGAGACGCACCTGACCGTGGCCGACTACTGGCGCTGGTTCGTGGTGCACATCTGGGTGGAGAGCATCTTCGAATTCTTCGGCGTGGGCGTGATCGCCGTGCTGATGGTCGCCATGGGCCTGGTGACCGCGCGCGGCGCGCTGGTGGTGGCCTATTTCACCGCGGCCATCACGTTCCTCAGCGGCATCCTTGGCACCGCGCACCACTACTTCTGGTACGGCGGGTCGTCGCTGTGGCTGGCGATCGGCTCGGTCTTCTCGTCCATGGAACCGGTGCCGCTCTTCGGCCTGGTCGTGCGGGGGTTGCTGGAGTACCGCTCGATCCGCGCCGAGGGGCGCGAGTTCCCCTACAAATGGCCGATGTATTTCATCGTGGCCTCGACGTTCTGGAATTTCCTGGGCGCCGGCGTCTTCGGGTTCTTGATCAACCTGCCGCTCGTCAACTACTTCGAGCACGGCACCTACCTGACCATGAACCACGGCCACGGCGCGCTCTTCGGGGTCTACGGAATGCTGTCGATCGCGCTCCTGCTCTTCTCGTGGCGCGGCCTGGTCAAAAAAGAGGCGTGGAACGACAAGCTGCTGGGCGTGTCGTTCTGGGGGCTGAACGTCGGTTTGCTGCTCCTGACCTTCCTGACCCTGTTCCCCGTTGGCATCATGCAAGCGTGGACCAGCTTCCAGGAGGGCATGGTCGTTGCGCGCGACGCGTCGTTCTTCCAGCGGCCCGCGGTCATGTTCCTTGGGCAACTGCGCCTGCTGCCCGATCTGGTGATCATCCTGGGCGGCGTGGTGCCGCTGGTGATCTTCCTGTTCAAGACCTACCGGCATCTGAAGCCGCAGCTCATCAAGGACGACGAGTCGGTGTGGGAGCGGTTGGGGGTGGACTTGTAGGGTGCCACGCGCGGACGGCGATCCGCCTGAGGCAGTGCGGCGGCCCCCGCCCAGTGATCCGGGCGGGGGCCGTTTTTTGTACGCCGAGCCTATCAACATAAAACGTCGTGGGCCCCGCTACCGCCAGGGCCTGGTATGGACAATGACAACCGCAGCGATTCGGCGAGAGGGTAGTGACATTCTTAGCCGAAGAATTCACCGCCGCCGCACCACGGCATACACGGCCGGCACCAACACCAGCGTAACCAGCGTGGCCGTGAGCAGGCCGCCGACCACGACCGTGGCCAGCGGGCGCTGCACTTCGCTGCCGGTGCCTTCGGCCAAGAGCAGCGGCAACAGGCCCAGGCCGGTGGTCAGCGCGGTCATGAGCACCGGCCGCAGGCGCTCGACGGCGCCGGCCAGCGCGGCGGCGGGGGCCGC
>Ga0334890_1003024_pt1 | contig 17885 bp, 19 predicted proteins | sample GraSluR1_MG_3_FD_207220 | JGI IMG/M metagenome (GOLD analysis project Ga0334890, IMG submission 207220) | Sludge microbial communities from methane-producing bioreactor in Wageningen University, Netherlands - Granular Sludge_31_08-R1 | ecosystem: Engineered > Bioreactor > Anaerobic >... | reverse complement strand
AAAAAGAATAACTTTGTAAAAATCATGCATCCTTATTTTCCATTTTTGATGCATCGCTGATTGCCGAAAATCGAGCATATTTGTTTTCTGGTAACAATTATCATCATCAGATATTAATGATCTGGATGGGGTGCAGTTTTGCATCAATGCTAAAACCATTGATGTTTCAAACAACCGGATTTCGGATCTCACACCACTATTCGGACTGACAAACCTGGAGGAATTAAATCTTTCTGATAACCAGATTGGTTATATCGATGGAATAGGCAATTTAGTAAATATGAAGAGTATCCTGTTATCTAACAATTATATCGAAGACATATCCCCTCTTTTCGAACTAAAAATGCTTGAATATGCTGATCTGACAGAAAACAAGCTTGATATCAAACAAATTAACAAATTAATCGAGTCGGGGGTTGTTGTGGATTATTAAGAGTCGATATTATTCTATGTGCCTGGGTTGTCAATGAAAAACAATCATTATAAGATCTGCTTTAAGAGTTATTGCCTCTCCTTCGAAAAGTTAATTAAGTTAGTTCAGTAGTGTCCGGTTTAAAAATTGACAATCCATGGAAGACGTACATTTACAGTGTGATACAAGAGTCTTTATGTTTTTCGATTTGAAATGAAAATATTCTAACGATGATAATTCGATATAGTAAAGTGCTATGTAGTTGGCATATTTTCAACGATTTAAAGAATCCGATTGGACTAAAACCAATCCGGAATTTAATGATATTATTTTAACCGGACAGTTGTGAAGTTAGTTTTAAAAAAATAATAACGGATCAGGGTCATTGATCTAAGGATTATACCATGACACTTTCTGCTCTGCCCAGGTCAGTCATTTCGCGAAACCTTATATCATATTCCCTGTCTAAAGCATATTAGCTTTAACTGTTTGAATATAATTCCGGAAGATGTTTACCTGATGAAGAATTACTATAAGAGATTTAAATCAGAAATCAAATTCCAGAAGCTCTTCCTCTTTGCTGACTTCGTTCCAAAGTCTTATGGACATTACTTCATCAAACTCTCTGTTATCAGAAAGAGTCCACAATACGGGAGCACCTTTCAACATAGTCTGGCGTACTGTTATGATTTTGTTTCTGGAAAAGAAAAATAAACTGCAATATAGATAACCTCTTTCAAGATGGACATTGGCAAGCCTCACAATATCAACATCCTCATCCTCTTTGAAGGTATATATCCCATCTAATTTTACCACCTTCCCGGTTGTAAGGATACTGTCATTATCAATATAGAACCATGACGGATGGAACCAACAGCCAACTCTTAGCAGCCAGGACTTTACTCCGTATTTAAAAGAATGATATAAAAGTAATACGCGATATTGTAATATCTTCATAAATAATTAGTTAAAAGTATCCCCCGGGAATCCCCCCTGGCCTGCACCGGCCCGTTCCCAGGCCTGTCGGTACTACAAAAAGTAATTCGCAGGATCAACCGTTGTCTTTTAAATATAAATACTTGGTGAAATTAGTTTCGCTCAAAAATTGCAGGAAAATTTTTTTCTGGGGAAAAAAATCCTGTATCTGAAAAATGACCTTTATAAAATTTTATAAAAAATTATAAAATTTTATAGAAACCACATTCTATTAAAGCTGATACCCTGATAATTAAATTTCTTATTTGTTTGTTTTAGCTTAATTTTGATAGAATTATTGGCATTCATGTTTAAATCCATTCACTTAAACAGAAATGAAATATGAGGTTAAACAATTAACTCCTTTCAGGTTATTGTCAATATATGCATACGATGCTATCAAGAAAGGACATAATATGTTTGCTCTGTTAGAGCTTGATGTGACAGATATTCGACAAAGACTTCGATCACAGAGAAAGGAAGGTCATAAAATATCATTCTTTGGTTTTCTGCTTAGTGCAATTGCGAAAACCATCGAAGATAATAAGGATTTAAATCATATACGCTGCAGGAAAAAGATATATTACTTTGATGAAGTGGATATCGATACTGCTATAGAATTGAAATTTAATGGGATTTCCATTCCACGTAAATATATTGTCCGGGATGCAGCCAGAAAAACAATGGAGGAAATTACATTGGAAATTGAGAAAGCAAAGATAAACTGGAAAGAATCAGGTATTGCCGGAGAAGATGATGAGTGGGCACTGCGCTGGATTAAACTTGCCTCTATTTTACCAAAATGGTATCTGAAAATTGTTTTCAGACGATTCTCCAATATGCCTTTTAAAATAAAACAAAGATTTGGAACTACATATGTGACTTCCGTTAGCGGGTTCACGGATGTTTCAGGATTCGCTATACCATACATTGAAGGAGGAAACAGGCCACTTTCATTTGCCATTGGCAGCATAGTTAAAAAACCAGGGGTAATTAATTCCGAAATAAAAATCAGAGAATATATGAGTCTGACAATCTGCATCAATCACGACCTGGTTGATGGAGCGCCAGCAGCAAGATTTGTTACCAGGTTAAAGCAAAGAATTGAAGGAAATTATTACAACTAATAAAAATAGTTATCAATGTCTGAGATAATTACCGACTGCGATGCTAACTACGCTTATGATATAGTTAAAAAGATCTGCAGTGAAGTTGGTCCGGGTTTTCCTGGCAGCCCACAGGAACATGCACGGGCAGATCTACTTAAAAAAGAATTAGAATCACACCTTGGCACTGATAATGTCGCAGTTGAAGAATTTACCTTCGCGCCAGGGGCATTCCTGAGTTCGTATCCCATTTGTGGTCTTTTAATGCTTTTTGCAGCTCTGTTGAATATTTCCATGGGACACATTACGTGGATATCACCCTGGTTTACCAGCATTGCTTCGCTGACATTCTCCATCATGGTGCCGTTACCGTTTATCTTCGAGTTCGTACTGTCCTATGAACTGCTTGATCCATTATGCAGGAAGAAAAAGTCAATAAATGTGATCGGTACTCTGTGTAATCCTGGAACCAAGATTGTGAAGCGATTACTTATTATCAGTGGTCATCATGACAGTGCTCCTGAAAATACATGGCTTCGCTACCTTGGTTACGGATTCTTTCTACTCCTTGCAACTTTCTTTTTAGGATATGTCATCATACTGTTGATGAGCATCATACAGCTTTTGGGTTTAATGACAGACAATGCCAACATGGTTCGTAACGGAACTCTGGGATGGATTATGATGGCTTATCCAATCATGCCTGCTGTCATCTTTGCATTATTTTTTACCCGCAAAGGTAAAAATGGAGGCAATGTGCCGGGTGCTGCTGACAATCTCTCGGCAAGTGCTTTATCAGTGGCAATGTGCAGATTTCTTGAAAAAAATCCCTCTTACATCCCTGCAGACACTGAAATCAGATTTATATCCTTTGGAGGAGAGGAATCAGGGTATAGAGGCTCACGACGTTATGTAAAACGCCACCTTGACGATTTAAAACTACTGGATGCCAGGATGCTTAATATCGAAACGGTCGCCAGTCCGGAATTCGTTATCCTGACTTCGGATATTAACGGCACTGTAAAGAATTCTCCTGAGATGGTGAAAAGTGTAGTTGAGGCAGCAGAACGTGCCGGGGTTCCCTTCAAGGTGAAACCTGCCACCCTTGGCACTGCAAACGACTCAGGTCCCTTCAGCCAGGCAGGCCTCAAGGCAATGACCCTCCTGGCATTTAAGGTACCTCAACAGATGGTGAAGTTTTATCATCAGAAGTGGGATAATCCGGACATTCTTACCATAGAACCTCTTCTTAATGTTCTTAAATTAACCTTCGAGTGGGTACGCAATGGAGGAGAATAAAATTATGCCTGTACAATTCATTTTGTTATTTAAATAAATGACACGAGAGTACTATCAAATAAAAGATAAATGCCGGGAGGGACTCCTGAAATATTTGGCAGAGGCTGTTTCACTGCTACCGAATATCAACAATCCCAAAATACTTGATATAGGATGCGGGACCGGTGTCCCAACTTTATGGATTGCTGAAAACTATGGCGGAATAATAACTGCAATAGATACGGATAAGCATGCCTTGGAATGGCTTCAGATGAAATTAGCCGATAAAAAGCTCGAAGACTATGTTAATCCAGTAAATATCTCATTCTTTGATCTTAACACAGAATCAGATTATTTCGATATCATTCTTGCTGAAGGATTTCTAAATATAATAGGATTCAAGCAGGGATTTGCAAAGGTGATCAGAATGATAAAGAAAGGAGGATATATTTTGATTCATGATGAGTATAAGGATCATGAAATGAAATGCGATTTCATGAGGAAAAAACACTGTGATATAGTTGGTACGGTATTCCTGAATGAAAGTGTCTGGTGGAATGACTATTACAGACAGCTTGAAGAAGAGATTAGCACCTTAACTATCAGTCAGATAAATTATCTATTTGAGCCAGATATGAAAGAAATTGAATTATATAAGTTGGATCCAACTCCATTTCAGTCAATATATTATATCATAAAAAATCTTTAATAAGATTATAAAACTTAAAGATGAAAGTTTTAGTCATTGGTGCAAATGGAATGCTGGTATGGCTATTAGTCATTCCATAGAATTATATTATACTAAGCCTAATCGATGAGCATAAAGCAATGCCTGTGTGGTGTTTTCAGATCTTGTTTTACTCAGAATATTTTGACGATGGTTATTCACAGTATTCACACTAATAAACAACCGTTCTGATATATCACGGCTGTCAAGTCCCTGGGCTATTAAACCTAAAATTTCTTTTTCCCTCTTTGTGAGAAGAGTTCCGGAAAAAAGGCAGTCATCGTTGTTGAATAGATACAATTTACCGGACTTGATATTTATCATCCTTCGTTGTGGCTTGTCATTAGTAGCTCTTTCTGCAATCAGATCTGTCACGATAAGTGCCAGCCAGGATTTCCCAAACCTGTCCTGTTCTAAGACAATAAATTGATGTATGAACCGCATATAAATCCCGCTTGCGTTCTTTACCCTGAAATCGTAAACCAGTTTATAGTCTTTCTTTTCAGAAACCGGAAGATTTTTATAAAACATATAAGCTTCATTCTCTGTTTCCATTACAAAGGGTAGATCGTCAGGGTGAATAATTCTATGAAAGAGTTCCAGATCATCATTTTCGATATCCTCAGGATTTACATAACCCAGCAACCTTTTAAACTTGGAACTCTTCAAAAGATAAGTATTCTTATCCAAATCGAGCACTGAAAAGGTACAGTTCTCAATCTCAGATAATCTTTCCAGTAATATTCTGGTGGATTCAAATTTTTTATAGTCGTCCTCGCCAACAGAACATCTATGAGTATCGGCATTCTGTTTGTGCCTTATAATCAATTGATTCAGATCTTTAGCCATAAAAATGATGATAATTCACTATTTACATTTTGAGATTTCTGGAATAAATTTGTAATTAAAATTAGATAATAAATTATTATATGAGCTCCATAAAGACAAAAATTAAGGTTGAGCTGGGAGACATTCAGAAAACCCTCTTGATGCCTGTTTGGGCACGAGCTGTTGAATCAAAAAAGGACAATCCAATTCTTGTCGATATGACTGCCTTGAAGATTATTGAAGCTGTAGATTTCGATTTCTCTCAAATGACAGACAACCTGCCGGAAATCAGTCAGATAGCCTGGATTGCCCGTTGCAAAAGATTTGATTTGATTGTAAACAAATTTTTAAGTGATAATCCGGATGGAACCGTGGTAAATATTGGTTGTGGTTTGGATACTTCATTTGAAAGAATTAATAGTATTTCAATCCGATGGTATGACCTGGATCTTCCTGATGTAATTGAACTAAAAAAGAAATTTCAAAAAGAGACAGATAACAGAAAATATATTTCAAGTTCATTCCTTGATACAAAGTGGTTTGACAATATTGTAATAAATGACAGGATCCTGTTAATTGCCGCTGGGGTCTTCGTCTATTTTAAAGAATCTGAAATAAGGGACTTCGTTATCAAAGTAGCCGACCGGTTTGACAATTGCGAAATGTTCTTTGACGTAACTTCCCCTAAAGGTCTGGAAATAGCGAACCAGGTAATCCATAAATCAGGATTGAACTCACGGTCATTCTTTAAATGGGCATTAACAGATAAGTCAATCATATCATCATGGGACAGAAGAATTAGCTTAGTGAATACATATCATACATTCAGAATCGAAGGACTCGGATTGAATGATGAAAACAAAAACATAGCATTGATCTCAGATTCTCTTGACATACAATACATGGTGCATCTGAAAATATCGAAAACATGTTTAACCAAATAAAAATCTTCAAATAACAGAAAGGGATTATTATGAAAGTAACAGCAATAATTGGAAGCGGAAGGAAAAGGCATTCTTATATTGCCTGTGAAAAATTCCTTCAAAATCTACATTCTTTTGGAAATGTGGAGTATGAATTGGTTCGGTTAAGTGAGTACAATATTGGAATCTGCAAAGGTTGCAGGATATGCTTTGACAAAGGGGAAGAGCATTGCCCGAATAAGGATGACAGGGATATACTTATAGGAAAGATCAATGATTCAGATGGAGTGATTTTTGCATCACCCAATTATTCATTCCAGGTATCAGGATTAATGAAAGCATTCCTCGACAGGCTCGGTTTTGGTTTTCATCGCCCTAGTTTTTTCGGAAAAACTTTTACTAGTATTGTTGTTCAGGGAATTGGGAAGGGAGAGAATATTGTAAAATACCTCGACTTCGTAGGTAAAGGACTGGGTTTTAATGTGGTTAAAGGATGTTGTTTAAAAACCCTTGAACCAATGACTGAAAAATCCCAGCAGAAATTTGACCGATCAATCGAAATTCAGAGCAAAAAGTTCTATGCGCAACTTGTAAAAAAGGAATTTCCGGTCCCAACACTCTGGTGGTTAATGATATTTAGAATGGCGAGGACCAGTATGTATAAAATGCTTGATGAAAGCTGCAGGGACTATACCTACTTCAGGGATAAGGGGTGGTTTGAATCTGATTATTTTTATCCGGTGAAATTAAACCCATTCAAGAAACTATCAGGTAAAATATTCGATAAACTTGCAATACAGATAATAAGAAGTTAATAATGAAAACATCTATGACGCTTTTTGGTTGCGGACCGAAGCTGGCATTATTATGTTTGCCATACATAATTCTTTCATTAGTAGTGATGTATCTGCACCCTGAATTCTTCGATCTGAAATTCCTGGATAACATTTATACCAGATTTTCAGGCTACGTCTGGTTAGCTATCGGGATTGTTTTCTGGATCTATTCTGCCGTGTTTTTCCTAAAATACTTTAAACCAGGCCAGTTATTAACTAAGGGACCTTTTGCCCTTTGCAGAAATCCTATTTATTCTTCAATAATAGTTTTCATAATACCTTCTCTGGCACTTATCTTCCATTCAGGTCTTACATTTTCTATCTCTTTGGTCTTGTATATCGGCTTTAAGATTTCCATCCATGGGGAAACGAATATCCTTAGAAGGATTTTTGCTGACGAATACGATAAATATGAAAAGTCGGTCAACGAAATCATCCCCTTTCCAAGATATCTCTTTAGGGGAATTGAAAGCAAATAACTGAGTCATTATGAAGGGGCCATCTTTTTCAATATCAGATGTATCGTCAACGATGCTCATAACCCTTTATGCAAGAGCACGAGAGTCAATAAGCATGAATCCAATCATTACCGACTCCAAGGCAGTCGAAATGATTGAAATTATTAAAAAGGAAATTGCCGGATCGGATATTCCTATTCATAAAAAGATCCTGAAGAATAGTTACAATCCAAAGCTGGCAGTTACAATGGCTTTACGCAGCAGACGATTCGACCGGTATGTTTCTGATTTTCTATCAAAATATCCCAAAGGGACAATAATAAATCTGGGTTGTGGTCTTGATACACGATTTTACCGTATAGATAATGGAACTGTAATCTGGTATGATATTGATTTCCCCGAAGTCATTGAACTCAGAAGAAGATTCATGGAAGAGAATTCAAGGCATTTCTTTATCGGGAATTCAGTTTTAAATCCGGATTGGTTTCAGGAAGTAAAAACTGGCGGCCCTTATCTTATACTTGCTGAGGGATTATTTATGTATCTGCCCGAAGCCGGGGTAAGGGAACTGTTCAACTCTGTTCAAAGAGAATTAGGAATTGCGGAAATTGTTTGTGAAGTAACCAATCGTTACTGGGTGGATAAAATGAACAGCGCCTGGATGAAATGGAAATTCAGGAGACAGTTAGGAATGACCGGGGGTGCTGTTTTCTCATTCGGGGTCACTGATAGCCGTTATTTTGAAAAATGGAATAAGAACTTCAATTTCCTTGATGAATGGACATACTTTGATGATCACGAAAAAAAGTTAGGTTGGTTCAATCTGTTTTCTTCGATTGAGATTTTACGCAAAGTTCAATGGACAGTTCATTACAGGATAAGTAATAGTAAATGACGGTTACATGCCCGGTAATTATGGTTAGCAAATATACTCCTCTAAATTCGGTCTTTCTTCTTTGATCTGTCCGATAAAGGTATTAATGCCATAATTAGGGAGAAGATGGTTATCTAACATACTGAACTATGAGTCTTTTGTATACATTAAATAAAATAAAATGAGCAAAGAAAAACAAACAATTCACGAATTTGACTTGAATGTCATTTACGAATATTTCTCAAATGTGGAAAGACAAGGGCCAGGAAGTCCGGAAATAACGCTCAAAGCATTGAGTTTTATTGACGATCTTACTGAGAAGTCTAAAGTCGCTGATATTGGTTGCGGTACAGGTGGTCAAACACTGGTGTTGGCACAAAATATTCCGTGCGAAATTACAGGTGTTGATTCGTGGTCAGGTTTTATTAATCAATTCAACCAGAACGCCCAAAATATAAATCTCCAGGACAGAATGAAAGGCATTGTAGGCAATATGGAAAATCTTCCGTTTCAAGAGGAAGATTTAGACTTGATCTGGTCGGAAGGAGCGATTTATAATATTGGATTCAAGCGTGGACTTAACGAGTGGCGAAAATTCCTAAAACAGGGCGGGTATATCGCAGTTACAGAAAATACCTGGTTTACTGAAGAACGACCTGCCGAAATTCAGGAATTTTGGCAAAAGGCCTATTCGGAAATAGATACAATACCGAACAAGGTTGCTCAAATGCAGAAAGCTGGTTACCTTCCGATTGCCACTTTTGTTGTACCTGAAAGTTGTTGGACAAATTATTATTCCACAATGCAGCTGACTCATGAATCTTTCCTGAAAAAATATATCGGCAACAAGACCGCTGAAGAATTTGTTGACTATCAGCGGCATGAAGCAGAGTTATATTACAAGTACAAAGCGTATTACGGTTATGTGTTTTATATAGGAAAGAAAATTTAGTGTATGATGTCAACCGTAAATGATTTCTTTTTTTCCGTAGTGAGGGGGTAATTGAAGTGTAGTTTCTGGTCCTCTTATGACTGCTGCAACATGCATTGCTGTGTGACTCAATACTGCTGCAATGGGATTTCCTGAAATGATAAAAGTTAATGTTATGATTGTATTGCCCAGTAATACCATCAGGATGCTTTTATTACGGAATTCTTTGTACCCTAAATGATAGATCAGTGTTATAATCAAACTGGCTACAATTGCACAAACTGCTGTTAGAAGAACGATTGAAAAGCTTCCCACTAATGTGGATTGATTTATTAAGTTCCTTGTAACAACAACTGGCATAACGTTAAGCATCAACCCGTCAATAACTCCATACGCAAATCCAAACCAGAAAACGTCAAAGAATAATCCTTTGCCCCTCTTGTCCTGTGATGCCGGTTGCGAATAGATATTCCTTATGAGAAATACTCCTGCTATAAGAGTAATAAGTAACCCCCATGCCCAGTTATGGGTCCAGAAGTTGTATGTAACCGGTACTGCTGAATAGAAGAAGTATAACAGAAATGCTGATGAAATAATTATATATGGCAGAAGGAAGATCTTTCTTGATAATCCTAACAGACCTGAAAATATTAAACTTATGCTAAAGACAAGCAGACATGCAGTTCCGAATATTGTTAATGTGAAGAGTATTGAATTCATTTTTATCTACTTTAGATATATTTTACTGACTTTTCTGATCTTTGTTTTATCCCTTTCATGCATTTTTTCATCATTATAATATCTCCGACATCATAAATCAGGAAATAAATTATCCAAAGACTTGTCCAGACATATTTAGTCCTGAGTCTTGTTATAAGCCTTGTTACATTATTGCCAACCGGGATCAGGTACCAGAGCCAGGTTGCCTTTCCTGCTTTGTCTGTCCACAGGATGTATTTGAATGAAGAGTAATCATTTACCCAAATACCATTTTTCTGATCAGGTGTAAAAGGGATGAATTGACCTTTATGGATTACCTGAAATTCAGGAATAATTTTAGTGGAACTCGGCGTGCCTCCGTTATCAATCCAGTCAATACTGTACCATCCTGCTCTTTTTGAGCCTATCTGAATTATCCATTTCCATATTTCTTCCGGAGTGGATTCAATTGTTATCCCCCTGGTGGAGTTAAAATCCGGTTTATCATCAATATCATCACCGGGTAGGATAAGATTAACTTCATCGGTGCTGGCTCCCCAGCGCAGATGTTTTGGTCTTATTATCAGGATATAGATCAGAAAAGACACTGTTAAGAAATCAAGTATGATTAACCAGGTCATTTGATTCAAGCTAATGAGATTTTCTTAAAATACTTTGAAAAAAGTATACTGCCAATTATTAATTCAATCCAGGTTATTGAAATTATAATTACCTCAAACCTGTATTCCCTGTTTATGCCGTTTATTAACACTACCGCTGTAAATGATAATAACATTAAAATGAAACCGATAATAAAAGTCAGCTTCAAACTTCTTTCAAGCCGGGTAGAACTGCTTAATGCTGGTGCCAGGAAAATAAATGAAATGTTCATGGTAATGAATCCCATCTCTTCCAGTATTATGAACAGACCATGTGGATTGAACTGACTGAGCATGGCAATGCCTTCCGTTTCTCCTGCCAGCAGGCTTGGCTGAATAAATGAAACCTGGACAAAATAATCTACAGATAAGATGAGGGTACTGATCACGGCAAAAGCTACACCGGCAAGGCTGAATACGCTTTTTTCCGGTGTTACTGTCTTATGTACAGAAATCATCATTACCATGTATGAGAAGGACAGAATTATTGCCGGGAACATCCAGTAATAATCTCTCGGAAACCGACTTATTATTTCATGGTAAGGGTATTCAAAACAACCGCTTTTACAAAAAGGACCCGATAATGGTGGAGTGCAGATTGCAATACCGAACGTTATTATTGTAATTACTGCTGTAAAAATGGAAATATAATACCCAAACTGTGCTGAATCTGATCTTTTCTTCTCCATTTCTCAAACTTTCTCAGGTGTGCTGTTTGAAGAAGCTTTGCCTTGCACTGTCTTAATTATTCTCCAACCCAGGTATACATTGATCAATCCTATCAACAGGTAAAGAGGCTGAAGTACACTTGATAATGAGATCCAGGCTACCTGGATAATTATCCATAGACTGAGCAAAACACCCAGAATTAATCCTGTATATCCGGCAAACCTGTGTCTTGAAAAGGAAAGCCAAGAACCAACCAGGTGACCCAGCCCGTTTACCAGAAGTAAAAATAATCCTGGCAGAAGAAATGAATCGAGGGGTGAGTTCTCAAGTAACTCTGTTGACATTCCAACACCCTGGCCGGTAGTATCCATAAGTAATCCGTATCCGGCAGGTATTGCACCAATTGCAGTAATCACCTGAAGTGAGCCAAGGATATAATATAACTTTTTCATGATTCAGGATAGTGTTTTTTGATACTTTTTAACAGAAGTTGTGAGCATATTATTGAAATAGTGAGGATGGATGGTATTATAAATACTGCGGGAATAACATTGACTCCTGCCAGTGCCATTGCAATTATCTTTGCCGTAAGGGCAGTCATAAGCATAGGCAGAAAGACAAGTGTCACTGTTGACATAAGGTATCCGAATGGTTTCTTTTTAATCAGGAGGAAACCCGAGATAAAAGATATCGGCAGAAAGAGAGCCAGATCCAGTCCCTGGACTGTCAGGGTGGTGTAATGTTGTACTGCATCAGGTATAACTGATCCGTCAATCAGTGGTGGTATTACCACGCTTAACCAGAGCAATGCAATCACGATGCTGTTAAAAATCAGAAATCCGCCTATGAATTTTACAGGGATATTTGAATCAAAAAGCACAGGAAGCTTTTGAATGTCAAAGTTCAGCAGTAATAGAACGAATGCGAAGAATGAAGTGCCGGTAAGAATTACGTATGCCAGAAACATCTCGTTATACATAGCCATTTCCAGATAGAAAAGGTAAGTAAGCAGGAAATAATTAAGGATGCCTGCAAGCAGAAATCGGGACCGCAGAGAACCCTTAATGGCAAAAATCAATGATATAAGTAATAACGGTACTGCGAGGAATAGAGTCACATAATCCTGAGCAATACCCTGAATGGCAACATCGGCAGACATATGCCTGTACAGGCCATCACCATAAATTGTAACTGTTTTGCCACGAATAGACTGGTAATCATATTGGCCGTTACCACCGTGTGAAAAAATCCCTGACGATGCAGCAATGATAGCTATGATGGCAACTACGATAACAAGGACTGATATTACTTTTTTGTTCTTCATAAAAATTTTAAAACGGTGCAAATATAAGAAATAGAATAATTGTCATGCAGTATCATTCCTGATGAATTTTTCAACCTTAGTTGATAAGATTTTAAGAATGAAACAGGTAAAAAGTTTGTGATTGATTTAGTGGCAAGAAAGACAATATCCCTTGATACTCAAGGATTTTTGAGGATCAAGGAGCGGTGCGGACTTGAATTGAGCAAAAAATATAACGTACTTTTAAGCATATACCTCAATGCCATCATAATATAAAGTACAAGGTCGGTGGATTAAATTAACCAAACATCTTTTTCATCTCACTTTCTTCAAAAGGCTTTGTCAGATGGATGTACCTATCCATGATGCTGTACGAAGATTGTCCTACCCATTTAAGGATACTTTTCCAGTTAACACTTTTGATTACAGCTAATGAGATAAAAGTATCCCGGAAATTATGACTGGTGTGATCGGTTTTGAATTTTAAATCTTTGTATTCTTCTTTCTCGGCAAGTATCTTTAACAGGTCTTCTATTCCACGATTATATGCCTGGTTGGTGATTTTATAGCAAGAAGTATCATTATTTACTTCTTCCAATAATTCTATTGCATATCGATTGAGTGGTTGCTCAACTTCAACATCAAATCTTTCTGTCTTCTTAGGGGTAAATATCAGAAAGCCACTTTCAATATTTTCAGGCCGGATTCTTTTTATGTCATCAAATCGCACTCCGGTAACACATTGTAATAATATCATCTTCCTTATTACCTCTTGATGTTTTAAATCAAACTTATGATTATATAATGTCATCAGTTGCTCTTCTGTCAACGGATTAGGCTTGTTTTTACTTTTTTCACCCCTTTTAAATAACTTTGACTTAAACTTGTCAGTCATTTCAATGTTTTTCTCATCTTTAATCTCCCAATAGTAATATAGGACTGTGATCAGGACAGTATAAGTTTTTTCTATTGTTCCAGTACTGTATTCTTTCTCCGTTAACCATACTTCAAAATCATCAGACCAGCTGATATTGATATCAGGTAAATACGTTCTTTTGTCCCTGCTGTCATCAAATCGGTTTATACGGTTCATTACAGTTTTGAATTCCTTTATTGTTCCATGCGGATGCCCTAACTTTTTACGTCTTTCATAGTAGGTTTCGATATAATCGACAAAACATTTCTTGTATTTAAAAAGTCTTTTAGAAGGGAAAATTTCCTCTATCATAAGAAATTCCTCCCTTTTTAATTGAGCCATTATGTAATCTAAATCAGGTTTATAGATATAATTACTGATACGACTTTCCTTTTCTTTTATAAGCCGGTTTTTATTTTGAAAGTCAATATCACCTCTCAAAACTTCACCCTTGTTTGTTGACCAGAATTTCGGATTTACCCTGACATCGGCTGCAATTCTTTTTTCCTTGGAGTCTTTCCTTTTTAGTGGGTCATATCTCCTTAACCGGATATAAACCATCGCTTCTCCATCTTTGTTTGTTTGGTTAGTAATGATCATACGTTTAATCCTGAGATCCTTTGGAGTGTAATATAGCGTAGCAAACCTGGCTATCTGATCTTCGGTGAAATGTTTCATAGTAGTACAAATTTTGATTATATTTGCTGAAAGCCTAAACTGCCCACAAATAGGTTATTTCAGTAATAAATATAGTACAAAAACTTAAAGTTACAAAAAAAGTAGTACAAATATGACTATTGAATATAAGTGCATTAGATTAAAATAATACTCTTATCACCCCGACATAAAACAGAGTGAGAGTGAGAGCGGGAGCGAGCACTCTCATTCTGTTTTCTCACTCTCGCTTTCACACTCACACTTAAATTTGCGCCTTTTTTAGCGAAGTGAACAACAGGCTTTTTATTTTAGGCCACTCCATGGAAGTCCACCGCAAAGCGGAGCTATTACGGCAATATTCTCACCCCGGCCATTAAAAGATGATTCGCAATGAGTTACAGGTTTTATGAACTCTTTTTGAACCGACAAGACTGAAAAAAGTAAAATTCCCTGACTTTACTTGTGTTTCAGAAAATCATTTTCTCTGCTTCACCTTCATCTTAACATCAGATGAAGGTGTTTTTTTGCTCCTAATATTATTGCTTTAAGAATGTATATAAAAGAATGTTCTCACGAAGAAATCCTGAAAGAACTGAATATTGTCCATATTGGACAATTATTAATACCCCGGCTTTAAGTCAAACATTAGTTTTGAATTGTAGAATAATCACTTGATTTGATGTGAATATGGTTTCACATCAAATATGGAGATTATGGCTTTACTTTTTATTTTTGATGATACTGAATAAAACACTGAAGAGTGAAGCCATATTTATATTGTTTTCGCTATCTTCATTGCTGACTGTTTTTCCTGATAGTGCAGATGCACAGACTTATTCAAATAAAGGAATGGCTCAACGGATAGAATCTTGTGGGACTGAGAAATACCCCTGCCGGGGAGTGGATCATAAAACACCTTTTTCTGAAATCAGAGCGGCAAAGTGGATCAAGAAAGACACCTTCATATCAGACTTGGACCGGCCTTTATCCTGAAAGTAATGCAGTTGCAGTTTCCGCAAGTAGCAATTTATTAATAGATCAAACTTTGATTATTGAAACAAATCTGAAATAATGAACAAACTGCCTATTCTACTACCTTCCTGTTTTGCCCTGCTTTATGGCTGCAATCATGCAGAAAAAGCAGGTGTAGTACAAAAGCCAAACATACTGCTTATATATGCCGATGATGTTGGTTTAGGTGATCTGGGCTGCTATGGTGCAAAGCTGATTCAAACACCTAACTTAGATGCCATCGCTGAAAATGGAGTCAGGTTTACCAATGCTTACGCATCTTCAGCTATGTCAACTCCGAGCCGTTATTCAATGCTTACAGGTATATATGCATTCCGCCTCCCGGGTTCGGGCATTCTTTCAGCCGAAGACCCCATGTGTATCGAACCCGGAAGCTTTACACTGCCCGAAATGCTTCGACAAAACGGTTACCGCACCGCTGTTATTGGCAAGTGGCACCTTGGTCTTGGTGACAAGGTTGCCGGAATCGACTGGAATGGAGATGTAAAGCCCGGACCACTCGAAGCAGGCTTCGACGAATCGTTCCTGCTTCCGGTTACCAACGACCGTGTCCCGACGGTTTATTTAGAAGGACACAGAGTTTACAAACTCGACCCGGAAGACTCAATTTTTATAAAGTATCCACAAGAGGCGCATCATGATTTTCAGGAACGCAGGTTTGGAAATTATGGCGCAGGACAAAGCGATGCCCTTGTCGGCAATCTGCCCACCGGATTGAGCCATCCCGGATTACTTCGCTACGGTGCCGACACTCAGCATTCGGGAACAATTATTAATGGAATAAGCAGAATTGGCCATATGTCAGGAGGTAAATCAGCCTGTTGGGACGATGAAACCATGGCCGATATGTTTGCCGGCAGAGCAAAAGATTTTATGGAAATGGATAGCGATAAACCTTTCTTCCTGCTTTTGGCTTTGCACCAGAACCATGTTCCTCGCATCCCTAATCCGCGTTTTGTTGGGACAAGCGGCTGTGGACTCAGGGGTGATGCTGTTCATGAGCTCGACTGGATCGCAGGCCAGATGCTGGAAGCACTTAAAGAACTTGGCAAGCTCGAGAATACAATTATTGTATTCTCGAGCGATAATGGACCGGTATTTTTCGACGGCTATCATGATGGAACGCTTGAAAATCATAATGGCCACGATCCTAATGCCGGGCTTCAGGGTGGTAAATACATTGCCTACGAAGGGGCTACGCGTATGCCTACCCTCATCCAGTGGCCTGCACGGATAACGAAAGGTAAGGTGTCAGATGCTCTCATTGGTCAGGTCGATTTCCTGGCTTCGTTTGCAGCATTGGTTGGCGCAAAGCTTCCCGATGGTAAATTTTTCGATAGCCGCAATGTTTTACCGGCATTATTGGGCGAATCTGATACAGGGAATGAGTATGTCGTTCAGCAATCGAGCGACGGACTTGGTTTACGCTATGGTAAATGGAAATACATAGAGGCGTCAGAGCGTTCGGTCTGGGCATATAACCGGCATAATCTGGGCGAAATGAATAAAATGCACAAGGAAGCATTAGAAAACATCGAATATCTTTTCGACCTGGATGCCGATCCACGTGAGGAACACAACCTTGCCGTCGAAAAACCCGAAGAGCTAAAGGAAATGGCTGAGATGCTTGGAAAAATAAAGACTGAATATACTGTTGAAAAATGGCATGAATGAAAACAGGTTAAAAATGAGACAGATAGGTATTAACCCGGCGAAGCACATAGCAATAATACAGACAGCCTGTTCTGCCAGAAGAAACCATATTATTAAACTATTTTTAAGACAATCTGATAACATAAACCAGATGAAGACCTTATTTCTTTTCCTGTTTACAGTATTATTTATTACTGCAAATGCAAAAAATGTTGATCTGTTTTCAAATAAAGAGTCTGGCAAAGTACAATTTGCTGTTAAAGAAATAGAGATTATTCTTAATGCGAAAGGAATTGAATCTGTCGGTTATTCAATATCCGAATTAGACAAGATGCGGGCTGATCAGGGTAATATTGTATTGATCAGTTTAAACGAAAAAGTTGCTTCAGGCATTTTAAAAAAGGCAGGTATAAAAAATGCTGCTGAACTAAACGCTGAAGGTTTCATAATTCACAGAGCAGGAAATGATAAAAAAGCGATTTATGTGTTGGGGTATGATGAAGCCGGGACTATGTATGGAGGACTTGAAGTAGCTGAAATTATTAAAGTTAAGGGAATCGATGCTGTGCAGAACCAGTTGCAGAACCCCTATATGAAGGTTCGTGGAACCAAGTTTAATATTCCACTCGATATGCGTAGCCCGACCTATACCGAACCCAGCGATGCAGCCCGGAATAACATGGCAGAAATGTGGAATTTTGAATTCTGGAAAGAGTACATCGATAATCTGGCCCGTAACCGCTACAACCTCATTTCGCTGTGGAACATGCATCCATTTCCTTCGATGGTGAAAGTGCCTGAATATCCTGAAGTTGCGTTGAGTGATGTTCGGAAGAGTACCGGTATTTGGAATGAAAACTACTCACTTAACGGATGGGGCTTCGATGCACCTGAGATTTTGAAGAGCTATGAAGTCCTCAAAAAAATGACTATTGATGAAAAGATTGAA
>Ga0334890_1003023_pt1 | contig 17891 bp, 17 predicted proteins | sample GraSluR1_MG_3_FD_207220 | JGI IMG/M metagenome (GOLD analysis project Ga0334890, IMG submission 207220) | Sludge microbial communities from methane-producing bioreactor in Wageningen University, Netherlands - Granular Sludge_31_08-R1 | ecosystem: Engineered > Bioreactor > Anaerobic >... | reverse complement strand
TTACTTGAAGAAGTCAACTATGATGGAGGCGACTTCCGCACCGACCCGGCTGGACGCGCCCACGGTGCCCGCGCCGACATGGGGGCTTGCCACAACTTTGTCCGACTTCACCAGGGGGCTTTCGGCTCCGGTCAGGGGTTCGCATTCGAACACATCAAGACCGGCGGAATGCACGGTGCCGCTTTCTATGGCCTGAAGAAGGGATTCCTCGTCGATTGTTCCACCCCGGCCGCAATTCACGATAACGGTGCCCTGCTTCATCATCGCGAATTTCGAGGCATCGAGGATATGATGGGTTTCGTCGTTGTGGGGCACATGCAGGCTTATGAAGTCCGCCTGTTTGCACAGGGTTTCAAGGTCCACCTTCTTCGCGGCGATGGAGGGGTCCTCTGTAGCGTAGGGGTCGTGGAAGACTATGTTCATTCCGAAAGCCTGGGCTCTTCTTGCGGTTTCCTTGGCGATTCTGCCAAAACCGATCAGCCCGAGGGTGGACTGGAAAAGCTCCTTGCCCTTGCTGTAGGCCTTTTTCTCCCAGCGGCCCTCCTTCATGGCGTGGTCGGCGCCGGTAACACCCCGGCAGCAAGCCAGCATGTGAGCCAGAGCAAGTTCGGCCACCGCCACGGAACTGGCTGCGGGAGTGTTTTTGACCGCGATTCCAAGTTTCTCCGCATGATCCACATCTATGCTGTCTACACCAACGCCGCCTCTGACCACCAGTTTGAGGGAATCCCTGGCCTGGTCGAGGACGGGAACCCTTACCTTGGTGGCGCTTCTAACCACCATCGCGTCGAAACCGGGAATGGTTTCGACGAGGGTGTCCTGATCCATTCCGGTTTTGACCACGACTTCATGGCCTGCCTGCCTGATCACATTCAGGGCGTCGTCGGCTACAGGATCACAGATTAAGACTCTTGCCATTTTACCACTTCCTTTCATGCATAAATTGGCATAGGATTTTGCCGTCCACCAGCAGGTTGCAACCTATTTCCGGGGCCTCATCAAGTCAATGGCGGCCCGTGATATTCCATGGGATGAAAGCATGTATTGTCCCAATAGTTCCCCGGGGTCTCCACTCTCCCCGAAACGGTCCGGAACCCCAAGAATCCGCATGGGCAGGGGCCTGTTTTCAGCCAGGAACTCCGCCACCGCTCCTCCGAGACCGCCGGCGGCCTGATGGTCTTCCGCGGTGACAACACCCTGAACGCCTCCGGTGACTTCCATAAGAAGGCTTTCATCCAGGGGCTTCACTGAAACCATGTCTATGACAGATGCCTCAATACCCATGCCATGAAGAACCTCCGCGGCTTCCAGAGCCGCGCCGACCATTGCGCCGCAGGCTACAATGGCTAAATCCCGCCCCTCACGGAGCAGATTGCCCTTTCCCGGCGCGATACGGCTTCCCACGCCGTAGATCGAGGGAACCGGGTTCCTTCCGTACCTGATGTAAACCGGACCCGGAATCTCAAGGCTGGCAAGAACCGCCTCTCTGGTCTGATTAGCGTCGGCGGGAACCAGCACCGTCATACCGGGAAGCGCCCGGGTCTGCGCGATGTCTTCCAGAGCCTGGTGTGTGCCGCCGTCGGGCCCGACGCTGGTTCCGCCGTGAGCCCCGCCTATTCTCACGGGCAGCCCCATGCCGCAGACAGCGGTTCTAATCTGATCCAGGGCTCTTCCCACTGCAAACACCGCGTAAGTGCTGTAGAAGGGAATGAATCCCTCAAGAGCCAGCCCCGCCGCATGACCGGCGATGTTCTGCTCGGCTATGCCCAGGTTCCAGTATCTGTCGGGAAAACGGTCGCCGAAGGCGATGACCCCTGTAGAGCGCCCGACATCACCGTCAAGAACCACAACCCTGGGGCTTCGTTCGCCGGCGGCCAGAAGGCCTTCCACATATCCATCCCGGGTGGGACGCATGGCCGTATTCGGAATCATGAAAGCTCCCTCAGCGCTGTGTCCAGTTCTTCACGGTTCGGAGCCCTGCCGTGCCAGAGACAATCCCCCTCCATGAAGGACACCCCCTTCCCCTTTACGGTTTCCGCAAGAATAATCGTGGGTTCAGGCTCAGTTCTTCTCAGAGCCCGGCACAGCTCGGAAGGGCTGTGTCCGTCCACCCGCTCCACTCTCCAGCGGAAAGTTCTCCACTTCTCCTCAAGGGGTTCCAGGGGCATGATACCGGAGGTGGGTCCGTCCAGTTGAACCCCGTTGAGGTCCACCACCACCTTCAGGTTGGATAGCCCCAGTTTCGGGGCGGACATCGCCGCCTCCCACACGCTTCCCTCCTGCAGTTCGCCGTCGCCCATGAGGCAGAACACCCTGGAATCCGAACCTTTCAGCTTCAAGGCCAGGGCCATCCCCGCCGCCATGGACAACCCCTGGCCAAGACTTCCGGTGGAGCAATCAAGCCCGGGAAGGCTCTGTCTGTGAGGATGTCCCTGCAGCCTCGACCCGAACCGGCGAAGGGTGAACAGCTCTTCCTCGGGAAAGTAGCCGCACAGGGCCAGAATCGCGTAAAGCGCCGGCGCGGCGTGACCTTTTGAGAGCACGAACCTGTCCCTTCCCTCCCATGACGGGTTGCCGGGATCATGCCGCATTACTTCACAGTACAAGACAACAAGGATTTCCACGCAGGAAAGGCTTCCCCCGGGATGCCCGCTTCCGGCCCGGTGTATCATCTCGACGATCCGTCGGCGGACCAGGCGGCACCGGCTCTCCGCAAGCCCGTCCGGGCCCGGCCTGTCTGCCTGACTCACCATACCGGACCGGTCCTTCCAGGGGCTTTTCCCTCCCTGACCAGGGGAGCATACCCGGATAGTATGGTTTTCGGCTCGTCAAAGCCGAAGTCTATGGAGAGTTCCCATTCCTCTCCCCGGCGCCGGGCGGAAAGGATCATTCCCCTGCCGTACCTGGGGTGCCTTATGATCTCCCCCTTGCTGAAACCATCCTCCCCGGAAGGACAGGGAATCGAAGGTCCGGGGCTGGAGTCCCGGGAGTTCCGGGATTCGGGCAGGGCACTGGAAATCTCCGCGAGAAACCTTGACGGCCCGGCACGGTAGCGGCCCTGCTGAACCCTTGCCAGGCATGAGGTCAGGAAAAGCCTTTTCCTGGCCCGGGTCATGCCCACATACAGCAGCCTCCTCTCCTCTTCGAGGTCGGCCGGTGCGTCTCTGTCCTGTCTTATGTGGGGAAGCAGCCCCTCCTCGAGCCCGGCGATGAACACAACATCGAACTCCAGCCCCTTGGCGCAGTGCAGGGTCATCAGCGCGAGCCCCTGCTCACTGTAAGCGTCCTGGGTGGTGAGAAGGCTCTGTTCCGCCAGAAAACCAGGAAGGCCTCCATTCGGGTTCCCAATATCGTACTGGGCGGCGAAACTCCTGAACTCCTCGATGTTCTCGAGCCTGGTCTGTTCCGTAACATCCCCGGGGTCATACTGCTGTTTCAGGCCGGTTCCCGCCAGAACATGGTCGATTATCTCAACGGCGGCAGCTCCCTTGGACACCATTTCCACGGACCTGTTCAGGCAATCTCCCAGCTCTTCCAGGGCTTTGCCGCCCCTTGAGGTGATTCCGGGGTATGAACAAGCCCTTCCGAGCCCGGTCAACAGATGAACACCGTCGGCTGAAGCGTGACGAAGGAAGCTTTCCTGACCCTTCTTCCCAACTCCCCTGGCCGGCCTGTTGATGACCCTGGACAGGCTCTCCGCATCCCTGGGGTTCACTATCACCCTGAGATAGCTCACGATATCCTTCACTTCTTCCCTCTCGAAGAAGCGCTGGGCGCCAACCACTTCATAGGGAATACCAGAGCGTCTGCATGCGGCCTCAAACTCCCGGGACTGGGCGTTGGTTCTGTACAGAACAGCCATCCGGTTCAACGGTGTTCCCCGGGTCTGGAATGACATGGCGGTCATGACAGTCCATTCCGCCTCGTCGGGTGGGGACGCCACCCTTTGAACCTTCACGGGTTCGCCGTTTTCAAGAACGGAGCGCAGGGTTTTCCCATGTCTGCCCGTGTTGTGGGAAACCAGCGCGGATGCGGCGCTGAGAATGTTCCCGGTGGACCTGTAGTTTGTTTCAAGCCTTACCATCCTGGTACCCGGGAAGTCATCGGGAAACTCAAGAATGTTGGTGACCCTGGCGCCACGCCAGCCGTAGATGGCCTGGTCGTCATCTCCCACCACTGTAACATGGGTGTCGGGTCCGGCAAGGGTTTTCAGAATCTCGTGCTGCACAAGATTGGTGTCCTGGTACTCATCCACAAGAATTCTCAGGAATCGGGATCTGTAGCAATCCCTTATGTCAGTATTTTGACGCAATCCGGACAGAGTAAGCGTCAACAAATCGTCGAAATCAAAGGCGTTGTTCTCCGCAAGCACAGCCTGATACGCTTCGTAGACCCGGGCGAGGGCTTCCTGATGCGGAGTCAGGGCGTCTTCAAGGGCTTCTGCCGGCGTGGTAAGTTCGCTTTTTTGACCCGAGATCCACGAAAGCGCTCCGGACGGTGATATTCCCCCGGGCAGAGACATGCTTCGAAGAAGCTTTCTCATGAGGGATTTCTGGTCCGAGCCATCGTACACCGTACAGTTTTCACCATGACCGAGCCTTCCCGCCTCCCGACGAAGAAACCACAGGCAAGTGGAGTGGAATGTTCCCATTCTGGGCATTGACCGCGGATCGACGGCCACGGCGACCCTTCTTTCCATCTCTCTGGCCGCCTTGTTGGTAAAGGTCATCGCGAGGATGTTTCCGGGGCTTACGGTTCCATTCCCGAGAAGCCTCGCGATCTTTGCGGTTAGAACCCTTGTTTTTCCACTTCCCGCTCCCGCAAGAATCAGAAGATGACCGTCATCATACTCGACAGCCTCCCTCTGCTCGGGGTTCAGATGAACTTCGATCATTTGGCATCCTTCTTGCTAGTTATTGAGAAGTGTTATCGATTGTTGTCTAATTTGCCTGGCCTGTGAAGAGCTTTCCCCTGCAGAATCCTCCGTGAAAGGGCTGCGATGATGAAACCCGGACCAAAACCATGGCTGGTGCCCGCCTTCACGGGGGCCGCACTGCCGTTGCTCATTCCTGTGGCATTGCCTGCCTGATCCCCTCCCGGGCAGACCAGTGAATAGAACTGAGCGCACTTCTTCCCTTGGTCCGGAACCCCGGGCGGCTGGCCGACCCCTCCAGCCGCCCTTATCCATTTATACAAAATTATCGGCTGCAAGAGACAGCCGTGGATTGGCAAATTTCTTGCTTCGTATTGAATTGTGTTTCAAATTGGCTCTGGTTCCAGAACCTTGGAACAAGGAAAGCCGGTAATCACAAAGGAAAAGGATCCCCTCCCCATTTCCAGAGCAGATTACCGGGGGAAACAGGGCAAGCTGGCGGCCGGTTACCCCTCCGGCCGCCTTTCTTCATACTCCCTCATGATCTGAACCCCGGTGCCGGTGCCGAGAATGGTTGCTCCGGCGGTAATCATGGTCACAGCCTCTTCAAGGGTGCGAATTCCTCCGGAAGCCTTTACCTGCAAATCCGGGCCGACGGTTCTTCTCATCAGGGAAACATCCGAGGCAACCGCTCCGGCAACGGAAAAGCCCGTAGAGGTTTTCACGCACGCAGCCCCGGCCTCCATCGACAGCCTGCAGGCCAGAGCCTTCTCCGGGTCTGTGAGAAGGCATGCTTCGATTATCACCTTCACCGGAACCGCCGCAGCTTTCACCGTATCCTTCAGCAACCGCAGCACCGCCCCGGTGTCGCCGTCCTTCAGATGGCCGATGGGAAGCACCATGTCTATTTCCCCCGCGCCGAGAGACACCGCCCTTTCCGCTTCAAGCGCCGTCGCCGGACCGGCGCCCAGGGGAAAACCGGCGACCGAGCAGACAAAGGGATGCTCTCCCCTGAGCAGCGATACAGCAAGAGACACCCTGCAGGGGTTCACGCATACAGACCTGAACCGGTATTGAGCCGCCTCTCCGCAGAAGCGTTCCACGGTCTTTGCTGTGGCATCGGGTTTCAGAATGGTATGGTCGATGATGCCGGAACGGAAAACCGTAGCTTTCACAGCGTCTTTCTGACAAAAACGAAAACCATCTCACCTTCCCTGACGCTGACCGGAGGCTGGGCATAAGCTCTTCCGTTGACGGTAATGGTCAGGGGCCAGGCTCCCTGGGGTACCCGAAGCCTTGCCATGTGAATTTGAGAGGGAAGGGTAAGCCAGGCCCTGAGATCCGCCCTGTCCGTAACGGCGCCGGCAATGCTCAAAAGCAACCCGACGACCTGCCCCACCGTGGAGTCTCCGCTGGCCTCTTCGGCGATTTCCTCGCCAAGCCGGGCCACACCCGCCTTCACCGCGGTACGGGCCGCGGCCCGCAGCAGATCCCGAACCGCATGGTCTTCAAGATTCTGTCGTGCCACAGCGTCCAGATCCTGCACCAGGAAAAAGGGAACACTCGCACCGTCTGCTGTTACCCCGGCGGTGACGAATCGGCGGGGGAAAGCCGGTATCGCCGGCAGAGAGACATTGAAAACCCGGCTCTCGGTGGTGACGGGATAGCTAACCTCCCGCCGCCGGGCGATGTTTCCCGCTTCAAGAACCACCACTATCTCTCCGAACCCTCCGCCGGGGCCGGTGTTCTCCCACTGAAGACCGGGCCAGCGTTCCTCGTACTCGGACAGCAGGCTTTCAAAACCTGTGGCGGCTGCCAGCCGCATCAAGTCGGTCTTCAGCCTTTCCGGCGGCCCGACGCCGTAATTTCTGGAGTAGTCACCCTCATAGATCTGCAGAGCCCTTCTGTAACTTATCAGCGCGTCGGACAACTCCCCCTCCGCCTCGTACAGCGCGCCCATGAAATAGCGGACAAAGGCGTCGTCAATGTAACGGTTGGGGTTCTCTCCGTAGTCGGTGTTCATCACCCGAAGCTTCTGGTTCACCCTTCGGGCTTCAACCAGCGCGGCTTCGTAGTTTCCCTCGGCGGCAAAGCTCGCGGCCAATCCGTAGTTGATGAAAACCTTCTCGAAATCCGCGCCCCGAAACTCGAGGGCAAGATCGCTGGTAAGCAACGCCGCGGCTTCCTGCTGGAGCAGTACTCCCCTCTGGCTGTCGCTGAGCCTGTCAGCCCTGAGCAGGGCCGCCTGGGCAACCGGGTGTGTTCCCGCGTATCTGGCCAGGTTGCCAAGCTCCATCAGATACAGAAGCCGGTCTTTACCCAGAGAATCGGGAAAAACCTGTCGAAGGCGAACCATTGCCGCATCGGGCTGATCCACATTCAGCATGCTCACCACGGGTCGGATTATACCGGTGTATCCCGCGGCGCATGCCAGCGCCAGAAGCAGCCCTGCGACGACGGAGAGCCTTTTCACCACTCAATGATTTTCTTGATTTCCGTGGAGCCCATCCATGATTTCAGAGCTGTTTCCACATCCACCAGTTCCAGATTGACCTGGTAGTAAACCGCTCTGACACTTCCTTCCTGGTCTTCCACGGAGTTCACTGTACCCAGCATGACGTAATCGGCTCCGACTTCCCTTCCAAACTGCGCGGCACTCTCGGGTGAGGCGAAGATCGATTGCTCGCGCCTCTCCTGACGCACTTCCTCGCGGGATCCCCCCCCGGCGGCTATCAGAACCCTACCGCTGTTGAGAAGCGCTCTTTCGATGTTGCTCATGAACACGCCGGTGTTGATGTGCTCCAGGCTCTGATTCCTGATTCCGCCAACCACGATCACAGGCATGTAGTCTCCGCTCCTGCCTCCGTCTCCCCGGTAGCCCATGTTCAGCCATGCCCCAGCGAGGCACTGGGCAACCATTGAATCCGCAACTATCCTGGAATCGGTGTCGTTCCAGTGACCGCTGAGATCCGTTACGGTTCCGGGATCGGTGCGGGTTACTGTTCTCCCGCCGCAACCGGCCATCAGCGCAGCCAGTGCCGCGAGTATCAGAAGCTTTTTCACGGTGAGACTCCTCTCTCCATCATTGCTCTCCAGGAAGGTCAAGAGCTCCCCGGAAGATCACATTGAAATAACCCATTTCCCGCCCTGTCCCGGAGACAACCGGAACCGGAAGCGGTTTGAAAATAGCGATATAGGGGTTTTCCCCGTAAGGCATGGCCTCCGTCGGGTTTTCAGAAAAGGAGGTGTGGGTAAGCTCCCACATCACCCTTTCTTCAGCGGTGCTGAAGCCGGCAAACATCGCCTGCCTGGAGATGGCTCCCAGAACTTCCCCAAGGCTTGTTTCCATGAGCCTGGCATACAACTGCATTTCACTGTAAGCGTTGAAGGGCTCAATAACGCCATGTTCCAGGGCTGCGGCTATCTCTGCCAGAGTGGGAAGCCTGGCCCCCCGGGAGGAAAGATACCAGGAGGCTCCGTTCCAGGTGAAACCAGCCGCCGGTCTGTCCAGGCTGGCGGCGGATACGGTGTATTCACCGGTCGCGGTGGCCACAAGGGGGGTGAACGCCAGGAAGTGGCCGCTTTCGCTGTACTGGCCCGTTATCACCGAAGCAAGAACCCTGGGATCCCGGCAGTTCTCGCCGAGCCAGGAAAGCACGCTGCGGTAAGCAACCGGCGAAGAGTCGATAAAAAACGGCCCCACCGCTACGGTGTCCCCCTGCAACACAACATCGGTTCCGGGAATGTAGACCATCCCCGGGGGAGCCGCGGGGAGGATGCAATCCCCGCAGAAATTTCCGGAAACATCAACGCCGCATTCCGGACAAACCCAGGCCCAGGCGGCAAACGCAAAGATCACTAGAGCCCCGAGGGCATTCAAGACTTTTCACCTCCCCGTGCGGCCATCCTTCTCCCCAGATACATGAACGGAGTGTCAACCGCGGCCACAATGAACTTTATGACATATGTGGAAACCAGAACATCGATGAACACAGTTTTCTCGAGAACCCCCCAAAAAGCGATTCCGCAGAAGACAACGGAATCGATCAATTGGCTTGCCATGGTGGAAAGGTTGTTGCGAAGCCAGAGAAACCGCCCCCTCGAGAGCTTTTTGAGAAGGTTGAAAGCCCATACATCGTGAAACTGGCTGATAAGATAGGCGGCAAGACTTGCCCCGGCAAGCCGGGGCATGAAACCGAATAGAAGACTCATGGAATCATGCACTTCAATTGCCCAGGGATCCGGGGCGGTGGTGAAAAGCATGGCAACCTGCATAACCGCCGTCATCGCCAGCATGGATACGAAGCCGGCCACCACAGCCTTCCTGGCTTCGGACGGTCCGTAAACCTCGTTGAGCAGATCGGTGGCAAAAAAGATAACGCCAAAAAGAACATTGCCCAGAGTGACCGTAAAGCCGAACAGGGTGGTGAGTTTCATTACCTGCAGATTGCACAGGATGATGACCGCGGCCACCAGCGCGATCAGCCCGGTTCTGCCCCCGAACCGGAAAACCATCAGGGTGGCTGTCAGCGATCCCAGAAGGAACAGGACCCAGATCATCTCATTGGTCATCAGAACTCGGCTCCAAGCGTGATGTAGTGTTCCGGTTTCTGGCTGATCCCACGGAGGTCCGTTCTCCAGGCGGAGTCCCAAAGGAACACAAAAATGCCCAGATTGAACCTGAGGCCGTAACCGAACCCCATCTTCAGGTCATTGAGCCTGAACCCACCGTCGGTTCTTGCTCCGCGAAATGACTTCACATCATCAAAGGCTGCTCCGATATCGGTGAATATGACTCCTCTTCCCCCGGAAAAAGTCATGGGTATCGGCGCGGCAATGTTCAGATGATTCACCACCGGAAAGCGAAGCTCAATGGACCCCAGGGCATACTTGGTTCCATGGAACTGCACGTAGTCATAGCCCCGCAGGAGGTCCGCGTAGCTGGTGTAAAAACCGAACAGGTCCTCGGGCCCCTGAACATCCCCGGTGCTTCTTCTGTGGGGGATCGCGCCGCCCAGAAAATACCTCTGGGGATTCCTGCCGAAGCTTGTCCCACCCGCCAGCCTTGTGGCAAGGGTAACCTGGCCGGATAACCAGGTGTAATTTCTAAGGTCAGCCTGAAGTGTTGTGAACTGGGCGTTGTTGGCAATACCTGGCGCCCAGTCGGCGGAAAACGAAAGCCTGCTTCCGACCCTGGGGCCAACGGCACCCCAGAGAGCATTATCCTGAACCACCCGTGTGTTCAGGGTAAGGATGTTTTCCCTGAGGTCAATATCCGTTGCCCACAGACCTTCCCTGTCCAGCCTGCGGTATCCGGCGCCCAGGGAAACCCTGAGGGACCGGCTGAATGGGTATCTGAGTTCGATGTTGGTGCCGATCTCCGTGTCCCGCACATAGTCCCGTTCACCGGTTTGAGTGTCGGTGAACCGGTAGCGGTTGGCAAGCCGGTACAGCGATACGCCGAAGTCGACCCTGTGCTGCCGGTTGGTGTAGAAGCATCCGGCGTCTACATCGCTGATTTCGCCGTTGAGATCAGCGATTACGGCAAGCTGATGCCTGGCAAGCACATCACTGAATATGAACTGGGAATAGCCGGACAGGCCCACATAACTGTCGAAGCCGGCGGAAGCGCTTACGTAGTCTATGCTCAGGCCGGGGTCATAGGGCGCTATGCGCCAGTTCGTCCGGCCCTGAAGGGCGGTTGCGGAAGAAGCTTCCAGCGAATCCGGTTCCGGCGGCTCCAGGCTCACATCCGGGGTTCTGCCTTCCCTCAGGGAAAGATCCCTGATGAGAAACAGTCCGCCGCCACTCCAATCCGAAGCATAGAAGAGTGACAGCGCGGTGTTGGTGGCCCTGGAGAGGGAGGATGGCGTCCGGTAAAGATCACTGAGCCGAGTGATCTCGCCGGTGTCTCTGGAGAGCAGGTGAAAGTTCGCCCCGTCTCCGGTGTTCATAATGAACACGACTCCCTCGTCGTAGGAAACGGGATTGCGAACCGAAAACGGCGTTTCAAAAAGGACCTCAGGCTCTTCCCCGGGAGCCAGAAGGTTGATGCTGAACACCCGGCCGTTCTCCCTCTCGCCAACGAAAAGCAGGCCCTCTTCCCCCCACCAAAGATCCCGGGGGCTCTGGCCGCCTTGGGTGACCCGGGTTACCCGCCCTGTGGAGGCGTTCCATATGTATATGTCCAGCTCAGCCTGGTTCAGCGCGCTGAAGGCCACCTCCCCCCCCCGGGGGTTCCAGGCCGGATCCCTTATCAGTTCAAACTCCAGGGGCAGACTGGTGGACCCCCCGGATATCCTGCTGATGATAAGGCCATCGGAGTACTGACCCTGAAAGGCCACTGCCACCGAATCGGAACCCGGCGAAAACGCGGAGCTGCGGTAGAAGGGCGAGCTGCTTCTCTCGAACACTCCGCCTCCCTGTGCCGGCCGCGCAATCTCGTCGCCTTCCGAAGTTGTTCGAAGGACCAGGGAAAACCTTCCTCTATGGATTTCCACACCAGCGGTCATGGAGCCGTCCGGAGAGATTACCGGCTCGGCAAGCACAACCCTTTTGCGCCCGTCTCTGCCTGATCTGATGACAGGTGTTCCCAAATCCGAAGGGCTTTCGCCGATGGCTACCGCTGCCCAGTATTTTTCCCTGGCCCACTCGATGAACCTCTCGCTGAACTGCTCGACGGTCATGTCGAAAGCCGCTCTTACAGCGGCGTTAAGGCCCTCTCTGTCCCTCAGGTGACGGACAAACCTGATGTAGCGTTCCTGTCCGTACCTTTCAACCATGAAATGGTAGACAGCTTGCCCCTGCCGGTAGACCAGATAGTCACCCCTCTGCGAGAGCTGGCGCAAGGGAACTATCTGATTGGCTATCACCATGTCCCGGAATTCGGACTCGCTGTCTATGTCCCACCCCTGGGATGTGTATTCCGCAAGCCCCTCCAGCGTCCAGAGGGGCGCTTTGGTCATTACGATGCTATAGAGGTTTCTATCGTAAAGCATGTCATAGACATAAGCATGGTTGATCTCGTGCTCGAGCACATGCCTGAACTCGCTGTAGATTCCTGTGTATGGCACCACGACCCTGCCCTTGAAGAACTCAGTGAACCCTCCGACGCCTTCACCGATTTCACCGCTGATTATGGTGGTCTGGCGGAAACGGCCGGGAGACCGGTAAACAATGATGGGAATAGGTTGGGAGGGAAGATACTCGAAGGTTTCAGCAAGGGTTTGCAGCGATCTTTCCGCAATAACCACCGTACTCTCAGCCACCTGCTCGGTTCCCTCTTCGTAGTAGACCGTGACCTTGCCGGAATGCAGCTCCCACCAGGGGTTGTCTCCGGTGTATACACGGTTTCGACCGTAACTGGTGGCCAGAGCCGTGGACGCTATCAGAATCGGCAGAAAGAACCTTGCAGCCATCTCGAGCCCCCTTCATTGATAAAGCGGCAGCAAACAACTATACTGGCCACGGAATGAATGCTGCAACAATCACAGGAACGGCAGTGGCCGCAGTTCTTCTACTCATTACGGGCTGCGGCGGTTCCCCGCTTTCAAACAAGTCTCTTTCCGGTGAGGAGATTCAGATGCTCACCGAAGCCGGCGGCAGGCTTGGCAGACACCTCGCGTTTCCACCGGACCACCCGGAATGGCGCGAAGCTCTTCCCGACTCTGTTACTATGGAAATCGTCTCCCTCGCCCGCCGGGTTCCGTCAACCTGGGGTGTTCTATACCGGGCCGCTTCGGATACCGTAAGTAACTGGGGAATAACTTACTGAACTCTGCCGGCGTTTCTGTGTTCCACGGGGCTTCCCGTTGTCACACCCTGGTCACAACCCGGGCCACATCCCTGAATATGACGGCGGCGAACAGAAGAAGCAGCAGAAAAAAGCCTATCTGCTGAGCAATCATGATATGCTTCTTCGACGCGGGCCGGCGGCGGATACCCTCATAAAGCAGAATGAGAAACTGCCCGCCGTCCAGGATGGGAACCGGCAGAAGGTTGAAACCCATTATCGCCAGTGAGAGGTATGAAACGGTTTCAAGCAGGCGTGACAGGCCGAATCCCGCCTGCTGCCCCAGGGTTTCCGCCACGAAAACAGGGCCTCCGGACATCTGAACAAGCTGAACCGGTTTCAGGATCAGAGCGAAAATACCGGTGAAGAAAGCCCCGGCACCTTCAAGTGTCGCGGCAAAGCTCACAACCAGCGCCCGGCCCGGAGACAGCCTGAGAACCCTGGTTCTCGTAAGGGGAGTGACACCGATAAGCCTTCTGCCCTGGTACTCCATGGGCTCTATGAACACCGTGTCCGCCACACCCGCCCTCACAAAGACCACTTCCAGAAAACGGCCCTCAAATCCCGCCACCACTTCCTGAAGCTCGCTGAAGGAATGGAGCGAAACTCCTCCCGCTACCGTTATGCTGTCACCGGTTCGAAGCCCGGCTTCGTAGGCGGGAAGCCCCACCGAAGCCTCCCCGACAACGGTGGAAAGAAAAGGAGTAAAGCCAGGCGCGTCATCGGCGGCAAGAAGGTATGGAACTTCCACGCCATCCGTACCATCCCGGAAAACCGTGAAGAAGCCCTCGGGAAACTCCAGTGTTTCCCTGTACACATCTTCCCAGCCCTCCACCGGAACACCATTGACCGCCGTGATCAGATCTCCCCTGAGAAGACCCGGAACTCCGTAGGGGTCATCCACCAGAGGTTCGGAATCCGGAACACCGGTTCCAATTGCGGCCAGTACCAGCAGAATAAGAATAAACGCGAGGCAGAGGTTCATGAATGGGCCCGCGACAACCACCAGAGCCCGTTTCCACCACGCTGTAACAATGTGCCCCGGTTCTCCCGATGTTCCCAGATCCACCTTGACAAAACCACCGAGGGGGATTGCGCCGATGCAGTACTCCGTTCCTCCCCTTTTCACCCGGACCAGAAGCGGAGGGAATCCCATGGAAAACCTCTCCACCGGGAGACCCACAGCCTTGGCCATGAGAAAATGCCCGAGTTCGTGAAAAAACACGATTATCCCAAGACCGAAAACCACCGCAAACGCGCTGTTCATAGATCCTCCATGATTTCCCGGGCAAACTCCCTGGCTTGGGAATCGGCGTTCACAAGTGTTCCAAAACCTTCAACGGGCAACGATTTGTGTTTTCTCAGAACTCCACTTATCACATCGGAAATGCTTCCAAAGGGTATCGCGTTTTTGAGAAAAGCGCCGACAGCCTCCTCGTCCGCGGCGTTGGCCGCGGCGGGAGCTGTTCCTCCGGTGTCGTAAGCGGCAAGGACCGCCTCAAAAGCAGGATACCTGAGGGGATCAAGCTCCCGGAATGTCAGGGTTCCCCAATCAAGAGGCGTTTCGCCGGATGCGCCCTCGGGTATCGCAAGGGAGGGCCAGTGCAGGGCGTAGGATATGGGTATTCTCATGTCTGGAAGCCCCAGAAGAGCCTTCCACGCACCATCCGCGGTCTCCACAAAGGAATGGACGATGCTTTCCGGATGAATCACGACCTCGACGGGAATGCCGGGAAAAAGCCATCGGGATTCGATGACCTCAAACGCCTTGTTCACCAGTGTGGCGGAATCCACGGTTATTCTCGCGCCCATTTTCCAGTTGGGATGGGCAAGCACCTGCTCCACCGAAGCAGTGGCCGCCTCCGGCGGAGACATGTGCCTCAAAGCTCCGCCACTGGCGGTTAGAACGATTTTTGCCGGTGTTCGGCTCTCACCCTGAATGCAGCGGAAGATGGTGCTGTGCTCACTGTCCACGGGAATGACAAGGCCCCTCCGAAGGTGGGGCAGCAGAAGCTCTCCACCTATCACCAGGCTTTCCTTGTTGGCCAGGGCCAGTGGAATCTCCATTCTCTGAACCAGAAGGCTTGCCTCGAGGCCCGCACTGCCGACTATGGCGTTGAGAACCATGTCAGAGCCCTGAACAAGCTCTTCCAGATGCTCCGGCCCCACAAGCAGACCCTTCCGGGAAGCCATTCCCGCATCCGAGGCGATACCGGCCAGCGACGGCCTGTAACGGTCAATCTGTTCTTCCAGGGCGGCCAGGGATGAGCCGCAGTAAACCGAATGCAGTTCAAGGGATGGGCTCTTGTCGATGATGGACAGCGCCTGGGTTCCGATGGAACCCGTGGAACCCAGAACCGAAACTTTTCTGGCCATCTCAGCCAGCCCCCGGACCGAAAAGATGCAGGACAGCCAGGGCTGCCGGTGCTGCGGCGGCCACGCTGTCGAAGCGATCAAGTATGCCCCCGTGAGCCCCGAGGAAACTTCCGGAGTCCTTCACCCCGGAATCCCTTTTTACAGCGCTTTCAAAGAGGTCGCCAAAAACGGCGGCAATACCGCAGACAATTCCCGCAACCGCCAGGTGAACCGGCGCCATGCCTCCCCATCCCACCGCCATCGCCCCGGCTACGGAACCCGCCAGACCCGCGGCGAATCCCTCCCATGATTTCCCGGGGCTCACCTTTGGAATCATCTTGTGGCGGCCCCACCTGCATCCGGCGAAATAGGCGAAACTGTCTCCGATCCAGCAGGAGGCAAGAGGTATGAGCACAATTCCCCGATGGGGCCAGTCAATGGAAAGTCTGGCGAGAATACCGAACCCGGCGGTGTAGAAAAGCGTGAGTCCCATGACTCCCAGCATTTCAGCCCGGGCCCCCCGGGGCGCCCGGCATGGAATCCACCAGAGGGCAAAGCACACACCGGGCAGAAGAACAGCCGCTGTCTGAAGAGGGGAGCCGATCCCCACAAGCAGCGTGGAAAAACCTGCCGCAAGTCCAACCGGAAGCCTGATATGAACCGGCGATGAGGGAAGGCACAATGAAACCGCCTCATAACCCGCGAGAACGCCGAGAAGGGAAAAAAGAACCAGAGAGGCTGCGGGGCCGCCGAAGAGTATCACCCAGAGAAAGATGACAATCCCCGGAACTGCCACCAGGACCCTGCTCCCCAGACCCGGGAAGGTCTTCAACTGGTAAGCCCGCCGTACCGGCGGCCCCTGCCTGCGTAATCCTCCAGGGCAGCCCTGAAATGCTCCCTGTCGAAGTCCGGCCAGAAGACCGGTGTGAAATACAGTTCACTGTACGCGGACTGCCAGAGCAGAAAATTGCTGAGCCTCTGCTCACCGGATGTGCGGATGACCAGATCCGGGTCGGGAATATCCGGGTTGTAGAGCAGGGAGGCGATGGTTTCCTCGGTTACCTCTTCCGGAGTGATCCCGCCGGCGAGAACCCGCCGGGCAACACTCTCGACGGCATCCCTTATCTCGGCTCTTCCGCCGTAACTTAATGCCAGAACCAGGTTAAGCCCGGTATTTGATGCTGTTCTTTCCATGGCGGAGTTCAGATCGGCCTGCTGTCGTTTCGGAAGATCGGAGAATCGTCCGGTTACCCGGAGTTTCACCCCCTTGGCGTGCAGTTCGTCTATGTTGTTTGCCACGAACCGTGAAAGAAGTCTCATCAGAAATGCCACTTCAAGCCTGGGGCGGCTCCAGTTTTCGGTTGAGAAGGCGTAAAGGGTCAGGTAGTTTATCCCCTCCTCACCGCAGAACTCCACCGCGGTGTGGATGGCCCGTTCCGCCGCGGAATGGCCATCGGTCCTGGGCAGGCCTCTTTTCCTGGCCCAACGACCGTTCCCGTCCATGATGATGGCCACATGGCTGGGAACGCCCATTATACTTCCAGTATCTCCTTTTCCTTGGCTTTCAGCAATGTGTCTATTTCCGAAGACGCTTCGTCCACCGCCTTCTGAACCAGGTCCTGGGTTTTCTTCTCGAGATCTTCGGTGATTTCACTGGCCTTGCACGCCTTCTTCAACTGATCGTTGGCATCCCTTCGGATGTTGCGAAGGGCAGTCCTGCCTTCCTCCGCAAGTTTCCGAACAAGCCTTGTGAGATCCTTTCTGCGTTCTTCCGAGAGCTTTGGAACGGGAATCCTTATCACGGGTCCGTCCACCGATGCCCTCAGTCCCAGATCGCTGGATTCAATGGCTTTCGCGATGGCGCCGGCGGTGGACTGATCCCATGGTTGAACGACAATGAGACGGGGCTCGGGAGCGCTGATTCCCGCCACCTGTCTGATGGGAAGGGTATCTCCCCAGCACTCCACCCTGATATTGTCCAGCAGCGCCGGGCTTGCCTTGCCGGTGCGAATCACCGACATCTCCCTCGATGTGTTCTGAACGGTTTTGCCGGCTTTCTCCTGTACTTCCATCAACAGAAGCTCTTCCATTATCAAACCTCCACCACCGTGACCGGGAGTTCCCCCTTCAACACGCGGTTGAGGTTCCCTGGCCCTGTAATGTCAAAAACTACGATTTCAATCCCCGCATCCCGGCACACCGCCACCGCTGCCGAGTCCATGAATCCAAGTCCCATGGAAAGCACCTGATCGCAGGTGATCCTCTCAAAGCGGCGGGCTTCAGGAAACAGCTTGGGATCCATGTCGTAAACACCGTCAACCTTGGTTCCCTTGTACAGGGTTTTACAGCGGGTCTGGGCGGCCCTGAGGGCAGCGGCGGTATCGGTGCTGAGAAACGGGTTGCCGGTTCCTCCGGCAAAGACCAGGATTTCGCCGCTCTGGAATAGCTCGGTGGCTCTCCGGGGAGAGAAGGTCTTAACTCCCGCCTCGGGAAAAGGGAACGCGCTGAAGACCGAGGACATCCCTCCCGCCTTCTCCACCGCGTCTGCCAGTGCCAGGGAGTTCATCACCGTGGCCAGCATGCCCATGTAATCAGCTGTGGTTCTTGTGATGCCTCCGGTATCCCGTCCCCTGAGGAAGTTCCCTCCCCCGGTCACGATCCCGGGCTGGTACCCAAGCTTTGAAAGAGAAACAAGCTCTTCCGCCAGTTCTGAAACCTTGCGGGTATCTATTCCGTGCCGGGATTCTCCGGCAAGCGCCTCACCGCTCAGTTTCAGAAGAAATCTTTCCCCTCGGGGAGAGCCCTCCTCCATGTCAGGCGCCTATGTTGAACCGGGCGAATCTGTTGATAATGATGTTCTCCCCGACTCTT
>Ga0334890_1003020_pt1 | contig 17905 bp, 18 predicted proteins | sample GraSluR1_MG_3_FD_207220 | JGI IMG/M metagenome (GOLD analysis project Ga0334890, IMG submission 207220) | Sludge microbial communities from methane-producing bioreactor in Wageningen University, Netherlands - Granular Sludge_31_08-R1 | ecosystem: Engineered > Bioreactor > Anaerobic >... | reverse complement strand
AAATGCCGTTGATGAATATTTGATCCACCTGCCCCCCTCTGTGTTTCCGAATGAGAAGCAGGTGTCTGGATGTCATAACATGGTGAGTGCGCCTGACGTGAAGAAGGCGGCACAACGGCAGGAAGAGTATGTGACTGCTCGGCACGGTTACAAAACAGTTACAAGTGCCGATTTTGAGGCAAAAAAAGAGGCTAGCTTAAGTAGCTAACCTCTTGATTTTCCATGGTGGGTCAGGGCAGAATCGAACTGCCGACACCTGGATTTTCAGTCCAGTGCTCTACCGACTGAGCTACCGACCCTCTGTGTCAGGGAACGCATTCTAGATTCGAAGCAGCTGTTTGTCAAGCAATTTTTAACGATTGTCGTAATTGGCATTTTGGTGAGGTGTTCTAATGACATATGTTGCTGCAATCATATCGTGCCACCCCCGTTTCCTGCCGTCGAAAGCAATCCAGATGAAGCCGAGGTTGACGATGAGTTCCGATATGATGTAGCCCACCCACCGGAGAAATGCGATACCGAAGGTCATCTGGTCCCCCGTCATCGGGACGACTCTCAGCCCAAGCATCATTTTGCCCGGTGTCTGCCCGATAGAGCCGTGAAAGTATGTGAAATAGACCATGTTAAGCAAGATCGTCGTTCCGTAATATGCTATAAGGAATGGGCCTGTCATCAGACTTTCGGGATCGAAGGATAACCCGGTGTCCAGAATAAGAGAGCCGATGACAATGAGGGGCACTGATATGAAGAAGAGGATTGCCTTATCGATGACAAACGCAATTGCTCTCCGCCAGAAGCCTCCATAACGGACATTATGCATCGCTGTGTTCTCCTTTCGCCGAGGCACCGAACATTCCCCGTTCGTATTGCAGAATGGAGAGGACGGCAAGGGCGACGGTTTCAGTTCGCAGAATATACGTTCCCAGTGTAACGGAGGCAAATCCGTTTGCCCGGGCCGATTCGACTTCTTCCCGGGTGAAACCTCCTTCAGGTCCGACAACGATAAAAAAATCCTTCCTGTTTTTCACGGTATCATTGTGCAGCATGGTTTTAAAGTCCCGGGTTGTCTCTTCTTCCCAGAAGATGATTCTGCAGTCATTATCTCCCGGCAACCTCACCATATCATCGAATGAAACGATGTCTCTTATATCCGGTATAACCGCGCGTCCGCATTGCCGAGACGCCTCGACAGCGATTTTCCGCCAACGCGATACCTTTGCAGTCATTTTATTTCCCGGGAATTTCGGGATCGATCGCCTGGATAGTACGGGAATGATGGTGGTTATGCCGAGTTCTGTGGCTTTCTGTATTATGAACTCCATTTTCCCCGCTTTCGGAATCGACTGGGCCAATGTGATTCTTATCTCAGAATGACGGATTTCTTTTTTTTCTGTTATGGTGAGAATTGCCGAATCACTGCTGAAATGATCAATGATGGTTTCGTATTCGAACTGCCGCCCATCGAAGACGGTAACGGGGTCTCCCGGCTTCAGGCGGAGTACGTTTTTAATATAATTCAGATTGTCATTTCCAAGGGCGACATGATCGACATCGTCGGATATGCGGGGAACGTAGATGCGGGGAGTTGTCAATGCTTCCTGCTCCTTTTTCTAAACACGTAGCAGACCCATTCTTTTTCAGTGAGAGTGCTGTCAAGGGTGATATCTTTGGTCTGATATATGGTTGTGACGTTTGTCCCGTCCTGGTCCATAATCCCCGACAATACGATGAATCCGTCCTGCTTGATCATCCGGTCCAGATGAGGCCTGAGATTGATCAGTGCGTTTGCCGTGAGATTTGCCACGACAAGGTTGAATTCACCGGCATACATTGCCACATCCCGATTAAGGATATCGATTTTATCGTCAACACGATTGATGGCTATATTTATGCCTGCAATTTCCACAGCCTTGGGGTCGAGATCAAGGGCCACCACCTTGTCGATGCCCAGTTTTGCACAGCATATGGCGAGAATTCCTGTCCCGGTGCCCACGTCGAGAGCCGTCCAGGTATTGCTGTCCTGGTTTGCTCTGACAAGTTCTTCAATCGCATTGATGCACATTCTCGTTGACGGATGTTGCCCTGTTCCAAAGGCCATACCCGGATCTATATCGATCACGATGTCCCGGCCCAGCGGCGCATACCGTTCCCATGTCGGCTTAATGACGATATCTTTGCTTATTCTCAGCGGTTTGAAGAATTTCTTCCATTGTTCACCCCAGTCCGGATCGACGATCCTGTCCGTTGTTACCTCAGGTTTATCCAGGTCGGGAAAAAGGATTGACAGGCTGTCGATATATCGGTTCAGCGCGCCGATTTGCTCCTTTATGTCACCTGATGCCGGCAGATATGCCTTGATCTCCACTGAGGTATGATCATTCGAATCGAATGAATTTTCTATCCGCTCTTCCTGGATGACTCCCTGGGTCCCAAGCTCGGTGAGAAAGTTCGCAAGGGCATCTGATAATTCAGGAGGGGTCGTCACGACAATTTCGATCCATACTTCCTTCTCGGATGAAGCGGGCATTTGCTGATCTCCTCTCCGGCGATTTTCTGTTTGTTGATAAAACGGGCTGGAATATCGTGCATGCGGTGAATAAGTTTCAAAAGATGTATAACTTCTTTTTCGTGAGATTGCAAGTAACTTGAATTTTCAAGTTCTTCGTGATAGTTACAAGTCTTTCACTAGATGGGAATATTATGTGACGAAAGGATCCTGCCGGTGGAATATTATCCGGTGTCCCTGGATATCAGAAAGAAACGGTGTGTCGTTGTCGGTGGCGGTGATGTGGCCGAAAGAAAGGTGGAGCGACTTCTTGCCTGCGGGGCCGAGGTGAGTGTCGTGGGAATGGAATTGACCTCCATGCTTGATGCGCTCGCCAGAGACAAGAAAATCTGCCACATCGTGGATACCTATAAGCGGGAATATATTGAGGGAGCATTTCTCGTCATCGGTGCGACCGATGACGATGAGGTCAACGGTCAAGTCGCCACGGATTCAAGGTGGAACAACATCTGGGTCAATATCGTCGATGATCCGGCACGGTGTGATTTTATTGTTCCTTCCGTTCTGCGTCAGGGAGATCTGACCATCGCCATATCAACGGGCGGTAAAAGCCCCGCCCTGGCAAAGCAAATCCGTGAAGAACTGGAAACGAAATTCGGTCCCGAATACGGGATCCTCCTTATGATCATGGGCATGATCAGGGAAAAAATAACGGCCCGGGGCACTCCTTCAGACATGAACAAAAAACTGTTTGAATCGGTTTTGAATTCCCATATCCTTGATTGTATTAGAAATCGGGACTGGGAACAGGTTAAGACGATCATAGAAGACACGGTGGGAGAAAGTCTGGATGTTGAAGTGTTGTCTGGCGGCAGACATGCAGTCTGCCGGTGACGGCCAATACCCGGCAATGATGATCTGGTGAATCATGGAAATGATTATTTTCAAGAGTGCTCTTATCGCTTATTTTGTAAGTACTGTGGGGTATATCGCATCGATTCTCGTCAGGCGTGTTTTCATGGCAAAGGCGGCAACCTGGGTTCTGTTTTTCGCATTTATTCTTTATGGGGCCTTTATAGCGGTTCGATGGGTTAAAGCCGGATACAGCCCGGTGGTTCATCTTCATGATTCCCTGTCATTTATCGGGTGGGCCATATCGGGAATTTATCTCGCCTTCCAGATGAAAACGAAAACAAGGGTGCTCGGTTCCATCGTATCACCCCTTGCTTTTTTCCTTATCATGGAAGCATCGGCATCAGGCGGACTTGTTCGCGAGATGATTCTCCCGGATATCCTCAAGGGGTGGTGGGTGTCGGCCCATACCATTCTGGCGCTGATAGGGGAGGCGCTTTTTGCGCTGGCATGCTGCGCGGGCATTATGTATCTTATTCAGGATAACTTAATCAGGAAGAAAAAATCATACAGTTTCAGCAGATTGCTGCCGCCCCTGCGGGACCTCGACCGGATCAACCATATCTGTATCCTCTGGGGATTCCCTCTCTTGACGCTCGGCATTATTGCCGGTTCGATCTGGGCCCGCACGGTGTGGGGAAGCCACTGGCAATGGGATCCGAAACAGGTCGGGACCATGATCTCATGGATTTTGTATGCCTTTCTCCTGCATCAGCGGCTTGCCATCGGATGGAAGGGCAGAAAAGCCGCTCTTTTTTCGATTGTCGCTTTCGGCATATTAATGGTTGCCGTTATCGGTGTTAACCTGTTTTCCGTGACGGTTCACCGCTTTGTGTAAATGTATGAGTATTATTCTTGTCGGCATGAATCATAAAACGGCTCCCCTGACAATACGGGAGAGGCTGTCGCTGTCATGCGACAGCGCGGATGTGCCGTTGCGTAAATTGAAACAAATATCGCAGATCAGTGAAGCGCTGTATCTTGCCACGTGCAATCGGGTTGAAGTTCTGGCTCATCTTGAAGATAGGGAAGGGGGGGTGGAAGAGTTAAAGAAATTCATTCTGTCCCACGGGAACTTGTCGCTTGAGGAACTACGATCATGCCTCTATGTCTATCGTGATGACGATGCGGTTCGTCATCTTTTCAGGGTTGCTTCCAGCCTCGATTCAATGATTATGGGAGAACCGCAGATTCTGGGCCAGGTGAAGGATGCCTATCGTCAATGTGTTGAATACAAGGCATCCGGTATCATTTTAAATAAATTGCTGCACCACACCTTTCGGGTCGCCAAGCGGGTGAGGACGGAAACGGGAATCGCAAACAACGCCGTATCGGTGAGTTTTGCCGCCGTCGCACTGGCAAAAAAGATCTTCGGCTTTCTCGCCGGAAAAAGCGTTCTCGTCATCGGGGCCGGGGAGATGTCCGAATTGGCGGCCCGGCATTTGATGGCCAATGGAGTCAACCGGATTATCGTAGCGAATCGAACGTATGAAAACGCCGTTCGGCTGGCAAATGATTTTCATGGTGAACCGATCGGGCTTGACCTCCTCGATGAGAAACTGAATGAAGTTGATATCGTTATCAGTTCCACCGCTGCCCCCGGTTATGTGATTACCCCTGAGGTGGTCGTATCGGCGCTTCGGCGGCGGAAGAACAGGCTGATGTTCATGATCGACATCGCCGTGCCGAGAGACATCGATCCGGCAGTGGGGGACATTGACAACGTTTACCTGTATAATATCGATAACCTCCAGGAAATTGTCGATGACAATATGAAGGTTCGCCTGAAAGAGGCGGAGAAGGCGGAGACTATTATTACCGAGGAGATTATTATTTTTTCAAACTGGCTGAGCACATTGGAGGTCGTTCCGACGATCGTGTCACTCAGAAGGAAGGCGGAGGATATTATCGCGGGCGAGTTGGAGCGATCCGGCGCATGGATGAAGAATCTCAGTGATGACGACCGGGACAAGGTTAAAATCATCGCATCGTCCATTGTCAACAAGATCCTTCACGATCCGATTACGAGCTTGAAAGAAGAAAGTCTAAATGGAGGAGCAGACCCGTATGTGGCGGCTATGATGAGGCTCTTCAAGCTGGGACACGACGAATGATCGATGGCCCCCGCCGGTATTCGAAACGGTTGAGGCACGTGGTCCATCAGAAAGAATTTTATGATACGGGGAGGAGAGACGATTAAAACTCCGTTAAGAATCGGAACACGGGGAAGTAAACTTGCACTGACGCAGACACAATTGATCGCGGATCGAATCAAGCGGAAACACCCCGGGTTGGATATAGAGATTGTCCAGATACGGACAAAAGGTGATAAACTGCAGGATGTCGCCCTCGTCACGATCGGCGGAAAGGGCGTATTTGTCAAGGAAATCGAAGAGGCCCTGCTCCGGGGCGACATTCATGTTGCCGTCCACAGCATGAAAGACGTGCCGGTAGACCTGCCCGAAGACCTGGAGATCGGGGCCGTGCCGCAGCGGGAGGATCCCCGTGACGTCCTCGTTTCCAGAGACGGCAGAAAGATCGAGGAACTCCGTAACGGAGCACGAATCGGCACCGGTTCTCTCAGGCGAACAATTCAACTCCGGCAGTTATTACCGGATGCCGAGGTCATTCCGATCAGGGGAAACCTCGATACGAGGATAAGAAAAATTGAAAGTGAAGACCTCGACGGAATTGTGGTTGCCGCCGCCGGCATGAGGCGGATGGGATTGACGGGGCAGGTGTCGCAGTACATACCGGTGGAGTGGGTGATACCGTCGGCGGGACAGGGGATACTCGGCGTTGAAGTGAAGCGGGACGATACCGACAGTAAAGAAATCATTTCTTTTCTGAATCATTCGGATACGCTGGTTGAGCTCACGGCGGAACGGGCATTCCTCAAGCGCTTGGGCGGCGGATGCCAGGTTCCCATCGGCGCTTACTGTAGAAAACAGGGTGATCGATTGATCCTCAGGGGGCTTCTGGGTACGGTGGACGGCAGTTTCATTATTTCCGAGGAGGTGCGGGGTTCCTGCACGGAATCATCGGAGATGGGATGGATGATGGCTGAAAAAATCCTGGCGCGGGGCGGACGGGAAATTCTGGCTGAAATGTATAACGGGTGCTGAAAGGCTGTTGAAAAACGCCCATCTGCTGCGTTCCCCTCACCCTTTGTCACTGCGACGTACTATTAGTACGACTCGTGTTCCTCAGGGTGTCGGGCGCCTTGCATATGGACATTTTTGAACAGCCTTATGTTGGCTTTTTTCAACGGCACGTTATGAATGCCGCTCAAATGAATTGGGCAGCAACGCAACAACGCGGTTGCGAATAAAAAATGTTATATTTCCGGTGATCCCAACTTTTGCGGAACAGGGGAAGAAAAACGGCTTACGATGACGGTCGTGAGGGAGAGAGAATAGTTGCCATGGCGAAAAGAGGGTATGTGTACATAATTGGCGCCGGTCCGGGAGATCCCGGGCTTATCACGCTTCGCGGCGTTGAATGTCTGAAGCGTTCCGACGTCATCGTCTATGATTACCTTGTGAGCCCTTATATCCTGAATCATGCCCCGAGCGATGCACGGCTGATATATGTCGGAAAAAAAGGTGGAGATCACACCGTTACGCAGGAGAAGCTGAATCAAATTCTCGTTGATGAGGCATCAGGAGGCAATATCGTTGCCCGGTTGAAGGGTGGTGACCCCTTTATTTTCGGCCGAGGGGGGGAAGAGGCGGAAGTGCTGGCGGCCGCGGGAATTCCCTTCGAAGTTATTCCCGGCGTCACCTCGGCCATCGCCGTACCGGCCTATGCGGGAATACCGCTGACCCACCGCAGGTTTGCTTCATCGGTTACGTTTGTTACGGGCCATGAAGACCCGGCAAAAACGGAAAGCAGTGTCGACTGGCAGACCGTATCCCACTCCGGCACGGTCGTGTTTCTCATGGGTGTGAGAAACCTTGAGTATATTGCAGGGCAGCTGATACAACACGGACGGCATCACAATACCCCGGCTGCGCTCATTCGGTGGGGAACCACGCCGGATCAGGAAACCGTAACGGGAACATTGAAAACCATCGTTGAGATGGCCCGGGAGCGAAAATTCTCTCCGCCGTCCATTTTTGTCGTGGGAGACGTTGTCTCCCTGCGGAACGATCTTGACTGGTATGAAACGAAGCCTCTCTTCGGCAAAGGAGTTGTGATCACCAGGCCGAAAGAACAGGCCGATGATTTTGCGGCCCTGTTGAATGAACGAGGTGCCCGCGTCATCCTGTTCCCGACGATCAGAATCGTTCCTCCCGCGAGTTACGACGCGCTGGATCGAGCCGTGGAGACGATTGCAGCGTATGACTGGATTATTTTTACCAGCGCCAACGGTGTGAGGTTCTTTTTTGATAGAATAAAGGAACTGGGACGGGATATCCGTGATTTAAAAGGGATTCGGATCTGTACGATCGGACCGGCATCGGCCTCTGTTGTGGAAGATTACGGCATAATCGTTGATAGTGTTCCCGATGAGTATATATCCGAGGGCGTGGTCGATGCATTCCGAGGTCACGATATGCGTGGCAAACGGGTTCTGCTGCCTCGGGCGGAAACAGCCCGGAATGTCATCCCCGACGGTCTTGCCGAACTGGGCGCCCACGTCGATGTGGTAACGGCGTACCGGACGGTCAACTCGCAGATCGATCCGGCGGAACTCTTTGATCTGATAGAAAGAAGAAAGGTCGATGTCATAACCTTTACAAGTCCGTCGACGGTGAGTAATTTTATCGATATAATCGGAAGCGGCACAAAACTTCCGTCATATATAAAGATTGCCTGCATCGGGCCGGTGACGAAACAAGCGGCGGAACAGGCGGGTTTTACCGTTGATATCATGCACGGGCCCTATGTCATTGAGGGTCTTGTCGACGCACTGGAACGGGCGTTTAAACATGATGCGAAATGAGAGATGAGGCATGAATCGAAGCATTCTGCGAATGGTACGGGTCCGCCGCGGAGCTTGAGATTCGTAATCTTTCATGTGTCATTCTTAACTTAAAATCTGATAACAGGTGGTTAATGATCGGAATTTCAAAATTATATTGCGGTGCCGTTGAATCGTCGGATGTTCTCCGGTACGGCGCCGATTCGGGAAGGCTTCCTTCCCATCTGCTCCAGTTTTCCAAAGACAAACGGCCCGTTGTGGTCTGGAATATGACGAGGAGATGTAACCTGAAATGTGTCCACTGTTACTCGAGTTCCCAGAACATCACCTACAGCGATGAACTCAGCGGAGACGAAGCACGGGCGCTGCTGACGGATCTTTCGGCATTCGGGTGCCCCGTCATCCTCTTTTCCGGCGGGGAGCCGCTGATGCGACGGGATCTGCCCGAACTCCTCGAGCTGGCTGTCGACAAGGGGATGCGTGCCGTCATATCGACGAATGGTACTTTGATTACGAAGGAAAAGGCTCGAATTTTCAGTAAAATCGGTCTTTCCTACGTCGGGGTGAGCCTTGACGGCCTCTCTGTGATCCATGACCGTTTCAGGGGTGTCGCAGGCGCCTTTGATGCCGCGATGCGGGGTATCGCGAACTGTCAGGATGAGGGGATCAAGGTAGGCGTCCGTTTTACCATAACGGGGTCAAATGCCCACGAGATACCGGCCATATTCGATCTCATCGAAAAAGAGAATATTCCACGGGCATGCTTCTATCATCTCGTTTATTCGGGGCGCGGATCCGCTCTGATCGACGAAGACCTGTCTCATGATGAAACGAGGAGGGTTGTTGATCTGATTCTTGACAGAACACGGGACCTTTTTGACCGGGGGCTTGAAAAAGAGATCCTCACCGTGGACAACCATGCCGACGGGCCGTACATTTATCTCAGACTGTTGAAGGAAGATCCGAAGCGTGCGGAGGAAGTTCTGAAGCTCCTCAAGATGAACGAAGGCAATAATTCGGGACGGGGAATCGGTTGCGTAAGCTGGGACGGGGAAGTGCACGCCGATCAGTTCTGGAGAACCATTTCGTTCGGGAACGTGAGAAGGCGCCCCTTCAGCGAGATCTGGCAGGATACGTCGAATGAGCTCATGGCGAAATTGAAAGATAAAAAGTCATTTGTCACGGGGCGATGCGCCACATGCCGGTGGCTCGATGTCTGCGGCGGAAACTTCAGGGCTCGGGCGGAAGCGGTTTTTGATGACCTCTGGGCGCCGGATCCGGCATGTTATCTGACGGAGGAGGAAATCGCAGAAGTGAAGAGTGATAAGTGATGAGTGGAAACTGTTGAGGGAGGGGGAGGATATTTCAATTTACGTTATTACCTTAATTTTTAATTCATAGCGGAGGGCTTGCCATGCATTATCCGGAATACCGGCCGAGGAGGCTGAGACAGAATGAAAATTTCAGGAGAATGATACGGGAAACGACGTTGACCGTGAATGATTTTATATATCCGCTGTTTGTCACGTTCGGGAAGAACGTGAAAAAGCCGATTGCTTCCATGCCCGGCAACTTTCAACTGTCCATAGATCATCTCGTCAAGGAAGTCAAGAGTGCCCGGGACCTTGGAATTCCTGCCGTTATTCTGTTCGGTATCCCCGAGACAAAGGATGAGGTAGCCTCGGGAGCCCTCGGTGATAAAGGGATCATTCAACAGGCGGTGAAAGCGGTAAAGGACGCGGTCCCCGATATACTGGTCATTACCGATTTATGCCTCTGCGAGTACACCAGTCACGGCCACTGCGGTATCCTTGACGGGCATGTGGTGGATAATGATGCCACACTTCAGGTCCTCGGCGAGACGGCGGTATTCCAGACGAAAGCTGGCGCCGATATGGTTGCTCCTTCGGGAATGATGGACGGCCAGGTCCTTGCCGTCAGGGAAGCCCTTGATGAATCAGGGTATGAACATGTTCCCATCATGGCGTATTCCGCCAAGTATGCCTCGTGCTTCTACGGCCCGTTTCGTGATGCCGCGGAAAGCACGCCGCAGTTCGGCGATCGAAAGGCCTATCAGATGGACCCGCCCAACAGTGATGAGGCAATGAGGGAAATCACCCTTGATGTGGAAGAGGGAGCGGATATCATCATGGTAAAGCCGGCGCTTCCCTATCTTGACATTATCCGCCGGGCGAAAGAGGAATTTGATCTTCCCCTGGCGGCGTACAATGTAAGCGGTGAGTTTGCCATGATAAAGGCGGCGGCCAACCTGGGCTGGATTGATGAGACGCGGGCAATGATGGAGGCGCTCATTTCCATCAAGCGTGCCGGCGCCGATATGATTCTGACCTATTTTGCCAAAGATGCCGCAAAATTAATCGTTTAAAGTTTCAGGTTTCATGTTTCGCGATTTGGGGGCGGTGCTACATTCCGTCCGACGGGGTTGTTGATAATGAGTTCAAATAAACAATCTTTGATTTTGCCTCATACCCTTCGCATGGTGGCGTGGGAAATAACCCGGCAATGCAACCTGTCATGTGTCCATTGTCGTGCGTCCGCCGAATACGGGCCGTATGAAGGAGAATTTACGACGGAGCAGTGCCTGCAGCTTATCGACAATATGGCATCCTTCAGCAAACCGGTGGTGATCCTGACAGGAGGGGAGCCGTACTTACGGGATGACATCTTTGACGTTTCGGCATATGGTGATGCTCAAGGCCTGAGAATGGTCCTGGCGACGAATGGCACGATTGTGACGGACGAAATTGCTCAGCGAACCAGGGAATCGGGGATCAAACGGGTGAGCATCAGTCTTGACGGGTCCGACGAGAAGCATCATGACGACTTTCGGGGGGTCCCCGGCGCTTTTGCAGGTTCACTGCGGGGAATTGAGGCCTTTAAGCGTGCGGGAGTAGAATTTCAGATCAACACGACGATCACTCGTTTCAATCATCATCAGATACAAGATATTTTGAACCTGGCGATCAAGCTGGGAGCCGCTGCCCACCACATCTTCCTTCTCGTACCCACCGGAAGGGCTCGCGACATGGCGGAGCAAGAGATATCTCGGGAGGATTATGAAACAACACTTCACTGGTTCTATGATCAAAGTTTCACCTGCTCCATTCAACTCAAGGCCACCTGTGCACCCCATTTCTACAGGATCTATCATCAAAGAAAAAAGGAAAAAAGAGATGGATCGAACATGCCGCAAGGCCCTTTGCACAGCATGACCAGGGGATGCATGGGGGGAAGTTCATTCTGTTTCATATCCCACACGGGGCAGATTCAACCCTGCGGTTTCCTCGAAATCGACTGCGGACAGCTCACGGAAAGGGACTTCAAGGATATCTGGGAAAATTCAAAGATTTTCAAAGAGTTGAGAGATTTGAGCCTCTATAAGGGGAAGTGCGGGCGGTGCGAATTTCTCAAGGTATGCGGCGGGTGTCGCGCCCGGGCGTATGAGATGACGGGAGACTACCTTGCGGAAGAACCGTTCTGCGTCTATGAGCCGGGGAAGTAGTGGTGAGTGTGAAGTGAGTAGTGGTACGTGAGAACAACAGGGGGCAGGGCGCCGGGAGGAGGAAAACACCGGTTCCTGCGGGAGAATATGTGGATGGATCAAGGAAGGCCGGAAGTAAACACGACGATAACAATGCAGACTGCTGATCGCTGAAAGCTGAGAACATGGATGCCATCGACAGAAAAATTCTTAATATGATTCAGAAGGAATTTCCTCTTGAGACCGAACCTTACAGAATTATGGGCGACAGAATCGGTCTCACCGAGGATGACGTTTTCGAACGGGTCATGAGGCTCAAGGAATCGGGCGTTATCCGAAGAATCGGCGCTGTTTTTGACAGTAAGAAACTCGGGTATGCAAGCACTCTCTGTGCCGCAGCGGTGCCGGAAGAAAAGATCGAGGACTTTGTTGCGGTGGTTAACTCGTATCGCGGGGTAACCCATAATTACCGGAGACGGCACCGATACAACATATGGTTTACCTTTATTGCGCCCTCAATGGAGGAAATCGAGCGGTCGCTTGAAGAAATCAGGCACACAACCGGGGTCGTCCAAATTATCAGCATGCCCGCCACACGGACGTTTAAAATTGACGCCAGCTTTGACCTGTAGGGAAATTTCGAAGGAATTCCTGAAAACTCCGCTTAAAACTTATCAGTGAACTCACAATCGCAGCATTTTTTTATTTCGGGGAAGCTGTTGGTTTTACAGTCCCACAATTTCCCCGAGTTGATGTCCATTACGGGGATCAAAACGACCGTGCCGTTGTCAACACCGGATTTATCGTTGAAATGCAGCCAGAGCTGCCCTCCTTTTTTAACCGTTATGCTTTTCAGGGCCTTTATCTGAAAGGATTCGGGACGGGGAATGCCCGCTTCGGCATTTGTCGAGGGGAATTCATTATGATCGAAATAGTACTTCAGGATCTTGCTTTGCGCATCGTTTGCCAGAGACAGCCCGTCAGTGATCGCTGCTGTTCGAGCGGTCTCCGCCTTTTGTTTTTGATAGAACCAGAATCCTAACGATCCGACTGCGACAGCCAGGACAAGTGCCGCGATTATCATTGTACCCTTTGACTGAGCCATCGATTTTCCTCCTCCTTATCACGTATCACGTCATTCCCGATCGATTGTTACGTACTATAATCGGTTGCAAATCAATAATAGTTGAGTGCCGAATCATCATTTCACATGGCGCCTTTCATGATGACGGATCATATCATACGCCGTGACGTATGGGAACGGTAATTGTTGTTTTCCATGCAGTCGTCCTCCGACGAAGCCTGTGGAGGGGGGAGAACAGGGTGCAGGGGGTTGGGGGGAGAAATAGTGAAAAGTGATCAGTGGCACGTGGCGAGTGAAAAAACAGGGCATCGCGCAGGTCAGAGGCACGTGGTTAGAAAGTGAGGGTGATGCCCCCGGGAGCCGGTGGTTCGATTCTGTTCTCCGGAACACGAACTGTGATTTCATCGTGATCGCACAAAAAAGCAGGGCCGTTTCCAGCCCTGCCGTACTCATTGTCTTTATGAATTTTATTTACCTATTTTCTCCTCATACCCGCCAGTCCGATCAGGCCAAGGCCGAGAAGGAACAGTGTAGTGGGTTCGGGAACGGGAAGACCACCAATTTCGCCCACGTGACTGATTCTTCCTATATCAAAATTCTGGGCTATATAAATTTCATCAAGGTTTATCACTGCCCATGCCAATTGTTGTAAGTTTTCGTACAGGTAGTGGGTTAGGGGTGTGGGGTTTAAACCGCCTGTCCCAATTTTAATGAAAAAATACGCTGGCTCGCCTTTAAGGTGCAATGCCCCAAAAGTATCTTCATCATCGACTGCTGACCAATTGCTCTCGGAAACATTATACTTATCTTCCTCGGAGAAGGTGTATTCAGACCCCAGTTCACTCTGTACCCAGGCCAATTCCTCTGCATAAGAGTTGCCGACAGTAGCAGATGCATAAATGGTGTCTTCATTCCCTACATCAATTGTTCCGCCCGATATTGTGTAAGACCACGCTGAACCAGCAAACATCACCAAAATACAAAGGATAGCTGATATCCCGAATATTTTTTTCATCTTCCATGCTCCTTTCTCATTACCACTCATATATACCACTCATATATTTAATTGTCAGCATTTTGTTTCTGGTACTGCAATTTTGATTCCACCTTACACGGCGTTGCGACAGTGAAAGAAACTTATCAAGTAACATTCTGATATTACATTCTATTTATTCACGCCTACAGTAATCATTCGTTCTTCATCCATGACGATGGCAAAAAAAAGATGTCTCCGGATTGTAAAGAATGCCGACACTTTTTGTGCGTTTTCATGGTGATATGCTTAATGTACCTGAATCTATTAATAAAAAAAGTGAAAACGAGATTGTAAAGTATTCCGACACCTGTGAGGTGGTTTGACGCATCAGCTGCATTTCATGCCGTAATTATTGTGAATAAAATAAAATTCCACTGTAAAAGATTCCGACACCTGCATGGGAAGAGTAAAAGAACGTTTCCGTCACCGCTGCCCCCAACTGAAACCGTGGCGGCAACAGCTTCGATTTGATGCCGATGGATTCAATTCATTCATGAAAACCGCAGGCTGCCGTTGTGCCGGTTATTATTTCTCCCGGTTTCGACCGGGCAGATAGTCCTCCCTCACCGGTGAAAAGACCTCCAGGGCGATAGAATCTTCAATGATTTCAGCCCCATGATCAAGGCCCGCCGCAATATTCCAGGCGTCGCCGGGACATGCGTCGTATTGTTCGGCTCCGATAGTGAGACGGAGCCGTCCGCTGATGAGACAGCCTGTCTGCTCGTAGGGATGGGAATGCAGGGGCAGGTCGCTTCCCTTATCCAGGTGAAAACGGGTCATGAGCGTTCGTTCGCCGTAGACGACTGTTTTCTGCCTGATTCCCGCCAGCGGCGAAATATAACCCGTTTCGTCATGCCTGTTGAATGCAATCGTCATGAATCATTCCTCCTTAATTAATGTATCGACCGGTTTGATGCATTGTGAGTTTTTGCAGTTTCTCTGCGCTCTCTGTGTCCTCTGTGGTTTATATTCTGAATGTCACTCATGTTATTTATGCCGATATGGGTCGAGCTCCCCGCCGGTGTCGCCTTGATTTCGTGTAAGTGGCGAAGAAAAATTCCTTTCCGCTTTGAAGGCGGATGATCTCACTGCTGCGTTCAACAAGCCGCTTCGAAAAGCCAAATCCGTAAACGTTTGTCTATCAAGCAGAATCATGAGCGGCGCGAGTTGTTCCAGGCTCGCGTACGGTGTTTTTGATACGGGCGGCAGGTCATCTCCTGGCAGTTGCAGTACCACGGACATAACACCCGTTTCTTTCATGGCGGTTGCTATCTTCGGCAGTATCACTTCCGGCTTGACGTATTCAAAAATAAGCGCACCGTGGACAAGATCGAATTCCGAGATTCCCATGGCGGTGGACTGAATGTCGGCACACCTCCATTCAATGTTCTTCGCAGATGATTCAAATCGTTTCCGGGCGATGTCAAGGTAGCCGGCATTAATGTCGATTGCACAGACTCTCGCGGTATGGCTGAAATCGATATGTTCAAACCCATTCCCCGTGGTGCACCCCAGCACCGCCAGAGACTCGGGGGCCGTCTCGTCAAGGGCTGTTTTAAAAAGGCTGTTGAGAAGTTGAAGCTGTCCCACATCCGGACTGCCCATATGACCTTCATAGTCGGAGGCGGGTATGTTCAGCCAGGGATTATCCGTATTCAGCATAGGGGCCTTCCCGGGTGTATTTATGTCGAATGCCTGTCCGAAACGTTTGATGTGTCGGTTTACTCTAAAGATTCCGGTTTCAACGGGTTGTTGCCCACAACTCAGCAAGGACCCGTGAAGATGCTGTTGAAAAAACGCCCATCTGCAACATTTCCCTCATCCTTCACTGCCGCGACGTACTATACGTACGACTCACTTCTCAGGATTTCCGACGCCGTGCATCCTGACGCTTTTGCACAGCCTCATGTCGGGACTTTCAGAGCGGCCTGTAAAATGCGGACCCTGAAGTTGTTTCTTCCCGGATCTATTTGAACTTCACTGAGATTTCAACAGGGCCTCTCGGATCGAGGCCGATATACTTCGCCCGAATGGTCGTGTTCGGCTGTGTCGGCATCAGCTTCGTTATCGTACCGAGAGACAGGAGGTCACCTTTTTTCAATTGAATACCTTCGGCATTCAGCGAGTCTTTAATCCAGAGAACCACATTGAGAGGATGCCCCAGGATGTTGCTTCCCGTTCCCTCTGCGAGAACCGTCCCTTTTTCGTCCAGTATATGAAGTTGAAATTTTTCCAGCCGTTCAAACCACTTTTGTGTGGGCTGGATCTGAATCGGGGTTCCCACAACGCCGTATCGGGCCGCCACATTAACCGCCGCAAGTTTCGGTCCGTCTATCTTGACACCATTTTCAAAAAGCAGATCCGGAAGCTCGATAAACGGTATCGCTTCAGAGATGTGATTCAATGTCTCACGCGGTGTTGTTGCCGTGTTGATTCCCTCGTCCTTCACGCGCAGTATCAGGTCGCCTTCACTGAGGGGGCGGGGACCGAAATCCGCCTTCATGACGGTGCCGCTTTTTCTCAGCATGTTTTTCAGAAGTGTGCCTCTGAGGGGGTGGGATACGCCGAAATTCTTCTGCACTCCTTCGTTTGTCAGCCCGGCCTTGTACCCGATGACCGGTCCGTATTTCTCGCTGATAATGGATACATACTGGGCTTGGATTTTCATTGCTTCGTCAACCGTGATTGTCCCATCAAGATCGGAAGCGGCAGTCTTTGCCAGAAAATGCTTTGCAAGCTCTGACGCCGTATCCTGCGCCAGCGCGCTTGCCTGGAGTAAGAAAACCAGGAAGAAAATAACGCTGGCGGAAATGATAAGGTTTTTACGACATTTCTTTTCCTGCATACGACACCTCCATAGTTTCAATTTCAACGAACGTCGCACATGACCATTCGATGATTGGTTGCCATACAGCATCCCGACATGGCACTGCCGGCGATGGTGCTTCAGACAGCTTTATCCGGTATTCAGCGGTTGTTGAATAACGCCCATCCGCAGCATTTCCTTTATCTTTTGTCTTCAGGGATGGGGCTCAGAGGAAACGGATCAAGGCCTGAAGTGTCGAGAACAGATAAGTACAAGCATTCCCCAGTGAATGTTTACTCGGGGGCGGCATCAACAACTGCACAGCCATGATAATGCAGGGAAAGAGAAGAAGTCAACAGCAAAAAAAACGGTGAGAAAGCAGAGGGCGCTGCTGCCGGCTTTGACATGTGCCCTGGAGGATGCCGGTCTGGTATTCATTCCGCAATTGACAATACGGTCCGAGTCGGTATAGTGCAGAAGAAGGGTGGGCATGATCCACCCGTTGCGACATCAGATTCTGTAATCCGGGAGAACCATGACTGAAAAACAAACACAACCGAAACTGTTTCTCGTTGATGGGAGCAATTATATCTATCGGGCGTTTTACGCGATCCGACAGCTTTCCAATTCAAAGGGCTTTCCCACCAACGCCATTTACGGCTTCACGAACATGCTTATCAAGCTCTGCAGCGACTACCGGCCCGACTATATCGCCGTCGTGTTCGATTCGAAAGGGCCCACGTTCCGCCATGAAGCATATGAAAACTACAAGGCGAATCGGAGCGCCATGCCCGACGAGCTGATCCCGCAGATTCCCTATATCAAGGATGTCGTCCGGGGATTCTCCATGCCGGTTATCGAGCAGGAGGGGGTGGAAGCCGACGATATTATCGGTACCATCGCAAAAGCATGCTCTCACACGGGGGTGGAGACGGTCATCGTGTCCGGCGATAAGGACCTGATGCAGCTCGTTTCGGATGATGTGGTCGTCGTCGATACGATGAAAGACAAGATGTATGATGTGGAAGGAGTAAAGGAACGGTTCGGTATTGAGCCGGCGAGGGTCGTGGATGTTCTCGGCCTGGCAGGGGATGCTTCCGATAATATCCCCGGTGTTCCCGGGGTGGGTGAG
>Ga0334890_1003019_pt1 | contig 17915 bp, 11 predicted proteins | sample GraSluR1_MG_3_FD_207220 | JGI IMG/M metagenome (GOLD analysis project Ga0334890, IMG submission 207220) | Sludge microbial communities from methane-producing bioreactor in Wageningen University, Netherlands - Granular Sludge_31_08-R1 | ecosystem: Engineered > Bioreactor > Anaerobic >... | reverse complement strand
TTAGATACTTAATTTGACTCTTATGGAACTTAGATGGGTTGATTTTAGTCCCTAAGAAACTAGACTTAGCCATTAGTCTTTACTCCCAAACAATCTAAAAGCAAATCTACTAACCAAATAAACAAAGAATAATAAAACCACTGAAAGCGCTGCGGCATAACCCATCTCATATTTAAAAAAGCCGTAGTACTCAATATGGTTAACAATTAACTGACCAGCATATTGTGGTGTAGGATTTGAACCCGACAAAGCCACACCAATTCCCGCCGAAGCGAAAGTACCTACTATCGCCATTACTGCACCAAACAACATCTGTGGTTTGATGGAAGGAATGGTGATATAAACAATCTCTTGAAACTTATTCTTTATTCCATCAATATATCCAGCTTCATACATCTCTTGGTTTACATTTAAGATTCCTGCCATCATCGCTAAGAATCCCACTCCCATAGAAGACCATAAAGTCACAATAACCATAATCAATAATAAGAACTCTTGTGATTGTAAAAAGACAATCGGTTCAACAATCATACCTAGTCTTAATAAAATTGAATTCAAATAACCGGCACTATCACCCGCAAAAATAATCCGCCATAACACAGCCATCGTGATTCCTCCCGTTAAGGAAGGCGAATAAATGATTAAAGCTAAAACTGTTCTTACCTTAGGTGTTAATTGCGCTAGAATCCAAGCTAACAGAAATGATAAAATATAACTACCTGGCCCTACAATAATGGCATATTTAAGTGTATTAGCTAAGACCTTTTGCATAAATATTTCATCATTTGTAAAAAGATAGATATAGTTTTCAAATCCAACCCAATAAGGAGCTCTAACTGTATCAAAATAAGTAAAAGAGAGGAATATCGCAACGATAACGGGAATCACGATGAAGATAGAAAACATTAAAACATAAGGTAACACAAATCCATATGCGATTCGTTGTTGTTTAATCTTAGCTGTTGAAAGCAAGGTCTTTGTTTTACTCATAATCATCACTTGCCTTCCACTCGATAATAATCGCCTCATTCGCAAGAAGATAATCTCTTAAAATATTTTCTTTTTTATCCATATAACCAAATTCTGACATCTTCCGATGAATTTCTTGATCCATTCTAATGATTGCATCATTTAGTAAAATTCTCATATTCTCACGGTTTAAAACCACCGCATTCCATATATTAGATATCTCTAATTCAACTTGGTAAGACCCGGGAACCTTAGGTAATTCTTTTAGATGGGTCCACTGTTCTAGGATTATCCTTAAATCTGCTTGATTGATATTAAGAGCTTGAAATGCTTCAAAATTACCTGAGTTCCATAAGTACTCAGGTCCTAAAGTTGAAAGTAATAAGTCTTGAAATCTAATCTGTGTTTCTGTACTAGACCACCACTTCAAGTACTCCCAAGCTTCATTCTTTTTATCGGTATTCTCAAAAATCATATTAGCAGTTAAAGCCCCAGGAGCTGATCTATCAATTGACTCATCAGCTTGTTCTACTCCTGGTAAAAGCGCGATTGACCATAAACCTTTGATATCATTCGCAGCGTTTAAAAGGGTTGTATACATTCCAAAGTCACCGATACCAATCGGTGATTTACCTAAACGGAAATCATTATAAAAAGATGTAACAGTTGTATCAACTGAGTAAATAGTATATAGTTCTGTCATTATTTCTAAAGCCTTGATTGATTCAATGTTTTCTAAATCAACATTAAACCCTGTTTCATCATAAACCAAAGAACCGTATTGAAATAAAAACGGCAGGGTTGAATCAAATGACTTTAAAGAAGTTGCAGATGATAAAGGCAAGTAGAAATTCATTCCATAACGTTTTAATATTGGCATAATCTCTTTAACTTCATCCCAAGTATTAGGGATAGGAATACCAAGAGCTTCTAAGATATCGTGACGGTAATACATCACATAGAAATTCTCTGTATCAGGAAGACCATATAAACCGCGATTATAAATCATCGGTATCAATGCTTGATTATAATACTGATTAATGACATCAGAGAAATCTTCATTATCAATGAACTCAGTTAAATCAAGAATTGCTCCTCGAATCCCTAAATCATATGGTAACCAAGAAGCAACTCCCATCGCAATATCAGGGTTAGTGCCTGCCGAGTTTGCGAGGATTAACTTTCCTTCTGAAGCCATTACTGATATCTGGACTTTAATTCCGGTATTCTTAGTAAAATCATCATCAGTCATCTTTTGAATTAAATCAGTATATTGTTTTGAGCGATTAACCCAAACCACTAGTTCATCATCATCGGGATTAAGCTGATATCTTTCATCAAAAAATGATAAAAAGAATCTTTTGAGATTAACCCAAAATCTTACAAATAAATTAGCATTTGGTCTTTCAAGTTTGACATCTGTGTGAATATAAAACTTATCAAGATCTAAGGGACTATTTAACAATAAAGAAATAGCACTTCTTAATGTCGAAGCGATTGATTCTTGTGATGTTGATAACAAATTGATATTCTTAGGTATTTCATTTGGTTCTTTGGCTAAGAGATTAAGATTTCGTATCGCAATCTTAATCATAGAAGCAGCTTCTGATAATTTATTTGAGGTAGTAAGGTCATTTAACTCTTTATAGATATTGTTAAGAACCATTGCTGCATTTTCTAGTTCGTCAACAACATTAGGTAGATAATCAGATATCTCCCAATCCCGGAACTCATCTAACTGATTTCCGGTTAACTTCTTAACATCTAAAGCTAATTCATTAACATATTCTAAGATATCTTCTATCTCATAAAAAGCATCTTGATAAGGACTCAGATTAACAGTTAATGAGATTTCATTAGTTCCTTGATTTAAATAGATTAAATATGGATTTTCACCATCACCAACAGTTACATTTTGCCATGAAGTGTCATATTCAAACTTGATAAAGGCTGCTTCAGCAAAAGGAATCTCTCCATTTACTCTTAAACTTCTAAAAACAGCAGCATTAACATTATTGCTTTGTTTTGCCTTAAAAGTTATGTAGTAATATCCTGCCTTTTCAATATCAACAGAATAAGCAACCATTTCTCTTTGACTATTATAAGAAGTGCCTGAGATAGTATTTAACTTCAAATATCTGACTGAAAATGGAGTAACCCCTACACTTCTTGATACTCCTGCTTGAATATTAGCTGCATTCTTATAATTTGGAATCTCTGCTTCAGTTTCAATTAATAACTCATCACTTACTAACTTCTTATTAGCACTGTATTCTTGATAACTAATCAAATCACTTCTTCCAGAAACAAAAATATCTCCTAATAACATTTCACCTTTAATCAGTGTGAAAGAAATTTCTTGTGAACCTGTTTCTAAATAGAATGCTAATGGTTCTAAAAACAAGCCCATTGGATCATAAAAGTCTTGTTTGACCCACTTTTGAATTTGTACTTGTTCACCATAGAAATCATTACCATAACGATCTTTACTAAAACCATCTAACAGACCCCAATTTTTATATATTATAACTTGTCCAGCTTCACTATAAGGCAAACTGCCATTGATTTTCACGGCAAGTTCTATATCAAAATAATCATTGCTTAAAGAATAAAAATCTATGGCTAATTGATAAAGACCTGCAGTTGAAACATCAATTGTAAAAATGATAGTATCCCCAGCAACAAGACTTAAAACATCATCGCCATATTGATGAGCACTACTCTCTAAAACCTTCGTTCCGCCTAATACTTCATCTGTTTTAATAATCTCTTCAATGTTTGAAGTATCAGTTAATTCCAAATTTTCCCATATCGCTAGTTTTTGGCGGTAGTCACCAGCAAAAACCTCAGCTTCAATTTCACTTGAAGCTAATGTTTTGGCAAAGACTGTATGGGTGGATAAAGGTACCAATACAGTCATAAATACGCTAAGAACTAACAATACTTTCCTCACCATTACACTAGATACTCCTTAAGAGAAAATTTTTATTCTGGTTCTACACCGAGTCTTTGATATACTGCATTTATCGCTCTTGTCAACTCATCATTAGCAATATCATTCCAAGAATCTTTTACATCAGCATAATTGATTTGTCCACTTCTTACTAAATCAAAGATATTCCCCACTGTTCTCTCTGCATCAAAATCAGCTGTCCATCTTGCTTTAATATAGCCAGGAACATACTTATTAGGTTCAATTACAAAGCTTGTATGACCTACTACTTTTCTAAACTCTACAAATGTAGGATAAATTGCAAAGAAAGCATCTAGCAAATCTTCATTAGGTTGAAGCGGCGTCATATTAAGAGGTTGAATTCCTTCTACAGTAGTAGAAAGTTCAATTCTCTTCAAATAACCATCTGCCCCAAAACTCATCCATTTAGCTAAAAGATATGCTGCTTCTGGGTTTTGAGTTGTACTTGACACACAAATCAAATCCAAGATAACTGGTATTTGATGAGCTGCGGCTGTCCCTGGTGTACCAATAAAGTCTACATCAAAGCCAAGGTCAACCATAGAGCCAATAATTGGTGTGTAGTTAAAGAATGCAGCTAATTGATTCGATTCCCAAGTATTAGGTGTACCAAAAGCAGCCATTTGTTCTTCTGGAGTTAAAGCATCATAGATTAATGATTTATCTTGCATTAATGTTGTATATAAATCTAAAGTATCTTCAAATTCTTGTGAATCAAGATTTAAAACACTACCATCATAAGTATACCAACCTAAGTTTGGATTAAGTTGAGCAGGGTACCATTCTAACATTCTATCGATTCCAACAACACCAGCGATACCCGTACCATTTGTAACCGTTTGATTAGCAATATCAGAAACCTTATCTAAAAAGTCTGAGAAAGTGTCTTCAAATACTGGAACATCACCATTTTGTTCTTCAAAGATACTAGTATTAATAAAATACCCAAAGTAATATACAGCATAGGGTAAAGCCATTAGTTTACCACCAAAGTTAGCTGCTTCTCTTAAGTCTTTAGAGATATTCATGAATTCAGGATCTTCATAAGCAATATCTGACATATCTCTTGACCAGATATTCATAATTGTTGTTTCTACAGAATCAGTGAAATAGACATCAGGTAATGTTCCTCTAGCAGCTCTAGCTCCTAGAAACTCATTCCAGTTTTGATCGATTTCAGAAGTGCCTGAAGGATCTGTAACCTTTGGTCTTTCGATAATTTCTACAGTAATCCAAGGATATTGTTCTTCAAAAGCTTCTAACATTAATCTTTCAAGATTAACTGAATCAACTGCTCCTAAATTCCACGCTGCATAGGTTAATGTTACTGGATCTGGCATCTGGGTTGTATTAGTGGTTGAAACTGTACCGCTAGAATTCGTAGTAGTTGACCCATTAGTAGTTGTTGATGAAGTTGTCGTTGATGTGGTAGCAGTTTGACAACCAACAAAACCAATAATCAATAACATAAAAACTAATAAACTCAATAATTTTTTCATATTATTCTTCTCCTTTATTCTTTACTTTACAAAAACATTGATATGATGGGTTAAACCATCTTGATAATCAGGGATTATATTATTTATAAGCTCTACTCCATCAATAAAAATCTTCTCAGTTTCTCCTCTAGAAATCTCAAAAACATAATTAGCATTTCTAAATTTTCTAGTATAACTTACCTTATCCCATGCAATAGGCAAATTTGGCTTTATCACTAAACCTTGAAAACTTGCTTTAACTCCGATGATATCTTGCACAGCTACCCGATGTAACCATTGAGCTGAACCAGTATACCAACTCCAACCACCTCTACCATAAAGCGGCGATAGTGGTCCGTCTGAATTACCACAAGTTACATATGGCTCAGCTAGATAAAGATCAGGGTCTTTTGTTCTATTAGGAGGACAAATCCCTTGATAAGCTTTATAGGCAAGTTCTGGATATCCCGCCTTGGCAAAAGCAGTAACTGCCCAAGTAGCCGCATGAGTATACACTCCACCGTTTTCTCTTAATCCAGGTGCGTATCTTGTCACATAACCAATGTTTTTAACCGGTTTTGTAAAGGCTGGATAGTTTAATAAAGTACCATAATCCTTTAAAAGATGTTTCTCTATTGAGTTAATTACAACTGGTATTTTTGCTTCGGGAATAATCTCAGAGATTATCGCCCAAGCATTTGGCATTAAGAAGATTTTTCCCTCTTCGCTTTCTTTAGAACCAATCTTATCGCCATCATCATTAGTTGCCTGCAAATACCACTCACCGTCCCAACCAAATTTATCGAATGTATTCTTAATCATATCTGAATGTTCTAAACATTCTTTACTAAAACTATCATCTTTCATATATATAGCAATCTCAGAAAACTGTCTAAGGATTAAATACAAGAAGCTAGACATCCAAAAAGACTCACCTTTCATCTTATGACCAACAGCATTTAACCCATCATTCCAGTCGTGGCTTCCCATTAATGGTACAAAACGTTCAGAATATCTAGTAAGAGCTTTCTTAATAGCTTTTTTTGAATGTTCATACATTGACTCACTTGGACCATCTAAAAACGGCACTTCATCTAAAAGGAAGTCATAATCTAAGGTTTCTTCAAGATAATAATACATTACTAAAGGCATCCATAATAAATCATCACTACAATTACTTCTTGGTCCAAAACCCTGATATGTTACAAACCAATGATAGACATCACCTTCTAAGAACTGATGTTTTGCATGCAGTTTTAATTGTTCTTTTGTCAGTTCAGGTTTGGCTTCTAGAAAGATTAGTGAATCCTGTAATTGATCTCTAAAGCCATAACCTCCACTTGTTTGGTAATATGCAGTTTTACCCCATAATCTACAACTTATCGCTTGATACTTTGCAAAAGTATTAGTCATTAAGTTAAAAGAGTCATCCGGAGTTTTAACAAAATCACCAGTTAGTAATTCATCCCAAAAGACTTTTAAATCCTTGAAAGCTTGATCACTAGCCTTGATATTAGTATACTGATCAATTAAAGCATCAACATCTTCTTGTTCTTGATGAATATTATGTATTTCATTCTTACCAATACTAGCTGCTCCAATAGTAAAGACTATCCGTTTTTCTTCGCCAACTGCTAATGTCATTTCTGTTTGTAAAGCCGCAACTCCATCACCGAAACGACCAAAATTACCATCGAGACTAGTTTGACTTAAACCTTTAGGGTTCGCTTCGTTTTGATACATCCCAATAAAACTTTCTTTATAAGTATCAAATCCTTTTACTTCTTCACTGCATGCATGAAAACCAATAAAATCCCAATCAACATTATTGTTTAATCCATCTTTATCAGGAAAGCCCCAATGATATTTCTTTAGTTTAATAGCTCTTCTTTTTTTATCATAACTAGTATCCATAAAGAGTTTATTAAACTCCCTATGCTCATCAGGATGAACACTTGCTTCCCATTCAAAATAAGATGTAAGATCAAGTCTTCTTACTTCTTTTGTCTCGTTTACTATTGTTACATCAATTATTTCTAAAGGCTTATTAGGTACGATAAAAACCTTCATAATTGATCTTATTCCCAGATGTTTATATTCAAAGATAGAATAACCAATCCCATGTCTAACTTTAAAATCTTCCATACTAGCTTTAATAGGCAGATAGGTTAATGACCATAAATCTAAAGAATCTAAATCTCTTAAATAGAAATATTTTCCCCAGTTATCTTTGATTATATCCTGATAAAGTCTTGTAATCCGGTTCTGTGCCGCATTACCACGCCAAGAACAACCCCCACCAGTCTGTGAAATCATTAACGAATAATCGCCATTAGAGATAACATTTATCCAAGGTCTTGGTGTTAAAGGATTTTTGATAATATATTCTTTACCGTCATCAGAAAAATATCCATACTTGTTTTCTAACATATCTATCCTCCATTTTTATTGAAACGTTTCGATAATTTTTATAATTAAATTATATCACATGGCTTTTGCTTATGCAAGCGTTTACAAAAAATATATGTTTTTTATTGCTAATAAATCAAAAATGTGTCAGTTATTTAATATGAATCTCTAATCTTAAGTTCACCTTGTTCTTTGTGAACCTCAGTTTTATGTTTAGTTAAAAGTGATAACATTGTCTTTGCGATTTTCCTCCCCCACTCAAAACGGTTAATCCGAACGGAAGATAATTTTGGGGTAAAATAACTCGCTAATTCTATATCGTCAAAACCAGAAATACCGATATCTCTAGGAATGTTTAATCCGGCAGTTTGAAAGACTTCCATAATACCTATTGCCATTTCATCATTAGCGCAAACAATCATTTCTGGAATATCTTGCTTGTTGATTAACTCTCTAGCAATATTAGTCCCTGATTGTTTGGTAAAATTACCGAAATATTCAGCATAAACTTTTAAACCATGCTTATTTAGCGCGTCAACAAAACCAATAAAACGATACTCATTATCATGAGTCTTTTGGACTCCGTGACAAAAAGCAATTCTTTGATAACCTTTTTTAATAACATCTTCAGTCAAACGATACATTGCATCGTAGTTATCAATGGTCATATCAACTAAATCGGTATCATCAAGTTTTCTATCTAAGATAATTATTGGTTTTAAGATTTTAGAAATTTGTTTCAAGGTATGATTACTGATGTTGATATCTGAGATAATAGTCCCATCTGCCATTCTTTCCTTTAATAAATTGTCAGTTGAGGCCCCGGTTGAAACAATCATTGTATAATCATTTTTAGTTAATTCATAGTGAATTCCATCTAACAATTCATGATATACTGGCCCTCCAAAGTCAGAGATGGCAACTAAGACGGTATGAGTATTCTTCTTCTTTAAGTTCCTAGCAGCAGCTGAAGGTAAATAACCGATTTCATCGGCTATTTTTTTTATTCTTTGTGCTGTTGTTTCCGGAATCCTTTTATCATCATTTAAAGCATAAGATACCGTCGAGATCGAACAACCAGCAATTCTTGCGACATCTTTAATATTTGCCAATGCTTTCACCTCTCTTTAAACCCTAATTTTTTTATTGCTTTTTTAATATATGGATGTGACATATATAGTTTATATACTGTCCCATGTAAATAATTATCAATCATAACTCCAGTAATTCCTTTATTTATCCCTACATAGTATTTTGAAATCCACAGTTTATCATCAACAATTGTTAACCCATCATAAAAACCATAAGGCCCAAATGACTCTGGATAAAACTCTATCAAATGCTTAGCAACTTTAGTGGCTTCTTCTTTGACAAAAGGGATTGAACCCAGGGCTCCACAAGGTGGTAAAACCCCGTAAACATGGGTTTCATGAGGGTTTAAATCATTAGGATCTATAATTTGATTTCGGTAACCTTCAGGAGTAATACAGGCTGTTAACCCCCAGGCATTTTCACCTAAAATCGGATATTTATCTTGATTATCTAAACAATAAGCCTTATTAGCTCTAGTCGCTATAACTGAGTTATTGAACCAATCAAAGCCATGTGGATCTAAATGATTTCTAAAATCAAACCAGGCATGGGAATACTGATAGATAAACAAAGCATTAGTAGGACAATAGATATATTCATAGTCTTGATATCTTCCTAGATTTCTTTCAAAACCATCATATAGTTTTCTAGCGGTTTCTTCATCTAAATCATCTTTTCCAGCTGCCAAAAAATACATCGATAATTGTTCAGCATACATATGCCAATGATAAATCCAAGGATCTCTGCTCTTGCCACGGTAATCCCCATCTTCATGAGGGTTATAAGCCATTCTAAATACTAGTTTATTTTTATACTCCATGATAAAAGGTTGATAATCAACTCTTTTGACTAATTGATTAAACATCTCATGGAATTCTTGATCATCAAAATAAGCATCACAGACAAGCGCACCATTTAAAAAAAGCACTGTATCAATGGTTGAATATTCACTTTTTTTATAAGCAGAACCATCATCTCTATTGCAATAATGGACATAGAAACCATAGATATGGCTAATATTATTTAAAAAAGTCTTAAATGTTCCCTTTACTATCTTCAAAGCTTCTGCTCTAGATAAAAAACCATTTTCTACTCCTATAACATACATGGTTAAACCAAAACCAACAGAAGCAATCGAAGCTCTATTTGGTTGTTTTGTATCATCACTTATTAAACCAAAGCCTTTTGAGCCTTCCTCAAGATTTGCTTGTTTATAGAAATATAGAAAACTATGATAAAGTTCTTTACTTAAAATATCATTAGTCATAATTATTCCCCCGTATCAAATTCAAAGTCAGCTTTCAAACAATTATCACTTGAACCACCAACAAATACAGCTATCTTACCACTTTCAAGAACTGTTAACCCGTCCTGATTGTAATATTCTAAATCATCTTTTAATAATTCGAAATCTACAGTCTTTTTAGTCTTGCCAGCAATCCAAATCTTTTTAAACTTCTTTAATTCTTTTACTGGTCTTACAATATCTGCTACATAATCTCTAATATATAATTGCACTACCTCATAACATGAAAAATCGCTATTATTATAAAGATCAACTTGTACTTTTAAAGTATCTTTTTCTGTGATAATTTCACTCGATAACTGAAGATTATCATATCTAAACTCACCATAACTTAAACCATAGCCAAAAGGATATAAGGGAGAGTTCTCAACATCTAAATACTTTGATAGATACATGTTATAACTATTCTCTTGGTAGGGTCTTCCCGTATTGAAGTGATTATAATAAACGGGAATTTGCCCAACATTTCTTGGAAAACTCATCGGTAGTTTTCCAGAAGGACTAACAAGCCCAAATAATAAATCATGAATCGCTTCTGAAGAAGAACTTCCTAAGAACCAACACATCATCATCGCATCAGCAGATTTCAAACCAGCAAGTAGCATCGGTCTACCACCAAAGACTAAGACAACTAAAGATTTCGCCACTTGTCTAATCGAATGATAAAAATCTTCTTGATTATCTGGTAAGTGAATATCACTTCTTGAATGAGCTTCTCCACTTAAAGAAGCATCTTCACCTAAAGCTAAGAGACAGACATCAGCAGAATTGATTAACTCAAGTTCCTCTTGAGAATAATCTTCAATACTTGTCTTATTCGATACAAAAGTAAGATTATTCATGAAAGCTTCTGCCAAAGAAGTATGGTAATCATGTTTACCATGCCAAGACCAAGGTCCAATTACTGACCTTGAGGATGCATATGGGCCAATAAGTGCTATTTTAACGTTTTTATTTAAGGGTAATACTCCATTATTTTCTAACAAAACAGTTGATTCTAAAGCAGCTATTTTTGCCTTATCTAAATGATCTTTACTTAAGACTAGTTCTTCTTCTTTTTTAGCATCTGCACCGCTATAGGGGTTAGTAAATAATCCTAGTTTAATCTTTAGATCTATTATTCTTTCAACTACTCTATCTATTTCATCTTCCTTAACAACACCTTCATCAACCAACATTTCTAGTTGGTTCATATAAACTGAAGAAGCCATTTCAATATCCAAGCCTGCTCTTAAGCCTTTGATTGCAGCTTCTACTTGATCTTTTGCGGCTCCATGAGTTACCACTTGATTTAAAGCATCATAGTCAGCGATGGTAATCGCTTTACTTAGCCATTTATCTCTTAAAACAGTTTTTAGTAAAAACGGATTAATCGTTGCTGGTACTCCATCTAAAGTATTAAATGAAGTCATTACTAAATCAGCACCTGCATCTAAGCCTTTCTTATATGCTGGTAAGTAATCTCGGTGAAGTGATAATCTTGATAGATCGACAGTATTATAATCTCTACCGCCTTCACTAGCACCATAACCAGCAAAATGCTTAATACAAGTTGCAACAGTACCTTCACCAAATAAACCATTATTCGTATAGCCTTTTACCATTGCTTTAACCATTTCTCCAGCTAGATAAACATCTTCGCCAAAACCTTCTACTACTCTTCCCCATCTTGGGTCTCTAGTTAAATCACACATTGGTGAAAAAACAATATGAATCCCAGCTGTATAGGCTTCTTTAGCGGATATTCTTCCAGCTAAAAAAGGAATATTTGGATTGAAGGATGAAGCTAAGGCTATTGGAACTGGAAAAATTGTTTTATAGCCATGGATGACATCTGCCATAAACAATAACGGTACTTCATGAGTAGCGTTATCTAAATACATTTTTTGTAGTTCTATCATTTCACCTGGTCCACCGATACCTAAGATACTGCCAGCGGTATATACTTGTTCTTCATTTAAGTTTAAGTTTCTTTGGGTACCAGAAACTTCAACTTTAGTTCTACCTAAATAGAAATTAGGTGGAAGTTGTGTCATCTGCCCAATTTTCTCTTTTAAACTCATTTTTTTAATAATTTCCTTACTTGAAACACTTGGTTTTGTCATCATTTATCCTCGCTTGGTTGAAACGTTTCACTTTATAATATTTTACCTTATAAACTCAATAATTACAACTTTTTATCAACAAAAAAGATACAAAATATCTTTGTTTTTAACTTGCGTATAAAAATTCATTGTTTTGTTTGTGATATCTTTATCATGTTTTAAATAAAAAAAATAGGGTGTTTTAATATGTGGTTATAGCAAGTCTTTTGTATATGCACTAGAAGCATATAACTTTTAGAATAATCTCATTAAGTACAGAAAAATTTATTAACAATTTTTATTGTTAATTGTTAATAAAACATGGATTAAAATTCTTATTTTTTATGAATATTAAAATGCAAATACCTACTGTTTAAATTTCACACCAATCCAGATTTATTATTGTAGAAAAAAAGGACCTTAAGTCCTGAAAACACTTTACGATTTTCATTTCTTCACAGGTCCATTATTCCTAATTACTATTCAAATTATCAATGAGAATGGTAATAAGATTACTAACATCTTCAATACCATAAAAAACATCTTCCATATAATTATCAATATAGGTAATTTTATTCTCTACACCTGTTGAATTAGTAGAAAGGATAAATGCTCTTTCAATGATATTACTGCGGTATATCATATATACCGATTGAATCATTGAAAGATAGACTTCATCCCATCTTTCATCTTCTAAAGGCCAACTAGGATTACCATTAGCTATAGCATATTCTTGTAATACTGACATGGATTGCATATAATCTATATCTTGAATAAAAAGCAGATTATTATAAATTGGTGCATAGCCAAAATCAAAACAGAAACCAACGTATTCTGGACTAAGATCAGTAACAAACCTAATAAACATCCAAGCATAAAACTTTTCAATATCTGTACTATTAGAATTAATTCCAAAGTCAGAACCAAAGAACATAGAACCTGATTCTTCTGCTTTTACAACTGGTAAGATATCGATATTAAAATCCACTCCATTAGTCATGTATCTTAATGATGATGCATCTGATAAAGCAAAGAGTGTATCTTCACTAAGGAATATTGATGATGTATAACTTTCTTGGAAATTAGAGGCAAGAGCTAAAACATTATTATTACTTAATGTTCTTAGACTACTCATTAAATCAATTGTATCAACTTGATTAAAAGCGTATGAATTATCAGTAATTTTTGAAACATTGATTTGTCCTAATAATGTTTCAAACATTAGGTTTGGTCTTTCAAAAGTCAAGATTGTTTGATCTGTTATAACATTAGCAATCGTTTCTAAATCAGAATAACTAAGTTGTGATGTTCTAGAAATAAAACCTTCATCACTAACTGTAACTCCATTATTAGTAAGAGCTTGGGCATTATCCGCTAAGACATCTCTGTTCGCAAACATTAGTTGTGCCAATCTTGTAAAAGGAAAAGATATAGTTGATTCAATCTCAGGAATACTGGTAAAGAAATTCTCTTCGATTTTAGTTAAATCAACTCCTACTTTAAAACCAGATACACTAGCTGAAGAGTTTAAGTAGTCATCTAGCGGTTCTAATGAGTTCGCTAGGATAGATGCAAGATAAGCTTGATCTAATAAAATTAAATCTGCTCCTTGACCTCCTAAAACACCAGTTACAAACTCAGTAGCTACAGTTCTATCAGAACTTTCTCTTGTACTAACAATATCTACATGTGGAAATTTTTCTTCAAAAGCAGAAATCATCAACTCTAAAGCAGCTGATTGCTCAGTATTTAAACGATAAGATAACTCTATCGTTACGGACTGATCTAAAAAGGTGTCCACAAGTGCTTGTGAAAGACCAGTTTGCTCAGTAATTGTGGTGGTGGTGGTGGTAGTAGTTGATGTTGTGGTTGAAGTAGTTGTTTGTGAGCTTGATGTCGTTGAAAGCGATGCTTTAGCTGTTGTTGAAGTTGTCGTTTCTGTTGTTGTAATACCACAACCAACAAGAACTAATAATATTAAGAATAAGCTTATAGTTAAAACTTTTTTTATCATGAGAATGTCCCTTCTTAAGTTGTAATAAAAAAATCTATTTATTTATATCATACTTACGCCATTATTATAGCACTAACAATTGTAAAGACAATATTCTACAAAACATACTTATCGAAAACCTTTGAAAGAACAAAAATAATTTTTGCTAAATATCCTTATAAAACGATTACTTACTGAATAAGTAAGTATGAACTGATACCATTTCCTTGTACTTTTGGTTATTTGTAGATATTATATCATTTCATTGTTCATTAATCTATATCGCAAAGGAGAATAACCTCCTAGATTCAGTTCTATTCTTTCGTTGTTATACCAGTAATTGTAATTATCAATTGTATATTAGGAAATGATATCACAATCCGTTAATTACAGTTACTACAATCGTAGCGCCTACCGCTATTACATTAGAAATACTATGAAGAATCATTGGATAAAACACACTTTTCGTTTTTTCAAAACAATCTCCATAAATCATCCCTAAAACAAACGCATAGATGATTTGAATCCAAGAAAAAGATAAGTAAAAAGGAGAGAAGTAAATTCCAATATGAGCTAAGGCAAAGATTATTGCTATATATAAGTTGGCTACACTAAATTTACCTTTTACTAAACGTTTTGGAAATATAAATGCAATTATAGCTACTCCGAATGAGCGGAATATTAACTCTTCAGAAGGTCCAGACAATAACAACTGAAAACCCAAATAACCAATGACATTGTTTGCATTTATATTATGTTGAAAAGGAGTAAATGTCCCACTTATTAAAACGATAGCAAAACTGATAATCGTATAGATAACAAAGATTAATGTAAATTTCCATACATAAGATATCCCTTTTGAAACATCTCCTTTATTCAAATAAAATTTGATATTTGGATTAAACCGTTTTGCTAGAATAAATAATGGAACAAACAAAAAAGCTTGAGCAATGTGGTGAATGCTTATCCACCAAAAAGAACCATCAGGATCAAGCTTTTTGTTTGGAAGGATATTTGCGATATACCCAGCAACCAAAGGAAGGCCTAATAATAATATACCAACAATAATTGCAATAGAAATCTTTATTATTTTACTTTTCATCTCGATATCCTACTTTCAAATAATTTAAAAGATTTAACAATATGAAATTCATACTCAAAATAATAAATTTGAATTTTTGAGTGTTTCTACCAATATAAAGATTATATAAACTATATAAATACAATAATCCAAAAAATATGACTATTGGTGGAACAAGGCTAGATAACCTTAAACTCCTAAGACCATTAAAACCAGCAAAAGCAAATAAAACAACTAAAACCCCAAATCCAGCAATTAATCCAGGAACTGTTAGAAATGCTAATGCTAATTTGTTATTCTTTTCTTTTTCTTTATCAATCGATTTAATTTCTATATCCATTAAATCATCTAAGGTTATATTAAATACTTCTGCTATCTTCTTAGCATTATATAAATCCGGTAAAGCTTCCGATCTTTCCCATTTACTTATAGCTTGCCTACTAACACCTAATAAATTAGCTAAATCTTCTTGTGACATTCCTGCTTTTTTCTAAGTGTTTGTAGTTTAAGTCCAAAATACTCCATGTGAATTCCTCCTTATACTACAATACTACTTTTAACCTCTATTTATAGCAATAGTATATTATCTTACATCTCCGTAACCACTGGTTACACCTCAGAAAATTATATCACAAAATTTAGATTTTTGATATTTATCAAAGTAATTATTACCTAAAAAGATATGATTTTAACCACTGGTGGAGGATTAGTAATAGATGCACAAAGTCAATTTCATTTTCTCATACTCTTCTACTTCATAAATATTTCATGACTGTTTTTATAATCACAATCTATCTTTTTGCTATTTCACTATAAATTGAACTGGTATAGTAAAAGTAGACATATTAAAATTATTAACGCAGTCTGCTTTTTTTGATATAATATACTTGACTCTAACATAATGTGATGCTTTAGACTATTAGTAGGGGTGATGTTTATGAAAAAAATCGGTGAAGTAAGTTCACAGTATAATGTATCGATTCGCATGCTACGATACTATGAAGAAAAGGGCATCATTCATAGTATTAGAGGTGAAAATAATTATCGATACTATGATGATCATGCTGAACTGCGAATCAAACAAATCTGTCTTTTGAAGAATCTGGAGTTCAGTACAAGGGAAATTAATACCATATTCTCATCTATTAACAACTTTGAACTAATTAGATTATTGGTTTCAAAAAAAATTAAACTGCAAGACAGGATGGAAGAATTAGATCAACTATCCACTATTTTAACCAATTTCATTGCTTTATTGACAGAATCGAAAAACCCTTTCTTTCAATCACTAGAAATTTCGCTAAACAACCCCAACAAACTAATAAGGAGTGATCATATGTCACAAGAAGTTTTAAGAATTATTCATGTACCAAGTATGAAAGTTGCCTCATTCAAAGGATATAGCGAAACACCGGAGAATGACGCACATGAACAAGCAAATGTATTCATCCAGAAACATAATTTACAATCGTTTCGTCACTTTGGTTTCAACAATCCTAGTCCCACAAAGGAAAGTCCAGTGTACGGTTATGAAATTTGGGTTACCGTTGATAAAGACTATCCAGATGCTGTAATCAGAAACGTTAAAGGCGAATTGTATGCATCGCTCACGACCACCTTGGCAGATATCTATGAAAATTGGCAAAGACTGTATCGACTTATTGGAGAAAGCAAGGAATATATGTATGATTTCTCCGAACCATATGAAGACGGTACTTGTGAGCATCAATGGCTAGAGGAAATTACTGATTATCCACACTTCAGCAATCCAAACACTGATTTTTCAGTTAAACAATTAGATCTATTGTTACCGATAAAAAGGAGATAGCCTAATTGCAGATTATAATTAAAAAATGTATAGAAATTGGATAATAACTAAAAAAACAAGTTTTTAACTAAAGAGGCAATTGCCTCTTTTTTTGTTTGAACTGAATTAGTTAAAATTTATCATGCCTTACTTTTCTCTGTAGTACAAGTATTATTGTACTACAGATGTTTTTTTAGTATTTTAGTGTACTTTCAAATATCTTGAGTAGATTAGTAAATTACCTAGTTTTTGAAATACCAAGAAATAGGATCCCTGTTCTTAGTATATGGCTTATCAAAGTTCTATTCAAAGTACATGATTATCTGAATCTTGAATTGACTTAACCCAATCATCAATTTCTTGTTCAATCTCATTCCATGTAAGTTTTGCACGATTAATTCCCATAGCACTTTTAACGGTGTTACTAGAATCTAATAATTTTTGTATTTTTCCTTCAATCTTACCAGGTCCGCCTTCATGTGTATAGAAGAAATAGATATCTTTATTCTTTACAGCGTCCATATGAATTAAGGATAAAATAGGAGGCGAAACTGTAAAAGCCCAAACCGGTGTACCAATCCACAAAGTATCATAAGATTCAATATCACTACTTATTGAAACAAGTTCTGGTTTTTTATGCATAAAGACTTTAGCTCCGCCCCATATGTATTTACTGAAACCTTTTGAAACCATTTCTTTTACTGGTTTTATAGATTCAATAT
>Ga0334890_1003013_pt1 | contig 17942 bp, 16 predicted proteins | sample GraSluR1_MG_3_FD_207220 | JGI IMG/M metagenome (GOLD analysis project Ga0334890, IMG submission 207220) | Sludge microbial communities from methane-producing bioreactor in Wageningen University, Netherlands - Granular Sludge_31_08-R1 | ecosystem: Engineered > Bioreactor > Anaerobic >... | reverse complement strand
ACGGTTTTGGTCAAGGTGCAGGCTGTTATCCCTGGAGATGCTGGCAATGTGGCCGCCGAAACGATTTTGGCAATGGAAGGGGTTTCCGGTCTGGCGCTGCGGGTTTCCAATCCAGCAGAAACGACTGGCGGCGATAACCGCAACGTGCCTACGCCGACCGAGCAGGATTTACGCCGGGTGACGGACCGCTTGCTGCTCTCGCTGCAGGAGAGTGCGCGAGAGGATATTGAACGCGTGTTGGGAGAATCGGGCATTCTGATGGCAGAACCTTTGCAGGTGGGGGAGATCCTGGCTACCCAGCAGCAGCCCGACCTGGGAGAACCGGGAGATGAATTGACTTTAACGTTGCAGATTGAGTACAAAGCCCGCTATATTAAACGGGAAGACCTGGTGCGGGTTGCGGTTTTGGCGATGGATGCCGGGCTGCGGCCAGGGTATGAGCCGGTGCAAGGGACGATCGAGATTGTAGAAGTTCAGCAGACCAATTCGGGCGAAGAGATCGGCGAGTGGCGGGTGGCAGCAGCACGCACGGTTCGTGAAAATTGGCAGCGTGATGCCGTGATCCGTGCTCTGCTGGGCGCAAAGCTGGATGAGGTTGCAGAAATTTTGGCAGCGGAACATCAACTGGCTGGCCCGCCTGCGGTACAAATGCGGCCGGGATGGTGGCCGCGGCTGCCGTATTTGCCCTTGCGGATCGAACTGGTGGTACAGTGAACGGGCGCGTGTTAGGCGTTGATCCCGGCGAAAAGCGCCTGGGGATTGCGATCAGCGATCCTTCCGGGACGATTGCTGGTCCGCTGACGGTGGTCAAGCATGTAGCGCGGGCGGTGGATGCGGCGCGGATTGCCCGGCTGGCGGCAGAGCAGGGAGCTGTGTTGATTGTGGTAGGGCAGCCGCTGGATGCGGAGGGTGAGGTAGGCCCGCAGGGACGAAAATCACTGCGGCTGGCGGAGGCAATCCGGTCATGTACAGACCTGCCGGTAGAACTGTGGGACGAGAGCGGCAGTACACAGGCCGCAATTGAAGCACGGCGGGCGATGGGCGCAAAACGAAAAAAACGCAGCGGTCATCTGGATGACCTGGCGGCGACATTTTTGCTGCAAGCCTGGCTGGATCAGCACGAGTGAGTGTGGCAGCGGGGATTTGCTGAGGACTGTAATGACAGATAAACGATCTCAGGTATCGCGACTGATGGTGATTTTGATCATGGCTTTGCTGTGTGTTTTTTTGGGGCTGGCTTTGTTCTTCACGATCTCTCTGTTGGCGAAGGTGGAAGATACATTTGGGCCGCCCACAGATTTGGGCGTCCCGCAACGGATAAGCTATACGTTTGGTTTGTTACGCTATGAAGACGATTTACTCACTCCCGTTGATTTTTCTCTGGCAGAAGAATATAAATTTGAGATTGGTGCGGGGGAGGCGATTCCTTCGATTGTGAATCGTTTACAGGCGAAAGGGGTGATCCGCAATGCGACGGCCATGCAAACTTATTTGATCTATTCCGGGCTGGATACTACCATTCAGGCTGGCGTGTACAAAATTCCGCCCGGTTTGAATGCGGTGCAAATCGCACAGCTTTTTCAGGACGCCACGCCTGCCACGATCAGCTTTGGGGTATGGCCCGGGTGGCGGTTAGAAGAGATTGCCGCAACACTGCCCTCCTCCGGACTGGCGATCACACCGCAAGAATTTATTCAAACAGCCAATTTGCCTGCGACACGTGCGGAGTATAGCTGGGCAGAAGCCGCAACTGTGGAAGGATATTTTCTGCCTGGTTCGTATGAGATCGAGCGGGATGCGAATGTGTTTGATTTGCTTGAGGTGCTGCTGGGTGCATTTGATGAGCAGATCAGCCTAGAGATGCGTGCAGGTTTTGGTGCGCAGGGATTGAGCCTGCAAGAAGCGGTTATTCTGGCTTCCATCGTGGAACGGGAGGCCGTGATTCCAGAGGAGCAGCCCGTGATTGCTTCGGTGTTCCTTAACCGGCTGGCGGTGGGGATGCCTTTGGAGAGTGACCCGACAGCACAGTATGTGATTGGGTATGTGGCGGAACAAAACACCTGGTGGAAAAATCCACTATTGGCGGCAGACCTGCAAGTCCATTCGCCCTATAATACGTATGTGGTGAGCGGACTGCCCCCCGGCGCAATCTGTAATCCATCCTGGGGCGCATTGCAAGCGGTGGCTGCGCCGGTGTCATCGGGATATTATTTCTTTCGGGCGCGCTGTGATGGATCGGGGTATCATCATTTTTCGACGACGTATGAAGAGCATTTGCAATTCGCCTGTCCATAGTGGGCGACAGGATGTTAAATTAAATTATTGAATGGAGGAGAATATGAGCAAGTGGGAATGTTTAGATTGTGGGTATGTGTATGATCCCGAAATTGGCGATGAGGAGAACGGGATTGCTCCCGGAACGCCTTTTGCTGACCTGCCAGATGACTGGGTATGCCCGGATTGCGGCGCACCCAAAGACAATTTTGAAGAGTTGTAGGTGATGCGCTATGTGATTGCAGGTGGTGGTGTGGCCGGGGTAACCGCAGCGAAAGAGATTCGTAAACTGGACCCTGAAGGACGGGTTGATCTGTTTTCTTCGGAGTCATACCCGTATTATTTTCGTCCCAAGCTGTGGGAATTTATTGCGGGAAGGATTTCGCCGGAAGCGACTTACTATCGGCCTGAAAGCTGGTATGCAGAACAAGGGATTAACTTGTATTTGCATACGGCGGTGACGGGTTTGGATACGAATGAAAAGGTACTCACCCTGGCAAATGAACGGGCGGTGTCCTTTGACCGGCTGGTGATTGCCAGCGGCGGGCGTTCCTTTGTGCCACCGGTGGAAGGCGTGGGACTGGATGGGGTGTTTGCTCTGCGTACGCTGGATGATGCCAAAGCGATTGTCACCTGGGCGGACACGGTCCAGTCAGCGGTGCTGATCGGCGGCGGTTTGCTGGGGCTGGAAACAGCGAAGGCATTGGCAGATCGCGGGTTGATGGTGAGTGTGGTGGAATTCATGCCGCGTTTGCTGCCGCGCCAGCTTGATGAGCCGGGGGCAGATGTTTTGCAGGCTTATCTTGAGAAGCAAAGTCTGGGGATATACCTGGATGGGATGACAGAAAAGATCATTTCTACGCCTGGAGGATTGACCGTGCAGCTTGGTGACGGCAGGCAAATTGAGACCGGCATGGTGGTCTTTTCTACGGGGATTCGCTCCAATATTGAACCGTGGCAGTCCTGCGGGCTGCCGTCCGATCGTGGGGTTCAGGTGGATGACTATCTGATGACCGCGCATGCGGATATCTATGCCGCCGGAGATGCTGCTGAATATGATGGAATTGTGTATGGGATTATCCCCGCTGCTACCGAGCAGGGCAAGATTGCCGGCGCCAATGCGGTATCCGCCCGAAGTGTGGTCTATACAGGGACGATTCCCTCCACGCGGTTGAAGATCGCGGGAATGGCGTTTAACGCCTATGGGGATTCTACCCTGGAGGGAGAGGGGATAGTCGTGCGGCGTGTGGTGGATGTGGCTGCGGGCCGGTATGAACGGGTTGCCATTCAGAAGGGCGTTATCCGCGGGGCGATTATTCTGGGTGATTCCAGGAAAGGGTTATCCCTCAAGCGCCTGATTGAGGTGGAAATGGATGTTTCTGCCCATGCTGACCGGCTGCTGGAGGATGATTTTGATCTTAAATCGCTGGCATCTGCCTGAAACTTAAGCTATGATATGAGTAAACAGTATGGACTGTGATTATGTGAACCGTTTAGAAAAGTAAAGGAGTTGGATAAAATGATTGGTGAATTGATTCAAACGGCTGATTGGAAAAAGGAAAAACATGCGCCGGTGATTGAATGCCCGGATCAGGTGAGCGCCGAACAAGAATTTGTGGTGGAGGTGAGCATCGGTAAAGAGATTCCTCATCCTAACACCACTGAACATCATATTTCGTGGATTGATCTTTTCTTCCATCCCGAAGGAGATAAATTCGCTTATAATGTGGGGCGGTTTGAGTTCGGCGGGCACGGCGAATCGGTCAAAGGGGCAAATCAAGGCCCTGTGTATACTGAACCTAAACTGACGATCAAGGTGAAATTAATGCAGGGCGGTGTTTTCCATGCAGTTTCCCAATGCAATATTCACGGCCTGTGGGAAGGCGAAAAAGAAGTCAAAGTCGTTTAATTCAGCATTACCAGATCAATACGCCCCCGGAGGATATCCGGGGGCGTAATTTTTTAGCGGATTAGGCGGCCGCAAAACGTTTTTCGACTTCCGGCCAGTTGACAATCTTCCACAGATTGGAGAGATAGTCACCACGTTTGTTCTGATATTTGAGGTAGTAAGCATGCTCCCAGACATCAAAGCCCAGAATGGGGGTGAGGTTTTCCATTAAGGGGGCGTCCTGGTTGGGGGTGGAATGTACGACCAATCCGCCGCCGGGCTTCTTGCTTAGCCAGGCCCAGCCGCTGCCGAAGCGGCCCGCACCGGCTTCTTCCACTTTCTTCTGGAAGGCTTCAAAGCTGTCAAAAGTTTTTTTGAGCGCCTGAGCAAGTTCGCCGCCAGGCTGGCCTCCGCCAGAGGGGGAAAGGATTGTCCAAAACAGCATGTGGTTGTAATACCCGCCGCCATTGTTTCGAACGGCAGTGCGAATTTCTTCGGGCACCTGGTTGAGGTCTTTGAGAAGCACTTCAATGGAGAGGTCTGCCAGTTTGGGGTGCTTTTCCAGGGCGGCATTCAGATTTTTTAAATAGCCGGCATGGTGCTTGGTATAATGGAGCTCCATCGTTTGGGCATCAATGACCGGTTCAAGGGCATCAAAAGCATAGGGTAAGTCGGGCAATTTGAAAGTCATTATTTTCTCCTTGTTGGTGTTTTGCAACAGGATTAAATCCTGTAAATAAGATAAATATTATCATAATTATACTTATAATACTAAGGAATGTCAAGTCTTATGGACAAGATGGCGGAAAATGAACGGGATTTATCCCCGGTGATCGGGATGCTTGCCGCGGTATTAGCAATCTCGACGGGTTCATTGTTCATTCGGCTGATGCAGGCTGAAGTGCCTCCGCTGGTGATCGCTCTGTACCGGCTGGGAATTTCCTCTTTGATTTTGCTGCCGTTTGCTCTGCTGCGGGGGGATGAAATTGCCCGCCTGGATCGACGGCAGTGGCTGCTGTTGCTGCTGGGCAGCCTGGGGCTGGCGCTGCATTTTGTGACGTGGATTTCCTCGCTGCGTTACACCTCGGTATTGAGGTCAGTGGTGTTTGTGAACACTTCTCCGTTGTGGGTGGCGATTTTGTCGCCAATTGTGTTGAAGGAAGCTGTTTTGCGGAGGACGAAGATTGGCCTGGGTCTGGCTTTGCTCGGCATGCTGTTGGCGGCGGCCAGTGGAGTGGTGCAGATTACGGGCGGGGAAATCGTGTGGCAGGGGTTTCAGGGCAGTGCCGGTTCGCAGCCTATATTGGGGAGTTTTCTGGCGATGCTGGGTGCCTGGTCGGCAACGGTTTTTTTGATGGTGGGGCGCAAGCTGCGCAGCAATTTATCGTTGCTGCCGTATACATTTCTGCTCTACGGCATGGCCGCGGTGCTGGTGCTGGGCATGGTGATGCTGACGCGGCAGCCGATAGGCGGCTATTCGCGGATGACGTATGTATGGCTGGCGGGGATTGCCCTGATCCCGCAGCTGCTGGGTCATTCATTGGCAAATTGGGCGCTGAAATATGCCTCGGCGGCGTATGTGGCCGTGCTGCTATTGGGAGAGCCGGTGGGGGCGTCTTTGCTGGCGCTGATATTTTTGAGGGAGGTGCCGGGTGCGGTTGAGATGATAGGGGCGGGTGTGATCCTGGCGGGGATTTATGTGGTCACGAAAAATGGTGGGCAGTCAATCAGGGATTAGGAACAAAGGAACGATTAAGTTTGCAACATCCCCGTGGCAGGTTAACCCTGCCACGGGGATGTTGCTTTGTTGGGAGCGCTTCGGCAAGCTCAGCGTGCGGCAGGCTCTGTGCTTCGGCAAGCTCAGCGTGCGGCAGGCTCTGCGCTTCGGCAAGCTCAGCGTGCGGCAAGCTCAGCGGTCGTAGACGGTATTGAGGTTCCTGATCTCGTTTTTCAGGGCGGGGGTGAGGGCGTCGGCGGACATACGCCAATCCCAATTGCCTGAGGCTTTGCCAGGGAAGTTCATGCGAGCCTGGTTGCCGAGACGCAGGAAGTCCTGCATGGGGGCGATGGACATGACAGCTACAGAGCTCCAGATACTGCGGATCATATCCCAGGCAATGTCTTCCCCGGAGCGGGCGAAGTAACGCCGCATAAAATCTTTTTCGCTTTCGGGCGCAGTGTGATAGTACCCTACCACGGTATCGTTGTCATGGGTGCCGGTGTAGGCAACACAATTCTTGATGTAATGATGCGGCAGGAAGGGATCGCTGGCATCATTACCAAAGGCAAATTGTAAAATACGCATGCCGGGAAGATTAAAATCTTCACGTAATTTGATCACGTCGGGGGTGATTTTTCCCAGATCTTCGGCAATGATCGGGAGGTCATTTAACGCTTCCTTCAAAGATTTGAAAAAAGAACGGCCAGGGCCTTTGACCCACTGACCAATTTCGGCGGTGGGATTGCCATAGGGTACTTCCCAGTAGCCGGCGAAGCCGCGAAAGTGGTCGAGGCGGATGATGTCTACCATTTGCAATGTGGCTTTGAAACGTTCAACCCACCAATTATATCCAGAGGCTTTGTGTACTTTCCAGTCATAAATCGGGTTGCCCCATAATTGGCCGGTAGGGGAGAAATAGTCTGGCGGTACTCCCGCAACGACCGTGGGCAGGCTTTCTTTATCGAGCTGGAATAGTGCCGGGTGTGCCCAGGCATCGGCGCTGTCATAGGCAATGAAGATGGGAATATCACCGATGATGTGCACACCACCCTGATTGGCGTAGCTGCGCAGGGCAGACCACTGACGGAAGAAGAGAAACTGGCGGAAAATATGACGCTGAATGGCTCCGGCATTCGCGCGAGAGAAATTCTGAAGGGCAGTGGGGTCGCGGTGGCGTAAGGGAGCAGGCCATTGATCCCAGGAAACGCCGTTCAGGGATTCCTTGATTGCCATGAAAAGCGCAAAATCTTGCAGCCAGAAGGCTTGCTGTGTGGAGAAAGTATTTACTTCGCTGGTGAGTTTCCTGTCTTTGCTTTGTTCGTATCGCGTAAAGGCGCGGTCAAGAACAGTTAATTTCCAGGGGATGACCTTGCCAAACTCAACCTGCCGGGCTGGAAATTGAGGGCGGTCTGCCAGATCCTGGGGGGTGAGCAGGCCTTCCTCAAGAAGCTGGGTGGGGCTGACAAGAAAGGGGTTCCCGGCAAAGGCTGAAAAACACTGATAGGGGGAATCGCCATAGCCGGTAGGCCCCAAGGGCAGAATCTGCCACAGTTTGCTGCCTGAATCCTGCAAAAAATGTACCCAGCGGTAGGCTTCTGGCCCAAGATCGCCAATGCCGTCAGGGCCGGGAAGGCTGGTTGGATGGAGAAGTATTCCTGATGATCTTTCAAAATTCATAAGACTGTCTCCGGGTGATAAGGGTTTCATCTGATTTCACTGTTTTTTTTGTATAATCGGAAGCAATTAAATCGGTGCCGAGGATGCCGCCTGCTTCAATGATCGAATGGGGTGGGACGATCGAGTTCTTTCCCACCATGGTTATTTTTATATCGCCGGGGGTAATGTCGCCAATGCGGGCATTCTCTCCCACAAGGACGCGCTTGTCAAGGATGGCGCGGGTGATGGAGGCGTTTTTCTCGACGACGCAATCGGTGAAGAGGATGGCTTCACGGATGACTGCGCCGGAGTGAACGTAAACGCCAGGGGAGAGGATGCTGTTGATCACCTGCGCACCGGATTCAATTGTGCAGCCATCGCAGATCATACTGTCCGCTACAATCGAATTTTTGTGCAACATGACGGGCGGGCGTTCTTCGGTGCGGGTGTGCATAATCCAGGAGCGGTTGTGCAGATTGATAGATGGCGGTGTTTTGAGAAGCTCCATGTGTGCTTCCCAGTAGGTGTTGACTGTGCCGACATCGACCCAATAGCCATCATAGGGATAGGCAAAGACTCTGGCGCCATTGTGTACCAATTCTGGCAGGGCATCTTTGCCAAAATCATGGGAGGAGTCTTTTCGGAGGTGGTCTCTCCACAGGGTATCATCGAGGACATCGCGATTAAACAGGTAAACGCCCATGTTGGCGAGGTTGGAGGGGGGATCGGCCGGTTTTTCAACGAAGGAGGTCACCCGGTGATCAGCATCGACGCCGACGATGCCAAAGCGGGAAGCCTCCTCTATGGGGACCCTGATGGTCGCCATGGTTAAATCCGCTTGATTGTTAAGGTGATAGCGGATTAAGGCGGAGTAATCCATGCTGTAGATATGGTCACCGGAAAGGATGAGAATCAAATCCGGATCTGATCGTTTGATAAAGCGGAAGTTTTGCTGCACGGCGTCGGCAGTGCCGGAAAACCAGCCAGCGGTTTGAGATTTATAAGGGGTGTAAATGCGGATACCGCCGGTGAAATCGCGGTTGAGGTCCCAGGGGGCGCCGGAGCCGAGATGCTCAATTAAAGATTGGGGGCGGTACTGGGCGATGATCATTACATCGAACAAGTCCGAGTTGACGCAATTGGAGAGGGTGAAGTCGATGATGCGGTATTTTCCGGCAAAGGGCACAGCCGGTTTGGTGCGTTTGGCAGTCAGTACACCGAGACGGGTGCCTTCGCCGCCTGCGAGAATGATGGCGCGAGTTTTCACAACCTGTCCTTTCGCAAGTGCTGGTAAATGCCGGCGTATTGCAGGGCGGAGCGCGTCCAGGAGAAATCCTGGTTCATCCCGTTGATTTGCATGGTATGCCAGCGGGTTTTATCCTGGTATGCATCCAGCGCGCGCTGCACTGCGAGGGTCAGTTCGCCAGAGTGGGCTTTTTCAAACAAAAAACCTGTGTTCAACTGCTGTTGGTCGGGGTTGTCAATAATGGTGTCCTTTAGCCCTCCAGTGGCCCGCGCGATGGGGAGGCAGCCGTAGCGCATGGCGATCATTTGGGAGAGGCCGCAAGGTTCATAGCGCGATGGCATCAGGATCATGTCTGCGCCGGCGTACATCCTTCTGGACAGAGCAAGATCAAAGCGGATGGCGGCGCGTACTCGATCGGGGTAGTCCTTTTCCAATTCCCGGCAGGCTTTTTCCAGGTTTGGTTCCCCGGTGCCGAGGATAATGGCCTGCCAGGGATGATCTGCAAGGTTGCGCAGGGCGGATAAGGCGAGGTCAATGCCTTTCTGGTGGAAGAGGCGGCTGACGATGATGAACAGAGGAAGATCCAGATCAGGCTTGAGGTTGAACTCTTTGAGGAGGGCCTGTTTGTTGGTCTGGCGGAGGTTCAGGGTTCTCCATGAAAACTGAGCAGGGATGCTCTGGTCAGCAACGGGGTCCCAGTTTTCAGTGTCGAGCCCATTAAGGATGCCGGACACCTGGCTTTTTTTAAGTTTAATAAGATCCTCAAGGCCACAGCCGAATTCAGGGGTCATGATTTCGAGGGCATAGGTGGGCGATACGGTGACGATGTGGTTGGCAGTGAATATGCCGAGGGGCAAGGGCTGCTTGCAGCCCCAGGCGGGCATGGCAGAGGTATGGCATTTTGTTAATTTGTATTTCGTCAGCGCCGGTTCAGCTTCGGCGCCCATGAAGGGCAGGTTGTGAATGGTGAGCACAGATTTGGTCTGGAAGAAGGCAGAAGTGAAATGCCGTGAGGTATGCATGGCATAGATTGCGGCGGCGGTATGCCAATCGTTGGCGTGCAGGATGTCGGGGATCCAATTATTTTTACGCACCATTTCCAGCAGGGCGAGGGAGAAAAAGATATATTTTTCCCCATTCAGTTCCAGATCGGTATCATAAACCCCCGTCGTTTTTCTGACGGGATCACCATCGATCAGGTAATAGATCAAGCCATTGATTTGGAGTTGATAGGCTTCGGCCGGGATGGGGCCATTCACATTTTGGACGGTGAAACTGGCTATTTTTTCAAGGGCAGGATATTTTTCTTTCAACACACTATGGAAGGGAATGACCATACGGATGTCTATTTTTGAGAGATGCCTTGCAGACAGGTCTTTCAAGGCGTTCGGGAGTGAACCGGCTACATCTCCCAGGCCGCCCACTTTGACAAGTGGGTCTGCTTCTGAAGCAGCATATAATACCTTCCATTCTGTTTGCGAAGCAGGAGAATTATTTGTCAAAATAGCCTTCCCTGTGTGATGATAAGGTGGGGATTGGTTTTCAGGAAGCCTGAAAACCAATCCCGCGGTTTATGTCTGTATCTGTATTATAGCATTTCTACGTAATCTTCAACCTGGGTTTGTTCCGGTGCGGCACCGAGGAAGGCAACCAGTTTGGAGATCAGGTTGGCCTTTTCGTCAGCATCCCGCTTGCTCCAGGTGCGGGTTTTGACTTCAAGGAAGTGACCGAGATCAGGTTTGAGTACGGTGTCAAGGTTGATGTAGAATTCCTCATTTTCAAAGGTGATCAGGAAGCGCAAGCGGATTTTATTGACCTCTTTTTCAGCAGTTGGCGTAAAATATTCACGGTAGAAACGTAAACTCTGGTTGGCTGGGGCAAGGTAGCGGCTGCGGTTAAGTATCGCTTTTTGCAGGAAATGACGTTCTCTGGTCTGGCCGATGTGGGTCAGGCGGGAGCGAACATGGGTGACTTCTCCAGCGTCATTGACGAAGTGGTCTTCGCGGAAGCGGATCATGCCCTGTTGGGGATCGTCAAACATGAGGTAATTATCATACTCTTTGTAGTGTCGTTTGTAAGAAATGGTGATGCCGTCTTTGTGCAGAGCCTCAAGAATCGGCTCGATATTCTCTATGGCGACTTTGGCCTGAATTTCATAGCTTTCTTCTTCAGATGCACCGCCAATGGCAATCAGCTTGGCGAGGACGGACTGCTCGCGCACCGTGAGGAAGGCGTCCACTTTTTCAGCGTAAAGTCTGGCTTCATTGAGAATGGCTTTTTCATCAATGGTGAGCAGCTGCTGCCCGCGCATGAGCCATTTTCCGGCGACCATGACATCGGTTACGTCGGATGATTTGCCTGCGTAAACAATCTGGGCATAGATACCGTTCTTGTCCCGGCGGAAGCGGGGAGAATTATGCAGGCGGTTAATATCTACCAGAATCAGGTCGGCCTGCTTTCCGATTTCCAATGAGCCGGTGGTATCGGCGATGTGCAGGGCTTGCGCTCCTATGCGTGTAGCCATAAGGAGGATGGTGTCAGCAGGCAGGGTTGTGGGATCGCTGGTGCTGACCTTGCCCACGAAGGCCGCCAGGCGCATTTCTTCGAACATGTCCAAATCGTTATTTGATGCGGTGCCATCCGTGCCGATGCCGACATTCAAACCGAGTTCTACCATCTTGGGGATGGGCGCTATACCGGAGGCCAGCTTGAGGTTCGAACTGGGGTTATGGGCAACGCCGGTATTGGCGTGCAGCAGGGTGTACATTTCGCCTTCGTCAATATGAACGCAGTGGGCGGCGATAGCTTTGGGCTTGAGCAGATTTTGTTTTTTGACATAGGGTACAACCGGCATTTCTTTTTCGCGGCGCAAATTTTCCACTTCAAGGGCCGTTTCGGCAATATGGGTATGCAAGGGGACGTCATATTCGAGGGCCAGTTTGGCGGCCAGCTGCAGGGTTTCTTCGGTGTTGGTGTAGGCCGCATGGGGGGAAACGACGGGGGTAATCAGAGGGTGGTCTTTCCATTTCTCGATGAATTTACGGGTGTATTCAAGGGCTTCGTACGGAGAATCTGAGTCCGGGCTGGGGAACATGAGGATGGATTCGCCCAGCAGGGCGCGCATGCCGATTTCGGCAGTGGCAGCGGCAATATCATCTTCAAAATAGTACATATCGGCAAAAGTGGTGATCCCGCTGCGGATCATTTCTGCGCAGCCGAGGCGGGTGCCGAGGCGTACAAAATCCGGTGAAACGAATTCGCGCTCGACTGGCATACAATAGCCCATCAGCCATACGTCCAGGCGCAGGTCGTCCGCCAGGCCGCGCAGAAGGGTCATGGGCACATGGGTGTGGGCGTTGATCAAGCCAGGGAGCAGGACGCGCTGTCCGCAGTCAACGGTTTCACCTGTATCCCATGCTGCGGTGACGTTTTCTTGCGGGCCAACGGCGACGATTCTTGTGTCTTTGACGGCTACGGCGCCGGGTTCATATTGATTGAGCTGCTTATCCATCGTCAGTACGATGGCGTTGATGAAAATTGTATCGGCAGTTTGTTTCATGAGATCCACTCCTTCTTTGCTTTGATAAGTTTAGAAAAAAGTCAGCCCAGTTTCAGCAACTCACGGCGCAGCATATCCAGAGCGCTGTTGACGGCCCATTTTGCTGCCAGGGAAGACTCGCCGAGATATTTTCTGGTTTGGTTTAATTCCTGTTCAGGGGTGAGCAAGGTGAGGGTTAACAGCGTGCCGTGTTCCCCTGGCTGAACCATAACGGCAAGCCCGTATTGGGCATTCCGTTCAGCGCGTAGTTTGTCTAGTGTATCGTGAATATCTGTCGAGAGAACCGTTTGTGTATTTTCTGGTGCGATCCCCACGCTTTGCAGGCATTCGGCAAGGCTGTTGTTTAGTCCATGTTCCAGGGTTACCAGGGTGAGCTGGTAGGTAATCAGCAGTTGTGCGATGGTTCCTTCGAGGGTATCCTGATCAGCGCCGAAGATATGGTCACCGAGGCGTTCACGCACTTTCTTTTCCACCTTGCGAATCATGCGATCGGCTTCCAACAGGGTGTCTGCTTTAGCGGTGATGCGGATATCGGTGTTGCCGGGATGGGCGAGCAGGCCGACAGTGGGGTTTGACAAAGTTTCCAGGTCGTCTACCAGGGCATCTACCTGTGATTCACCGATGCCAGAGGTATGGAGAACGCGGGCTTTGATGGTGCCTTGTAAATTAAAATGCTCTTTGAGGAATGGGATGACGTGCGTTTTGATGAGCAGTTCCATTTCGCGGGGAACCCCGGGCAGGCTGATGACGACCTGCTCATCGGAAATGCAGGCAAAAGCCGGCGCAGTACCAACCGGGTTATCAATCGGGGTGGCGCCGGCAGGGATGTAGGCCTGACGTTTATTATTTTCGGAGGGTGACCAGTTCATCCGGCGGAAATGGGCTTCAATATTTTTCCATTGGTCGGGGCGGAATTGGAGCTCAACATCAAATGCAGCGGCTACCGCCTGGCGGGTGGGGTCGTCCACGGTTGGCCCGAGGCCGCCGGTGGTGATGATGATGTTTGTTCTGGTACGCGCTTCACGGATGATCTGTTCGATTCGATTGAGGTTGTCGCCAACGATTGTGGTGCGATAGATATCGACCCCAATGTCTCGTAGTTGACGGGCGATGAAACGGGTATTGGTGTCCTGGCTTTCACCGAGGAGAAGCTCAGTCCCAATGGCAATAATTTCTGCGGCAGGCATCAACACTCCTTGTGGTGGTACGTATTTCCAATACAGCCTCCACAAAGGTTCTGAACGTCGGGATGTGGATTACCTTTATTCTACCTGCTATGTGAAGAACTAAGCAAGGCATCCCTTAATTTCAGGTCAGTGTTACGGATTTTTTGCGCCAAATCAGCAGCCAGGTTGAACATGACCCGATACCCCAGTTCGGGGTAGGTCTCGCAGAGCATCATTAATTTTTTACGGGGCAATAACAGGACGCGGGTTGACCGGTCGGCTGCGCGAACGCTGGCCGAGCGGACGCCGCCGTCAACGAGGGCCATCTCGCCGAAAGACTGGCCGCGCTGCAGGATGGCGATTACGCGGGGAGAATCATCGGGTACGACGGTGGTAGACACCATGCTGAGGGTAACGACGATTTCAACCTTGCCCTGCAGAATAAGATACAGGTCACTTTCTTTTGAGTTTTCGTCAAAGACGAACTCACCTTTTTTGAAGGTCAGTTCCTGACAGATACTTTCTATCAATTCAAACTGCACGGGTGAAAGGTTATAAAAAAGGTCAGATTCTTTTAAGAAGTTGGTATACTTTCCCATAGCATCCTCCTGTTACACGGTAAGTGTAGCACGGATTATTGGCAAAATAATTTTTATCATTATACTCTAAAGAATCGGGATGGCAGAATGAGTGATCGTCAGGCAATTGGGCGTAAAGGGGAAGATCTTGCCGCGGCTTACTTGACCCAGCGGGGCTGTGTGGTGCTGGAGCGCAATGTACGTACCGTGTATGGTGAGATCGATCTGGTCGTGATGAAGGGAAAATCCCTTGCTTTTGTCGAGGTAAAGACGCGCACCAGCCGTTTGTTTGGTTATCCTGAGACGGGCATTACGGAAGCGAAAATGATACATATGATAAATTGTGCTGAAAATTATCTGCAACAGCATCCAGAATATGACATGCCCTGGCAGCTGGATGTGATTTCAGTGGAATTGGGAAAAGATGACAACTATCGGGTTACCTGGTTTGAAAATGCAAGTTGAACATGAAGCACCCCGTGTGGTGGCGATTGTCGGTCCAACAGCCGTAGGTAAAACGGAAATCTCGCTGCAACTGGCGGAGGCGTTGAATGGGGAAATTGTCTCAACCGACAGCCGGCAGTTCTATCGCGGCATGGACATTGGTACGGCCAAAGCTACGCCGGAGGAACAGGCGCGTGTGCCCCATCATTTAATTGATGTAGCTGATCCAGATGAAATTTGGAGTCTGGCAGTGTTTCAGAAGGAGGCGCAGCGGGCTATTGGTGATATTTCCGGGCGCGGCAGGCTGCCGTTTTTGGTGGGGGGAACCGGTCAGTATGTGCGGGCTGTGCTGGAGGGGTGGGATATTCCGGCGCAGCCTCCGGTGCCGCAGCTGCGCGATGCGCTGGAGGCATGGGGAGAGGAAATTGGGGCGGCGGCTTTGTATGAAAAACTAAAGCGGATTGATCCTGAAGCAGCAGAAAAGATTGATGCCAATAATTTGCGGCGGACGGTACGCGCTTTGGAAGTGATTTTCCAGACGGGACGGAAATTTTCGTCCCTGCGCAGGCGAAAAGCCAGCCCCTATATTTTGAAATTTGTTGGTTTGCAGCGTTCACGAACCGACTTGTATGCGCGCATTGACACACGGATTGAAGCGATGATCGCGAGTGGCTTTCTGGATGAGGTGCAGACCCTGCTGGACAAGGGCTATCGTGCCGATTTGCCGAATATGTCTGCGATCGGCTACCGCGAGATGGTGGGTGTTTTGCAGGGGGAGATGAGTTTGGAAGAGGCAGTACGGCGGATGAAACGGTTGACGCGGATATTTGTACGGCGTCAGGCAAACTGGTTTAAGGCAGATGATCCCAATATTCGCTGGTTTGATGCGGATGAAGATGCTGTTGAGCAGATGATTGCCTACGTGAGGAACGAAGCAGGCTGGATTTATCCGACACAATTTGAAACAGATTGAAGGGGACAGGGGGAACTAAACCGTGGCTGACGCAATATGACAGGGGCGGTCTTTTTTTAGACATGCCTGGGAGAGGGAATTGAAAATCTCTCTCCTGTCTGCGCCATTTCCGGGCGCCAATACGGGAGAGAGATTTGAATTCCGTTAAGCAGAAGTCTATTCGACGACCATCAGCAGTGGTGTACCGCTTTTCTTTTCCACGGGGGCGGGGAAGATTTCTTCAAATTCTTTTTTAGAAATGGTTTCTACTTCCAGCAACCGGTTCGCAATTGCATCCAGTTTGTCGCGGTATTTAATAAGAATCGCGGTTGACTGTTGATAAGCTTCATTCACCAGACGTTTGACTTCTCCGTCGATTGTTTCAGCAACTTTTTCAGAGTAGTCGCGCTGTTCGGAGATTTCGCGTCCGAGGAAGACCATTTCTTCTTTCTGTCCATAGATCATCGGTCCCATTTTTTCGCTCATACCGAGTTGGGTGACCATGTTGCGAGCGATCTTGGTTACGCGCTGGATATCATTGGATGCGCCGGAAGTGTAATCGTCAAAGACGATCTGCTCGGCGGCACGCCCACCCATCAAGCCGATCATTTCAGCAACCAACTTCTTGCGGGATTGCAGGGTTCTATCTTCTATCGGGAGCGCCATGGTGTATCCCGCTGCCATGCCGCGGCCGATGATGGTTATTTTCTGTACAGGATCGGCCTCCGGCAGGGTATGCATGACCACTGCGTGGCCTGCTTCATGGTAGGCGATGATGATACGTTCTTCATCACTGATCAGGCGGCTCTTCCGCTCTGGCCCGGCGATCACCCGTTCGACAGATTCTTCAAGTTCGGGTTGGCCGATCACTTTTTTATCCCGGCGCGCGGCCAGAATGGCGGCTTCATTGACCAGGTTTTCGAGGTCTGCGCCGACAAAACCAGGTGTACCACGGGCGAGGAGGTTGAGATCTACATCGGGGCCAAGCGGCTTCCCGCGCACATGCACTTTGAGGATGGCTTCGCGGCCAACCATATCGGGGCGGTCGAGAACAACGCGGCGGTCAAAACGACCGGGGCGCAGTAAAGCAGGGTCAAGGATGTCGGGGCGGTTGGTAGCGGCCATGATGATGACGTTGGTATCTGTGCCAAAGCCGTCCATTTCGACAAGGAGTTGATTGAGGGTTTGTTCACGTTCGTCATGACTGCCGCCGAGGCCTGCGCCGCGATGGCGGCCGACGGCATCAATTTCATCCACGAAGACGATGCAGGGGGATTGGCGCTTGGCCTGTTCAAACAGATCGCGGACACGGCTGGCGCCGACACCGACAAACATTTCGACAAATTCTGAACCAGAAATGGAAAAGAAGGGTACGCCTGCTTCTCCTGATACTGCTTTGGCGAGCAGCGTTTTACCTGTTCCCGGAGGGCCAACCAGCAAAACGCCTTTAGGAATGCGGGCACCTAACGCGATGAATTTTTGAGGTTCCTGCAGGAACTCAACGATTTCCAGTAGTTCTTCTTTTGATTCTTCTATACCAGCCACATCTTCAAATGTGACGGTGGGCTGATCGCCGCTGAACATGCGTGCGCGGGATTTGCCAAAGGACATGGCAGAGTTATTGCTGCCCTGTGCCTGGCGGAAGATGAAGAAGAAAGCGCCCGCCAGCAGCAGCATGGGAAGAATATAACCAGCGGCGGAAAGGATGCCTGCCCATTTGCTGGGGGCTTTGATCTCTATTTTGACGTTGTCGGCGTTCATCTGCTGTGGGGTTACCCCCAGCTGGCCCAATTGTTCCACCAGGGTTGCAACGGGTTCTTTTGTTGATTCTTTCAGCGTTCCATCCTGCATGGTGATGGTGAGGAAGCCTTCGTCTTCAACAATTTTTTCCACCTTACCCGCCTGGATTTGTGCAGCAAGTTCATTAATGCTCAAAATGCTGTCGCTGTTCTCCTGTGCGTTAAAACTATATACAAGCAGTGCGATGACAGCCATAAAGAGCAGTACATATATGACGTAAGATTGTTTTCGTGAATTCACACATACCTCCCAGGGTATTGTAATAGGTCAAGTTTATGATAAATCCAACCAAAATTATACCAATTTATTGGCAGGCAGACCAGCCAGAGCAGGGCTGGGGAGCGGTATTAAGATAAATCTTATACCGGTGGAGTTGAAAGGACAAGGAAATCATTCCTCATTGGTATTCAGGAAAACTTCCGGGATGGGATGGCATTGACCGCAGCCGATTTCCGGTTCTTTGACAGCTTGTTGGCTTTTGGTACACCAGGCGCTGATTTTCATCTCTTTGCCAAATATCAGAAAGCGAGGTTTGATTTCAGCCCGCAATTCCATGGTTGGGCAGGCATTTGCAAGCAGGATGCCGGGAACGGGGCAAGTGCGGCAAAGCGAAGACTGCCATTGGGCTGCGTCAGGGCTTCCTTCGAGCAGGCGGCATT
>Ga0334890_1003007_pt1 | contig 17968 bp, 18 predicted proteins | sample GraSluR1_MG_3_FD_207220 | JGI IMG/M metagenome (GOLD analysis project Ga0334890, IMG submission 207220) | Sludge microbial communities from methane-producing bioreactor in Wageningen University, Netherlands - Granular Sludge_31_08-R1 | ecosystem: Engineered > Bioreactor > Anaerobic >... | reverse complement strand
TCAGGAATTGCTTTGTTTCGATCAAGCCTGACTCGATGCAGGGCTTTTTGAAAATAGCAATCTTCTATCTGATTTTTCCAAATAGCACATCGGCCTATGTCGCCGCCCTCGCAAACAAGTAAATCACCATTTTCAAGTTTGAAGATCTCTCTTTCCCGCTCATCGAAGTCCATTTCCAGAAGTTCGTCAAAGACAAAGCTGAACCATTGAACATTTGAGTTACCAAGATATTTCCTTAAATGAGCGCCTTTAATAAATTTCTTATCGCGCATTTTCCCAAGACGCGATTCGGAAAAATTATTGACGCTATGCAAATCCCACCCCTTCTCATTCCGCACGGGGTTGCCGAACATTTCCAGAAAGACGCTTTTGAGCAGGTCGTCGAGTTGTCGCAGGTGTTGTTTGCGCCGGGCGATCAGCCCTTCCACCTTGCCGAGCAGATGGGCAATGCGCTTTTGGTCGTCGAGCGGCGGGAGGGGGATTTTGATCCTCTCAAGCCCCTTATATTTCAACGAGTCTCGAACAGCGCCTTCCGTGTTGGCACGAATCTGGGCATTACCCCAGTCGCTCTTCATGTACCGAAGTAGGTAATCCGCAGAAAGCTCTGAGTCTGTTTCAAAGACGACATAAAGGGGGCTTACCAAGGCTTTTTCGGCAGGTCGCAGATAATCTATGGAACCCACATTGATGCGTGAAGGGTTGTATGCGAACTGCCCTTTTCGGACCACTTTATAGTTCGAGATATCCTTGCTGAATACTTCTTTGCTGAAATAATCAGTCGAGCGAGTGAAGCCCTCAGAGTTGGTTACCGAAAACACTTCAGTACCAGATTCGTCTTTATTGCGTTGGCTGACTTGACGAACGTGGTCGCCCAAGTTGGCTACGGGGAAATTGGTTTTCATCCAATTACCCTCCGCAACTCCAGCAATTCCCGCACAATCCCCCCCATCGCATCCCTTCGCGTCTTTGCGTCTTCGCGTGAGATCTCTTTTCCGTGTTCTCCGTGTATTCCGTGGTTAAAAAGCTCTTCCCCAACCTCCGCCACCAGCAGCCGCTCCAGTATCATCCCCGGCGCTTCATACTCCACCTCTTCAAACACATCCTCCTTATACCGCGACAGCGAGAGATCATACCCCTCACCCTCAATATCCCCCCGAGACACACAAAACCATTTCGCGGTGCGGTCGGTATCGGCCTCCGGATTACGCCCATGAAACCGCGCCACGATATCCTGCAAATCCCCATACCCCGCCAGCTTGCTGCGCTTGTCATCCAGCGAATAGCCGTCGGCCTGCATCTCGTAGAACCAGACCTGTTCCGTGGCCGGTTGGGTCACCTTGTCCTTCGGCCCCCAAACCTTGGTGAAGAGCAGGATGGCGGTGCTGACCCCGGCGTAGGGCTTGAATACGCCGCTGGGCATGGTGATGACGGCCTTGAGATCGCAGCGCTCCACTAGAAGCTTCCGCAGGCTTTTAAACGCGCCGCCGGAGCCGAACAGCACGCCTTGCGGCACAATGACGCAGGCGGTGCCGCCTTTTTTCAGCAGGCGGTAGATGTTCTCGACAAAGAGCAGCTCGGTCTTGGTGGTGGAGAGCTGCAAGTTTTCGTTGATGTCGCCCTTGTCGATACTGCCGGTAAAGGGCGGGTTGGCCATGACGATGTCGTATTCGGCCTCTTCCAGGTAGCTTTTGGAGAGGGTGTCCTTGTAGTCGATCTTCGGCTCGTCGATGCCGTGCATCATCAGGTTCATCAGGCCGAGGCGCACCATGGTGGCATCGATGTCGTAGCCGAAGAGCGAGGCTTGCAGGATGGCCTGGGCCTTTTCGGTGAGGCCCGCCGCAACGGAGGTGCGGACAAAACCGTCCTCATCGGGCTGAAAATCCTTCGTTCCGGCCTTTTTTGCCAATTCTGTGACGATGTACTGATAGGCCCCGAGCAGGAAGCCGCCGGAGCCGCAGGCCGGGTCGGCGATGCGGTGGCCCAGTTGCGGCCGCACCAGATCGGCCATCAGCTTGATGATGTGGCGCGGGGTGCGGAACTGGCCGTTCTTGCCCGCCGTGGCGATCTCGGAGAGGAGCATTTCGTAGACATCGCCCTGGATATCCTGAAAGGCCTGGCCCTTTTCCCGCGAGTCCTTTTCCATGATCTCGAAGATCTCGTCGATGGTCTTCACCGCTTCCACCAAGAGCGCCGGTTTGGGGATGATGAACACGGCGTTCTTCATGTGGCGGGTGAAGTTGCTTTCGGTGCCGTTCATGTCCTTGAGGAAGGGGAAAACCTTGGTCTGGACGTGCCGCAACATATCCTCGGCCTGCATGTGCTTGAACTCGCTCCAGCGCAGAGTGCGCTTTTCAATGGCGAATTGTTCGGGGTTTTCACGGTCCCGGTATTCAAGGGGAATCCAGACTCCCTCGAATTTGGATGTGTAGGGCTCGCCGGTAAAGTCGGCATCAGCCAGCCTTTTCTGATCCAGCTCGTCGAGCCGTTTCATAAAGAGCAGGTAGGTGATCTGCTCGATGGCGGTGAGCGGGTTGGAGATGCCGCCGGACCAGAATTTGTTCCAGAGCTGGTCGATCTTGCTTTTGAGTTCGGGGTTGTTCTGCAGCATGGTTATTTCCCTTTGTTAACCACGGAAGGCACGGATTACACGGAAAAATGAAGTGTTCTCGTCCGTGTTTTCTGTGAATTCCGTGGTTACAGTGAAATTATCGTAGTTCATAAAATCAGTCTTTCAATCTCTGCCTTTGAGTGGCTGCCGAAGTTGATCAACAGGCCAAGTCTGAGTTTTGTTGCCTTCAAATAATTCAGTACCTGCGCTTTGTGTTCTGGCGCGATGTTTTTTACTGCTTTCAGCTCAACAATAATCTGTTCAAAACATATAAGATCGGGCTTGTAGGTCTGGCGCAACGGCGTGCCTTTGTAGTTCAACAGCAATTCCGGTTGCGACACAAACGGGATGACTCTGGAGGCCAGCTCCTTTTCGAGGCATTCCTGATATACCGGTTCCAGGAAACCGGAACCCATCTCCCGGTAAACCTCAAAGGCCGCGCCCCGTATAGCAAAGGTCTCTTCCTCAAAAAGCAACTGACTCATTTCCGTGTCATCCGTGTATTTCGTGGTCCATCATGTCGATTTGACTGTAGCTACTGCCGGTCACATTTCTAATCGCCTCGAATTCGACACGGATATAATCTGCGTCCATCTGCGCAATCTGCGGATTCATTTTGGTGCCCATTCCAAAGGGGTCGAACTCGGCCCCTTTCACCATCCTAAACCCGTCGAATTCGATGGGTTTTATCCTTTCGTGCTTTTCGTATCTTTCGTGGTTAAAAATCATCAGGCCGCCAACCGCTCGGTGAGCTGTAAGATTTCGTTGATCTCCGCCGGGCTGAACACGCCGCGAATTCCCTGCGGGTGGATGACCGTGAACGGCGCGTTGATGAGGTCTTTCTTCTCGACCTTCTCGCGTTCGATGATAAAGCCCTTGAGCAGGTTCAGGAACTCCAGCTGACGGCTGGAAAGGTTCGTGTGCTGCCCGATGAACTGGTCGAAGGCTTCGCTGACCGTATCCGGGAAGCTCTTCAGGATTTCGATGCCGAGGATGTGGCGGATGAACTGGATGAAACGGGCCTTACGGTTTTTGTAGACCTGCCTTAGCAAATCCTCGGTGATATGCGGGTGTTCGGCATGGAGCAGCTCGGCCAGCTCTAGGGCCTCGTCAGCCGAGACATCCTGACCGTTCTTGAGTTTTTGCAGGATGGGATTGTACTCAGTCAGCTCCGCGATCATGGCCTCGACCATCTCGCGGTAGCGGCTGATGCTGACCGATTCGTGCTGCGGGCCGAACTCGACCATTTCCTTGCGGTGGATTTCATCTTTCAGGTCAAGGTGCGTTGGTCCGGGACCGGTCTGTAGCTCGCGGAATTTCATCAGCGGGCCGAGGCGGGTGTTCAGCTCGTCGAGGGAGTCCTCCAAGGCGACGGCATCCGTTTTGGCCCAGTAGAGGTTGCTCTGAGCGGCGCGGATCAACGCCTCTTCGGCCTTGACGAAACTAACCGAAAGCGGCAGCTCGCTGATCTGCTCGATGATGCCTTCCTTGAGGGTTTCGGCTTTTTCCTTCTCTTCACTCAGTCTGGCCAGCGAGTATTCCAGCAGGTCGCGTTCGAAGCGCATGGCCTTGAAGTCGGCCTCGGAGACGGTGCGGAACAGCGGCTTGATCACGCTGCGCAGAAATTCCAGGCGCTGGTGGTTCAGGCTGATCCAGAAGTTTTCCTTATCGAGCCGGGAAAGCTGCGAGGCCGCTTCCTTGATGATGACGGAGCTTTGCGGCAGCTGGCTGACCTGCCGGCGCAATTTGGCCATTTCACGCTCGGCAATCTGCGCTTGAGCGAGGTCTATCGCCTTTTCAATCTTATCCAGCCTCAAGCCGACCAGCCGCACCGGCAGGGGGAGCTGGGGCTTGAGCTCCTTGCCCTTGGGTTGCAGCTTGAAGTATTCGAAGTTGTCCCAGCAATCGAGGATGAGGAACACATCCTTTTCCGTACACCAGGGCTTGGATTTGCTGGTCTCCAGCAGGCGGGTGCCGCGCCCGATCATCTGCCAGAATTTGGTGTAGGAGTAGACCGGCTTGGCAAAGACCAGATTGACGATCTCGCGCACGTCGATGCCTGTGTCGAGCATGTCGACGCTGATGGCGACGCGGGGCATGTCGTTGTTGGTGAACTGGTCGAGCAGACCACCCTTGCCGTAAACGCGGGGGTCATCGGAGACCAGGACCTTGGCCAGCTCGCCTTTGTATTGCGGATAGAGCTTGTCAAAGATCTCTTCCATGCGCCGGGCATGGGCCTTGGTCGAGCAGAAGAAAATGGTCTTGCCGGGGAGCACGCCATTCGAGTCCTTGATGCACTCCTCCATGAACTCCCGGACGATGAGGGTGTTGGTGCCCTTGTTGATCACCTGCTTTTCGAGCTGCGAACCCTCGAAATTGATCTCTTCGATCTCCTTGCCTTCCAGCAGCAGTTTTTTCTGGTCTTCCAGCGAGATGGTGCGCTTGCTGATCCCCTCCATCTGGAAGCGGGTCTGGATCTTCATCACCTGGAAGCTGCACAGGTAGGGCGGCACGTTGTTGACCGCCTCTTCGAAGGTGTAGGCAAAGGTGGGAAGGCCGTCTTCGCAGTGGAACAGCTGGAAAGTGTTGTGGTCGATGATATCGGTGGGTGTGGCGGTGAGGCCCAGGGTGATGGTCTTGAAATAATTGAGGATTTCGCCATAGGTGTTGTAAATCGAGCGGTGGCTTTCATCGATCACGATGAAATCGAAAAAGTGCGGTGACAGCTGCTGCGACTCGTCCCGGATGATGTTGAGCATGGTGGGATAGGTCGAGACGTAGATACGGCGGTCCTTGGCGATGAGCTTCTCGCCGACGTTGGGCCAGCGTGGCTCGTGGGGCAGATGTTCCTTGAAAGCGGCCAGTGCCTGTTCGCGCAAGGCGATGCGGTCGACCAGAAACAGGACCTTTTCGGCGTGTCCGGCCCGCATCAGGGCATCGACCATGGCGATGCAGGTGCGGGTCTTGCCGGTGCCGGTGGCCATGACCAAAAGAAAGTCGCGCTTTTTCTGTTCGATCCCTTCCAGTACGGCGCGAATGGCGCGGATCTGATAGTCGCGGCCCGCGATGGATGTGTTGATCAGCTCCTGGGTCAGGGGCTTACGGTTGCGGCGGATATATTGAAACCGCTCAAGGTCGTCACGGGTGGGGAAGCCGACTATCTTGCGCGGCGGGTAATTATCCAGATCCCAGAAATAGATCTCGTGCCCGTTGGTGTAGAAGCAGAACGGCAGCTCGCCACCCAGTTGTTTCTGGATGTTGCAGCAATACTGCTTGGCCTGCTCGCGACCCAGCGCGGCATCCTTGCTCGTTTTCTTGGCTTCGACCACGGCCAGGGGCTTGCGGTCCTTGCCGAGCAACACATAGTCGCTGAATTGATGACCTTCGTAAGGGGAGCGCGGTTCGGCAACACCCAGGGGAAGCGGCGTCAGGATGTCGAACTCCTCGATGACCTGGGTGGGGTCTTTGACGTTCCAGCCCGACTGGGCGAGCTGGCTGTCAATCAGTTCAGCACGGGTTTGAGCCTCAGTCCTGGTCATGCTTCAACTTCCCCTGTTTTGCCATCCTGGTGCAGAAATTCTCAAAAGTCGCTTGCGCCAGCTTCGACGGAATGGTCTTGCCGTTCTCCCAGCGGTTGACCGTGGCGAAACTCACCCCGAGGGCGTGGGCCAGTTCCTCCTGGGAGAGCGCCAGTTGCCGCCGCACCTCCTTGACCGTTGCCGGAAAGTTTTCGGGCTGGCGGATCATGGCCATTGGACGTCTCCCGCTGATTGGACCAGGCGCAGCAGGCCGGGCGCGACATTCCACTGATGGCCGTCGTCGGTGGCGATGCTGATGGTCTTCTTGTTGAGGCGCAGCACCATGCCTTCCAGCATCCGGCCGTCCGGGGCCTGAAAACCGACCCGGTCGCCCCTGGTGAAGCTGGTCATCAGCGTGGTGGCGCGGGCCTGGGAGATGAGCTTGAGCCGCTCGACGATCAGCCGGTTGAGAAAGAGCAGATCCTCCTCGTTCAAACGTTTGATCGCCTCGACGGCGGAGACACGGTCGACGATCTTGACGCTGCCGGGTTTCATGGCTGTGCCTCGTCTATGAGGGCCTGCAAAAGCGGCAGCAGCTCAGGCACGTCATCCTGGATGATGCTCCACAGGGTGTCGTCGTCGATGCCCAGGTAGCCGTGAATAAGTCGGTTGCGGGTGGCGATGATCATCCGCCAGGGGATTTCCGGATGGGCGGCGCGAATTTCGTCCGGGATATGGGTGGCGGCTTCGCCGATCAGCTCCAGGTTGCGCAAAGTGGCGTCGTAGGTCAGGCCGCTGGCCACGAAACCGGCCTGATCAAGGCCGTCGGTGTAGGCGAGCACCTTCCCGGCGAAGTCGATCATGTCATCGAGGTAGAAGCGCCATTCACGCTGGCTGGCATCAGACATTGACCCGCTCCTGTTCAATGTAGGGGCGCAGCTCCGGCCGCAGGGCCTTTTCGGTGACCAGGTCGACAGGACAGCCGAGCAGATCCTCCAGATAGAACTGCACGCCGAAATAGCGCTTGGAGGTGGCCGGGCCGTCAAATGCCACCAGCACATCGACATCGCTGCCGCTGCTCGCCGTATCGCGGGCGGTGGAGCCGAACAGGGCCAGCCGGGTCACGCCAAAACGGGCCTGCAGCTCCGGCTTGCTGCTGGTCAGCAGGTCAAGAGCTCGTTGTCTGTTCATCGCTCAGCCTCCAATCATCTGATTCAATTACGGGCCTTTGCGCACCCGAAACCGATGTGCGCACAAGGGCCATTCAAAACTATTTGACAATATAACATCTGCTATGCGGCGCGCAACTCTAATTTTGCAGGATTTCCGACAGATTTGAAATCGCTTCGGTAAGTAAGGGCCATGGGAGCAGACACGAAAAAAAATTCAGCCACCGCCCGACAATCTCTCCGTCTCTCCGGTAAGTAAGGGCATAAACCACAACGAGGAGCGACCGACCATGGACATCAACGACCTGTTTGACGGAATCATGAAGAGTATCAACCAGTTTGCCGAAGGCCGCTCTCGCACGTCCTGTGCTTCGCGGCATTCGAACATCCCTGTTCATCAGATCGCCGAGCAGCGGTTGCAGGAAAAAATGCAGGAGTCCGGACGAGGTCCGGAGAATGGGGGGAAGAATGCGGAGAATTTCGAGGCGAAAGAGAAGCGGGGTGTGACAAGTTTGCCGAAAAGGGAGTGATCGGGGCGGCAGCGCCGACACCCTAATAACGACGTAAGTCGCTGACAATACGCAGAAAAACAAAACCCGTCCAATAACCGGACGCGGTTAGTGGACGGGTCTGTCTTTTTTAAATGGTGGAGGCGGCGGGAGTCGAACCCGCGTCCGAAAATATTCCACTGTAGTTTCTACGTGTGTATCCCCTGATTTAAAATTCGCGCCTGAAAACTCCCGGAGGCAGGATCAGTCAGGTGCTATCCCGAGTAAGTTTCGCCTGACTCCCCTCAGGAAAAAGAGTTCGGCTAGCCTGCCTTTATGACGCCCTCATCCGATCCGACAGACAGAAACCGGGAGGACGTTAGCCGTCTTACGCGGCTAAAGCGTACTCGTAGTCGTTTGCGAGTATTTTTTTCCTACCTGTTTAACGAGGCCGATAGGAACCTCGACACGCTTCTACAGCTTCAACTATCCCCGTCGAAACCGTTTCGCCCCCAAAGAGCAATGTTTATGGTTAGAATATAATACCTGAACTGCAGTAAGTCAATTGATAATACGGGTTTCAAGTTCCAGGTTGAAGGTTTCAGGTTCTAATATGCCGGAAGTCCCGGGAGACTGTCATCTGTCGACGACTTCAAATATTACCGGTGCTTCTCCCGCAGGGCCCGTTCCATATCCCGTTTGTCGTCCCGCTGCTTCAGATCTTCCCGTTTATCGTAGAGTTTCTTTCCCTTGCCGAGACCGATTTCGACCTTTGCCTTGCCGTTCTTGAAGTAGACTTTCAGCGGAACAATGGTGAATCCCCGCTCCCTTGTCTTTCCGTAGATTCTGCGAATCTCCCTCCTATGGAGAAGCAGCTTTCTCGTGCGCCGGGGATCATGGTTGTATCGATTGCCGTGGGAGTAGGGACTGATGTGCATATCATGGAGAAAGACTTCGTCATCTTTGACGGCGGCATAACTGTCCGTCAGGTTCGCCCTCCCTTCGCGAAGCGCCTTCACTTCAGTTCCGACAAGCACCATTCCCGCTTCATAAGTGTCATCGATGAAGAAGTTCCGTCGCGCCTGTTTATTCTGGCATATGATTTTTATTGCCTGGTCCTTTTTTGCCACAGCATGATCCTCATTTACGATATAATCGCCCTGTCTCTCTTAGACGATTCCTGGCGATCCTCCTGCTTGAACCCGCTCTTCAGGAGGTAATCGAGCTTCACGTAAGTCATCGCCTTGAAAATATTCTCCCGAATGTCTTTGTTATCTTTTTCCAGTTCGTCGAGAAGTTTCTTTATATACATCCGTCTCGACACCTTTGCCGTAGGACACTGATTTTCAATGACCGGGAATCCCTCTTCCTTCGCGTATTTCTTGATCAACCCCTCCCGTATATAGGCAAGCGGTCTGATAATATTGAATTTTCCCCTGAACACCGGCTGCCTGGGAACCATGGTGCTGATTTCCCGGGCGTAAAACAGGTTCAGGAGCAGGGTTTCGATAATGTCATCCTTGTGATGGGCGTAGGCGATTTTGTTACACCCCTTTTCTTCGGCAATTTCAATGATCCTTTTTCTCCTCAGTTTCGAACAGAGGAAACAGGGGTTTTTTCTCGCCCAGTCACTGTGAACGAGCGGACCGATATCGGTCTTTTCCATGACGTAGTCATGGCCACGCTGTTCGAGATAATTCTTCAATGTTTCATAATCATCATATGACGCATCATAACCGAGATCGATATTAACGGCAACAAGGGAAAACGACGGCAGAAAGATCATGGGCGTATTGAGGAGATCCAACAGGGCGAGACTGTCGGACCCGCCGGACACACCCACCAGTACACGGTCGCCCTCATCGATCATATTATAATCGAGGGCGGCCTTTTCAAGCCACTTTTTCAGATGATGATACAGTTTCGTCCGTTTTTCTTTTTCCACCGTTGGCCACATCCTCGATGCATGTCTGGTTATTCTTTTCACCGAGATCTTTCGATCTTTTACACATGGGTACTGCGCCGAAAGGAAGGCTGATAGTTATCAGATTTCACCGGAGAAGTAAAAACAATATGTTGCATGGGGAATAAGCCTATGACATATAAGCATCATAACGTTCAAACAAAAACTGAATTATTCGGCGGGCGATACCCATAATGAAATGCATTGTCACAGTATAAAAAGAACGGTGGTGAGCCCAAAAAAAAAGGAATCCCTCCTACGTCCCCTTCATTCATGATTTTTTTATTTTCTTGACAAATCATTTAAATCGCCATATAGCCACGCATAAATATAGGGGGGGGGTCGTCACAGTGAAGAATCTCGTCAAGGTCATGAAAGCCCTTTCTGAACCCAATCGTTTGAAAATTCTAAAAATGCTTCAGCACAGGACTTTGTGTGTTTGTGAAATCAGGGAAGTACTACGCATTGCACAGCCAACGGTTTCCAAACATCTGAAAACACTGGAGGAGGCTGGTCTCGTGCGATTTGAAAAAGACGGGCTCTGGGTCAACTACATGATTGATAAGAAAAGCGATAATCCCTATGCCTTGTCTATTCTTGACGATCTGAAGGTGTGGCTTGAAGACGATGAGGACATGAACCGGGTTATTAAGCAACTCGATGGGCTTCAGCGAGAACTGATCTGCAAAAAATAATTTTTTCGATAAGCATATTTCTAAATCGGGATATAATACTTTCATCCCCGTCGCGCCGTAGCCCAGTCCCAACGAGACAATGGGGAAAGTGTCCGAGGCTCTATGAAGCATACCTAATTCAATCAAAAGAGATTTACCCTCCATTCTAGAAGTATTGAACATGTTCACAGAAGTTCAGTGTTTCCACGGTTAAAGGCGAATAGAAATCGGAGAAAATAACTGGCTTCGCCGCACATACACGCAGCCGGTTATCAATTGGCTTTAAAAAATAATTTTTTTTGGAAACACCTTTACGAATCTATGCAGTCAGAACGTTTCTATGCTCGCCGGCCGGATTGCCTTCCTGTGGAGGATACTTCCGGCAAAACTCTAAACTCCCGTTATGGGGGAGTGTCCCCGAAAACATCAGAGCAGCAATTTTATGGTTGACAAAGAAATTGTCTATTACTATATTTCCATTCATAAATATAAGTTGACCCACATGAAACAGTTTGTCAAAGTCGTGAAAGCCCTGTCGGAAGCAAACGGATTGAATATTGAAAATGCTTCAGCATAAAGCCTGCTGTGTGTGCGAAATCAAAGAACCCCTTGGAATTGCCCAACCGACCGTTTCGAAGCACTTCAGAGTTCTCGGGACGGCAGGGCTGGTGTCGGCTCAGAAACAGGGTTTGTGGGTTGAATACCGTCTTTCCGATGGGGGGAGCAGTCCCTATGCGACCACCTTGATGGGCAATCGGAGACACTGGCTGAATGAAGACTCGGAAGTTACAAAGACAATGGAAAGGATGCGGACTATCGACGCCGTTCAGATCACAAAGCGGCAAGATGAGCATTTATCCTTGAGGATCATGCGGAAAGCACGACTATTCATCTTGTAAAGGAAGGTTGGGGTATCATGGTTGAAAATCTATTTATTGCGGGTCTTGTGGCGCTGAAAGACTATATTGCGACACATGTCCTCACATGTCTTGTCCCGGCGTTTTTTTTAGCCGGAGCAATCGTGACATTCGTTCGGAAGGAAGCGATCATCACCTATCTGGGTGAAAGCGCAAACAAAATCAAATCATTTTCACTGGCAAGTGTGTCGAGTTTCCTCATCGCCGCCTGTTCATGTACGGTTATTCCCGTGGCAAGCGGCCTGTTCTACGGCGGGGCCGGGGTGGGCGTCGCCTTCATCATTCTCTGGGTGGCCCCCGCGGCAAACATCCTCGCCCTCACCTATACCGGAACGATTCTCGGCAGTGAAATGATGATATCGCGAATTATCGCCGCTCTTCTCATGGCCTTCATCGTCGGGACCGTCATGACCTCCTTTTTCGGTAGGAAAAACAATCCCGGCGAAGCAGCGGCAAACATGACATTCTCCGGCAACGGAGAGAAAATCCAGCTCATCTCCCGGCATGAAATCATTCTGCTGGTGCTCATTGTCGTGTCATTATTATCCCCCAATTATTTTGTCCAGAAGGGACCGTACCTGATCAAGGTTCTGGTGTGGGGCGTGGCGACGATCATCACCGCCGTCTATGCCCTGAAAGTTCTCCCCCGGGAACGGATCTATGACTGGCTGAGAGAAACATGGTGGTTTGTGAAAATCATTCTGCCTTTACTCCTTGGCGGCGTTTTCCTTGTCGGAATTATAGGGGCGCTTATCCCGGAAGCGTGGATCAAAACATGGCTTGGAGGAAACTCCATTTCGGCGTCGTTCTTCGCCACGCTCATCGGAGCGGTCAGCTACTTTGCCACGATGACGGAAGCTCCTTTCGTGGATACCCTCATGAAACTGGGCATGGGAAAAGGTCCGGCCCTGACGCTCCTGCTCACCGGACCGGGCCTGAGTCTGCCGAACTGGATTGCCATCGCCCGGGTCTTCGGCATTAAAAGAGCCATTGTATATGTAATTACCATCATCATCCTTGGAACGGTGATGGGGTGGTTTTTCGGAAACTATATTCTGTAAGGAGGTCACATATGAAAATTCAAGTTGCAGGACCGGGGTGCGCCCGATGCGTAGCGGTGGAAAAGAATGTCATCGAAGCAGTGACGGAATTGGGCGTTGACGCCGATGTTTCCAAACTGAAAGACATGAAGGAATTTGCAAAGCTCGGTATCATGTTTACCCCCGCTGTTGTGATTGACGGCAAAGTGGTTGTCGCGGGAAAAGTGCCGACGGTTGATGAATTAAAAAAACTTATTTCAAACGCCCGTTAGGACATGAGTTCTGATCAGTGCTGCCATTGAAAACGACGATGTGAAGGCTTAAAGAGCTTACTCGTGACGCAGGAAATACATCTTCATTGCCAAGATATATTTATGAGACGAAACAAGTCTTTATATGCCGGGCGCGTGGCTGAAGCAACTTTTCTGGATTGTTATCGTCATATTCACATTATATGGAATTTTTACGCTCCGTTTTGTAACAACGATTCCTGAAACGGAAACGCTTGAGAAAGGAAACGATGATGATGGAAGAATTTAGTGAACCCCAAAAGAAAATCTTAATCATGTCCTGTGCAGGCGGGGCAAACGTGGGTCAACTGTCGCACCACGTAGTGGGAGAACTTGTTCAGGAACATTTCGCCCGTCCATTCTGTCTTGCAGGAATCGGCGCCCATCGGAAGGGATTTGTCAAGGCTGCTTCGGAGGCGGACACTATCATTATCGACGGGTGCGCCGTCGGGTGCGGCAGAACGATACTCGAGCACGCCGAGATTACCGTTACTAAACACCTTATCCTGACCGATCTCGGCTTCGAAAAGAAAATGAAATATGATTTTTCGAGAGAGGAAATTCAACGGGTTAAAAACGCTGTCAGGGATCTATGGAACACCGATACACCCACGTTCCTGCCGGACCTCGGTGATGACAGCGGATCCTGCTGCTCCTGAGGGGCACAACATTGCAACACGAAAAGGAATTATAACCGATGGCAGCATCAGACGTAACGCAAATCACCGTTAACAACCGCAAGGTCGGCATTATCGGTCTGGAAAGCACCATCAGCGATATGGCAGAAGACTATGCGGAGAAAACGGACGGGGAAATTCAGAGTGAAATGGTAAAACGACTGTCCCGAAAGAACTACATCCCGGACCGGGCAACCGACAATTACGGCAGGGCTTTCGTGCGAGAATTCAGAAAGCATCTGGGACAGGATTATGAAGAAGAGGCGGGCGCTCGTCCATTGGAGGTGAAGATCCTGGGCGTCGGCTGCGCCCGCTGTGACGGGATGAAGAAGGCAGTCATAAACGCCCTGGCAGAGCTGAACCTTGCCGCCGACGTTGAACACATAACAGATATGAGGGAAATCGTGAAATATCGTGTTATCGGCTCACCGGCGCTGCTCATAAACGGAAAGACACGATGCGTCGGCACCGTACCTTCAAAGGATCAAATAAAACGGTGGCTGCAGGAATCAACGGATCAATGACGACTCCCGGACGGGATGAACCGGAACGGCTCTGAGTTTCCTGTGTAAGAATGGGGTATACAGTCAAAACCATTGATTAAAGGGTACCAAAATGGTTCATGCCCATTATCACTCAAATACCTGGGGTAAACGCCTCATCATAACGATGGTAATGAATCTGATCATTCCCATCGTTCAGATCATCGGCGGATTCCTCACCGGCAGCATGGCACTGATCAGTGATGCCCTCCACAATCTCGGTGATTTCACCGCCACGTTAATCAGTTATATCGCACTTCGTATCGGCGAGAAGCCGGCGACTCCCCGCCTGACTTTCGGTTATAAACGTATCGAAGTGTTTGCCGCCGTCGTTAATGTGGCATTACTCACGGCGGCCTGTTTCTACATCGCCTACGAGGGATGGAAGCGTTTCACCAATCCCAGGCCCATTCAGGGTGAGCTTGTGATTGTCTTTGCTCTTATCGGCTTCATCGCCAATATGATCGCTGTTCTTATCCTGCATAAGGGAGCGAAGGTAAATCTGAATCTCAGGAGCGTGTTCCTTCATATGCTCACCGATGCCCTCACCTCGGTCGGTGTGGTGGTTGTAGGAATCATCTGGCTTTTTGCGCCGCTCTATTGGCTCGACTCAGTTGTTTCATGGATGATAGTCGCACTCATTCTTTACGGTGCCTGGGATATTCTGAAAAAAGCCTTTCACTTTCTCATGGATGCAACACCGCCCGGCATGGATATCAACACCATCCGGCATGCAATGCTCAGCATCGACAACATCGACGACGTTCATCACATTCATGTCTGGAATATATCGCCGGAACGAATCGCTCTCGCCGCTCATGTCATTGTTCCCGACCAGATGTTGAGTGATGTGGACAAACTGGCGGTAGAAGTCCGGGAAATGCTCTTTTCCCGTTTTAATATCGACCACCCGATCCTCCAGTTCGAAACGCGGAGGGATACCGATATTCAAGATCTCCGTCACATGTAAGAGATGCTGTCGCACGGGTGAAAATGACTGTGAGCAATCGATTGAAAGCTCCTGCCGACGGAAACGAAAAGATGAACCCGTTGATGGCCGCTCTCTCAGCGGATTCACGATACGGTTTTTTTGTTGTCATAAAAAATATTCTTGAATAATTTTCCAGGGCAGTATATTTTTAAGACAAATCTATACAGTCGGTCCCCATTCAGTCGGAGAATTCATCCTCATGATCTTGATTGAAGTCTCTCTATCTCTTTACGTGTCCTGAGTTTTTGAACGCCAGGTTTTCTTCACCACATTGCATCGCCATCACCATTCACCATGCTCTTTAAATCACGCCACAGGTATCTGCTGCAATGCTTTAGTATAACGATTCGGTTGATTCCATCCCATGTCTTGAGAATGAATGTTCAATAAACATGAAGAACGGGGGAGAACAGGCGTGTCCGAATCAGTTCAAAGAAAACAAAAACCCTCCGCAAAGACAGTGTCGACGGAACACGTCGATGGGGTCGTTTCCCCCTCTTCATTCTGGAAAGGCGAACAGCACTTGAACATTATTCTTGAAGGATCTCCCACTCCCCGGTTCGTTATTGATAACAATCACAGAGTCGTTCACTGGAACAAAGCGCTGGAGAAGATGAGCGGCATCACATTCAGTGAGGTCGTCGGAACGAATCAGCACTGGCGGGCATTTTACAATAAAGAGAGGCCCTGCATGGCCGACCTTCTGGTCGACGGCCGCATTGATGAAATAACCCGTTGGTATGCCGGTAAATTCAGAACGACAGACCTCATCCCCGATGCATACGAAGCAACAGATTTTTTCCCCGCCCTCGGTGACGGGGGGAAATGGCTGCGATTCACCGCAGCGACCCTGAGAGATACCGATGGATCTATTCTCGGCGCTATCGAAACCCTGGAAGACGTGACTGACCGTATCCTTGCAGAAAATGCTCTCAAAGTGAGCGAACAACGATTGAAAACGGTTCTTGAGGGGTTACCCATCCCTACATTCGTGATAAGCCTCGACCACAAGGTCATTTACTGGAACAAGGCGCTGGAAGAGATGAGCGGCATCGCGTCGAATGAAGTCATCGGTACGAATCATCACTGGCGGGCATTTTATCATCATGAGAGACCCTGTATGGCCGATCTGCTGGTCGACAATATCTTTGATGAAATCCCCCGGTGGTACGTCGGAAAGTACGAGCAATCTCAACTCATCAACGAAGCTTTCGAAGCCACCGATTTCTTCCCTGCACTGGGAATCAGCGGCAAATGGCTTCGCTTTACCGCAGCGGCACTGCGGGATTCGAACGGAATACTCTTCGGCGCTATTGAAACGCTTGAAGATATCTCCGACCGCAAGCATGCAGAGGATGCCGTAAAGGAAAGCGAACAGCGACTGAGAACGATCTTCGAGAGCTTACCCATACCGTCATTTATTATCGGTAAAGACCACAAAGTCACCCATTGGAATAAGGCGCTGGAGGAATTGAGCGCTATCAGGGCCGAGGATGCCATCAGTACACGAAAGCACTGGGAAGCCTTTTACAATCAGGAACGTCCCTGCATGGCCGATTTGCTTGTTGATGAATTATTGGATGAGATTCCACCATGGTATGCTGAGAAATATCGCAAGTCCGAGTTGATCGACAATGCTTATGAAGCCACCGATTTTTTCCCGGCACTGGGTTCAAAAGGTAAATGGCTGAGATTCACCGCAGCGGCCATACATGACTTAAAAGGGGGTATCTTCGGCGCCATTGAAACCCTGGAGGACATCACCGAACAGAAACAAATACACGAAGCCCTCAGGGAAAGTGAGCAGCGCCTTACATCGATTCTTGAAGGATCGCCCATTCCCACCATGATCATCGGCAAGGATCACCGTATTCTTTACTGGAACAGGGCTATGGAAAAACTCACCGGCATCGTTGCCGAGAGTGCCATTGGAACGAGGAGACACTGGGAGATATTTCACGACAAGGAGAAACCCTGCATGGCCGATCTGCTCGTTGACGAACTGCTTGATGAAATTCCTCCCTGGTACACGGAAAAATATTCCAGATCGGGTCTCATAGAGGATGCATATGAGTCGACAGAGTTCTATTCCGATCTCGGAAAAGAGGGGAAATGGCTGCGATTTACCGCAGCGGCACTCCGCGACTCACGGAAAACGCTCTTCGGAGCGATTGAAACCATAGAAGATATCACAGCATTGAAACTCGTCGAGGTCGCCCTCAAGGAAAAGGAACGAAAATATCTTGAGCTGAGCATCACGGACGGCCTGACGGGACTCGGAAATCTTAGAAATTTCTACACACATATCAAGGGAGAAATTGAAAGATCCAATCGCTACAGACATTCTCTTTCCATTCTCATCCTGGACATTGACGATTTCAAGGACTTCAACGATACTTACGGACATCTCGAAGGCGATAAAGTCCTGATGAGAATCGGCCAGGTAATCCGCCGATGTCTTCGGAAGACCGACTCGGGATACCGATACGGTGGTGAAGAATTCACCATCATTCTCCCGGAAACGAAGGGAGAAGCGGCAACGGCGCTTGCCGAAAGGATTCGAAGAGAATTCGAGCATGAACTGTTTTCACCGAGACCGGGAAGAACGGTGCGGAAAACGGTAAGTATAGGAGTCGCCCAATATGTGCCGGGAGAAGATTTATCAATTTTTCTCAAGCGGGCGGATGAAAGCATGTACAAAGCGAAAAAGAGCGGAAAAAACCGCGTCTCCATTGCTGCTGATGACGGCACTTATTCCCATCCTGCCGATTACACACATGATAAAGGGTGATTCATCTCCTTTTTGAAACGGCACGATGAGGCACTCGGAAGGCACGACGATATATGAACATCGCTCGGCACGGAAGCCATTACCAGCAGGTGTTACAATTATAACAAGCCGTTCATCACCATGAACCTGATCTTTTGTGATAAAAAGAAAAATTTTTCTGGAAAAAGTAAAAAAGTTAGGATAGAATGGCACCGACTTGTTAACGCTTATCTTTCACAAATTTCCAGAACCATGTCATCCAGGAATGTAATGTTAGAAGAGAAACATTGAAATTGTCCTGACATCCAAACAACCTTCAAC
>Ga0334890_1003003_pt1 | contig 17987 bp, 20 predicted proteins | sample GraSluR1_MG_3_FD_207220 | JGI IMG/M metagenome (GOLD analysis project Ga0334890, IMG submission 207220) | Sludge microbial communities from methane-producing bioreactor in Wageningen University, Netherlands - Granular Sludge_31_08-R1 | ecosystem: Engineered > Bioreactor > Anaerobic >... | reverse complement strand
ATAGCACTTTAAAAACCAAAAATAAAAAACAATAAAGTACAAAAAATAGATTCAAAAAAACAAAAGGCACTAAGTCAAAAGATATAATTAAAAAAGGTGCAACTTAAAAAACTATTTAAACATAGACAAAAAAGTAGGACTAAAAGAGGATAAAAGCTCTTATTTATTAAATCGGCAATAAATTTTAAAAATGTTGATAGTATTAGCAAAGAACTTTTAGAATCCTTTTTTAAAAGGGCATTTCCATAAAAACTTTCCGAAAGTCTTTAGGATACACACTTAAAAGTTTCAAAATTTAAAAATATTAAAAGGTGCAAAAGGTGGAAGAATTTAAAAAGATATTAAGTGAGTCAAAAGATGAGCTTGCAAAGCTTTCAAAAAGCAATCCTAAAGAGATGTCCTCGTTTATGGAATTTATTCATCAAGCCGAAAAAGGAGGCGCAATAAACGAAAAAACAAAGGAATTAATTGCAATAGCATGTGCCGTAGTACTTAAATGTGATCCTTGCATCGCATTTCATGTACAATCCGCTATAAAAGCTAAGGCTACAAAAGAAGAGATTTTAGACGCTGGAATGGTCGCAGTAGTTATGGGTGGAGGTCCCGCTCTTATGTATCTGTGTCATTTAAACAAAGCAATAGATGAATTTATTAAATAATAAACCCAGCACATATTTAAAAAAGTATATTAACAGTGTTAATAAAACTCTGAAATTAAACCTCTGAAAGTGCAAAAATGAAAATAGTAATAATCGGTGGTGGGACCGCAGGAACAACCCTTGCATTTCAAATCCGCAAGATAAACAAGGAATGTGAGATAGAGATAATAGAATCATCAGATAACCTTCAGTATTCTCCTTGTGCTCTTCCCTATGCAGTTTCTGGTGAAATCCCTTCCTTTGAAGACATATTCATCTTTACAAAAGAACAATACGCCCAAAACAATATAACCTACAAAAAAAACTCAAAGGCAGTAAAGATCTTTCCAACAAAAAAGCAGGTAGAAATCCTCTCAAACTCAAATAAAGAATTACTATCATTTGATGTCTTAGTTTTAGCCACTGGCGCAAGCCCAATAATACCTCCAATTCATGGCTTATCAAAAGAAAACTCACAATTCTTAAAAACAATTGAGGATGCAAAACGAATAAAAGAAATAGTAACACTTAGAGAAACAAGCGATAGCTCTCAAAAAATACAAAAAAACATAACAATAATTGGCGCAGGTCTAATAGGTGTAGAATTGGCAACTTCCTTAAGTGACTTGGACCAAAAATTAACACTTATTGATTCAAAAAACATATTATCTTCAAATCTTGATAAAGATATGAGCTCAATAGTAAAAGATTACCTCACAAAAACAGGAATAGAGGTATTTGAAAACGTAAACATTGAAAAAATAAAGGACTCAAAAATCTTTCTGAATAATACCACTATCTCCTATAACCAATTAATAGTTTGTACTGGAGTAAAACCTAATTTAGAATTGGCAATGAGATCAAAAATAAAGACTGGCAAGGGGATAATTGTAAACCCTTTTATGGAGACTAACAAAAAGAAGATATATGCAATCGGAGATTGCGTAGAATCAAAAGAATTCTACACCAATGAAACAGTATTAAGTCTGATGGCAACCTCGGCAGTAAGACAGTCAAAAGTAGTAGCAAAAAACATATTTGGTGCAAAAGAAAAATTCCCAAAAGTTCTTAACACAACAATCTCAAAAGCAAAAGACCTAATCTTTGGCTCTGTTGGAATATCTTCAGAAAGAGCCTCATCACTGGGAATAAAAACAGTATCTGCTAAATATTACGGCGAAACAAGGTCAGAATATGTTCCTCAAAGAAAGTCAATCACAATAAAAATAATCGCTGATATGAACGGAATAGTCATAGGAGCACAGATCATTGGCTTTGAAGAGATCGCGGGAAGGCTTGACTTGCTTGCACTTGCAATATCTAAAAAAATGAATCTATCAGATTTAGAGGAGGTAGAATTCTGTTATAACCCTATGACTGCGCCAATATTTGAGCCAATCTCAATAGTGGCCCATCTCTGCAAAAAAAAGCTTGATTCTCTCTAAAAACAAACAAAAGATTTAAAAACTAAAGCAAAATCCCTTAACTATAACATTTTCAATATACTCAAGATATAAAACTTGGTGAATTATATGACAATAATACAGTACAGGTCCAAAAGAAAGGTTTCAAGTGGAAGATACAAAAAAGCCCGAAAAAATAGGGCTTACGAAAAAGGAAGAGAACCTACATTCCCAAAGGTATCAAAAGACACCAAAATAGTTAGTATTAGAACTAGGGGTGGAAACATAATCTCAAGGCTTTTAAGGACTCAGTACGCAAATGTTGTTTCTGGAAAGGATAGTAAAAAGGTAAAGATTCTAAACGTATTAGAAACTCCTGCAAATAGAAACTACCAAATAAGAAACATCCTTACAAAAGGCGCTGTCATTGAGACTGAATTAGGAAAAGCAAAAATAACCTCTCGCCCGGGACAGGAAGGTTCTGTAGACGCTGTTTTAATAGAGAAAAAATAATTTCTTAATTTTCTTCTTATTCTATTAGGTATAGCTCTATTCATCTTATTAAATGGATAATACCAACATAAATACACAGTTATCTCACAGACAGTCGGTGTAAATTGTTTAGTCACTGCGTATCTTCAAACTTTAGGCATCAAAACCAAAGTATGCGAAATAATCAAAATATGCGAAATAATCAAAGATTTCACGATATCAATAAAAATCCTTTAATGTTAATTCAGATCTTCTTTTAAAGACTTCAGTCTTTTAAATTATTATCCGCTAAAAAACAATTATCATCATCAAACAGATCACTAAAAATAACATTTTCAAAAATATAAGCTACCCAAACAATAACTTTTTATTGAAAACAATAATTGCATTACAAAAATGTCTAATTTAAACAAATCTTTACCTGAAATATCTGCTCAATTACTAAATTCAATATTTTCACATGGTATATTCCTGGAATTAGCTGTTTCTCAAATGCATTCAGCAATTTTAAAAAATTCTTCAAAGTATTTTATAATCCCCAAAGAATTCGGTTCAAATACAATAGGATTTCCAATATCTCAAACCCACTTAGATGTATATGATCTATATGAATTTGATGGACAAGCACTTAAATACTCCGAAAAGAATAACCTTTCATTTACACATAACAAATCCTTGGAAAACTCATACCCTTTAATAATACACTTCTCTAATCCAATCTTAAGCAATCCACTGCCCCAAATTGATATAGAATCTGAAATGCTGAGAAATGATTTACTAGATTTATTCCAAGTATCATTAAACTGGCAAATCAAGAAAAATGAAAAAATACTTCCGATACTTGCCATGAGCCAAACAATAGATAATACTTTAGATAAAATTAATTTACTTTTACTTCAACAAAAAAAGCTTTTTAACAATAATCAAATAAAAAAAATCTTGAAAGAATATGTCCTTATAACTGAAAGTACAATTGACTTTTCATTAAAACCCTATGAATACCAAATCATTTTAGGGTCTCTTAAAAAATATTACAATTGGTCAATTCTTCATTACTCCTCAAAATCTAACTCCTTTAAAGACTACACTTCATATTACAAAAAATCTCAAAAAAACTTTACATTAAAAGAAATCCTTAATTTTGAGTCTATTGAGTCCTCAATAAACTTAAATCATTTTGTTTTCTAATAGGTTTTTATCGTAAAAATCACGAAAAACAACTAATTAAATTCTTAAAAAAAATAAAACATCTAGATTATATCATGGAAAGAAAAAAATCTCCTGACCCCTCTAAAAAATACAATTTAAAAGAAGCTACTCTAGAAGAAAAAAACAAAAACGAAGAAAATAAAACAACTGATTATATAAACTCAAAAAACTCAGAAGAATATGACCTAAACAACTACAAATACAGAGATTATCGCACAAACTGCACAATCCCTGAACCATTAGAACAAATACTTGCAAGGTCTGTGAAAGAATCAAAGAATGGATTTGAGGCAGTAAGCAAAGCAATTGAAGAAGCATCGATGCAAAAACTTTTATTTCTCCAAGACCTTATCGCAAGATCCCAGCGAGTCAATATGATGATTTTAGAAGGAATTTGTAATCTTGATAAAAACTATAATTCACTCTCCGGTTCTTTAGAAGAATTAAGAAAATATAAAAAAGAAGAATAAACAATAAATAAAAAAAACAATACAAAAAAGAAACTTAGTCCAATAAAAAAGGTTCAATATCACAAAAGAGCACATCTACTTAAAGCACATATTTTCAATAATCTATTGAATGAAATGGAGATATCGCTAAAATTCTTCCAATAGAATCAATAACAGCGTCAACACACCTCTTAGTAGCCTCATAATAATGCATAATATTTAACTCTTTAAATAAACCAGCATAATTTTCCTTACCTACAATCATAAACTTAAAAGTCTTATTAGGGTCACTATCTAGATATAAAAAAAGTTTAATTGCAGATAAACAATCACTAAATCTATGCTCAAATGCTACCCTTTCAATAGTGCAGGCAACAACCTGACTATCTGAAACTCTTGAGCAAATCTCATCAATTCCTTCATCTGAATTAGTTCTTGTATTATAGTAAATACTCATTTTTATTCCTCCTAAAATCACATTAAAAATCTACAAAACGGAAAATAGAACAAACATTAAAAACTATATAAGATTTTCTGCATCACTGTGATAATATGGTATAAGGAATTAGCTTTACACTTTTTCTTATGTACAGTAACAAAAAAAATAAAGGTGAAGATTCACAAAATGAAAAACATTAAATATGAATTAAACATACTAATTCCAATATGGTGTTCTTAAGTCTTTACGAAATAATATCTCTTGTAATCATGAGCTTAGCCCTTGGTTTTATATTTTCAGACTTATTCTCAAAATATAGGATTCCCTCAAAAGACCCATTAACTATTATGAGACAATCAAATAAACTAAACGAGATACTATTCGCAACAATGATAGTTGCACCAGCCGTAGTTTTACATGAACTTGGTCATAAATTCGTAGCAATGGCTTTTGGTCAATTTGCTCAGTTTCATGTATCTGTTACAGGACTTGCAATAGGTACACTACTAAAACTCATAGGATTTCCATTCATAATCTTTGTGCCTGGATACGTAAGTATATCAGGGCAAGCCCTTTTAGGTTGGCAAAACTCACTAATTGCCTTCGCAGGTCCGGGAGTAAATCTCTTAATGTGGCTGACCTTCTTATTAATATCAAAAAAAATAAAAGAACCACAAAAAAAGATTATATTTCTTATAATGGCAAAGATAAACCTATTTCTTTTTGCATTCAATATGATCCCAATACCCCCTTTTGATGGCTATCAGGTAATGACTGGATTCTTTAGATTTTTTAGTTAATCCTTTTAATCTCAACAAACAAAAAATTAAAATAAGCTTCTAAAATCGTTTCCTAAACTTGTAATATTTAATAAAACTCTTTATTTCAAAGACTACACTTTCAGCAAAAGTAAGAAAAGACAAATTTAGATACAAATAACCTAGAATTATAGCCTAAAAAACATAGTCTTTAATTGTCCAATTTAACTAATTCAAACACTCAAGAGCACAAATCAAATCCTCAATTTCAAAACCAATAATCTTTGGCGAGTACTTTTCATACCAACTCAGAACTGACTCCCTATAAGTTTTTCCACTAAGAATTTCCTCTTCCAAAAAAAGAACACTTTCCTCAGGATGAATAAAAAAATCCCCACAAACCTTTATTCCTTTCAATTTGCCATTATCAAACTCTCCAATAAGCCTTATAAGCTTTCCATTTAAAACCTTCAAATCCTTTTTTCTTATTTCCAATTTAACTCTATCTCCAAAAATTCCATTCATTTGTGCAATACTTTTCTTTTGAAAACTTAAGTGCTAAATCCATCTCTTCTGGTTGAAGTAAACCTTCCACTAAATCGCATTCCATTGCTTTAGAAAAGCCCTCAATAAGGCAATTTTCAACATCTTTTAATCCAATATCTTTACCAATCTCTCTTTTCACCCAAGTAACCCTCTCCCTAGCGTTATCAATATCCTTGTCGCTTATTTTTTCTTTGCTAACCTTAAGTAAAGAAAACATCTTATTTAAGTCAACATCTATTAAGATTGTGCCATGTTGAAGCAAAACACCCCGTTTTCTTGTTTGAGCATTACCTGAAATCTTTTTATTATTAACAATAATATCATTAATAGGTTTAAAACTAGCATTTAGTCCCAAATTATTCAGCCCAAAAATAACCCCTTTGCAAATCTTAGAATAAGACTCAATAATATCGCTTGAAACAAACCTTTCCGGCAATATTATAGAATAAGTAATCTCATCATGATGAAAAACTGCGCCCCCACCAGTATATCTCCTAACAATATCAACGCCAAGTTTTTTGGCCATATCCAAATTAACCTCATCATTAATAGATTGAAAAAACCCAATTGAAACACAATTAGGCTTCCAGCCATAAAACCTAATAGTAGCTTGAGACTTTTCATCAGACACAAGGTTAATCAAAGCCTCATCAATAGCCATATTCAAAAAACCATCATTTTCGCTATACCTAATAAGCCTTAAATTATCCATTCTCACCAAATTTTTAAAAATATACTCTCAAAAAACAATAAAAAAATTTTCAAACATATTCATATTAATCAAATCCCTTTTATATAACTTTCTGCCATAAAAGAGCTTCTTACATATCTTCCACATTTAACATGTAAAAATCCTTGATTCAAAGCAAATATTTTAATATCCTCAAACTCCTTATCGCTATAAAATTTAATAACTCTCGCATGTTTTTCTGAAGGAGATAGGTATTGCCCTACAGATAAAAAGTCGCATCCAACATATTTTAAATCTTTAATGGTCTCAAAAACCTCAGTGATGCTTTCTCCAAGTCCCACCATAAGCCCTGATTTTACATACATTTTCCGATCTAAAGATTTTGCAAATCTAAGAACTTCTAAAGAAGTATCATAAAATCCTGCCTTCCTAAGAATAGGAAAAAGTCTTTTAACAACCTCGATATTGTGATTAAAAACAACTGGTCCTGATTTAACAACCGCTTTAATTAAATCAAGATTCTTACAAAAATCAGGAACCAGCACCTCAACTTTTGTGTTAGGTGAAATCTTTCTTATCTCATTAACACAATCAACAAATGCATTAGCCCCAAAATCCTTAAGGTCATCTCTTGAAACAGAAGTAATAACAACATAGTCTAACTCAAGCATTTTAACAGCCTTAGCTATCCTCTTAGGCTCATCATAATCAATCTCTTTAGGTTTTCCTGACACAACATTACAATAAGAACAATTTCTTGTGCAAATATTTCCCAAAATCATAAATGTAGCATTGCCCTTAGAGAAACATCCATACCTATTAGGACAATTTGCCTCAATACAAACAGTATTTAGATGATTCTCATTTAAAAAATCAACCATTGATGCATACCTTGCCCTATCTATTTTATTGAATTCCATTCTTTTAAAAATCATTCACACAAATTATTTAACAATAGCTATAAAAAGAAAGCTTTAGTTATTAAATTTTCGGATAAATTATACATATTTCTACATATTTCTTAAACAAAGATGAGTATATTCTTTTGGCTTAAATAATTATTATAAGATTCTCTTAATTTTTCTTAATAAAAAATTATAATGAAAAATCTCGTTGTAAAGCCGAATTATCCTACGGATAGTAGAGACTAATCATTAAGTGAATCATCCTCTTCTTACTTCAATCTAAAAGCTAAATAAAGACCAAATTATACAAATAAACAGAATTACACAAGATGAAAAACCTCGGCATAAATCCCGAGGTATCTCGTAAATAGTCGAGGTTAATCCTTGCATGGATCCGTCCATTCTTACTTTGGCTTGAAAAATCAACAACCTTGCCCTAAAGGGCAAGGCATGTTGGTAATATAAAAGCATGCGCTACATTAAGCTAGGTTGTTGATCACTGAAAAGTATACCAAGTCCTCATGTTGAAACATGAGGTATGCTTTTCTATTTGCCAAAGTATGCGAAATGATGCTGTATTTCATGAAATCAAAGAAAAAAACTGGAGTTTTTATACTCACAAAAATTCCTTTTTAAGCAATTTTGTATATACTTTGGACTATACTTTTTACCTTTCAAATAGCCTTTAAATCTAAGCAGTTTATCCTCCGAGAAATAAATAAAGATGGGGCAGGGGGGACTTGAACCCCCGACCCCACGGTCTTCAGCCGTGTGCTCTCCCAGCTGAGCTACCGCCCCACCGATACTCAAGAAAAACCCAACTGATTTAAATAAGTTTTGTTTTATTACCTCTAAACAATTCAAACTAAAAAAAACTTAATCAACATAACCAAAATGAAAAAAGAACAAAAAACCCAAACAGATTTAGCGTTTGACTTTAAAGACAAATTAGTCCTTGCTCCAATGTCTTTATATAACGATACTGCCTTTAGAAAGCTATGCTTAGAACTTGGAGCAGACCTAACATATACCCCATTACTATCAGTAAAATCCATAATATTTCAACCTAAAAAAGCCCAAGAGTTATTTTCAATAATCTCAAAAGTAAGACCCGTTGCAATCCAGCTTTTCGGTTATGATGAAAATGATTTCTTAAAAGCTTCAACCCTTGCCAAAGATTACTGTGATCTAATCGATATAAATTGCGGATGCCCTGCTCCAAAAGTCTTAAAATCAAAAGGTGGCTCATATCTTTTAAAAGAGCCTAAAAAAATCGCCTCAATAATAAAAACTCTAAAAAAGTCATTAAATATCACCCTAACAATAAAAATAAGGCTTGGTTTTGAAAATAACATTGTAACAAAAGAAGTAGTAAAATTATCCGAAAAAGCAGGGGTCGATGCAATAGCAATCCATCCAAGAACAGTCGAACAAAAATACTCCGGAATTGCAGATTGGAATGCTATAAAAGAAATAAAAAATATCTCAAAAGTTCCAATAATCGGAAACGGCGATGTTAAGAATAATTCTGATTATCAAAAACTAAAATCCGAAACACTTTGCGATTCAGTAATGATCGGAAGAACTGCTGGGACAAATCCATTAATATTTAATGAAATCAAAACAAAAATAGACTCAATAAAAGAACCCTACAAGATATTTAATATAATCGAAAAATACAAAAAATACCTCTCAGAACTAAAAGAACCAAGACAAAGAGAGATTAACGCGTTAAAAACCCACATTCTTTCATTTCTTCAAGGTGTAGCTAACTCAAAACAGTTCAGATATAAAATATCTATTGCCCAAAACGTAGAAGAAATAGAAAAAGAACTAAAACAATTTAAAAATTCTTTAGAGTAAAAAGCAATGCTATGTGCTCATTAGTTTTTTTAACTCGTGTCTAATTATGGATATGACCATGCTCAATTTCTTCTTTACTTGCTTCTTCTACACTAATAATCTTAATCTTAAAATTAAGGGTTTGGCCTGCTAAAGGATGATTCATATCAATAGTAACAGTTTCTCCTTCAATATTTATGATAGTCGCAAATCCCATATTCCCATCAGGAAATTTAATCTGCATTACAACCCCAATCTCTTTAGGAATCTTTTCAGGTATCGCGTTTAAGGGAATAGTCTGAACCAACTGTTCGTTTTTTTCGCCATAAGCATCTCTTGGCTCAATCTTCACCTCTATCTCATCATCTTTACTTTTACCAAGCACAGCATCGTCAAATCCTTTAATAACCATGCCTGTCCCTGCAAGGAATTTAAGTGGTTCTTTTCCTACATTAGAATCAAAAACAGAGCCATCCTCTAATGTTCCAGTATACTCAACACTAACCTTTGAATTCTTTTCAATTTCCATAAATTACACCTATTTTATATTTTTCCTTAAGCAGGCCCAGACGCCAACCACAAAAACAATAAACGCTGAGGCTGGGATTTGAACCCAGAACCCCCGAAGGGACAGGCTCTCAAGGCCTGCGCACTACCAAGTTATGCGACCTCAGCATATATTGCTAAACAAACATTATCTTGTTCTACACTCAATGTTAAAGCTTTTTCGAGGTCGCGACAAGACGAGTGAAACGAGTCTTCGTATGCGACCTCAGCATATATTGCTAAACAAACATTATCTTGTTCTACACTCAATGTTAAAGCTTTTTCGAGGTCGCGACAAGACGAGTGAAACGAGTCTTCGTATGCGACCTTTAGCATATATTGCTAAACAAACATTATCTTGTTCTACACTCAATGTTAAAGCTTTTTCGAGGTCGCGACAAGTGGAGCATCAAGCGACACTTCGTATGCGACCTCAGCATATAAATTTTTCACAACCATAATAACGAACATAAGCATATTGAAAGCTCATATGAGGTCGCGACAAGACGAATGAAACGAGTCTTTGTATGCGACCTCAGCATATATTGCTAAACAAACATTATCTTGTTCTACACTCAATTTTAAAGCTTTTTCGAGGTCGCGACAAGACGAGTGAAACGAGTCTTCGTATGCGACCTTTAGCATATATTGCTAAACAAACATTATCTTGTTCTACACTCAATGTCAAAGCTTTTTCGAGGTCGCGACAAGTGGAGCATCAAGCGACACTTCGTATGCGACCTTTAGCATATATTGCTAAACAAACATTATCTTGTTCTACACTCAATGTCAAAGCTTTTTCGAGGTCGCGACAAGACGAGTGAAACGAGTCTTCGTATGCGACCTTTAGCACATAAATCGTTAAACAAACATTATCTTATCTTGCATATCATTAAATTATAACCCATAAAAAATAGTAATAATCTCATCGGGTAAATTACCTAAGATGAATTGCGATTATGATGCTACTTATCTCGAGTGATAGCCCTTAATTTATATATTTTGTGCAAAAACTCAGATAAAAATCATAACCAACAAATAAAAAAATTCATATTTTCTTACACCTACACGCAGAACTCATATAGCAATCTAATTTATAATCATATTAACGAGCTACATAATCACTCACGCATTTCACTCACGCACCTAATGATGAAAAGGCTATGGATTAGGTTGTAGTAGTCATATTCACAAGTTAAATACTTACCATTCTATACTACTGTTGCAATAATATTGAAATAATATTTAGAACATAAATATATTAAAAAATAAATCTATCATCTTAAAAATTATCATGCCAAACAAATATAACCCTTTCAAATTTTCACAACTCAAACAACACAATTTATTTAAGGAATCCTATCCAAATGTTTAATCATAAGATTTTCCTTGTTTTCACTTGAATCAATAATCTCAGTTTTTCCCTCTGAAAAAACCTTCTTGCTCTCCTCTTTTTTCACAAAAAGTCCTCCACAGGCATTCTTAAGTTTCAATTCAACCATTGAAAAATCCTCTTCTGACAAAGACCTTGGGGTCCACACAAGATTAAGATTATCATTATCAAACCTTGGAATAATACTAATTCCCGTATGAGAAAACTTCTGACCTGCAGGTTTTCCACTTTGCACCAAAAGATTTGTTCCTGTGCACTTCAAAGCATCCACTAACACCAAACTTGCCTTATTTGCAATATCACAAAGATTAGCACAAACATCATCAGGTAGATTTTCAAAAATAGAATGATGCTTAATAGGCGTAACAAAAAGATGGCCATCACAAACTATCTCTGGCGGTATAATAATAGCAATATCATTATCACTATAAACCACACCAAGACCTTCACTAATCCTATCACAAATAATACATTTTTCGCTCATTTTAAAAACAAATTAGCAATTTTATCAATATCTATCTCTTTTTTATCCCTTTGCTCTCTATCAAACTTAGATTCCAAACCATCATCTTCTTCTTCTTCATTATCATCATCTGGATCTTTATTACTATCTATATCTTCACCACCATTATCATCTTCATCTTGATTCTCATCATCAGGTTTACTATCTTCTTCCATTTCATCAACGCTGTCATCTCTAATAACATCATTTTCCTCACTTTTTTCACTCTTGGTTTTTTTATCCAAAACCCCTTTTCCCTCAAAAACCTTAATTAAAGATTCACTAATCTTGGATTGAATTTTATCAATATCCTTATCAGTCACCTCAAAAGTCTCTGGGACAAGACCAATATTATCTGCTTCAAACCTTGCAATTACATGCATAATCACATGTGGCGCCTTTTGCCCAGCAGACATGCCATTTGCAATTAAATAGCTTGTTCCTTCACTTCCAATCTCAGAAAACATGACCATAGAAATCTTTTTTGCAATATTATACATATGACCAACAACATCACTTGGGACCATTGGTAGAATCTGATAGTGCTCTTTAGGGATAATAAGCACATGCCCTGGATTTGCAGGGTTAATATCTAAAAAAGCGCATATTATTTCATCTTCAAAAACCTTCCTTGACTTAATCTTACCAAGACCAATATTACAAAATATACATTTCTCATCATTAGCCATAATATTCATACATACATACCTAATTTAAATAATTTGCCATTACCCCAAAAAACACAATAATACTGCACTAATTTAAAAAGAAAAGGCTTATATTTATAAAACCAAAAATATTACAATTAAAAATACCACTACTAAAACCCAAAACAGATTTTTCAAAGAAAATTTAAATAAAAAATTAAAAGATGATAAAAAATGAACAATGAAGAACTAAAAGAGAAGATTTACATCTTTTCACTTGAAAACGCATCCAAACATAATGGTAACGCAAACAAAGGAGCTATCATTGGAAAAGTAATTGCAATTGACCCTTCACTTAAAGACACTATATCTACATGGCAACCTTTAATCGATGAATCAATATCCCTAATCTCATCACTCACCCCTGAGCAAATAAAAGAAGAGCTAAAAGCAAAAGACAAACAGCGATTTGAAAACTTATCAGTAAAACACAAAAAAGACTTTAACGAGCTCCCAAACGCTGTAATGGGAAAAGTAGTAACTCGAATCCCTCCCGAGCCATCAAAATATAGCCATATAGGACATGCATTATCATTTCTCATAAACTATATCTACGCAAAAAAATATCAGGGTAGAAGTATCCTTAGATTTGAAGACACAAACCCAGGGAAATCAAACTGGGATTACGTAAACGACTGCCTTGCAAGCCTTGAATACATTGGAATAACTCCAGATAAAACTGTTTATGTCTCAGATGATATGGAAATCTTTTATGACTATGCAAAAAAGGCGATAGACACTAACAAAGCGTACGTTTGTTTTTGCCAAAAAGAAACAATCAGTGATTTAAGAGCCAAAGGAATCTCTTGTGAATGTTCAAAAGCATCAAAAGAAAAAAATCTTAGCGATTGGGAAAAAATGAAAAGCGGAGAATACGAAGAAGGAAAATGTACACTTCGTTTAAGAATAGATATGAAATCTAATAATTTTGTAATGCGAGATCCAAGCATATTCAGAATAATAAAAACCCCTCACTACAAACAAGGCACAAAGTACTTTGCTTGGCCAATGTATGACTTTGAAAATTCAATTGAAGAACATCTTTGTGGCATCACTCACGTTTTGAGAAGTAACGAGTTCGGTTCAATGAGAATAGAGCTTCAGGATTACATAAAAGATTTATTTGGCCTAAACAAACAAACAATAATCCAATATGGGAGGTTTAATGTTGAGGGCGCAACAACCCAAGGCCGTGAAATAAGAGAAATGATAGAATCAGGAAAGCTTTTAGGTTGGGATGACCCAAGGCTTGTTACAGTTAAGGCCCTAAAAAGAAGAGGAATAATAAAAGAAACATTCTTAGAGCTTGCAAAACAAGTAGGCCTATCCCCAACACCAACAAATCTTAATTGGACCTTAATTAGCTCAGCAAACAGAAAGTTCCTTGATGCATCCGTTCCAAGATTCTTTCTAATAAAAGAGCCCATAAAAATCAAAATATCAAACGCACCCTCAGAGATTATAAAAATAAAAAAACATCCAGCCAAAGATATGGGTGAAAGAACATTTGAAACAAACGAAGATTTTATCATAGAAAAATCTGACTTCGAAAAGCTTGAAGAGGGAAAAATATACAGACTAATTGATTGTATAAACTTCATCAAAACAAAAAACGGATTTGAATTTCACTCAAAAGAATACGATAAATTTCCAAAAGATTCAATAATAATACACTGGTTACCTGACAATAATTCAAATATAGATGTAGCAGTAATGATGCCTGATGCCAATAAAATAAAATGTGTTGCAGAAAATTCCATCAAATCATTAAAAACAAACGATATAATCCAATTTGCAAGATTTGGATTTTGTAGGCTAGATAATGATGACTTAGATAAAATGCTATTTTACTACAGTCACAAATAACTTCATATTAATAAATAACTTAAAATTACCTTTTAGAGTAAAAATACCCACTACTGCGATTATACCAAAACTAATCATTTGTTGTTGAAAAATTAAATTTGAATTTAAGGTATTACTTTGAAAGCAACTGTTTAGGGTCATTCCAATTAACAGTAACTAATTACTATCATCATCATCATTATTATTATTACTACTACTACTACTACTACTATTATTATTATTGTTATTATACCTATAAATAACTTAAAAAGAAAAACCTCATTATAAATACTAAGGTATCTCGCAAATAGTCGAGGTTAATCCTTGCATGAATCCGTATATTCATGCTTTGGCCTGAAAAATCAACAACCTAATCTTAAAGGTCGAGGTATGTTAGTAATATAAAAGCATGCACTACATTAAAGCGAGGTTGTTGATTACAAAAAAGTGTACCGAGTCCTCTTGTTGAAACGCGAGGTATGCTTTTCTATTGACCAAAGTATGCGAAATGATGCTGGATTTCATGAAGTCATTTTATCAACACAAAACTTCATTCAAAAAAATAATCAAAATGAGAAAAATCTGCTTTTTATTGGTAATAGTAGTACTTATATCAAACTATTCTTTAGCAAACGAATCAGGCAACACAATACTTAAATACGATTTAGAGGAAAACATAGCAAAGGTTTTAATTCAAATTAATCTAAATGAAATAGAACCATTTCAGTTAAAAATCCCAAAAGACTCAGAAGAAATAAGTTCAAGTGAAACATTTAATCAAAAAACCTTTAAAGACTACAAAACAGTCTATTTTGATAACCCTAAAAATCAACAAATTTCAATTGAATACCAAACTCAATCGGTAATTGAAAATAGCAAGGATTCATTCTTCATACTAGACATATCATCATTTAAATCTCAAAACATCTCTCTTGAGCTGGCACTTCCTAAACAAGCCATATTAAAATATTCTCTGGAATCACCAACACCTTCAATATTTCCATCAACTGATAAAATAAAAACTGATGGACAACGAATCACACTAATATGGGATAGCAAATCACTAAAAGACAAAGAAGCAATTTTAGTGATATATAACTACAAACAAACATATCAAAACACCCTAATAACAATCGTTTCAATCTCTTTAGTATCTTTAGCAATTATATTAATTTATATAAATAAATTCGCAAAAAATTCCCAACTCATCCAAAATAAATCAACCTCTTCTAAATCCACATTTAGTAATGCTCTTGATGAATCGTTGATAAAAACAGATGAAACACAACTTCAAGAAAATCTAACAAAAAATCTTTTTGAAGAAGAAAAACAAATTGTACTATTACTTTTAAAATCTCCTGAGAATCAAATATGGCAAAAAGAATTACAGCATAACGTAGGGATATCAAAAGTAAGATTATCTAGAAAACTAAGAAATCTAAAACAAAAAGGCCTAATAGAAAGTATTCCTTATGGGAACACAAACAAAATTCGTCTTATCATAAACTAATTTTTCATAAAATAACTTTCTTATGTCTAACACTTAATCTAAACATTCATAATACTACAGACTACAAGATACAATTCAACACAATTCAACAATACGCTGTGACCTTAATTTAGCGAAAACACTTATCATTTGGTATAATTTAATCTTTTGGTTTCTGTGTAAGAAAAAGATAAATTCACAAATAAAAAAAATGAAACGCACAATATTTGAAAACAAAAGTTTCATCTTGTTTCACAAAGGAATTAAATAAAACCTACTCATTTTACAAATGAAAAAAGCACAAATTGCTTTAACATAACAAAAATAGCTTAAAGATACAAGGATTAAAGAAATTAATCAAAAGAGTTAATAGAAAAAAAAGAATAAAATAAATAAAAAAACTGGAGGCAAGTTATAAAATGAAAAAACCAGAAATTAAGCAAAGGGCAAGCGTGGATAGTGGAACTAAATACTTTTTTTTAAGTGTATTTACAATACTTATGACCATATTGCTAACAAGTGTGCCATTATCTCAATTTGTTTTTGCTCAAGGAGACGAAATGAATTACTCTGATACCAACCTAGAATCTTTAGAATCTCTAGAAACAATAGAAGATCAAACACTCAATAACACCAACCTACAAACTTTAGATGATAGCAACAATAATAATGAGGAAGATAGTGATTCTGATTCAAACAGTTTCTTTTCAATAGAATCAATTGAAGATGTTGAAGAGAATATAATCATTCCAAAAAAATATGGTGCTTTCAATCGTTTTTTCGACAATCTTGCTTTAACATTTACTTTTAATCAAGAAAAAAGAGCAATCAAAGCTTTAGAAATTGCAGACAAGAAAATATCAAACATACTAAACGATTTAGAAACAAAAGAAACTAATCAAGATTTCTCAAAAGATTATCAAAAAACAATACAAACTTTTGAAAACGCACTTCAAAAAATTGAAAACAATGGAAATATAGAAAACTCAAAAAACACATTATCAAATCTATCAAAAATAGAACAAAGAGTACAAACTCATTACCAAAAAGTAGCCACCGTAAAAGAAATAATACTAGAAAGGCAACGAGAAAGAATGACTCCAAACCAAATAGAACATCTTGAAGGTGTATTTGGTAAAATTACTAATCGTTATGAAGCTATGGAAAATAAATTCAATGAAAAAAGAGAAAATACAATCCTCAAATACAAAGCCTTAAGCGGAAAAGATGACAATCAAATAGCTCAAGAAATAGAAACAATGAATAGCAATACAGGACTCACTCAATCACGAAAAGAAATGGCAAAATGGCAACTAAGTCTTGCTGATAGTTCTTTGAAGATGTCAAAAGAAAGGTTTCAAAATTTCCTTGATACAATAGAAAATCAAGAGAATCAAGAAATAATACAAGGCATAAAAAACCAACTTGATGATTTACAACAATTACTAAAAACTGCAATCAAAAATTTAGAAGAAAACGATTACGAATCTGCAATAGCCCTAGGTCAAGAAATTAAAGCAGTTGGCGATGAGTTAAACATAATGATACTATCATTAAGAGAATCAAATACAGAACTTAAAGATTTACTTGAATCCAAAAAATCTCAAATTGACTCAAAACGCATTGAACTGATTCAAGAGATATTAGAAAAAGTGCCAGTAGAATCAAAAGAACGAATTTTAGAGTCCATTCAAAACACTAAAAATCAAAGAGAACAAAATGAAAACAGAGTAAATCAAAACAATAACTTGGAAAATTCTCATACAACAAACAAATTAATGATAGAAACAAGAAATAGACCTAGTAAGGACCTCGAAAACTAAAAACTAAAAAAAGCCCCTTAATTATTTTTTTTTCTTTTATCAATTTTTTACAATTTCTGATTTTAATTAGTTCTCATATTCAGGGTGTGTCCGGAATAAGCAATCATCTTAATGATGATTAACTTAGTAATCTGGACATTACCGTTAACAATCCTTACTAAATTGTATAAAATGATGATCCATGCGACTTCTCTTTTCTTTAAATAATGTCGCTTGCATCTAAGCGTTGGCAAAAAACGCTGTTTCAAGGCGTGAAAACCACTTTCTGAGCAGTTCCGTCTTGGATAATCCGTATCCTCAATGAGACAGC
>Ga0334890_1002996_pt1 | contig 18008 bp, 13 predicted proteins | sample GraSluR1_MG_3_FD_207220 | JGI IMG/M metagenome (GOLD analysis project Ga0334890, IMG submission 207220) | Sludge microbial communities from methane-producing bioreactor in Wageningen University, Netherlands - Granular Sludge_31_08-R1 | ecosystem: Engineered > Bioreactor > Anaerobic >... | reverse complement strand
CGCGGCTGTCGACCTGGCTCGTGACGGCGAAGGCGATGCGCGAGGGGAAGTTGGCCTTGATCAGCCCGGTCACTACGTCGGTGCTGGGGCGCTGGGTGGCGAGGATGAGATGGATGCCCGTGGCGCGCGCCATCTGCGCCAGCCGGCAGATCTGACGCTCAACGTCCTCGGCTGCGGTCATCATCAGGTCGGCCAACTCGTCGACCACCAACACGATGTAGGGCAGCGGCTTGGGTGCGCTGCGTCCCTGCGATCGCTGCGCCGCCAACTCGTTGTAGCCGGCGATATTGCGCACACCGGCCTCGCGGAAGAGCCGGTAGCGGTCATCCATCTGCAGCATCAGCCAGGTCAGCGCGCCCATCACCTGGTCCATGTCGGTGATGACCTTGCCGATGAGGTGCGGGATGCCGTTGTAGCCTGGCAGCTCGACCATCTTGGGGTCGACCATAACGAATTGCACTTCGTTCGGGCTGTGCTGCATGAGCAGGCTGGTGATGATGGCGTTGATGCTCACCGACTTGCCGGAGCCGGTAGCGCCCGCGATCAGCAGGTGCGGCGCCTGCGTCAAGTCCATCACGACCGGCGAACCGGAGGTGTCGCGGCCTAGCGCGATCTGCAGGCGGCCGTTCTGGCGGCTCATGGCCGGGCTTTCGAGGATGCCGCGCAGCGCCACCCGCATCTTCTTGCGGTTGGGCACCTCGATGCCGACGTACGGTCGACCCGGCACCGGCGCCTCGATGCGCACGGACTTGGCGGCAAGGGCTAGCGCCAGGTCGTCGGCTAGGCTGACAATGCGGTTGACGCGCACCTTGCGCCGTTGGCCGGGACTCTCGAGGAAGAGCGGCTCCACGCCGAACTGGGTTACGGTCGGCCCGCTTTCAACATGCACGACGCGCACCGGCACGTTAAAGTCTGACAGCGTGCGTTCGATCATCTGCTCCAGCGGCCGTACGTCGCCGCCGCCATAGACGCCCGCGTCTTGAGTCAGCAGGTCCAGGCTCGGCAGGGCGCCGCGGCGCTGTTTCCGCGACAGCGCAGCACTATGTGGTCGCGCGGAGCGCCGCGCGCCGACCTGCCGCGCCCGCCGCGCCGCGGGCGCGATTTCGCTCTCCATCTCCTCAACTGGGTCATACGGGGACACGAAGTTGCCGGTGTGAACCGGCGTGGCGGCGTGTTCGTGCGCCGGCCAACTGCGCCGGATGAGGCGTTCTTCCACGAACCAGCGCATGTAGATCCAGGCGATGGGAGCCAGACGCGCGGCATATACCGGCGCATAGATCAGGGGCGTATAGCGCACGAGCCAATACAGGCCCAGCGCGCCCAGGCAGCCTGTTATGACTAGAGCGGGCATGCGGCCCAAGCCGGCAGTTAGCAGCCCGCCGAGGGCCGTGCCCATTAAGCCGCCGCCTCCACCCTCTCGCGCCATGTCCCATGACATGGCGGGGTTGGTTGCCAACGCGGTCGCGGCCATGAGAGAGAGCAGCAGCGTTTCGATCCCCAGCAGCGCCTCGGCGCTCCAATAACCGGCTTGGCGGCGGAAAAGCATTACGCCGCCGGTCACCACCGTACTCACGACAATCAGCGGCGCGGTCCAGCCGGTCATGCGCACCAGCCAGGGGACGCCGGCATCGGCGCGCAGCGAAAGGAGGGCGGCAAGGCCGGTGAGCAGGATGCCGGCGCCAATCAACTCGACCGCATGATCGGCGCGGACCTGGCGGAAAAATGTGGGAAAAGCGTTGATTTGTATTTGGGCGTCGGTTTTAGCCATAGGGTTGTCGACCATTTTCCTAGAATCATCCGCACGCACTGCGCCGCTTGCCGGTGCAGCGGCGAGACGGCCGATCGCAGCGGGGCGACATGACTCGCCAACCCTGGCATTACATCTCGCCCTCCGCGACCGGGGAGCGTCGGCTTTCGTCATCTCCTGCGCCGTTGGGTGCAGGCCGGCCGTTTTGTTCGGTCCCCGCCCGATGTGCAGGCTGCCCAGGACCGTTGCCCTGTTCCATCTCCGTCAGAACCTGCGCCACCTGGCCGATCGCCACGCGCTGCTTGCGATAGAGGTCGCTTTCGCTGATCGCCAGCCGGTCTGCGATCTCGCGGATGCGACGGCCCTGGATGAAGCGCATCTCCAGAATGTTATAGAGCAGCCACTCCGGCGCGCTCAGGTTGGGCTTGCCGTCGGGCTTGAGCCGTTCGATGGCGGAGCCGAGCACCAGGCGCAGCGCCTTGGTCGGGTTGCCGCCGGCCTCGTCCAGCGCGCCGTCGACCACGCGCAGTTGCACGAGCGGGCTGCGCGTCAGTTTGGGCCCTCCCCAATAGTGGCGCAGCGCATCCCGAACCCAAGCCTCGAATTCGGGGCTGTGGATCGGGCTGGGGCTGAGCATAGCGTCCGCAGCAGAGGCCGCGCTTTCCGCCGCTTGGTAGGGCACGACGTTGCGCATCTGCTGAATGCGTTCGATGTCGGGAATGATGGCCTGCAAGGCAACGAACACATCCTGTTGCAGCCGTCGATCCATCAGCGCCCGCGCGCAGTTGGCGATCATGTGATCGAGCAGCTCGATCTCGTCGGAATTGAGCAGGGGCGTTTCCGTGCGCGCCTTGACGCCCAGGATGCCCAGCACCCTCGCGGCGTCGTCCTGTTTCGCTGCCGAGTCCAGCAGAGGCCATAGCCAAAATCCCCGGTGGGACAGCGGCTCTACAGTTGTCTCATGACGCAGCGCAACGCCTAGAGCCGCGGTCCAGTCATCAATCGCCACGATCTGATCGCGAGTCTGCGGCGGGCCGACGACGACCTCTAGGAGCAGGTCCGGCCCCGCCGCTACAGCCACAAACCCGGACGGCACGCGCAGCAATTCGCATAGCGATACCAGGTTGTTTTCCAAGAACTGGCGCAGGTCGCTAGCGCCTAATAGCCGCCGGTCCAGCTCGCGCAGCCATGCGATTTCCTCGCGATCTTCTCGATAGACAAGACGGTCCACCAGCGTTTTGGTTACGCTGAGCACGAGTTGGCTCAGCACGATCACGCCGGTGATTACGCTGAAGAGGATCACGTCGCGCGGCAGGCCTACGAGCGTCTCGACCTTGGGGATGGTTTGCACGGCTAGGATGACGAGAATGGCGACCGCCGGCCCGCGGAAGAAGAAGCGCAGCAGGCGATAGCGCACCACGCGGTCGGGCGTCAGCACGCCGAAGTAGGCGACCGAATAGCTCATCACGATCAACGCAAAGGCAGTTACGCCGTTGACGAGCAGCGCCAACACGAGGATCGGCGCGCTGGACTCTAGGGAGTGGATAAGGCTGCTCGCCCCGATCAGGTAGGGGAAGATGCCGATGCTCGGAAAGGCGAACGCGGTCAGCAGATAGGACATGCGTTGTCGCGTGCTGTCGGTCAGACAGCGCTGCCGCGCTTTCCAGATATTGCCCAGCGCCAGGAGTGAAGCGGCGATATAGAAGGCGGCAAAGGCCCAGAAGAACGGCCCCGGTTCCAGATGACTGATGGGCGGTTGGAAGCGGACGAGGCTGACAATCGACGAGGTGAAGATCGCCAAGAGCGCGCTGACCCCCGACACGACGAGGATTAACGTGCCGACGTGCCGGCGGCGCCCCACCCGGTGATTGGTGGCGCGCAGCACTTCGAGCGAGAAGCGATAGCTTACCGCCGGCAGCAGGGCGATGCCCAGCCATTGCAGACGCAGCCAGCGCTCGGCGGACATCGCCGAGGTCACCCGGTCTAGGGCAACTTCGCTGGCGTAGGTGATGGCGACGCAGGCCAATAGGAAGGCAAACCAACGCGCTACGCGGCTGCGAAAGTTGTAGGTGAGCGTATAGGCGAGCAGCGAGAAGGCCAGAATGACCAGGACGCTGGAGAGCGCTACATTGAGGAAGGTCAGCAATGAAGCAACCGTCAGGCCGAGTTGAGACATCACGCTTAGCTAACCCACTCCACTTCTTCTCCGACGATTACCCACATCTTGCGCCGTTTCTTGAGCGACAGGCGAAAGCCGCCGCCGACCATGGGCGTCCGGCGGATGTGCATCTGCACTTCGGCGTCTTGCAAAGTGTGGAACTCGATCGGGTCCATTTCGATCAAGGGGCCTTCGGCAGGGGGGGCAGGCTCATCCGGCATCAGCCAGTATGTATCGCCGTCGAAGCCAAGATCGCCCGTCACCTCGGCGGCATGCGAGCGGATGCGCAACTGGGCCGGCTCTCCTTCGGGACCGGGTTCCATCTGCCGGCGCAGCCCCAACTTATGTATCAATACGGTACGACGAATGCGAATCGTGTCCGGTTCCTGCGGGTTATCGCTGTGGTAGTAGCGGGCAAGGGCATAGGTGGGGCCGAAGGCATTTTGCTGCCCTAGCAGGCGCAGCAACTCCTCGCGTACGCCGCTCCATTTGTAGCGCCACTCCTTGGTCTGAATCTGGTCGCCGTATTCCAGCAGTTCGAGGGTGGCTTCTGCGCCGAGGCGGCTGATGATGGCGACCGGCGACAACTGAGTCGGGTCGCGCTTGAGCCGCGCCAACAGCATCTCCGGCGTCGACTCGAACTCGTCGGGCATGAGGAAAGAGCGTCGCGTACTCACGTTGAAGACCACGCCAAGGCCTAACGCGCCCAGCAGCAGCCCAACCAGGATCCATGCCACCAGGTCCATCGACTCTACGATGCGAGCAAGCGACGGAAAGCGGTTTAGATCGAGGCTTTCGAGCAGGCCTTGTATAGCTTCGGATACGTCCGGCATACGCCCCATGATCACCAAGCAATGATGGCAAAGACCCGCCCCGGCGCAACCCCGCGTGCCAACGCGGCGCGCTGCAAACAGACGGCCCTAATCCGCCTCCATTCTACCACACCGGCTTGGTTGATCGCTTCTCGCGCAGAAACTGCGGAGCGCATTTGTTTCCGAACCGCACCCGGCCGGATTGCCAGCGTTCGCTCCCGCGCATATAATCGCCGCATGACTACACTGTTGCCGTTTCAACTCATACAGCCGGACCTCGGCGCGGGGTCGCCTATGCCCGAGTCGTGGCGTCCGCTGGCCGCCTGCCCGCTCGTGATCCTGGTCGGCGTAACGGGCGTCGGCAAGAGCACAGTCTTGGCTCACTTGGCCGAGCTTGGCCTGGACTATACCCTGCTGCCGGATCGGCGCGTATTGACCGATCGCCTGATCATTTCCGCCATGCAGGCCCAGGAGGGCGGGCCCATCCAGCAGGTGACCGATCGCGGCCTGCGCTTTGACTACACGCGCCGCTACCGCGAGCAATATCCCGGCGGCATGGCGCATGCGCTGGCGCAGGTTTCCGCTTCGCCTGTTCTGGCCGGGCGGTTGCTGTTGTTCGACGGGCTGCGCGGGGCGAACGAGGTGCAACACGCGGCGCAGGCCTTGCCGCAGGCGCGCTTCGTCATGCTCGAAGCGCCCGACGCGGTGCGCGTGCAGCGCTTGCTGGGGCGCCGCGACGCGTTCGACACGATCCGCGTCATGCCCGCTGTCGCCCTCGACGCGACCGGCCCGCAGAGTTTGGCCGATTTGGGCTTGCCGGAAGCGGCGGGGCTGTTGCCGGACGAGGAGGCAGCGCGTCTGATCGGCTGGGTGCGCCAGGGGGCGATCAACGCCGACGATCTGCGCGCCAAACTGCGCATCGTGCTCGAAGAGCGGCGCAGCTACGACCCGGCGTCCACGCGTGCTGCGCTGGAGCAAGCGGCGCCGTCGCGGGCGCTGTTCCTAGACACAGTTGCGCTCTCCCCATCCGAGGTCTCGACCGCCATCGCCGGCTGGCTACAGGCCTGAGCGGGGGACAACTACCCCATAGGAATCGCATTCATGTCCGCATCTTCCGCTTCGCCGGTGATCGAGCACGTTGACGCCGTTGTTTTCCGGCTGCCCATGCACGGCGCGCTGCAATGGGGCAAGAACAGCCGCATCGCCGAGATCCGTCACGTTCTTGTGCGGGTTACGTTGAGCAGCGGCGCGCAGGGTATGGCTGAGGCGCCGCCGCGGCCGACCATCTACGGGGAGACGACCGCGTCCATCTGCGCCGTCGTGCGCGACGAGCTTGCCCCGCGCATCATGGGGCTGCCCGTGATCGACGACGCGACGGAAGAGCATGTACGGGCGGGTGCAGACCCGGCTTCGCCCGTCATGCGCCGCATCCTCGACCGGCTGCACGAGGTGAAGAACAACCACGCAGCCAAAGGCGGGCTGGACATGGCGATCCACGCCGCCATTGCCCAACATCGCGGCGTCTCGTTGGCGGAGCATCTTGGCGCCGCGCAGGAGCGGCTGAAGGTGAGCTACATCCTGGGCATCGGCGACCGGGCGACTGTGCTGGAGGAGGCGCAGCGCGTCGTGGCGCAAGGCGTGCGCGTGCTCAAGGTGAAGGTCGGTCGCGCTTGGGCGGACGACCTGGCGCGCATCCGCGAGCTGCAAGCGGCGCTGGGGCCGGACGTGGCGCTCTACGCAGACGCCAATGAGTGCATGCACGCAGAAACAGCCCCGGTCCGGCTGGCGGCGCTGGCGGAGATGGGGCTGCTCTATTGCGAGGAACCGCTGCCCGTCGAGCAGATACGGGCGCGCGCCCGGCTGCGCAGCGGCGAGCATATGCCGCTGATCGCGGATGACTCGGCGTTTTCTCTGCGCGACCTGAGGCGCGAGTTGGACTTCGACACCTTCGACATCCTCAACATCAAGACGGCGCGCACGGGCTACACCGAATCATGGCAGATGATGGCGCTGGCTCGCCCGGCGGGCAAGGGCGTCATGGTCGGCTCGCAGGCGAGCGCGGGACTGGGCACAGCGCGCGCCGCGGTCTTCGCCGCGCTGCCCGGCATCGAGCACCCGTCGGAACTGAGCTTCCAACTGAAGCTTAAGGAGGACATCCTCGACAGGCCGCTGCCGATCACGGACGGGTATCTGCGCCTGGCCGACGCGGACGCGGCGCAGGTCGATGCGGACCTGTTGCGGTCGGCGGCTGTGGATTGACATGGTGAACAATCGGGCTTAAAATGATGTACATCATGTACGCGAATTGGCGCGTTGATGCCACAACCGTACGCTGTCATACTGAATGCCTCTCTGGCATGGTGAGTGGGGCGAAACATCTCCAGCATTGGTGCAATGAGATTCTTCATCTCGCTATCGCTCGCTTCAGAATGACAGATGCCTGGCGAACACGCCATTTAGACTCGATGGAAGGAGTCCTGCACATGACGATGCGAGTTCTCGAAAGCCGCGCCGCCAGAGAAAATTGGCGAGATGCGCTGGACGAGGCGATATCCGGTCGAGCGGATATTGTGATCACCCGGTACGGCAAACCGGTCACCGCCATGATCCGTTACGAGGACTATCTTGCCGTACAGGATGAACTGATCCGGTTGCGTGCGCGGCAAAGCGAAGCCTACCAGGCTATGCTTGCGTCCGAATCCGCCCTATCATCCGAGTGGGATTCGCCTGAAGAGGATGAGGCGTGGGTGGATTTGTAAAGGGCGAGGTGGTGGTTATCCCTTTCCCCTTCTCCGATCTCAGCGCCAGCAAGCGGCGTCCGGCGCTGGTCGTCGCTTCTCTGTCCGGCGACGACGCCATCCTGTGCATGATTACGAGCAAAACGGTTCGTGACACGTTGGCTATCCCGCTTTCCGCGGGGGATTTCGCCGCCGGCGGGTTGCCGCTAGAGAGCAACATCCGCCCTAACCGGCTGTTTACGGCCGACTCCCGCATCGTCATCCGCTCTGCCGGCAAGCTCACCGGCGCGAAACTGCGTGAGGTCACCGACAGAATCGTCGATATCCTCAACGCATAGCCTCTTAACGGCTCCAAGCTGCGTATTGGTCGGATACGCCGCGATTATTTTACCCTCTCGTCCGTCCCTGTGGCGCGAGGTCGAGTGTGATAGAATGCAACAAATGCACTCGCCGTCCTCAGCGCAAGGAGACGCCGCCATGAACGCACATCAGCTAGCCGGGAAGCCCGCCCCGCGTGAGTTGCTCGCCAACGTCCCGCGCCTTGTCTCGATGTATTACGCCCTGCACCCAGACCCGAACGACGCCGGTCAGCTTGTCGCCTTCGGCACGTCGGGACATCGCGGCTCTTCTGTGGACGGCACGTTCAATGAGGAGCACATTCTGGCGATCAGCCAGGCTATTTGCGAATACCGCCGCACGCTGGGCGCGGACGGGCCGCTCTTTCTGGGTATGGACACTCACGCGCTGTCCGAGCCGGCGCTGAATACGGCCATCGAGGTCTTCGCGGCCAACGGCGTAGCCGTGCGCGTGCAGGTCGGGCGCAGCTACACGCCGACGCCCGTCATCTCGCATGCCATCCTCGCCTACAACCGGGGCCGCACGTCCGGCCTAGCCGACGGCGTAGTTATCACCCCGTCGCACAACCCGCCGCCGGATGGCGGTTTCAAGTATAACCCGCCGGAGGGCGGCCCGGCTTCCTCCGCCGCCACCAAAACGATCCAGGACCGGGCCAATGCCCTGCTGCGTGAGGGGCTGAAGGACGTGCAGCGCATGCCGTTGGCGCGCGCTCTCGTCGCAGAAACGACGCGCGAGGTCGATCTGGTCATGCCCTATGTGCGCGACCTGCGCAACGTGGTTGACCTGGAGGCTGTGGCGCGAACGGGCGTGCATATCGGCGTCGACCCGATGGGCGGGGCCGGCATCGACTACTGGGCGCCGATCGCCGAGGAGTACGGGCTAAACCTCGAAACGGTCAACCCGGTCGTGGACCCGACTTTCTCGTTTATGACGGTGGACTGGGACGGGCGCATCCGCATGGACTGCTCATCGCCCTATGCGATGGCGAGCCTGGTCGGCATGAAGGATCGCTTCGACATCGCCTTCGGCAATGATCCGGATGCGGACCGTCACGGCATCGTCACGCGCAGCGCCGGCTTGATGAACCCCAACCACTATTTGGCTGTAGCCGTCTGGTATCTCTTCCAGAACCGGCCCGGCTGGCCTGCCGGCGTCGCCGTGGGCAAGACGCTCGTCTCCAGTTCGATGATCGACCGCGTCGCTGCGTCCATCGGGTGCGATCTCAACGAGGTTCCGGTCGGCTTCAAGTGGTTTGTCGACGGCTTGCTGGGCGGTTCGCTCGGCTTTGGCGGTGAGGAGAGCGCCGGCGCCTCCTTCCTGCGCATGGATGGGTCGGTATGGACGACAGACAAGGACGGACTCATCCTCAACCTGCTGGCGGCGGAGATCCTCGCCAAGACCGGCCGCGACCCCGGCGAGCACTATGCAGACCTGGAGGCGCGCTTCGGGCGTTCCTACTACCGCCGCGCCGATGCCGCGGCCAATGACGAGCAGAAGGCGGCGCTCGCCAACCTCTCGCCGGAGATGGTGACGGCGACCGAGATGGCCGGCGAAACTATCACGGCCAAGCTGACCCACGCGCCGGGCAATGGCGCGGCCATCGGCGGGCTGAAGGTCGTCACGCCGAGCGGCTGGTTCGCTGCCCGCCCCTCCGGCACAGAGGCGATCTACAAAATTTATGCGGAAAGCTTCAAGGGCGAGGAACACCTTGCCCAAATTCAAAGCGAAGCCCAAACCATTGTCCAGGCTGCATTTCAAGCGGCCGGACTCCACGGAAGCTAGAAGGACGCCATGTCACCTGCAAACGGGCAAAGACCCAATATCATTGTCTTCTTCACAGATCAGCAACGGTGGGACACCACGGGAATCCACGGCAACCCGCTCGGCTTGACCCCCAACTTCGACCGGATGGCGCGCGAAGGTACGGACATCCACTACTCGATCACCTGCCAGCCTGTGTGCGGGCCGGCGCGTTCCTGTCTGCAGACGGGGATGTACGCTACCAATACCGGCGTCTTCCGCAACGGGCTGACGCTCAAGGACGACGCCGTCACAATGGCGCAGTGCTTCAACGAGGCCGGCTATGATACCGGCTACATCGGCAAATGGCATCTCGCCACGCAGGACCCGGCGCCGGAGGACGAGCGCGGCGGCTACCAGTACTGGCTGGCTGCCAACCTGCTCGAGTTTACGTCCGACGTCTACGACACGGTGGTCTTCGACAACGACAACCAGCCGGTTAAGCTGCCGGGCTATCGCGTCGATGCGCTGACCGACGCCGCCATCCGCTATATCGACGCGCATCAGGACGCGCCGTTCTTCTTGTTTATCTCCTATCTGGAGCCGCATCACCAGAATCATGTCGACGACTACCCGCCGCCGGACGGCTATCGGGAGCCGTACACCGGCAAATGGGTCCCGCCGGACCTGCAGGCGCTGGGCGGTTCGTCGGCGCAGCAGTTGGGCGGCTACTTCGGCATGGTCAAGCGGCTGGACGAGGCGTTGGGCCGGATGCGCGACGCGCTCAAGAGCCTGGGCATGGCGGACAACACCGTCATCCTCTACACGTCGGACCACGGCAACCACTTCAAGACGCGCAACCCGGAGTACAAGCGCTCGTGCCATGAAGCCTCCGTGCGCGTGCCCACGGCTTTCTGCGGCCCAGGCTTCGACGGCCGCGGGCGCGTCAATCAACAGGTGAGCCTGCTTGATCTGCCGCCCACGTTGCTCGACGCGGCGGGCATCGACATCCCCGAGACGATGGAGGGTCGCTCTATCCTGCCTTTGTTGGACGGAGACGGCGCGGATTGGCCGGAGGAGGTCTTCATCCAGATCAGCGAGTCGCAGATCGGCCGCGCCCTGCGCACGAAGCGCTGGAAGTACAGCGTGTCCGCGCCGGGCAAAAGCGGCTGGGAAGAGCCGTCAGCGGATGAATATGTGGAGGAGTATCTTTACGATTTGGACGCAGACCCCTATGAGTTGCAGAACCTGATCGGGCGCGAGCCGTATGTAGAGGTAGCCGAGACGCTGCGCGCCCGCTTGATCGAGCGCATAGTGGCGGCGGGCGAAAAGGCGCCCGTGATTCACCCGGCGGAGCGCCGGCCCGGCGGGCAGCGCGCCCTGTCGATCGAGGACGTGCGCGGCCGTTATCTCAACAAGCCCGGCGCCGGCGTTAATCGAGTCGGCTAGTCGATAGACCGTGTACATATGCAACGGGCGCGCCCTGCCGTTCGACAAGGGCGCGCCTGTTGTTTTTGTCGCCGGAAGCGGCTATCGGCCATTTGACCCCAAGCGAGGATGCCGGTAGTATGTAGACGGAAGCCCGATCTAGACATCTCAGTTAATCGAACGCCCAGGCATGACGCGCCGGTTTGGCTTATCCCGGCGGCATGGTTCAGCCTCGGATCATTGGCGACGAAGCCTGCGGGGACAATACGATTCCATTGCGGCAGCCCGCTTGAAATGTGCAGGATCACGCAGAGGCATTTGCGATGCTTTCCTAGAGCCGCTTGCGGTCGGGGAGGTTGCAGGGCAAGTGCGTGATCGCTCAGTAGGTGTCGGCAGCGTTTCTAGATACTCTGTCCTACCGTTTCAAGAAGGAGACTACCCCATGAGAAAATCGCTTGTATTCGTTGTGATGGCACTCGTGCTCGCGCTTGTCGCGGCGTGCGCCGCGCCGGCGGCTCCGCAGGCGGCGGCTCCCGCAGAACCGGCTGCTGCCGAAGCGCCGGCGGCAGAAGAACCCGCGGCGGAAGAACCCGCCGCGGCCGGTGAGGACTTGACGTTTACGACGGTCGTAAAGATCGCCGGCATCAACTGGTTTAATCGCATGGAAGAGGGCGTCAAGGAGTTCGGCGCCGAAACCGGCATCAACGCTTCCCTGGTTGGTCCGGCCCAAGCCGATGCGGCGCAGCAGATCCCGATCATCGAGGACCTTATCGCCCAGGGCGTGGACGCGCTTTGTGTCATCCCCATGGATCCGGAACAGCTCGATCCGGTGCTGCAGAAGGCCATGGACGCGGGCATCGTCGTCGTGACGCACGAGGCCTCGAACCAGCAGAGCATGCACTTTGACATCGAGGCGTTCGACAACAGGGCCTACGGCGCCGGCCTGATGGACCAGCTTGCCGCGCTGATGGGCGAGGAAGGCGAGTACGCCGTCTTTGTGGGCAGCCTCGGCTCCAAGACGCACAACGAATGGGTGGATGGGGCTATCGAGCGCCAGCTTGAGGCTTACCCCAATATGACGCTGGTGGGCGACAAGAACGAGAGCTTCGACGACACCCAGATCGCCTACGAAAAGACCAAAGAACTGCTCCGAGCCTACCCCAACATCAAGGGCTTCCAGGGCAGCGCTTCCACCGACGTGCCCGGCATCGGCCAGGCGGTTGAGGAACTCGGCTTGCAGGACCAGATCGCGGTTGTCGGCACCAGCCTGCCTTCGATTGCGGGCGACTTGCTTGAGACCGGCGCCATCGACGTGATCGGCGGCTGGGACCCGGCGGTCGCGGGCAAAGCCTGCAACAAGATCGCGCAGATGATCATCGCCGGCGAGGAAGTCGGCGAGGGCACGAACCTGGGCATCACCGGCTACGAGAGCCTGATCGCTGACGGCAACGTCCTCTACGGCAACGCCGCCATCTACATCACCCTCGACAATGTCGCGGATTACCCGTTCTAGTGTAATCAAGGGGAGGCGGGTGCACATCCTGGCCTCGCCTCCCCAGACAGGCATAGGCCGGCGCGGGCGGATCCGCCGCGCCGGCTCTACCAACCCATCCGCCGCCCATCCCTGAGCCACTCGCGCCATGTCTGACGAAATCATCCGCCTTACCGGCATCTACAAGTCCTTCGCCGGCGTCAGAGCGTTGATCGACGTCGACCTCACTATCGAACGCAGCAGGATACATTGTTTGGTCGGCGAGAACGGCTGCGGCAAATCGACCCTGATCAAGATCATCTCCGGCGTCTATGCGCGCGACGCGGGCCGCGTCGTCATCAACGGCAAAGAATTCGACGAACTGCACCCCATCACCTCGATCCGCGAAGGCATCCAGGTCATCTACCAGGACTTCTCGCTCTTTCCGAACCTGACGGTAGCCGAGAACATCGCGCTCAACGAGCAGTTGGCCGAGGGCAGGCGTCTCGTCAACTGGCGGGAAGTGCGGCGCATTGCGCAGGAAGCGCTGGCCCGCATCGAGGTGGACATTCCGCTCAACACGCGGGTGGAAGACGTGTCCGTCGCCAACAAGCAGTTGATTGCGATCGCCAAGGCCCTGCGCCAAAACGCCCAGCTGATCATTATGGACGAGCCGACCAGCGCCCTAACCGAGCGCGAGGTGCGCGCCCTGTTCTCGGTGATTCGGCGGCTGCAGCAGACGGGCATCGCATTTCTCTTTGTCAGCCACAAGCTCAACGAAGTGCTGGAGATCTCCGAGACGATCGCGGTGATGCGCAACGGACGCATCGTCAGCGTGGGCGACCGCAGCGAGTACGACACGGAGCGGCTAACCTTCGAGATGACCGGGCAGAAGATCGCGGAGCGCAACTACGAGTTCACGCCCGACCTGGGCGCGCCGGCGCTGCTGCGCGTGGAGGGCCTCAACGCCGGCGCTGCGTTGCGCGATGTCTCGCTTGAGGTGCGCGCCGGCGAGATCGTGGGCGTCACCGGACTGTTGGGGTCAGGGCGTACAGAACTCGCCCTCGCCCTGTTCGGCATGCTCACCGTCGATTCGGGCGATATCTACGTAGAAAATAGGCCGGTCCGGATTCGCAGCGTGCAGGATGCGATCACCCACGGCATCGGCTATGTGCCCGAAGATCGTCTGACCGAGGGGCTGTTCCTAGAGCAGAGCATCGGTCGCAACGTGGTGGTGCGTACGGTCGAGCGGCTGCGCGGCGCGCTGGGCTTCACGGATCTGCAAAAGATGGATGCTCAGGTGGATGAATGGGTTGGGTCCTTGCGCATCAAGACGGGGGACCCTGACCTGCCCGCCAAGACGCTTTCCGGCGGCAACCAGCAGCGCGTCGTACTCGCCAAGTGGCTGGCGAGCAACCCGCGCATCCTCATTCTCAACGGCCCAACCGTCGGGGTGGACGTGGGCTCGAAGAACGAATTGCACGAGATGATTAAGCGTTTGGCCGGCGAAGGCATGGGCTTGTTGGTCATTTCAGACGATATTCCCGAACTGCTGCAGACGTGCAACCGCATCCTGTTGATGCGGCACGGGCGCATCGTGGAGGAGATCATGCCGCCGCAGACAGACGCGAACGAACTGGCCGCCAAGCTAGTCGAGGGGTGACGACGTGAATCGCCTATTGCGCAGCAACGAAGTCTTGGTCGCCGTGACCATCGTCGGCTTGTGCCTGATTGTCGGCATCAGCAACCCCGTCTTTTTCACCGTCGGCAACATATTTGACCTGATGCGCAGCAGCATTGTCATGGGCATCTTTGCCATGGGCGTGCTGATCGTGATCGTGTCGGGCGGCATCGACGTGTCGTTTACGGCCATCGCCGTTTTCGCCCTCTACTCGACGGTTCGCCTGCTCAACGCCTATGCGCCCGAAGCGCCGTTCTGGCTGGCCTTCGTCATCTCGGGCGCGATCGGCTTTGGGCTGGGCATGATCAACGCCTTTTTTATTGCCCGCTTCAACCTGCCGACGTTGATCGTCACGCTGGGCACGATGAGCATGTTTCACGGCTTTTTGCTCTTTGCCATCGGCAACACCATCGTCCGCGACCTGCCGCCGAGCTTGACGGCGTTTTCCCGCGCCACGCTCGTCCAGGTGCAGATGGAGCGCGGCGTCGCCAATCTGCACCCGGCCATCTTCTTCACGGCGGTCATTGCCGTGCTGGTCTGGCTGTTGATGGACTTCACCATGCTTGGCCGCGGCGTCTATGCCCTGGGCGGTGCGCGCGACGCGGCGGAGCGGGCGGGCTTCAACATCCGGCGCATTCAGTACTTCATCTATGGCCTGGTCGGGTTGCTGTCGGGGTTTGGGGGCATGATCTACGGCTCGCTCAACCGGCAGGCCAATCCGCAGGATATCGTCGGCTCCGAACTGAACGTGATCGCGGCTGTGGTGCTGGGCGGGGCGAGTCTGACCGGCGGGCGCGGCACGGTGATCGGGTCGCTGCTGGGCGTGGCGCTGGTGGTGATCGCCAACAACAGCCTGATCTTAATCGGCGTGCCATCGGTGTGGCAGCGCGTCGTCATCGGCTTGATCATCCTGGTCGGCACCGGGGTTCCGGCGATCCAGGAGCGGCGCGCGCGCAGGCGCACGGGCGGGTCACCAAGCGGCCCAACCCAACCGCTGCAGGCGGCGCCCGCTGCAGATTGAGCGCTTGCGTCGAATTCTCAGGTCTACCATTGTAAGGCGGGGCGTGTACATGGAACATACAGTCAAGCGAAAGACGTTTGCCGGCTTCGCGCGAGGCGACAGCCATATTCTGCGCCTGCTGGCAATCGCCATCTTGATCTTCATCGCCTTCAGCTTTTTGCTTCCGGGCAAATTCTTCACGATCCGCAATATGCAGTCGATGGCGGTGCAGTTTCCGGAGTTCGGCATCCTGGCCTTCGCCATCCTGATCACCATGCTCACGGGCGGCATCGACTTGTCGATCGTGGGCACGGCCAATTTGTCCGCCATTTTCGCCGCGCTGATATTGACGCGGCTTGGCGGCGACGGCGGTCCGCCGTCGCCCGCCGTGGTCGCACTGGCGATCTTGGCCGCGCCGGTTGTGGGCTCGCTGTGCGGCCTCTTGAACGGCTTGCTCGTGGCCCGCGTGGGCATCACGCCCATCCTGGCGACGTTGGGCACGGGGTCATTGTTTACCGGCCTGTCCTACGTGATTACGGGCGGCCCGGCCATCACGACGACGCGGCTGGCCTTCATCGGCAACGGTTCGGTGCTGGGGATCCCCATCCCGGTGATCGTCTTTGTCGCGCTCGCCGTCTTTTTCTCGGTCACGCTCAACCGCACCGCCTACGGGTTCAACGTCTATATGTTGGGCACGAACGCGACAGCGGCGCGCTTTTCGGGCATCAACACGACGCGCGTGCTGCTGCGCACCTACTGGCTGGCGGGCCTGGTCGCGTCCATTGCCGGCGTGATCTTTCTGGCGCGGGCTAATTCGGCCAAGCCCGATTACGGCGCGTCGTTTGTGCTGCTGACGGTGCTGATCGCCATCCTCGGCGGCGTCAGCTACACGGGCGGGTCGGGCTCCGTGTCCGGACTGGTGTTGGCCGTGTTGTGTCTCCAGTTTCTCTCCACGGGCTTGAACATGCTGATGTTGGAGCTTTCGGGCTCGAGCGCTGCGATCTTCTTCCGCCAGTTCGCCTGGGGCGCGCTTCTGCTGCTGGTGATGGCGCTTAACTACTACAGCCAAATACGCCGCGCCAGAAGTCGCGCACCAAGCCAAGAAGCGACGCCCACGGCCTAAGCGGGTGTGGGGCGCTCATTCATCCTTTTGCCTTCGCATCTCCGCCATCGACTAGACAGGAGCAACCGCCGTGATGACCAGCCGCGAGCGCGTAAGGCGTGCGCTGCGCTTCGAGTCGCCCGATCGGGCGCCGCGCGAGTTGTGGGCGTTGCCCGGTATTGCCATGTTCCGCCGCGACGAGATGGACGCGCTGCTGGCGCGCTATCCGTCCGATTTCGCCTCTCCCGCCGTGGCGCACGGCACAGGCCCCGACGTCCGCTACGGTACGGGTTACCGCAGCCGCGGCACGCCCGCTGTCGTCGGAACCTATGTAGACGAGTGGGGCTGCCCCTTTACCGTGGCTGAGCCGGGCGTGATCGGCGAGGTCAAAGCCCCGCCGCTGGCTGACTGGTCGGCGCTCGCACAATTGCGTCCGCCCGACGAGATGCTGGAATTAGCCGACTTCAGCCGGGTCGACGCCGGTTGCGCTGCAACGGATAAATACGTCCTGGCGGGCACGACGGTGAGGCCGTTCGAGCGCATGCAGTTTCTGCGCGGCTCCGAGGCGCTGTTCATGGACCTGGCTTGGGGGCCTGCGGAGTTGCTGCGACTGCGCGACTTGGTGCACGAGTTCTTCCTGCGCGAGATCGAATGTTGGGTGCACACGGACGTGGACGCCATCTCCTTCATGGACGATTGGGGCAGCCAGCGCGGCCTGCTCATCTCTCCCAAGATGTGGCGCGAGTTCTTTCGCCCGCTCTATGTAGAATATGTGGACCTGATCCACGGCGCGGGCAAGCAGGTCTTCTTCCACTCGGACGGCCACATATTCGACGTCATTCCCGACCTGATCGAGATCGGCGTGGACGCGCTCAACTCGCAGCTTTTCTGCATGGACATCGAGGAGATCGGACGGCGTTTCCGCGGCCGCATTACGTTTTGGGGCGAGATCGACCGGCAGCAGGTGTTGCCCTTCGGCGCGCCGGCGGATGTGACCGCGGCGGTGCGACGGGTGCGCGCCGCGCTGGACGACGATCGCGGCGGGGTGATCGCCCAGTGCGAGTGGGGCAACGACGTCCCCGCGGAGAATGTGGCTGCGGTGTTCGAGGCTTGGCTGTAGCCGTGAACCGGCAATCTAGGCTAGGCCAGGACATAAGGCGGTCCCGCTGCTATGAAATCGGATAACCCGGCCGCGCCTACGCCATTCCCCGATCTGAATGACGTGCTGCGTCTCATGGCGGCAAGCATGCAGGAGATACTGGGCGAGAATTTCACCGGCGTCTATCTGCAAGGCTCGTTCGCAGTGGGCGATTTTGATGTGCACAGCGATGTGGACTGGATTGTGGTTCTGGAAGAAGCGCTGTCTGCAAGCGAGACGGCGGCGCTGCAGGCTATGCATGGGCGGATCTTCGGCCTAGATTCACCTTGGGCGCAGCATCTGGAAGGCTCCTACTTCCCGAAGGACGTGTTGCGCCATGCGGATCGGCGCGGCACGGACCTTTGGTATCTGGACCACGGCGCAAGTTCGTTGATCGAATCGAACCACTGCAATACGGTCCTGGTTCGGTGGGTAGTGCGAGAATATGGCGTCACCCTAGCCGGCCCGCCGCCCAAAACCTTGGTGGATCCGATAGCGGTCGAAACGTTGCGCGCCGAGATTCGAGAGGGCATCGCCTATTGGGGGCGCGACGTTCTTGACCACCCGGAACACTACAACAACCGCTTCTACCAGGCGTACATCGTCTTGAACTGGTGCCGGATGCTGCACGATCTC
>Ga0334890_1002993_pt1 | contig 18030 bp, 12 predicted proteins | sample GraSluR1_MG_3_FD_207220 | JGI IMG/M metagenome (GOLD analysis project Ga0334890, IMG submission 207220) | Sludge microbial communities from methane-producing bioreactor in Wageningen University, Netherlands - Granular Sludge_31_08-R1 | ecosystem: Engineered > Bioreactor > Anaerobic >... | reverse complement strand
GCCTTCGGGGGCCAGCAGCACCGTATCCACCTGGACGTTGGTCGCCGCCGCCAGCCGCGCCACTTCTTCGGCGTCGCCCACCGTCGGCTTGCCGTCGCTCAGAATCACCATGCGCTTGGCCGTATCTGCGGGGAACAGAGCCAGCCCCAGGCGCATCGCTTCGGCCAGATCAGTGTTGAGGCGCACGGGGTCAGAGCCGATCTGCACCAGTTCCAGCCGCTCGGTGACCGGCACCTCCACCAGCGCATCCGCGCCGAAGACGATCACCGCCGCCTGGTCGTCCGCGCCCATCGCCGCGGCAGCCTGGCGCACGTATTCCACCGCCGCGCTCTGCTGGGCAGGCGATACGCTGTCCGACACGTCCAGGAGAAAGACGACGGCCAGCTTATCCGCCGTGCGATGCACCTGCGCCCCCGCCAATGCCAGCACGAGCAGCGCCGCGATGAGCAGGCGCAGCAGCAGGCTGGCCGCATCGCGCCGCCGGCGGTAGGCCAGGCGCGGCCAACCGACGACTGCCAGTGCGGGCAGCAGGAGCAGCAATAGAAGGGCCAGGGGGTTCGTGAAGCTCATCGGACCTGCCTCAGCCGTCACAGCCTGCGGCGCGCCGGCGCGCGCCGGAAGCGATCCGCCAGCGCCCGCCAGCCGCCGCGCCAGCCGGACCCCCGCCCGGCCAGCGTCAGGCACGGGCTGCGGCGCAGCGCCCGGTGATAGGCCCACCATTCGACGGCCAGCAGCGCTAGCCCCACGCCGACGACCCAGGGCCAGTATTCGCGGCGTCCGGTCTCCTGGCGGGCGTCGCGGCTGACCTCGACCGTGCCCACCCTGATGCTCTCGCGCGGCGCGATGGCGCTCTCCGCCGCGTCGAACAGGTTGACGGCGAAGTGTTCGCTGCGAATCGCTGTGCCCCCTTTGCGCAGCGTAACCTCGTACAAACCCGGCGTCAGCGTATCCGCAAAGATAGCAGTGCTCGCGCTGGCGTCCAGCGTCACGCTCTCGCCATCCGGCAGGCGGAGTGTGGCCCCGTCCGCGCCCTCGATGAAGCGCACTGTCACCGGCGCGCCCGGCGACAGGCTGGCCGAGGCATCGGTGACGCGCGGCGGCGAGAACCAAGCCGCCAGTTCCGCGATCAGGATCGGCCAGGCGGGTTGCAGCACCATGTCCGTGTTGGGGTAGCGCGCGTCGAAGGGCAGGATCGCCACCTGGCGCGCGTCCACTTCCCCAGCAACGACCAGCGGGAAGCCGTCCACGCTGACCAGCGTCGTGGCCCAGGGAATCCCGCTTAGCTCGCGGAACCTGGCGACGCGCACTGTCTCCATGTAGACGCCCAGGTTGCGCGTGCGCGGGTCGTCGGGGTGCACGGCTATCGTCCCGGCCTGCGCGCGCTCGGCTCCGATCTGGAAGAAGGCCGTCCCCGCCGGCGGATTGACCAGCAGCAGGTCGGCGTCGGGCAAGGTGGCGGGCAGCACGCCGTCGAGCACCACCAGGTCGAACGCTTCAGCGGGCAGCGCGTCCGCCGGGGCCATCTGGAATAGCTCGACCCCGCGCAGGCTGCGGAAGATCTGCTCCAGGAACAGATTCCCCTCAGTGACCAGCAGCACGCGCCCCGCCCCGGCACGGTCGCGCACGGCGTAGGCGCGGTTGTCGGCGGGCAGGTAGTCGTGCCCGGCAGCGCGGGCGGGCATGGTCAGTTGGGCGGCCAGCGTCTCGAAATCCGGCGGCAGTTCGATGTCAAAGATGTCCACATAGCCGCGCGCGGGCACGGCGTAGCGGCGCGCCGTGTAGAGCACGTCGCTGCCGTCCAGGCGCACGTCGAGGATCACCTCCGTGTCCTGATCGCCGTAGTTGCTAATCCGCGCGAAGATCTGCGGCGGGCGGCCTGACAGAGAAGCCGTCGCCAGCGCGGAGATCGCCAGGTTGCCCGCTTCCGCACCGACGGGCACGTAGCGCACATCGCCGGGCACGGGCGGCAGGTCGGCGGGCAGGCCTCCGTCGGAGACGATGACCACCTTTAGCTCAGTGACGCCCACCGCGCCCGCCGCCGCCAGAGTCAGCGCGGCCAGCCAGTCGGCGCTCGCCTCGCCCGACCCGGCGTCCTCAATGGCCTCGCGCAACACCATCTTGTCGCGCGATGCCGCCGCCAGCACTTCCGGCACGGCGGCCACGCGGATGACGGTCATCGTGTCGTCCGCGCCGAGCGCGTCCACCATCTCCAGCGCCACTTGGCGGGCCTGGGCGAAGCGGCTCGGCGTCACGTCGGTCGCCCCCATGCTGGCCGAGGCATCGAGCAGCAGGACAATGCGCCCGCCGGTGATGGTGCTGATCGCCTGGAAGGGGCGAGCCAGGGCCACCACCAGCGCCGCCAGCGCCAGCAGTTGCAGCAGCAGCAGCCAGTTGAAGCGCAGCCGCTGCCAGGGCGCGTTGGCCTCGCGGTCGCGCACAAGCTGCTGCCAGAGGAACGTGCTGGAGATCGGCTGCTCGACGCGACGCAGGCGCAGCATGTACAGCGCAATGATCGGCAGTGCCAGCGCGCTCAGCGCGAAAGCCAGCGGCGTGAGAAAGGACATCGCCCTACCTGACCACTATCTCGACCGGCAAAATGACGTGATCGGCGCCGCCCGCCGTCAGGACGCGCACGCCCGTCTGCGGGTCGTAGAAGCCCACTTCCAGGCGCGCCGGCCCGCGATAGGCGCGCCCCTCGTCGTTGAAGACGAGCGCATACGGGTCGGCGAGGTACTCGCCCGCCACCCAGCTCGTCGTGGGACGCGCGCCCTGCCCCGGCACGTCATCGTGCTGGGCGATGACTCGCCCGGCATCGTTGAGCAGGTGTGTGAATACGCGGTACGACACTTTCGGCGTCTCCGTGACGCGCCAGACCAGCGTCAGGCCCAACGACTCGTCCGGCGAGACTTCCGTCTGGGCCACGCTGAACCCTTCCAGCACGGCCAGGCCCTGGAACTCGGTCAGCAGCGCCGTGTCGAAGGGCGGCGGCGCGAAGAGACGCTTCGTCCGCTCGACGGTGTACGCGGCCAGCGTCACCGGCTGCTGGCCCGGCGCTTCCAGGACGAGCGCCGCCGCGCCCTCCGCCTCGGCGGGCACGAGGAGCGCGTGCCAGTCCAGGCTGAAGCCCGGATAGACTCGCACCGGCCCGGCAACGCGCCACCCGTCCCCGCGCAGCGCCAGTGTCGCGCCCGTCCAGGGGCCAGCGGCGCAGCAGTCCGCCGGAGCTTCCCAGCGTAAGGTGATGCGTAGCTCCTGACCGGCAGTAAGCGCGCCCGCGCGCGCGTCGTGGCCCAGCAGAGTCACGCCGTCGCCGAGCACTGCCAGCGCTGGGGCATCGCCGGGCGGCAGGGCACACGCACTCTCCGACGGTGCAACCGTCGCCAGGGCCAGCGCCTTGCCCGCCGGGATGCCGCTCACCAGCCGGTCCAGGCCGTCTGGATGATTCGCGCTGAAGAGGATCGTCTGCAGCACGTACTCGCCGGGCGGCGCGCCCGCCGGGAAGCGCAGCAGGCTGAACGCCTCGCCACGCGCGCCCGCCTCCCAGAGCGACGTGGGGACCTGCTCGTCGTCGCGGATGTCGCTGTCGCTGCGGGCCAGCACCCAGCCGGGCGGATCGCTCGTCAGCAGCCGCGCCGACACACGCCAGTCTTCGCGAGTCTCGGCGGGCAGCGCCCACTTCGTGCGCAGGCAGACGGTCTGCCCGCCGCCGTGCGCGGCGCTCAGCAGGTCGAGCGCGCCGAAGGAGTCCGCTCGCGGGGCGCTCTCGCCGAGCGCCAGCGGGCGCGCGACCGTGTAGGCCGTCGTGCTGATGCCCTGCACGGTGAGCGTTTCGCCCCGCTCCCCGGCGGACTCCAACACACACGGGAACATGCCGCGCAGGTCGGCGGGAAGCTGGAACCACGTCAGTAGCTCGACGTGCGCGGGGCTTACGCGCCCGTCCAGCGCCTCGTTGATAACGCGCATCATCTCCTCGGCGCTGCTGTGCAACTCCACGCCAACGAACTGCGCCGCGATCCCCAGCCGGTCAGCGTAGTACACGTCCAATGCCGGCTCCCAGCCATACGGGATCACAATGAGCGCGTCGGCGGGCAGCGCAGCATAGTGCTCGGCCACCGCGCGAAAATCGTCGTGCTGGTAGGCTGGCTTGTCAAAGAGCGCCACAATGCTCGCCGCGCCCGTCCCCGCCGCCAGCGCCAGAATGCCCAAGCCGGCCAGCCGCCGCACCTCGGCATGGACGGGCAGGCTGTGCGCGGCTGCCGCGATCAGCATCAGCGCCGCCGGGAGGCCGGCCACGTAATAGCGCGGGTGAAAGTCAATGCTCGCCGCGTGCAGCATAACCGTCGCCAGCGCGGGCAGCAGGATCGCTTGCGAGAGCAGCAGCAGTGCATAGCGCCGCCGGTTCCGCAGCAGGGTCGCGGCGATGGCCAGCAGCATGACCACGCCGAGCGCGACGCTGCCGATCTCCACCGCCGCCTCCGCGCCAATCATCGCTGGCAGCGGGGCGAAGTAGCCGCGCCAGATGTCCCAGACCAGACCCGGTGAGGGGCGCGGCGGCGTGTTGAGCGGCGTGCCGCTCGGTGCCTGGCCCAGCAGCCAGGGCAGATAGGCCAGCAGCAGCACGGCCTGCCCCACCGCCCACAGCACCAGCCGCCGCCATTGTCGCCCGGCCAGCCAGACGCCGCCCACGACCAGGTTGAGCCAGGCCACCACGGTGACGCCGAGATTGTGCGTGTAGAGCAGCAGCAACTCGGCGGCCAGCAGCGCGATCCACACGCGCCGGGCGCGCGGATCGCCGAGCAACCGCTCGGTCAGCGCGAGAATCAGCACGGTCAGCAGCGGCACGGCCACATACGCGCGAATCTCGCGGGCGTAGGCCCACAGCAGCGGCGACAGCGCCAGCAGCAGCGCGGTCAGCACCCCGGCGTCCCGCCCGGCCCAGCGGCGCGTCACCCGCGCCGCCAGCGCGACGGTGATCACGTCCAGCAGCACCGACCCGTAGCGCAGCGCCAGCGGGGAGTCCCCGGCCCCGCGCCACAGCACGTGCACCAGCGCGTAGTAGGCGACCGGCGTCTTGTCATCCGGCGTGTGGACCGGATCGCGGATGGCGCGGATGGACCAGCCTTCGTCGTGCCAGATGCTCGGCTGGCCCACGTCCCACAGGCGCAGCGTGAACGCGCCGAGCAGGATCGCCGCCAGCACCAGCAGGCGCGGATACGCAGAGACCGTCCGACCCATCACTGCACCACGCGCGCCTGGCGAAGCTGCATCAGGATGACCTGTTCCCAGGGGACGCTGGTCACCAGCGGGACGAAGTGCACCCCGCGCCGCGTGCAGTGCGCGCCAATCTCCGCCTGCCACGTGGCCAGCCGCTGGGCGTAGAGTCCCTTCATCGCCGCGTCCACCGTCACTTCTTGCGGCGCGCCCGTCTCGATGTCAATCAGCTTCAGGTCGCCGCTGATCACCGGGTCAGCCTCGTCTGGCGAGAGCACCTGGATCACGGTGAGTTCGTGCCCGCGCCCCTGCAGCGCGCGCAGGCCGTCGGCGAACCCTTCGGGGGCCATCAGGTCAGACAGGACAATGCACACCCCCGCGCGGGCCGCGCGCCGCGCATACGCGGCCAGCGCGTCGTTGAGCCGGATCGCGCCCCCTGGCTGGCGATCCTCCAGCCAACTGAGCAGGCCCAGCGCCCGCCCGCGCCCGCGCAGCGGCCCCCACGTCTCCACGCCGTCACCACGCAGGGCAGCAATCGTCACCTGGTCGCCGCCGCTCAGGGCGATGGTCGCCAGGCCCGCCGCCAATCGCCGGGCGTAGAGGAACTTGTGCTGGTCGCGCTCGCCGCCGCGCGGCCAGTCCATGCTCGCCGAGGAGTCCACGATCAGGTGCACAGCGAGGTCTTCTTCGTCCTCCACCAGCTTGACGAAGGCGCGCCCCAGGCGGGCGTAGATGTTCCAGTCCACGCGGCGCAGGTCGTCGCCGCGCGCGTAGTTGCGGTAGTCGGCGAACTCGATGCTCGTGCCACGCTTGGTCGAGCGGCGCTCGCCCTTGATCGCGCCCGCGCGCACCTGGTTGGCGATGATCGTCAACCGTTCCAGCTTGCGCAGCGTTTTCTCGTCAAAGATGCGTTCGGCCATCAGCTGCTCGCTCCGCGCGTCCCAGTCCACGAACGATCTGGTGCCAGAGGAAGGTCGAAAACCCCCATTGAACGCCTCCCCCCTTGATGCCCCCTTCCAGCCGAGCTAGAGGGGGGACTCCGGCAGGCCACTCTCCCCTTCCCCTAGCTTGGCTGGGGGAAGGGGCCGGGGAATAGGGGCCTGCCGATGACTACCTGACAACCTGCTCGTGGACTCCGCGCGTCCTACCTCCTCACCAGGTTCTACGACGTGATGTCCTGCCGCCGGAAGAGCAGCCCGGTCAGCAGGATCAGGCCGACTACCCAGGCCGCCAGCACCAGCACCGAGAACTCCAGGCTGTCGGATAGCACGATCTCCGCGTGCGTCCCGCTTTCGTAGGGGCGCACGACGCTGGGAGCTTTCTCGCTGATCCAGCTTGCCACGTTGAGCAGGTTGTAGCCCGGCGTGAAGCGGTAGGCGAGCACCGCTTTGGGGATGTCCAGCAGCCAACCGATCAGCAGCAGCACAACAATGGACAGGTTCTCGGCAAACGTCACGGCGAAGCCGACGATCACGCCGCCCAGGATGGAGCGGGTCAGCATCCCCGCCAGCGCCGCGTAACCCGCCGCGATGATCGTTGAGGTGAAGGCCAGCGACGCAGCCAGCGCGTAGTCGCCGGCGAAGTCGCGGATTACCTCTGCCGTGACGCGCGGCCCGTAGGAGGCGCCAGCAATGCGCGTCAGCACGCCCCACCCCGCCGCCCACAACACCGACATCAGCGCGAAGGCCAGCACGACAAACACGCCCAGCGCGACGAACTTGACCAGAACCAGCGAGAAGCGCCGGTTGCGCGGCACAATGTTCTTCCAGGTGCCCCACTGGTACTCACCGGCGAACACGACCGCCGTGAAGCCGAGCAGGATCAGACGGCCAACCGGGTTGTTGGGGAAGCTCCACACGCCAATGGCCTGCTCCGTCCACAGCGCCGCCTCGTCCTGGCGAAAGCCCTGGCGCGCCGGCGACGACAGCAGCAGGATGACCCCGGCGATCAACAGGAAGGCCAGCGCGCCAAGCGGGAAAATCCACACCATGCACCCGGCCACCCAACGGTTGCCCGCGATCTTGAGCCATTCGGCGCGGAACAGGTCACGCATGGGCGAGACTCTCCTGCACCACCGCGAGAAAGTACTCTTCGAGCGTCTGGCGCTGGCCGGTCACCTGGTACACGTCCACACCCGCCGCCACAAGCTGGCGGACGACCTGCGGCGACTCGTCGCGACGCGCGCTGACGGTCAGCCAGGTCTCGTTCACGGTCACCCGCCAGTGGGCGCGCAGCACCTCCGCCGCGCGCTGCAAGGGCTGGGCCTCCACGCGCAGGGTGCTCTTGCCGGCCAGCAACTCCTCGACCGCGCCCTCGCGCACGATCTCGCCCAGGTTGATGATCGCCACCCGGTCGCAGACCTGCTCGACCTCGCCCAGCAGGTGGCTGGACAGGAAGACCGTCTTGCCGTGCCTGTCGGCAAGCTCGCGGATGAAGGTGCGTATCTCGTGCATCCCGCTGGGGTCCAGGCCGTTGGTCGGCTCGTCGAGAATCAACAGATCGGGGTCGCCGAGCAGCGCCGCCGCCAACCCCAGCCGCTGCTTCATGCCGGTTGAGTAGCCCTTGACGCGCTGCGTAGCCCGCTCCGCCAGCCCCACCTGGGCCAGCAGCATCTCAATGCGCGCCGGATCGTAGCAGTTGGCCGTGCGCGCCAGCACTTCGAGGTTCCTGCGCCCGCTCAGGAAGGGGTAGAAGGCAGCCCCCTCGACCAGCGCGCCGACGCGCCGCAGCACGCCGTGCTGCCGCCGGACGTGCTGTCCGTAGAGGTAGGCGTCGCCGGAAGTCGGGTGAATCAGGCCCAGCAGCATCCTGATGGTGGTGGACTTGCCCGCCCCGTTCGGCCCCAGAAAGCCGTAGACCTGGCCCGCCTGCACTTCCAGGTTCAGGCCTTTGACGGCCTGAATGCGCTTCCTGGCGCGGCGTCCGAACGTCTTGCTCAGGCCGCGCGTCTGGATGGCGACCGTCTGGCTCATGCGGAAAGCGCCTCTCGCTCGCGCAGCGTTTCCAGCAAGGGTATCACGCGAATCGCCAGCAACACCTGGAAGAGGCGGATGACGACCGCCACGCGCGCGCCCGCCTCAAGCTGTTCGCCGCGTATCACCGCCAGCAGGCCGTCAATCAGGGCGCGCCGCCGGGCGAAGGGCAATTCAGGCTGCGCTTCGCACGAAAGCTCCCACAGCAGGCGGTAGAGGTGCCAGACAGCCTCCTCGTGCACCGAGGCGAATTCGCGCTCCCACGCCTTGACGTGCTGGAAGGTGGAGAGCGTCTCCAGCGTCGCCGCCAGCCCGCCAGAGAGCAGGTTGCTGATCGCGCGCACGCGGTCGGCAGCCAGCGACTCCAGCACTTCGTGCAAGGCGATGACGCCCACCGACCCGGCGGCCAGGTGCGCCGCCGAGGAGCTGTGCTCCTTCGAGGTCAGCTTGCCGGTCACACAGCTCAGGTAGCAGTAGAACAGGCGCGCCACGTCGCGGGCGGCCTCGGCCTCCCGCCCTTCCAGCGCGAGCAGGTGCGGGTGCAGCGCCCACAGGTCGTCCGCCGTCGGCGCGGCGAGGATGCGCTCCACAAGCTGCTCTATACTCATCGGGTCACGCTCCCGCCGGCACGGGCACGCGCGCCAACAAATCGTCAATCACATCGTCGGTGCGAAGCCCTTCGGCCAGCCCCTCGAAGTTGAGCAGCAACCGGTGGCGCAGCGCGGCGTGAGCCACCGCCTGCACGTCCTCGAAGGCCACGTTGTAGCGCCCGGCCAGCAGCGCGTTAACCTTCGCGCCGAGCACCAGCGCCTGCGCGCCGCGCGGGCTGGCCCCATAGCGCACGTACTGCCGCACCAGGCTGTCGGGCGGCCCCTCTTCCTCCGGGTGCGTGGCGACGACAAGCTGCGCGATGTACTGGCTGACGTGCGAGGCGACCGGCACCTGCCGCGCCAGATCGCCCATCGCCAGGATGCGCGCGCCATCGGCCACCTTCTCCGGGTGCGGCGCGAACGCCCCCGTCGTCCGCCCCATGATCTCAACCAGATCGCCAGCGGACGGGAAGAGCACATCCACCTTAAACAGGAAGCGGTCAAGCTGCGCTTCGGGCAGCGGATAGGTGCCTTCCATCTCGATCGGGTTCTGCGTGGCCAGCACGAAGAAGGGAGGAGCCAGCGGGTAGCGGGCGTTGGCGACCGTGACCGTCTTCTCCTGCATTGCTTCGAGCAGCGCCGATTGCGTCTTGGGCGTGGCCCGGTTGATCTCGTCGGCGAGCACCAGGTTGGCGAAGACCGGCCCGGCCTCGAAACGGAAGGTGCGCCGCCCGTCCTCGCCTTCTTCCATGATGTTCGTGCCGATGATGTCGGCGGGCATCAGATCGGGCGTGAACTGGATGCGCGAGAACTTCAGGTCCAGCACGTCGGCCAGCGTGCGGATGAGCATCGTCTTGCCCAGGCCGGGCACGCCCTCCAGCAAGGCGTGGCCGCCGCTGATGATGCACATCAGCACCTGCTGCACCACTGTCTGCTGGCCGACGATCACCTTGCCCACTTCGCGCAAGATCGCCTGAGCAGTCTGCTGGAACTCGTCCACGCTAACCGGTTCGGGAATGTTGGCATCGGTCATGTGTTGTTGGCCCTTCGGTGCGGATGTGGTCATTGGTTGTTGGTTATTGGTTATTGGTTATTGGTTGTTGGTAAGAACAGTTGTTTGAGCGCGTCTTGCAGCAGGCAGCTATTGACTCATCAGAACCGCCCGTCAGAACCACTCGCCACCCATACCAATAACCAACCACCAATCACCAATAACCCACATCAAACGGGAGACTGCGGGATATTGGGGAACACCGTATTCCCTTCGGCGTTGATGGCGGTGATCACGTTGGCACCGGCCACGCCGGGCCGCACCAGCAGGAAGCCACCCGCCTGGGGCGTCACCTGTTGGCTGCTGCCGTCGCTGAACTGGACAGCGATAGCCGTCACCGTCGGATCGAGCACGCGCCCGAAGACGATGGTATAGGGCTGCTGATCCGAAGTCAGGAAGAACGTGACGGCGGACAGCGCCCCGGCAGCGGGCGAGTCAGCGCAGACCAGCGCACCGTTGTTCGGCTGCCATACCCCAGTGGCCTGAGCGAGCAGCAGGTACCCGGCACAGGGCACGCCGCCCGCGCCCGTGTACGAGAAACCCTGCAATCGGTCTGGTTGGTGTGGCTGGTCATACCACACCTGCAAGCTGGCGGGCGTCTGGCCCCGGCTGGCGATGAACTGCCCCACCAGCGCATCCGGCGCGGGCGTCCCCTCGGTTCTGCTCCCGTCGGGCAGCGCGCTAGTGGACGTTGGGAACGCTGCGTAGGGAGCCAGCGCCGTCTGAGTCAGGTCGGCGTTGCTCACCGGTTGGATACAGCCCGCCAGCAGGCCAACGCCCAGCAGCGCGACAGCCAGCCCTCCCCACAGCACTCGAAGCCTCTTCACCGCGACTTTTCCCTTTGTTGTGGCCCAGGCTCTCATCGCTGCAACGACGAGAAGTAATCGTGGATCACGTCGCGCTGGTCGAGCGGGATGCGCCCGCTCTCCAGCGCGTTGCTCACCACGTTGCGAAACGCGCCCAGCACGCCCGTATAGGTGAGCGCGGACTCCCCGGCGGGGTTCGGCCCGAACTCCCCGCCCTGGGCAGGCGGACTCGCCGCGCCCTCCGCCTGGCCGCCCACGTCGAGCATGTCGCCCAGCGGCCCGCCAATCGTGGACGGGGCGTTCTCAGGAGTATACTCCTGAAGACCGCCCCCTGGCACCTGGCCCGGTGTCTGCGCGCCAGGGCCTTCACCGGGGATACCCTCGGTCTCTTGTGAGCCTGCCCCGCCCTGGCCAGCGCCCGCGCCCAGCGCGCTCTCCCCTGCGGACTCGGCGCTGCCTGTCGCCTGGCTCTGCCCCTCCAACTGCTGCCCGCTGCTCGCCTCTGGCTCCCCGCCCTGGTTGGAAGGCGCGGCCATCTCCTGGCCCTCCCCCTCCGCATCGCCGGCCCCCGCGCCTACCTGCTCACCGGAGGGCATCTCCCCGCTGGCTGCTGGTTGCGCCGCTTCAGCGCCGGGCGGCGGCGGCGCCGCATCGCTGAGCGCGCCGGCCCCCTGCCCGGACTCGATCTCGGCGGAGATGGTGGCGTCCTGCCCAGGTGCAGGCTGATCGTGCCCGGCCTGGGCCACCTCGCGCTGGCTGGCCGCCGCCTGCTGTTGGGCGATGCGCGCCGCCTCCGCCAGCGGCGACTGTTCAGCCTGCGCCTGCTGGTCGCGCAGCAGGTCGCCCGCCTCGCGCAGTGACTCCTGCGCCCCTTCCAGGTCACCCTCGCGCAGCGCCTCCGCCGCCTCGCGCAGGTCGCCCGCCAGGGCAGGATTCTGTTCTTCCAGGGCGTCGGCGGCCTCATCCAGCCGCCCGGCCAGATCTTGCTGCGCCTGCTCGTCGAGGTTCTCTGCGGCCAGGTCATCCGCCAGATCGTCGAGCGCCTCGGCGGTCTCGCCCAGGTCTGGCCGGGCCATCGCCTCGGCCAGGTCCGCTGTCTGCTCAGAGCCACCTAGCTGGCGCGCAGCCTGCTGGTAGGCGGTCGCTTCCTGGGGCGGCACGCCGTCGGCCATCTCGCCCAGCGACTGAGACGCTTCGGCCAGCGCCGCCACTGCCTCTTCCTGCGAGACATCAGGCTCCCGGAGAATCTCACGCGCTTCCTCCAGCGGGCGTGTCAGCGTCTCTCGTTCCGCCGGGGTGAGGGCGGGATCGCGCTCGATGGTCTGAATGGCGTCCTCCAGCGCGGCAACCTGCGTGGCGATGGCGCTCTCCAGCTCGCGTTCAGCGCGCAGCCTGCCGGCCTGGGGGTTATCGCGCAGCAGCAACGCCAGCAGCACCGCCAGCACCACCAGCGTCACGATCTCGCGCCAGTTGATGCGCAACGGCAGCCGCGTCCTGGCCCGCACGCGCCCGGCGGTCGCCGCAGCGTCGGCCAGTTGAAGCTCCGCCAGCGGCCCCCCAGCCGCGATGCGACCTTCCGCCAGTTCCAACGCGGTGCTGACGCGCTCCTTCAGGTCGAAGCGGCGGTCGAAGTAGCGCGCGCTGTGGGCGACCGAGCGCGGCCAAGCCCACACAACAGCCAGCACCGCCAGCGCCAGCACCGCCGAGACCGCCGCCGTGACGGTCAGCACCTCTTCGGGCAGCAGCCACGGCCTCTGACGGGACACCAGGGCCAGGATCACGCCAATGCCCAGGCCGAGCATCACCCCACGCGGCAGCCACACGACCAGCAGCGCCAGACGACGCCGGCGATCCCAGCGCCGGACGCTGTGCGTTAGCGTCGTTGCCGTCTGTTGAGCAAGCGCGCGGTTCATGGTCACGAACCCTCTCCGGCTGTCCGCAGGCTGCGGGCAGCCGATCTACTCAATATGCTGGCGCACGCGGCGAACGGCCAGGATGAAGAACACCAGCGTCAGCAGCGCGTACATCGCGGTGAACGGTATCCAGGGCGAGATCAGCGTCACGTCGTCGCCATTTACCAGTGTATACGAAAATAACCCGGTCGCCCGTTGGTTGACGAGCAAATACTGGGTGAGCACCGCCGTCGCCGCCGGGTTGAGGCTCAGTGCCGCTCCCGTCCCATAGAGCAGCCCGATCTCGGTAGATGTGTTCCCGGCATCATCCAGCGAGAAATCGGCCAGCAGCATAACCACGCCCACCAGGATCGGGATGCCGAACATGAAGAACATGGCCGTCGCATAGGTCAGCAGGCTGGCCGACAGGGTGCGCCGGGCGCGCGCCGAGAAATACACGCCGATGGCACTGAACAGCAGCGCCGTCGCCGCCAGCACCACAAAGGCCAGGATCAGTTCCGTCTCCGTGACTCCGCCGAAGAAGAAGGCGATGCTTTGCAGCGGAATCGCCGCCAGCAGGAGGAGCACCACGTACAGCATGGATGACAGCAGCTTGCCCAGGACGAGCGAATGCGCGGGCAGCAGCGTCGTGCGCAGCAGCTCGAAGGTCTGGTGCTCGCGCTCACCGCTGATCGCGCCCGCCGTGAACGCCGGGGCGATAAAGGCCACCAGCAGCATTTCGATGGCGACCACCCCGCCGAACAGGGTGCGGCCAATCTCGCCCACCGCCGCCTGCCCGCTGACGCTCGTCGAAGACTCGGTGACCGTGACGTAGATCAGCACGGCGAACACGCCCAACAGCGTCAGGTAGACGGTGAGCACGGTGAACGCGCGCGCGCCGCGCATCCGCCCGCGCAGTTCCTTGAAGACTACCGGGTTGCGGATAAGCAGGCGCACGAAGCCGCGCCACAGCCGGGAGATGCCCTGCATCACGCTCGTTCCGTCCCTTTCACCTGACCCAATCTTGCTGCCGGAGGGGTGACTGCCATGCCCCAGACGCACCAAGCGATCTGGGCGCAACGCCCCTCCCCTGGCCCTTCCCCGGCACAGCCAGGGAGGGGGAATGCCACGCCCGGCGGTCAAGCCCCCTCTCCAGCCCGGCTGGAGAGGAGGATTTAGGGGGAGAGGCACACGCAGACCAGCCAAACTTCCTGCGTATGGACGTAAGCATTACGCCCCGCCCCCTACGACACGATGCCTTTGGTGGCGCGCATGAAGACCGACTCCAGGTCGCGCGTCTCCTCAGAGAAGCCCACTACCGGCACGCCGCGCCCGGACAGCGCCGCCAGTAGCGCGCTGATCGCCGCGTCGTCGCCGCCGAACTCAATGCGCAGCCGCTTGCGCCCATGCTCGTCGGGCAGGTCGCGCAGGTTGCTCACGTCGGCGAACTGGGCAAGCACTTCCTTCGCCTCGTCCACGCGGTCGAGTAGCGTGATCGTGATCTCGCGGGTGGGCAGCAGCCGCCGCCGGATTTCGCCGACGGTGCCCTGCGCGACCATCGCCCCGCTCTCGATGATGCCCAGGTGCGTGCAAATCTCGGCCACGTCCGCCAGGATGTGCGACGAGAAGAAGATCGTCTTGCCCATGTGTGCCATCTCAACGAGCAACTCGCGCACTTCAATGCGCGCGCGCGGGTCGAGGCCCGACGCCGGTTCGTCGAGAATGAGCACCTCCGGGTCATGGGCCAGCGTGCGGGCCAGGCTCAGCCGCTGCTTCATGCCGCGACTCAGCTTCTCCACCATGTCGTCGCGGCGGTGAGTCAGGTCTACCAGCGCCAGCAGGTCGTTGATCAGGGCGGGCCGGTCGCGCTCCGGGATTTCATAGCAGGCGGCGAAGAAATCCAGGTACTCCCACACCTTCATGTCGTCGTAGACGCCGAAGAAATCGGGCATATAGCCAATGGCGCGGCGGACTTCGCGCGCGTGCTCTGTGACCGAATAGCCGGCGACATACGCATCGCCCGCCGTCGGCGTGATCAGCGTGGTCAGGATGCGCATCGTCGTCGTCTTGCCCGCGCCGTTCGGCCCCACAAAGCCGTAGATGGCCCCGCGCGGCACTTGCAGCCACAGGTCATCCACAGCGGTGAGCTTGCCGTAGCGTTTGACCAGGCCGTGCGTCTCGATGATATTCTCGTCCGCTGCCATGTCCTGCACCTCAGTTGCTACTTGAGAACCTCACCCCCCGGCCCCCTCTCCGTAAACGGAGAGGGGGAGTCACTGTGCGGTCAAGTCCCCTCTCCGCGCGTGGAGAGGGGATTTAGGGATGAGGTAAACCGCAGATCAGCGCTTCTCAAATGGTCTCCCAGTTATCATGCCCGGCTACCGGGCCAACTGCCCGCGATAGGCGACGCGCACGTACTCGACGTTATTGTATGCCAAACCCTCTGCCGGCGAGATGCGCACCTTGACCGCGTTCTCCGGCCCGGCGAAACGCGCCGCCGGAGCAATGGTCGTCGTCGTGGATTGCTCGTCCAGCGTCACCTCGACCCAGTTCTGCGCGGCCCAGTCCCACAATTCGACGCGCAGCGCACCCCGCCCCTCGAACAGGATGTCCAGCACGTCTACGCGACTCAGCCGCGCCCCCGGCATGGGCATGAACTGGAAGACGGCGAACATCTCCGGGTACACCTCGAAGGAGTCTGGCGTGATGTCAATCTGCGTTCGGGGATCATCTGTGTCCGCCACTGCCCACGTCGTCAGGCCGGGCGGCACTTCGATGGCATCACTCGTCGCTTCGACGGTGACGGGCAACTCGACGATCACCAGCGTGGTATCCTCGAACTTCGCCGACACGCCCGGCATCTCCACGCCCACCAGCGGCATGTCCGTCCAGGCGAAGAGATAGGCACCCATGTCGCGCCCGCCGCTCAGATCGTAGTCCACCGCCAGCGACGCCAGCAGCCGGTAGCGCCGTCGGATCTCCTGCTGGTGCTCCGAGACGCCGGTCGAAGCGCAGGCGAACGGCTCGCCGCGCATGACATCGGCCATCGTCAGCGGAATGCCGCGATAGTCAAAGCACCAGCCGGGCACGCTGCGCGCGAACTGCCAGGGAGGCATCATGAACAGGGCCTGCTGCGGCAGCGGGCTGCCCAAGACCAGCGGGCCGGGGTCTTGCGGGCCGATGGCGATGTCGAAGGGTGTGGTGCTGCCGGGAGCCAGATCACCCAGGAAGCGCGACTCGCCCTTGATCAGCAGCACGGCGTCGCGCAACGTTTCCCCGCTCTGGTTGGTCACGGTGCCGGCGATACGCGGTGCCAGCCCGCTGGCCAGCGTCCAGGTGGCCGCCCCGCTCACCTGGGGCGCGGTTGTGAAACCATCCACAGCGAAGCTGGCAATCGTCCCGGCGTCAATGAGCACGGAACTGGCGCTGTAGCGCGTCTCCTGGCTGAGTGCAGCGGCGACATCCAGCCCCAGGCCCACTTCCGGCAGCGTGCGCAGCGCGTAACCGCGCTCAACCGCCAGATCGTAGGTGTCGCGCCGCGACGACTGCACACCGATCAGCCCCCTCACCTGCGCCTGTTCCTCACCCGGCCAGATGCGCACCACAGCCAGCCGATTGACGGTCGGCTCGCTGCCACGCAGGTTAAAGCCCAGGTTGTAGGCCAGGGCGCTGAACAGCAGCACCAGCCCCGGAATCGTCACCCAGGCCCATTCGCGCCTGTTCAGCCGCCGCAGCACCAGGTAGTTGACCGGGCCGATCAGCACAATATAGGCCAGCAAGAACAGGCTCATCTGCCCGAAGCCTGGCAGCACGGTGCGGAAAAGGGTTAGCGTGGCCTCGCGGGCCGTTGTCCAGTTGCGAAAGCCGGACGACCAGCTTGGCTGCTGCCCGACAGACGCGACCAGCGCATACCATAGCTCGCCTTTGCCAACCCACGAGCGCAGCGGCTCGGCGTTCGGGTCAACAGCCAGGAAGTCCACCACGCCCGCCCCGATTTCTCGGCGGGCCAGCAGCGGCACGTCCCCTTGTACGACCAGCGCCCGCGCGCCCGGCTTGAGCGCGCCGGTGACGGCAGTGGCGCGCGCGGTCAATGAGTCGCCGGGCAGCCGCAGATACGCAGCCAGCGGAGCGAGGGACTCCAGCACGACGGTGCCACGTGGCTCGACCGGCAGCAGCGCGCCCAGCCCTGCTGTAGTGCGCTGCCAGGCGTCGCCCCCGGCCACGATCAGGTGCCCGCCCGCCAACACCCACCGCTCGAGGGCCGCCGTCTGCTCGGCGCTCAACGCCCCGGTGTCAGCGTCATGCACCAGCAGCACATCCACGCCCAGCAGGGCCTCGGCCATCGCCGGGACGTGCTCCACACGCCAGCTTGCCTGGTAGACCGCGCCGGTGCCGGGAGTCCGCGCGGTCATGTCTACCGCGCCCAGCGCCGACTCGGTCACGACGACGTAGACCAAATCCTCGCGCCCGGCCATGCGCAAAGAGGCGCTGCGGCGGGCGACAACCTGCCCGGCGCGATCCACCAATTCCACGTAGAGCGCCCGCGAATACGTCTCCAGGGAGATGTAGACGAAGACCTGCTTGCGCGAGCCGCGCGGCAATTCCAGCGGCGTGCGATACTCTGTCTCGGCGACCCCGCTGGCGCTGTCCGCCCGCACGCGGATCACGCCGGAGAAATCGCCACCGGAGTTCGCCACGCTCACCCGCAGGGGCGTCCACTGCTCGCGCCGGTAGTACCCGCCATAACCGGCGCTGACTGCCAGATCGATCTCAGACGCAGCCTGGCGCTCCGGGGAGAAAGCGGTCAGCAGCGGCGCGAGCAGCACCAACAGCAGTGTCAGGAGAGTCAGACGGCGGCTCACGGCATTCCTCATGCGGCTCCCGGATCATCACCAGGCCGCTCAATCAAGACGTTGGATCGGGCTGGGGAGTTCCCTCCCCGCCCGGAGGCATCAGCGCACCGGTGATGGTTGCCTACTCCTATTGTACGCGATCAGGGGCCTGTTTTCGCAACGCGCGCACGCACGGGGCATCTCACAGTGGGGACGAGACGGCCTGCACCGCAGAGACGCAGAGGACGCCGAGAAGAACTTAAGGGCAATCTTCCATTATTCCTTCTTAATCTTTTCTCTGCGCTCTCTGCGCCTCCGCGGTGATCCTTTGCCCCAAACCATGCGGCTGTCTCCCGGCCCGTGCCAGGCGCAGCCGCCGCGCTCACTCGCCGGGCACAGGACTCGCCGTCGCCCTGGTGGGCACGGTCGGCAGAATCACCCTGGTTGGCGTGGCGGTCGGGGGCCGGGCGGTCGGCGATGGTGTGGGCGTAGGCAGCAGGGGGTAGTCGGTCGTCGTCACCAGGTGCTGCGGGTCGAAATTCGTGCAGGAGAAGTCGGCCAGCGGCACCCATCCCAGCCGCCCCTCCACATCTGCCTCCACCTGCAGCCAGGCCCCCGAAGGGTCGCGCGCCACCGGTGAGTACGACAGCGTGCCCTGGGGCGAGCCTGCTAACGG